>Ga0081538_10005957_pt1 | contig 10849 bp, 5 predicted proteins | sample TabmetS5T2R1_FD_71022 | JGI IMG/M metagenome (GOLD analysis project Ga0081538, IMG submission 71022) | Tabebuia heterophylla rhizosphere microbial communities from the University of Puerto Rico - S5T2R1 | ecosystem: Host-associated > Plants > Roots > Rhizosphere ...
TGCCGGCGCGGCGCCGCTCCGTCGGGCGCCCCGCGGGGGTGGTGCACCCCCCCGCCCCGGGCCCCCGCCGCACCGAGACCGCCTACCCGCGCCTGCTCGAGACCACCCTGGCCGCCGACCTCCAGCTGAACCTCGGCGGCTACAGCGAGGACCATCCCGGCTACGTCGACCGGCTGCGGCGCCTGCCGCAGGTCGGCGACCTGGGCCTGGCCAGCGTGGCGTTGATGACCCCGGACCTCGGGCCGCCCTCGCCGAGCCGCTGGGACCTCGCCCCGGTGATCAGCACCGACGGGCGCTTCGGCTGGACGGTCAACCGGCCGCTGATCCTGGCCGGGCGACGACCGGACCCGGCCCGGGCGGAGGAGGTGCTGCTCAGCGAGTCCCTGGCCCGCCGCCTGGGGCTGCGGCCCGGCGACACCCTCCGCCTGCGGTCGTTCACCTGGGAGGAGGGCGCCCAGCTCCTCGGTGGCGAGCTGGCCACGCCCACGGGCCCGGGGTTCGCCTTCCAGGTGGTGGCGATCGGCCGCTCCCCCTGGGACGTCGTCACCACCGAGGAGAACTACCAGGGGTCGCTGCTGCTGACCCCCGCGTTCTGGCGGGCGGCCCGGGACCGGGTCGCCCACCTCCCGCCCGAGCCCCACGTCCGGCTCAAGGGTGGGCAGGCCGACCTGGCGGCGTTCGACGCCGCCGCCCGCCGGCTCGCCGGCAACTCGAGCGAGGTGAGCGCCACCACCCGGCGGGCGCTGGCCGCCAACGTCGAGCAGGCGACCCGGGCCGAGTCGGTCGCCCTCGGGCTGTTCGCCCTGCTGCTGGCGCTGGCCGCCCTGGTCGCGGTCGGCCAGACCCTGGCCCGGGAGCTGTTCCTGGCCGCCGCCGACGGCGCCACCCTCCGGGCGCTGGGGCTGACCCGCCCGCGCCGCTTCCTGGCCGTGCTGCTGCCGGTCGGCCTGGTCGGCCTGGCCGGCGGGCTGCTCGGCGCCGGGCTGGCCGTCCTGGCCTCGCCGCTCACCCCGATCGGGGTCGCCCGGCGGGCCGACCCGGACGCCGGGTTCGTGGTCAACCTCTCCGGCCTCGGCCTCGGTGTCGTGGCCACGCTGGCCACGGTCGCGGCCCTGGCCGCCGGGCCCGCCTGGCGGCTGGCCCGGGCGCGCCCGGGGGGGGCCGACGCCGCCGGCCGGGCCGGTGCCGCCTCCGGCCTGGCCGACCGGGCCGCCCGGGCCGGGATGCCGCCCAGCGCGGTGGCCGGCCTGCGCATGGCCCTGGAGCGGGGGCGGGGGGCGACGGCCGTCCCGGTCGGCACCACCCTGGTCGGCGTCGCCGCCGGGATCGTCGCCCTGGCCGCCGCCGTCACCTTCACCGCCAGCCTGGAGCACCTGCTGGGCACGCCCCGGCTGTACGGCTGGAGCTTCGACGCCGTCGTCGGGGACTGGTCGCTGGCCGACCCGTCCAGCCGCCGGCCGCCCGAGCTGACCGCCGACCCCCACGTCGGCGCGTTCGCCGCCGTCCACTTCCACCAGGTCCGCGTCGGGGGCACCCCGACCTCCACCGCCGCCGTCGACACCGCCCACGGCGGGCTGTTCCCGGCCATGGTCGAGGGCCGCGAGCCCCGGGGCCCGGACGAGGTCGCGCTCGGGACCAGGACGCTGCGGCAGCTCGGGCTGCGCCTGGGGCAGACCGTCGAGCTGGCGGACCGGCGGGCGGCCAGCATGCGGATCGTCGGCCGCTCGCCCGGCCTGCCCGGCGAGACCGACACCGCCGCCGCCGGCGGCGCGGTCCTGACCCTGGACGGGCTGCTGCGGCTGGACCCGGACCGGAGCTCCGGCTACGGGGTCTTCTACGTCCGCTACGCCCCCGGCGCCGACCCCGCCGCCGCCCTGGGCAGCCTGCGGCGGTCGTCGTCCGGCGCCGAGCTGGACGTCATGGTGCCCAGGCCGCCCACCGACGTCGAGAACCTCGGCCGGGTCGGGAGGCTCCCCGACGTGCTCGCCGGGCTGCTCGCCCTGCTGGCCGCCTCGATCCTCGCCCACCTGCTGGTGACCTCGGTCCGGCGGCGGCGCCGCGACCTGGCCGTCCTCAAGACCCTCGGGTTCGTCCGCGGCCAGGTGTCGGCCGCGGTGGCCTGGCAGGCGACCACGGTGGCGGTCATCGCCCTGGCCGTCGGCCTCCCCGTCGGCGTCGCCCTGGGCCGCTGGACCTGGACCCTGCTGATCGACCGCATCGGCCTCGGCGCCGAGCCGGTCACGCCCTGGCCCGTCCTGCTGGCCGCCGCCGTCGCCACCGTGCTGGTGGCCAACCTGGTCGCGGCCTGGCCGGCCCGGATGGCCGCCCGGACCCGCCCGGCCCTGGCCCTGCGCAGCGAGTAGTCAGCTCCAGCGGATGCGGACCTGCCGACGCCACTGGTCGACGAGGTCGGGCCGGCCGTCGGCGGTGAGCTCGTCGGCCCGGTTCCACAGGCTCAGGTAGACCTGGGTCGCGGTGCCGGACAGCACCGCGTCGGGCCGTCCGGTCGCCCCCGGGCTGGTCACGACGGGCCCGTCGCCGATCCGCAGGGTCCAGGCGTGACCGGTGTCGACGGCCCGGACGTGCACGGTGCACGGCTCGGCGGCGTGCAGCTTGCCCTTGCCTCTGGTGATGAAGCCCATCAGCAGCTCGTCGATCCCGTCGGCGGCCAGCGCCGGGTCGACCTCGACGTCGGACGCCGTCGGCCAGCGCCGGCACACGGCCGCGACGGCGTCGACGCTGTGGATGGTGGTCTCGTGCGCCTGCCGCCGGGCCCAGAACCGGCGCGGCGGTGGCGCGTCCTTGAGGAACACCATCGCCTTGGCGTCGTCGGCCGTGGCCCGCAGGGTGTCGACCAGGGCGGCCAGGCCGTCCGAGTACCAGTCGAGCAGGCTGGCCGCGGCCCTGCCCTCGGCCTGGGAGGCGGCGGTGTCGTGGTCGCGCTCGCCGCGCAGGTTGGCCGCCGCCCACCGGTGGACCATGCCCTGGTGGAGCACCAGCTTGGTGACGTCCCAGGCCGGGCAGGTGGGGACCTTGGCCTCCAGCCCGGCGGTCGCGGCCGCCTCCCGCAGGGCGGCCCCGCTCCGTTCGAGGGCGGCCAGGTGCTCGTCCAGGGTCAGGAACGTCGCCATGGCGTCGTCAGTCCGGTGGCCAGGCAGCGGCGCGCTCGGCGTGGCTCGGGAGGCCGAGCTCGCGGTAGCGGCCGGCGACCTCGGCGGCCAGGGTGGTGGCGGCCTCGCGGTCGCCCGGGCGGTCACGGTCGGCCAGCATGCGGGCCCGCCAGTAGCCGAGGTCGACCTGTTCGATGCGGTTGCCGAGGGCCTCGGCGGTGGCCTGGGCGGTGGCCAGGTGGCGCTCGGCGGCGTCCCAGTCCCGGGCGGCGACGGCGGCGATCGCGGCCCGGGTGACGACCAGGCGGCCGTCGAAGGCGATCCAGTCGTCGAGGGTGAGCGCCTCGTCGAGCAGGGGCCGCAGGGCGGCCACCTCGTCGCGGCGCCCGGCCAGGGCGAGCGCCTCGACGAAGCCCAGGAGCATGTTCCGGGCCCCGATCGAGCTGGCCTGGCCGGCCACCGGGAGCCCGGGGCGGCGGGCCTCGACGATCGCGGCCGCCTCGTCGCCGCGCCCGGCCCGGGCCAGGTGGAGGGCGAGGTGGGCGGCGCTCTGGCCGCCGATGGCCCCGGGGGCCTCGAGCTGGTCGGCCAGGCGCAGCTCCCGCTCGGCGGTCTCGGTGTCGCCCCGCCAGTCGGCGGCCAGCCCCAGGTACAGGTGGCCGACGTACAGCCAGGGGAGCCCGCCACGCTCGCAGATCGCGACCACGTGCCGGCCCAGCCGCTCGATCAGGGCCAGGTCGGCCCGGTAGATGCCTTCGGTGCGGATGCGGCTGGCCACGACCAGGAACTCGGCCCCGAGGTGGCCGAGCCGCTCGGCCATGGGCCCGACCCGCCCGGCCAGCCCGGCCAGGCGGTCGGCGTGGGCGGCGGTCGGCTCGGGCCGGGCCAGGGTCCGGTGCTCGTACTCGACGAAGGCCAGCACCCCGGTCAGCTCCCACAGGTCGTTGGCGGCCTCGTAGACCTCGGCCGCCCGCAGCCCGGCCGCGACCCCGTCGGCCAGCTCGACCCAGGCCATGTGGTGGATGGTCTGGAGCTGGAGCACGTCGGCCAGGGCGGCCTCGTCGCCGAGCCGGGTGGCCAGCTCCCGGGCGGCGGCGAACATCCCGCTGGCGCCGGCGTAGTCGCCGGCCAGCCCGCTCACCCAGGCGGCGGCGGCCAGCAGCCGGGCCCGGTCCGGGTTGGGCAGGTCGCCGAGGGCGGCCAGCCCGCGGCTGGCGACCGCGACCGCCTCCTCCCACTTGGCCGCCCAGCCCAGCTGGTAGGACACCATGCCGCAGAGCCGGCCGATGGCGTCGACGCGGCCGAGGGCCTCGTACAGCCGCAGGGCCTCGTCCATGACCTTGAGGGCCTCGTCCCAGCGTCCCTGGCTGCGCAGGGCCATGGCCAGGCGCTCGACCAGCTCGGCGAGCTCGCCCCGGTCCTCCTCCCCGGCGTCCGGCCGGCCCTCGAGCAGCGACACGGCCCGGGCGAAGTGGTCGGCGGCCTCGGTGAAGGCGGCCGTGTCCATGGCCCGGTCGCCGGCCAGGCGCAGGTAGCGGACCAGCCGGCCGTCCTGCCCCCCGGCCCCGGCCCGGCCCAGGTGCCAGGCCAGGTCGGCGGCGTGCAGCTCCAGATCGTCGGCGTGGATGGCCTCCAGGGCGTCGGCGATGGCCAGGTGCAGCCGGCGCCGGCGGACGGTGGAGGCGTCGGCCAGCAGGGTCTGGCGGATCAGCTCGTGGGCGAAGGTGTAGCTGGACGACTCGCTCTTGGCCGGGGTGATCAGCCGGGCCCGCTCGGCCTCGTCGAAGGCGTCGAGCAGGTCGCGGCCGGGCTCGCCGGCCACCCGCTCGACCACCTCCAGCTCGAACACCCGGCCGCGCACGGCCGCCGCCAGCAGGGCCCGCTGGGTGGGCTCGGACAGCCGGGCCAGCCGTTCCCCGAGGACCATGCGGACGCTGGAGGGGACCTCCAGGTCCTCGACGCGGAGGTCGCCGCGGAAGCGGCCCTGGTCGTCGAAGAGCACGCCCGACTCGGCCAGGTGGAGGTAGATCTCCTCGGCGAAGAACGGGTTGCCCTCGCTCTGGGCGTAGATGCCGCGGGCAAGGGCCGCCGGCGGCGGCTGCCCGGCCAGGCCGGCCAGCAGGGCGGTCACGTCCTCGCCGGTCAGCGGGCGCAGGCCGATCCGGGCGGCCAGCCGCTCGCGGACCAGCTGGTTGAGGATGCGGGCCAGCGGCGAGGAGGGCTCGACCTCGTCGTCGCGGAAGGTGCCGACGATCATGACCGGCATCTCGGCCAGGTGCAGGGCCAGGTACTCGAGCAGCAGCAGGGTCGACTCGTCGGCCCAGTGCAGGTCCTCGAACACGAGCAGCAGGGGGCGCTCGGTGGCGGCCCGGCCGATGAACTCCCGCATGCTCAGCCACAGGTAGCGGCGGGCCTGGGTGGGGGGGAGGTCGAGGGGGGCGGGGATGTCGGGGACGACCAGCCGCAGGGCGGGGACGATGCGGGCGATCTCGGCGGCGGCCTCGCCCAGGGCCTGGCGCAGGGTGGCCGGGCTGCGGGGGGTCACCATGCCCTGCTCGATCATCTCGGTGAAGGGCAGGTAGGGCACCCGGCCCTCGTCCCTGACGCTGTGGCCGACCAGGACCCGCAGCCCGCGGGCGTCGGCCTCGGCGTCGATCTCCTGCAGCAGCCGGGTCTTGCCCACCCCGGCCGGTCCGGAGACGACCACGAAGGTGCCGTGCCCGACGCGGGCGTCCTCGACCGCGCGGCGCAGGTCGGCCCGCTCCCGCTCGCGCCCGACGAAGGGGGTCTGGACCGGCCCGGCCGTGCCGCCGGCGTCGTCGCGGCCCCACTCCACCTCGTACAGCCGCCAGCGCTCGGGGAAGCCGCGCAGCCAGTAGAGGCCACGGTCCAGGAACGAGAAGGCCCCGGTGGCCGCGACCGCGTCGCGCACGGCCGCGGTGACCAGGATCTGGCCGCCGACCGCCTCGGACATGACCCGGGAGGTGGCGTGGACGGCCTGGCCGTAGAGGGTGCCGTCGCGGTGGGTGGCCGGGCCGTGGTGCAGCCCGATCCGGACCCGGATGCGGCGGTCGGCGTTGTCCCGCCCGTAGGACTGGAGGGCCTGCTGGATGGCGATGGCGCAGCTCAGGCCGGCCACCGGCGAGGGGAAGGTGGTCATGAAGCCGTCGCCGAGGAAGGCCACCTCCACGCCCCCGTAGGCGCCGATGGCCCGGCGCACGATCGCCTCGTGGTCGCGCAGCATCTCGTCGGCGACCCGGTCGCCGTGCCTGGCCCGGAGCTGGGTCGAGCCCTGGACGTCGGTGAACAGGATCGTGATCGGGTGGCCGTCGCCCTCCGGTGGTCCGTGCAATGGTCACCCTCAGTGGTCGCGGTGCTTGGTCAGCAGGGTCCCAGCTTAGCCGTCAACCGACCTGGACCCCCTGCCCGGCTACGAGGGCGAGTAGAGCCAGGGCTGCTTGAGGTCGTAGAACTCGGGCTCGCCGATGCTGAGGGCGCCCATCTCGTCCATCTGGGCCTTCAGCTCCGGGGGCGGCTCCTTGCGCTCGCCCTCGCGGGCGGCCTCCTCGGAGGTGAAGTAGGCGGCCATGGTGTAGGCCCCGCCCTCGTGGCCGACGGCGACGCTGCCGAGGATGTCGGGGCGGAAGTCGGCCCAGGCCGTGGAGTCCTGGGCCATGAGCTCGCGGGCCCGGTCGGGGTCGCTGCCGCGGCCCTGGATGACCTGGACGAAGCCGGCCGCGTCGGGGTCGCCGACCAGGTCGAGGGTGACGTCGCTGCTGTCCTTGAAGGTCGGCTCGGAGCGGAACAGCCGGGCGGTCTCGCGCCACCAGCGGTCCTGCTCGGGCCGGTCGCTGTTGGCCCGGGCGGCCTCCTCGGACTCGAAGCGGGCCAGGGCGATGAAGCGGCCGTCGTCGGTCACCCCGGCGGTCGAGCCGAGCCAGCCGACCGCGCCGGGGGCCACCTCCTGGGCCCAGTGGTCGAGGGCGGCCCGGACCCGCTCGGGGTCGGCCACCTGCCCCTGGATCACCTGCACGAACATCATGGGCCCCCCTTCGACGGTCCATCCGGTCCAGGGACGATACCGCACGCGCCCGACGGCCGCGCCCGCCGCCGGCGCCAGCTCTTGACGACGCGCTCGACGTCGAAGGGGCTCAGGTTCAGCGGCGGGCCGGAGGCGGCCTTGCGGTTGCCCTCGACGATCTTGGCGTTGATGTCGGCCACGATCCGCCGGACCTCGTCCTCGGAGCCGGCCGCGGCCGCGGCCTCGAGCGCCTCCTCGGCCTCCTTGCGCACGGCGAACGCCGGCGGCAGCCAGGCCAGGTCCTCGCGGCGCAGCTTCTGCCTGACCCACCACAGCTCGTCGTGGGGCTTGTCCAGGTCGGGGATGGGCTTGCCGGCGCCGGGGAGGTTGTCGAACTCGCCCCGTTCGGTCGCCTCCCGGATCTGGCGCTCGACCCAGGTCCCGAAGCCGACCCCGGGCGGCTTGCGGTCGGTCATGGCCCCAGTATCGACGAAGTCGGAGATCTGGCCACAAGGGCTGTTTCGCGCGGGCGTCGGGTGGAACGATCTAGACCCTAAGATCAGCGACGGTTGCTGTAGGCGCTGGTGGCTCCAGCCTGAGCGGGGATGGACGCGCATGGTCATGCAGAACGATGTCGACCCGGTCGAGACCAGGGAGTGGCTGGACGCGCTGGACTCGGTGCTGGCCTTCGAGGGGACCGACCGGGCCCGGTTCCTGCTCGGGGAGCTGGCCACCGAGGGCCGGCGGCGGGGGGCGCCGGCGCCGTACTCGGCGACCACGCCCTATGTGAACACCATCCCGGTCGACCAGCAGCCCGCCTACCCGGGCGACCTGGACACCGAGTGGCGGATCCGCTCCCTCAACCGCTGGAACGCGCTGGCCATGGTCCTGCGGGCCAACAAGGAGTCGTCGGAGCTGGGCGGCCACATCGCCAGCTTCCAGTCCTCGGCCACCCTGTACGACACCGGCTTCAACCACTTCTGGCACGCCCCGTCGGCCGAGCACGGCGGCGACCTGATCTACTTCCAGGGCCACATCTCGCCCGGCGTCTACGCCCGCTCCTACCTGGAGGGGCGGCTGAGCGACGAGCAGCTGGACCGGTTCCGCCAGGAGGTCGGCGACGGCGGGCTGTCCTCCTACCCGCACCCGTGGCTGATGCCCGACTACTGGCAGTTCCCGACGGTGTCGATGGGCCTCGGGCCGCTCATGGCCATCTACCAGGCCCGCTTCCTCAAGTACCTGGACACCCGCGGCCTGGCCCCCACGGCCGGGCGCCATGTGTGGGCCTTCCTCGGCGACGGCGAGACCGACGAGCCCGAGTCGCTGGGGGCGATCTCGCTCGCCGGCCGGGAGCGGCTGGACAACCTGATCTTCGTCGTCAACTGCAACCTGCAGCGCCTGGACGGCCCGGTGCGGGGCAACGGCAAGATCATCCAGGAGCTGGAGGGGATCTTCCGCGGCGCCGGCTGGAACGTCATCAAGGTCATCTGGGGCAGCCGCTGGGACGAGCTGCTCGCCAAGGACACCACCGGCCTCCTCCTCCAGCGGATGGAGGAGTGCGTCGACGGCCAGTACCAGGACTTCAAGTCCAAGAACGGCGCCTATGTCCGCGAGCACTTCTTCGGTGCCTACCCCGAGCTGCTCGAGCTCGTCTCCGACATGAGCGACGAGGAGATCTGGAACCTCAACCGGGGCGGCCACGACCCGGTCAAGGTGTACGCGGCCTACGACGCCGCCGTCCGCCACACCGGCCAGCCGACCGTGATCCTGGCCAAGACGGTCAAGGGCTACGGCATGGGCGAGGCCGGCGAGGGCCAGAACATCACTCACCAGCAGAAGAAGATGGCCGAGGCCGCCCTCAAGGTCTTCCGGGACCGGTTCAACCTCTCGATCCCCGACGACCAGCTGCTCGACTACCCCTACCAGCGGCCGGCGGACGACAGTCCCGAGCTCCGCTACCTGCAGGAGCGGCGCGCCGCCCTCGGCGGCCCGACCCCGGTCCGCCGGCGGCACTCGGAGCCGCTGCCCGTGCCCGAGCTGTCGGCCTTCGGCGCCCAGCTGGCCGGCACCGGCGAGCGCGAGATCTCCACCACCATGGCGTTCGTGCGGATCCTCAACTCGCTGCTGCGCGACAAGCAGATCGGCAAGCGGGTGGTCCCCATCGTCCCCGACGAGTCCCGCACCTTCGGCATGGAGGGGATGTTCCGCCAGTTCGGGATCTGGTCCCAGGTGGGCCAGCTCTACCAGCCCGAGGACGCCAACCAGCTGATGTTCTACAAGGAGGACCGGAACGGCCAGCTCCTCCAGGAGGGCATCAACGAGCCGGGGGCGATGTCGTCCTGGATCGCGGCCGCGACCTCCTACAGCAACAGCGACTGCCCGATGATCCCCTTCTACATCTACTACTCGATGTTCGGCTTCCAGCGGGTCGGCGACCTGGCCTGGGCCGCCGGGGACAGCCGGGCCCGCGGGTTCCTGGTCGGCGGCACCGCCGGCCGCACCACCCTCAACGGCGAGGGCCTCCAGCACGAGGACGGCCACAGCCACGTCATGTCGTCGGTGATCCCCAACTGCATCTCCTACGACCCGACCTTCGCCTACGAGCTGGCGGTCATCATCCAGGACGGCCTGCGGCGGATGTACGCCGACCAGGAGGACGTCTTCTACTACCTGACCGTGATGAACGAGAACTACCAGCACCCGGCCATGCCCGAGGGCGACGGGGTCGCCGAGGGGATCCTCAAGGGGATGTACCTGTTCCGGGAGGCCGCCCCGGCCCGCAAGGGGCGCGGCAAGGCCAAGCCAAGGCCGCGGGTGCAGCTGCTGGGCAGCGGGACCATCCTGCGCGAGGTGATCGCCGGCGCCGACCTGCTGGCCGAGGACTTCGGGGTGGACGCCGACGTCTGGAGCGCGCCCAGCTTCACCGAGCTGCGGCGCGAGGCCCTGGACGCCGAGCGCTGGAACCTGCTCCACCCGACCGACCCGCCGCGCCAGGGCTACGTGACCGGCTGCCTGGACGGCCGCCAGGGGCCGGTGATCGCGGCCACCGACTACACCAAGGCGTACGCCGACCAGATCCGGCCGTTCGTCCCCGGGACCTACCGGGTGCTGGGGACCGACGGGTACGGCCGCTCCGACTACCGGCGCAAGCTGCGCCGGTTCTTCGAGGTCGACCGGCACTTCGTCGCCCTCGCCGCGTTGCAGGCCCTCGCCCAGGAGGGCACCGTGCCGGCGGAGACGGTCGCCAAGGCGATCGCCAGGTACGACATCGACCCCGACAAGCCCAACCCGGCCCGCAGCTGACCCAGACCTTCCAGACCTGGGTCGATCGGAGGGAACAGTGGCAACCACAGAGATCGTGGTCCCCGACATCGGTGACTACCAGGACGTCCCGGTGATCGAGGTGCACGTGGCGGCGGGCGACGTGGTCGCCGAGGAGGACCCTCTCGTCACGCTGGAGTCCGACAAGGCGACCATGGACGTCCCGGCCACCGCCTCCGGGAAGGTGCAGGACGTCCGGGTCAAGGTGGGGGACACCGTCAGCGAGGGCAGCGTGGTCGTGGTCGTCAGCGGCGACGGCGCCGGGCCGCTGACCACCCCGCCGAGCCTGGTCGGCCAGCAGGAGCCGGAGCCCGAGACGACCCCCGCCGCCTCGGCCCCCGCGCCCGCCCCCCCCGCCCCCGCGCCCCCCGCGCCCCCGGCCGCCCCGGCGCCCGCC
>Ga0081538_10005958_pt1 | contig 10849 bp, 8 predicted proteins | sample TabmetS5T2R1_FD_71022 | JGI IMG/M metagenome (GOLD analysis project Ga0081538, IMG submission 71022) | Tabebuia heterophylla rhizosphere microbial communities from the University of Puerto Rico - S5T2R1 | ecosystem: Host-associated > Plants > Roots > Rhizosphere ...
CGCCGGCATCGGTGGCAGCGTCAGTCGGGGGTACGGCGGCGCGCCCTCCAAGTAGTAGAGGTCGATGATCAGCCCGTCCAGCGGCGGTCGCGGCACTCTGGACACGTACTCCACGCGTCACAGCATCGCCGACGCGAGGGCGGACGGGCCGCCAGGTCGTCTTACGCCGTCAGTCCTCGGAACTGCGGCGGGCGCATCTTGGCCGCGCAACCGCCGCCCGCAGCCGTGCGCCCCGGAGCATGGAAGGAAGGTGTCTCTTCCATCGCTGCTCCCGTTGCCTGACGCAACAGCGCGGGGTCAACGTCATGACGGAGACGTGCTCCCCGCATCGGATGTATCTGGATCTAGAGGTCCGCCGCCCGCCGCACGAACTCGCGCCAGGCTTCGTGCTCCTCGGCCCGCCAGGCGGAGTCGCGCCGGGGCTCGACGCGCTCGCCGACCGGCACCCGCTCCGCAATCGCCCGCGTGGACGGCCACAGCCCAGCCCCGACCGCCGCCAGCGCCGCCGCGCCGGTGGCTGTCGCGTCGACGGCCCCGCGCTCGACGGGCACTCCGGCCGCGTCCGCCTGCAACTGGAGCAGGAGCGGATCGCGCGTCAGGCCACCGTCAACGCGCAGCACGTCGACCGGGGCGTTCTCGCGCACGGTCTCGACCACATCGGCAACCCGCCACGCGATGGCTTCGAGCGCCGCCCGCGCCAGGTGGCCGGGCCGCGCGCCGGCCGTGAGGCCCGCAACCACCGCCCTCGCACCCGGCCGCCACCAGGGCGCCCCAAGCCCCGCGAGTGCGGGCAGGACCCGCACCCCGGCCGAGTCCTCCACCTCGGCGGCCAGACCAGCAAACGCGGCCGGGTCCGGTGCCAGGCCGAGGTCGCGGCTCAGCCAGTCGACCAGGGCGCCGGCCGTAAACACCCCGCCGTCGAGCGCCCATTCGACGTCGCCGTTCACGCGCCAGGCCACCGTCGGCAGCAGCCCGCCGACCGGCGCCGGTCGCTCCCCTCCCACATGCGCGAGCACGAACACACCGGTCCCGTAACTCGCCTTGGTCCGCCCCGGCTCGACGCAAGCGGCGCCCGCCAGGGCGGCCTGCTGATCCACGCAGCGGGCGCGCAGCGGCAGCTCCGCGGGCCAAGACTCGTGTCGAAGCACTCCGAGGTCGCCGGCGGTGTCGGCGAGCCCGGGCAGGATCTCGCGCGGCACGCCGAACAGCTCGAGCAAGCGCGAGTCCCAGTCGGGGGCGCCGAGCTGGGTACGGGAGGCGGTCGAGGAGTCCGTCCGGAAGCCCGCCCCGAGCCTGTCGCATAGGAAGCTGTCGACCGTTCCGATCCGCAGCGTGCCGGCGTCGCGGGCCCGGGCCACCGCCTCGTCGTGCTCGAGGAGCCAGGCGATCTTGCCGGCCGAGAAGTACGGGTCGAGCGGCATGCCGCTGCGCTCGCGAACCTCGTCGGCCTCCCCGTCCCGCTCGAGCCGGTCGAGGATCTCCTGCGACCGCTTGTCCTGCCAGGTGACGATCGGCGTGATCGGCTTCCCGCTCTCGGCATCCCAGGCGAGAACGGACTCGCCCTGGTGGTCGAGCCCGCAGACGACCTCGCCGTCCGCCTCGCGGAGGAGCTCGGCGATCGCATCGACCACCGCCGTCAGCACCGCCTCGGGGTCCTGCTCGACCCAGCCGGGGCGCGGATGGCTGAGCGGCTTCTCGCGACGTGCCTCGCGCAGCGGCCGCAACTCCTCGTCGAAGAGGATGGCCTTGACGGCGGAGGTGCCCTCGTCCACGCCCAGCAGGAGCGTCATGCGGCGTGGTGCTCCAGGGTTCGCCGCCACCACGGACCGGCCGGGACGGGGGCCGGCCCCGGCTCCAGCTCGCGCATCGCGTCGAGGGGGACCCCGAGGCGGCCAACCATCTGCCGCACCCGCTCCGCGATGCCGAGGGAGGCCGACAGGCCTGTCGAGCGGATCGCGGCGGCGTTCACCAGCCGCGGGCACGCCTGCGACGGTTCGATCAGATAGTTCACGCCTCGCCCGGCCGGCCGCAGCCCGGCGTACTTGCCGACCTGCTCGGCCCCCTCGAGCGGCGGCCACATCGCAGTGGCCTTCGGGAGGATCTCGCCGCTTGCCTCGGCGCGAACCGACCAGTCGCGCTTGTCGTCCTGGTCGACCGCGGTCGGCCCGGCCACCACCTTGCCGTCGAGCGTCGGGAAAACGAGCACGCCCTTGGTCCGCTTGCTCGGCACCGGGAGCAGAATGCGCTCGAGCGGCTCCTGGGGGTCGAAGACGAGGAACTCGCCCTTGCGCGGATAGACCTCGAACGACTCGTCGCCGGCGAGGCGCGCCACCTCGTCGGCGTAGAGGCCGGCGCAGTTCACCGCCGCACCGCAACGCACCCGTTCGCCCCCTTCTGACTCGAGCGACAATCCGGCGCTGCCGGGCTCGACCGCGGCCACGCGGAAGCCGGTGCGCAGCTCTGCTCCGTGGCGCTCGGCGGCGGCCGCGAGAGCAAGCGTGTAGGCGACCGGGTCGGTCACGGCCTCGCCGGGAACCTCGAGCCCGCCGTCGGGGCGGTGCCGCACCTCGACGCCGAGGCGTTCGGCGTTTGCCGCGAGCGCCGTGATCGCCGGACGCTCGGCCTTGCTGTGCGGGCGCAGCACGGCGCCGCACCGAAGCACGGGTACGCCGAGCGCCGGGAGCACCGTGTCGCGCAACACGGCCGAGCGCAGGATCAGCTCTGTCTCGAGCTCCCCGGGCGACGAGTCGAAGCCGATGTGCAGGATCCCAGAGTTCGTGCCGCTCGCCCCGAGGCCCGGCTCGGCCTCGGCTTCGAGCAGCAGGACCGAGACACCCGAGCGCGAAAGCGCGAGCGCGGTGGCGCATCCAACGACCCCGGCGCCGACGACTGCGACCTCGGTCTCGGTCATGTCCTTGCGCCCATTGACACAAGACGGGCGTCGGGCGTATGTTCAGAGCGGGCCATAGGTTGGACGTTCAAACCATTCTCGCTCAATCAAGTAATTGGAAAACCCCGAGCGAAGCGACGGGTTTTGACGCGCCCCGCATCAACAAGCGGAGGAGGTAGGACGCCGATGGAAGCAGGAGCACCGCAGGCTCCCGACGAGCGGGTCCCCGACCGGGTGCCCGAGGGGGTCGCCCGCGACGAGCAGGTCAGCGAGGACGTCGAGCGACTCCACGAGCTCGGCTACAAGCAGGAGCTGGCGCGCGCGTGGTCCGGCTTCACGAACTTCGCGATCTCGTTCACGATCATCTCGGTCCTCGCCGGGACGTTCACGACTTTCGCCTTTGCATGGCAGAACGGAGGTCCGATCGCGGCCTCCATCGGCTGGCCGGTGCTCTGCTTCTTCGTGCTGATGGTGGCCTTCTCGATGGCCGAGCTCACGTCCAGGTACCCGACCGCCGGCGGGCCCTACTGGTGGGCACACGACCTCGGCGGCAAGGGCTGGAGCTGGATGACCGGCTGGTTCAACATCGTCGGACTTGTCGGGATCGTCGCCTCAGTGGGCTACGGCGCGGCCATCTTCCTCAACGCGACGCTCAGCCTGTATGGCCTCAACATCTTCGGGATCAACTTCGGGGACAGCGCGCACATCCTCTCGGAGACCTGGCTGCTCTTCTTCCTCATCCTGGCCCTGTACACGCTGGTGAACATCTTCGCCGACCGCTTCCTGGCGCTGATGAACAACGTTTCCGTCGGCTGGCACGTGATCGGGGTCGCGGTGGTGATCGGGCTACTGGTCTTCGTCCCCGATGACCATCAGGACTTCAGCTTCGTGTTCGGCGAGCGGATCAACAACTCCGGCCTCCACGACGGGTCCACCGGCAACCTCGGCTTCTGGCTCCTGGTCCTGCCGATCGGATTCCTGCTCGCGATGTACACGCAGACGGGCTACGACGCATCCGCTCATACGGCCGAGGAGACCCGCGGCGCCGCCAAGGCTGCCGCTCAGGGCGTGTGGCGCTCGGTCTTCTGGTCGGCGGTTATCGGCTGGTTTGTCCTTCTGGCGTTCCTGTTCGCGGCCAACGACGTCGAGGCGGTCAACGACGGCGCCGGATTCGTGGGAGCGATCTTCACCAGCGCTCTCGACTCGTGGGCGGCAAAGATGGTCTTGATCATCGCGACCGTTGGCCAGCTTTTCTGCGGAGCCGCCGGGCTCACCAGCGCCTCGCGCACGTGGTACGCCTTCTCGCGGGACCGCGGGATGCCGGGCTGGTGGCTGTTCCGCCGAATCAACCGCGACCGCGTGCCGTTCAACGCCGTGATCGCGGTGGCGGTCGCTGCCCTGATAATCGCGATACCCGCGCTGTTCGGAAAGAACGACATCCCGTTCGCGTTCTTCGCCCTCACCGGGATCTGCACGGTGGGGCTCTACCTCGCCTACATCATTCCGGTCTACCTGAGGCTGCGGAAGGGCGATGACTTCGAGGTGGGGCCGTGGAACCTCGGGCGCAGGTACAAGCTGGTGAACGTGCTGGCAATCATCTTCGTCATCCTCGTCGTCTACAGCCTCAACCTGCCCTACACGCCGACGGGCCTCCCCTGGAACGACGGCTTCGACACGAGCGTGGTCAACTACACGCCCTTCGCGATCCTGCTGCCGCTCATCTTCGGCCTCTGGTACCTGGTCTCGGCCAAGGACCGCTACCAAGGGCCGGTCCGCACGCTCGAGGAAGACGAAGTCACGGCGGATTGATGGCCTTGCATGTGAACCAGGCCGTCGCCCCGCGGCCCGGCGGTCCGGGCAGGACCGTCGGGATGCTGACCCTCGACGAGCTCCGCCGGGAAATCGACGGCGGGACGATCGACACCGTCGTCGCGGCCTTCACCGACATGCAGGGCCGCTTGATGGGCAAGCGCATCCAGGGAGAGTTCTTCCTGGACGACACCGTCGAGCACGGGATCGAGGGCTGCAACTACCTGCTGGCGCTCGACATGGAGATGGACCCGGTGCCGGGCTACGAGATGGCCAACTGGGAGAAGGGTTACGGCGACTTCGCGATCGTGCCGGACCTCGCGACCCTGCGGCGCATCCCGTGGCTCGACTCCACCGCGTTCGTCCTCTGCGACATCGCCGGGCCCGACGGGTCGGCGCTCGCGGAGTCGCCCCGGCAGATCCTCATCCGCCAGTACGAGCGCACCCACGAGATGGGCTACCTGCCGATGTTCGCCTCCGAGCTCGAGTTCTACCTCTACAAGGAGAGCTACTCGGAGGCCCACGAGAAGGGCTTCCGGGACCTCACGCCCACGATCCCCTACATCCTCGACTACCACGTGCTCGCCACCACCCGCGACGAGCACTTCATCCAGCAGCTGCGTCGGGGCATGCAGGGGGCTGGCATCCCGGTCGAGTTCTCGAAGGGGGAGGCCTGGTACGGACAGCACGAGCTCAACTTCCGCTATGCCGACGCGGTCACGTCGGCCGACCGCCACACCATCTACAAGAACGGCGTCAAGGAACTGGCTCACCTGAACGGGATCTCCGCGAGCTTCATGGCCAAGCCGTCCGAGAAGGACATCGGCAGCTCCTGCCACATCCATTCGAGCCTGGTGAGCACGGACGGCGGCAAGAGCGCGTTCGTCGACGGTCACGAGGAGACCGACGTCTTCCGCCACTACCTCGGCGGCATGCGCCGGCACGTGCGCGACCTTGCCCTGTTGCTCGCCCCCTCGGTGAACTCGTACAAGCGCTATGCGCTCGAGAGCTGGGCGCCGACCTCGGTCAGCTGGGGCCGCGACAACCGCACCTGCGGTTTTCGCATCGTCGGCCACGACCAGTCGACGCGCGTGGAGTGCCGCATCCCCGGAGCGGACGTGAACCCGTACCTGGGTTTCGCGGCGCTGCTCGCGGCCGGCCTCGACGGCATCGAGAACGAGATCGAGCCTGGCCCGGAGCTGAAGGGCAATGCCTATGAGGCGGCGGAGGCCGAGCCGTTTCCCTCGTCGCTGCGCGAGGCGGTCGACAACTGGGAGCAGAGCGACTTCGCCCGGCGCGTCTTCGGCGACGCCGTCTGGAAGCACTACCTGAACTACGGGCGGACCGAGCAGCGGCTGTTCGACCAGGTCGTGACGGACTACGAGCGCGCGCGGATGTTCGAGCGCGGCTGAGTGCTCGTCGCTGCACTGGCCCGCGCCTCGTCCACAAGCGCCGCGATCAGCGAGCTCGACTCGTCCTCCTCGGGGTGCCAGAGCACACCGAGCACGAAGCGCCGGCCGGGATCCTCGACCGCTTCCGGCAGCTCATCGCCGACGGAGCGGGCCGTGACCTCGAGGCCCTCGCCAAGTTCATCGATCCCCTGGTGGTGGTGGGACTTCACCGCCAGCCGCTCGGCGCCCGCGGCCCGCGCGGCGAGCGACCCCGGCTCGAGCTCCACGTGGTGATCGGCGAACTGCCCCGGCGTGTGGCGGTGCTCCTCGTGGCCGACGACGTCGGGGACGTGCTGGACGAGGGTTCCGCCGCAGGCCACGTTCAGCATCTGCATGCCGCGGCAGATGGCGAGCAGCGGAAGCTCTCGCTCGAGCGCGCGGTGGGCCAGCGCGAGCTCGAACCGGTCGCGTTCCGGAACCGTGTGCGTCACCTCGGGGTGCGACCGGGCCCCGTAGGAGGCGGGATCGACGTCCGCGCCGCCGGCGAGGATCAGCGCGTCGAGGCGGTCGAGCAGCTCGTCAGGATCCTCCGCCACGTCGTCATCCGGGGGCAGCAGCACGGGTAGCCCGCCGGCCGCTTGGACCGCCTGGATGTAGGAGCTGGGCATCATCGCGACGCTCTCGTCCCACGGACCCCACTGCACCCGCTCAACCGCAGCGCAGATTCCGATGATCGGCCGACTCACGCGACAAAGGTACACATGGCGGCCCATTGATTCGCTCATCTCGCGAGCGCGCCGATCACCTCCTGCCACCAGGCCCGCGCGGCGTCGTCCGTTTCCTCGGCCAGGCGCCGGCGGGCGTAGCGCTGGAGCTGCGAGGCGCCGCCCACGGCAAGCAGCGGCCCGCTGACCGCATAGCGGCCGTCCTCCAGCTGCGCCAGCGCGCCGCGGGTGTCGCGCCGGGTTCGAAGGTGCTCCACCACGTCTACGCCGAGCAGCCGGCTCGGGAAGCCCGGGTCTCCGTCCTCGTCCCTCCATGGCCGGGCCGTGAATACCGCCGTGCTCGCACGAAGTCCCGTTGCGGGACGCGGCCGCGGGCCCACCGGCCCGGCGTGCCAGCGCTGCAGGAGCTGGGGCACCTGGCCCGCCACCTCCTGGCGGACGACCACGTGCAGCCGGTCGCCCGCCTCGATGCGCGTCGAGCCGCGCGGCAGGATCGCCTCCTCGCCGCGCACGATCACGCTAAGCAGCGCGTCGCGCGGCAACCCGAGGTCGCGCACTACCTGGCCGACGATCGCGTCGGCGGGCGTTACCGGATACTCGACGATCTCAGCGCCGAGTCGGCGGATGGTGCCCGTCTCGGCCAGCGGCCGTGGCAGAGCGGGCTCGCTCGTCGTGACCCCGAGGCGCCGCGCCAGCGGCTCGAAGGTCGTGCCCTGGAGCAGGGTCGAGAACACCACCGCGAAGAACACGATGTTGAAGAAGTCGCTGCTTTCCTGGATGTTCTCGATCACCGGGAAGATCGCGAGCACCACGGGCACCGCGCCGCGCAGGCCCGCCCACCCGAGTGTGATCCGGTCGGCTGAACTGAAGCGATCGAACGCGGTCGCGGCGACGGTGGCCAGTGGCCGGGCCACCAGCAGCAGCACGAGGGCGAGCGCCGTTCCCTCGAGCCAGAAGTCGCCGAGCTGGCTCGGGAAGACAAGAAGTCCCAGGGTGAGGAAGAGCGCGATCTGCGCCACCCAGGCGACGCCCTGATGGAAGACCGTGACCGTCCGCTTCGCAGGGATGGGCGCGGTCCCGAGCACAAGTCCGGCCAGGTAGGCGGCCAGGAAGCCGGAGCCGTCGAGGGCGTCGGCCGCGCCGAAGGCGAGGGCGGCGGTGGCGAGCGTCGCCACGGGGTAGAGGCCGACCGTGTCCAGCCGCGCCCGCGAGAGACCCTCCACGGCCAGCACGCCGACGAGTAAGCCGGCCAGCGCGCCGATGCCGAGTTGGCGCACGAACAGCAGCAGCATGTCGAGAGCGCCGTAGTCGGGCTGCTGGATCCATTCGATGAAGCCGATCACGAGGAGGACCGCGACCGGGTCGTTGAGCCCCGCCTCGCCCTCGAGCGTGCGCGCGAGGGGTCGCCGCAGGGTCGAGCCGCGGAGCAGCGCGAAGATCGCCGCGCCGTCCGTGGACGCGACGATCGAGCCGAGCAGCAGCCCCTCGAGGGTGTCCAGGTCGAACAGCCAGGCTGCCGCAAGCCCGCTGATCGCGGCGGTGATGAAGGTCCCGACTAGTGCCAGGCCCACCGCCGGGCGCAGCACCGGACGAATCTCCCCGAAGCCTGCCGTGAGGCCGCCCTCGAAGAGGATCAGGCCGAGCGCCACCACGCCGATGGTGCGCGCGAGCTCGTAGTCGGCATGCGTGCGACCGAACTCGATCCAGCCGGTCCCGTCCGAGCCGACCAGCATTCCGAGCCCCAGAAACAGGAGCAGGCCGGGCAGCCGCACGCGCGACGCGACGAGCGACGCGGCGATGCCGCCGGCCAGGAGCGCGCCGGCGACCAGGATCATCTGACCCTCGGTCATGGCCCGGGAGCCTGCCAGCCGGGCACGTTTGGCGGCGGGAGATGCCCCTTGCTACGCGGCGCAGTTGTCGGCGCCGAGCTCTCGCGCGAAGCGGTCGGACTCCGCGGTCTCCAGCTCGTTGAGGCGCCTCGCGGCGCTGGCTACCGCCTGTCGATCCTCGTTCCGGATCCCCCGCTTGAGGTCCTCGAGCGCGGGGAGAGCCACCTCCTCGAATTCACGGCCCAGGGTGCCGACGAACCGGTCGGCTGTCTCGCCGTCCTCACCGCCCGGCCTCTCGAGGGCCTTCAGGCGATTGACGGCCGCCCGTGACTTGACGATCACCTCGTCGATCAGGGCGGTGACGTCGGCACTGGTCTCGGCGCTCCCGACGTTCAGCTCCTGCAGCTCCCGCTCCGCGTCGTCGCACACCTTGTTGACCCGCTCGGCGTAGTCCTCCCGCGAGACGTCACCACCGTCGTCGTCGCCGCCGCAGGCCGGCAGGATGAGCGCCGCAACCACGAGGGCCGGCACGGCTATGCCGCCGCGCCGCATCTATTCGGAGGGCTCGCGCAAGAGCCCGGCCAAGATGTGCTCGGTGCCCTCCATGTGCTCACGCATGAGGCGCACCGCCCTGCCGCTGTCGCGACGGCCCAGAAGGATGATCAGCCGCTTGTGCTGGGCGTTCGAGCTCGTGAGCACTGCGTCGGGATGGGCGATGCGGGCAATCAGGTCGCTCATCTGCCCCTGCACCTCGGTCATCGCCCTCACGAGCCTGGGCGAGTGGGATGCCTCGGCCACGCCGATGTGAAAGGCGACGTCGGCGCGGCGGTACTCCTCGAAGGGCCCCCTCGCCGCGTCCATCGCGCGCGTCAGCTCGGTGAGGCGCTCGAGGTCGTCCTCGGTCGACCGCTCGGCGGCGAGTACGGTCGCCCCGGTCTCGACCGCCACCCGGTAGTCGAGAACGGCACGGGTCTCGTGGCCGAGCGGTTCCCTGCCGGCGTCCTGGCCGAGCGGCGGCCGGTCGGCCACGAACGTGCCACCTGAGCGCCCCCGAAGGGAGACGAGGTGGCCGCTTTGCACGAGCGTGGTCAGCGCCTGCCTGAGTGTGGAGCGCGAGATCCGGAGCTCCTCCGCCAGGTCGCGTTCCGGCGGTAGCCGGCTGCCGGGCGGAAGGATGCCGAGGCGGATGGCGGTGCCGAGACGCTCGACGGTTTCCTCGAACGTGGTCGGCGGCTGGACCGGCTTGAAGACGGCATCGAGAGCGGCGCTTCGCTCCACCGTGCCCGCGGGGTCCACGTCCCAAAGGTACATGCGGCGACCCTTTGGCGCGCGAGCTGCACGAGCAGATCGGCTTTGGCTTGTGGCCTGGGTGGCCGCTCAAGCGTGGGCGCCGACCACCTCGCGAGCCTCCTCCGGACGCTCCCAGCCCGGCCGCAGCGGCATCCCGGATCGCCCGTCGCGGTCGGGGCGGACGCCCAGGAACTGGTGGATCTCGACGCGGTTCGTCTCAAAGGCGACGCGCGAGAGCGTCATGTACAGGCGCCACGCCCGGGCCCGCCGCTCGCCCACCTCTGCTACGGCGCCGTCCCAGTTGCGCTCGAGGTTTCGCCCCCACTCCCGGAGCGTCATCGCATAGTGCTCGCGCAGGTTTTCGCTGTGACGCACCTCGAAGCCGTTGTCGTGCATCGCCCCCACCACGGTCCCCGGGCCCTGCAGCTCGCCGTCGGGGAAGATGTAGCGGTCGATGAAGGGGCCGGGGCGGTTGCGCTCGCGGTTCGAGGGCCGGGTGATCGTGTGGTTGAGCATGCGGCCCTCCGGGCGCAGCTTGCCGGCGAGGGCCGCGAAATGGCCGCCGAGCTCCGCCGTCCCGATGTGCTCCATGGTCCCCACGGATGAGATCGCGTCGAAGCCCGACTCCTGCACGTCGCGATAGTCGAGGTGGCGGACCTCGGCCCTGCCCTCGAGACCGGCCTCTCCGATCGCGCGCTCCGCCCACGCCACCTGCCGCGCCGACAGCGTGACCCCGAGGGCCCGGACCCCATAGTGCTCGGCGGCGTGACGCACGAGCGCCCCCCAGCCGGCGCCCACGTCGAGCAGGCGCTGCCCGGGGCGCAGGTCGAGCTTGCGGCAGATCAGGTCGATCTTCTCGGCCTGGGCGGTCTCGAGCGACGCGTCCTCGGTCGGGGAGACGGCGCACGAGGACGT
>Ga0081538_10005959_pt1 | contig 10848 bp, 11 predicted proteins | sample TabmetS5T2R1_FD_71022 | JGI IMG/M metagenome (GOLD analysis project Ga0081538, IMG submission 71022) | Tabebuia heterophylla rhizosphere microbial communities from the University of Puerto Rico - S5T2R1 | ecosystem: Host-associated > Plants > Roots > Rhizosphere ...
TCATCCGGCGCGGCGCCCCAGACGCTGAGCGGCGCCAGCGGGCGCGCGATCCGGCGCGTCACGATCGCCTGCTCCTCGCGGTCCTTGTCGGAGTGCAGTAGCTGCTCGCCGAGGTGAGCATCGACCGCCGGGTCGGCCGAGCGGCGCGTCGAGCCGGCGAGCGCGACCGTCGAGGCGCGCAGCCCCTCGCGCCGCACGAGCAGCTCGGGCGAGGCGCCGACGAACGCCGCGCCGCCGCGGCCGGCACAGTAGACGAAGCAGGAGCCGAAGCCGGCGCGCAGCACGCCGAACACGGCGGCCACGTCATGTGGAGCGGGCGCGTGGACGGCAACCTCGCGCGCCAGCACGATCTTCTCGAACGCGCCGTCCCGAATCCGTTCGACGGCGCGCGCGACCGCGGCCTCGTAGTGCTCGGGCGGCGCGGTCGACGCGATCCGGAAGCGGCCGGAGGGAGCGGGATCGAGCAGCGGCAGCGGCCGCTCGCGCAGGCCGGCGAGCCGGCGCTCGGCGCGCGCGACGAGCCCCTCCGGCAGGTCGTCGGGCTCGGCGAGGACCGCGACTGTCAGCCGCACGTCGCGGCCGCGGCGAGCGATCGCCAGCTCGGGGACGGTCAGGCCGGATGCGCCGAAGCCCGCCCAGTGCGGCGCGGCCCCGCCCGCCGGTGCGAACGCGAATCCGCCGACCGCAACGAGGCCCGCCCCGGCGGGACCGTCCGGCGGGTCGCAGACCGCGCGGCCGGCGAGCGCGCGCCACGCGGCGGCCGCGTCCGGAAAGCGGTGATCGCGCGGGACGGCGCGGCGATCGTCGCGGCCGTCGCGCGCGCCGCGGAAGATGCGGTGCCGGCCGTCGCGGTCGCGCCGCGAATCGTCGCTGCCGGCCGCGTCCAGCCGGGCGACGCAACCCAGCGTCGCCAGCGCCGCCCGGTCCCGGTCGGGCTGCTCGAAGCAGAACCAGTCGTCGTCCGCCCGGCGCGACGCGAACACGACCGCGCTGGGGTCGACGCCGCCCCCCACGCGGATCGTCAGCGCCGCCAGCACGCCACCTCCGTCGCGGCGAGCGCGCCGCACGGCGCGTTCGCAGCGCAGCTTCAACTCCGCGCGAGCGGCCTCGTGGAGCGCGAGACCGTGTTCGCTGGGGCGGACCGGAGCCGTCACCGGTCCCAGGGTACGGACCCCGGGCAGAGCGATGCGGACATGTCAACCGACCCATGTCTCGCCTCGACGAGCGCGGCGTCGGCGCGGCCGGCGGCCGTACTTCGGCGCCACGGACGGAGGCCGCGGCGGAAGGGCGGCGTCTGCTCCGGAGTATCTTGGTGCGCGCCGTCGCGCGGGCGCGACGTGAGCGGACTGCTTATCGTCGACTTCGGGCGGAGCTGGAAGAGTGTGAGCAAGTCGAGTTGGGACTTCCAGGCCGGCGACGCGATAACGAGCGGCCGCACCGTCGTGAAGTCGCTTGGGGGTGGACGGCGCTACGAGGTCTATCTCGTCTGGGACGAGAAGCTGTTCGCGCTCGTGGTCGCCAAGATCGTGCGTCCCGACCGCGTCGACGACGAGGATGCGATGCGAGGCCTGCGGCGCGAGGCCGATGCGCTCGCACGGCTGGCACATCCGGTGTTGCTCAGAGGTTTCGACACCGTCGTCGACGGGCCGCGTCCACACATCCTCGTGGAGCACTTGGAAGGACCCACGCTCGCGGCTTTGATCGACAGGCACGGCCGACTGCCGCTCGAGCAGCTGCTTCCGTTGGCGCTCCAGCTCTGTTCGGCGCTGCATTACCTCGCCGGCGAGCGGATGGTCCACCTCGACGTCAAGCCGGACAACATCATCGTTGGCCTACCGCCGCGGCTGATCGACCTGAGCGTAACTCGGACGCTCGACGAGGCGCGCCGCATCAGCCGCCCGATCGGGACTGCGTCATACATGTCGCCCGAGCAGTGCCGGGCCGACAGCGAACCGGGACTGATCGGCTCACCTGCGGATATCTGGGGGCTGGGTGCGTCGCTCCACGAGGCGATCGCCGGCACGCCGCCGTTCGGCGATCGCGGCGATGCCGGCACGGCCGAATATCCTCAGCTGGAGCGCGCTCCGACGCCCCTGCCCGGGCGTGTCCCCGGACCGTTGGCCGAGCAGGTAAGGCGCTGCCTCGACCGCGACCCGGCGCAACGCCCCAGCGCGAGCGAGTTCGCGCTGGCGCTCGAGCCGCTCGTAGCCGCCCTGCCACGCAAGCTGGTGCTTGGACGGCGCACCGGACGAGTCATCTAGTTGACCGCGACCTGATCCTGGCGCAAAAACCACCATCCTCGGGCTTGTCCGATGCCGACCGCGAGAATAGGTTCAGCGGTGAACGAGGACGGCGCCCTGCGACCGTCCGAAACCCCCCGAGGGAAGGGAGGCGCGATGTCCCGCGGACGCTCCGCTGGCACCGCTGTTGCGTCGGAGATGTATCTCCGGCTTGCTGAAGGGCCCGACGACCTGTTGCGCGAGCAGCGCTCGCTCACGCGCAGGCTCTGCGCGCTACTGCTGATAGCCGTGATGCTCGGCGCGGGCCTCCTGTTGGCTTCGACGGCGGTGCCGGACAACCCGCTCTGGAAGCCTGAGGTCGCATTCGCTGCCGGCGATGATGACCACGACGACCACGACGACGACGACAGCAAAGACAGCAAGGACGACAGCAAGGACAGCGAGGACGAGAGCAAGGACAGCAAGGACACCAAGGACACCAAGGACGACACGAAGGACACCAAGGACGACACCAAGCACGACGACACCAAGGACGACACGAAGCACGACGACACCAAGGACGACACCAAGGACACCAAGGACGACGACAGCAAGGACAGCACGGACAGCAAGGACGACAGCCACCACTAGCTCGTCCCAGTCGTCCCCGCCAGCGCGCGTGCGCCCGGCCTCGCCGGGCGCACTTGCGCGATCCGATGAGGCTTAGCGGCCGGTCGTCGTCTACGTCTCGCCGCGCCCGCGCGACAGCGCGATCTCACCCGTGCGCGCCATCTCGACCAGACCGAACGGCCGCACCATGCGCTCGAACGCCTCGACCTTCTCGTGCGTTCCCGTGACCTCCACGATCACGGTCCGGCGCTGCACGTCGATGATCTTGCCGCGGAAGATCTCGACGACCTGCATGATCTCGCCGCGCGAGCCCGCGTCGGCCGAGATCTTGAACAGCGCCATCTCGCGCGCGACCGCCTCCTGCGGCTCGAGGTCGCGGATCTTGAGCACGTTGACGAGCTTGTGCAGCTGCTTCGTCACCTGGTCGATCGGGTGCATCGCCCCGTCGACGGTCAGCGTGATCCGCGACAGCGACTCGTCGTCGGTCGGGCCGACCACCAGCGTGTCGATGTTGAAACCGCGGCGGGCGAACAGGCCGGCGATCCGGGTCAGGACGCCCGGCTTGTTCTCCACCAGGATCGAGAGCACGTGCTTGCGCCCGGTGCGCACGCCGGACGCGGCCTCGAGCTCCTCGAGCGACAGCAGCTCCTTGGTCCCAGGCTCACCCACTGCTCAGCCCACCATGTTCCGCGCCGCCTCGCCGGGCGCGATCATCGGGTAGACGGACTCCTCCTTCGTGACGTGCGCGTCGATCACGACGGGCCCGTCGAGCGCGAGCGCGGCGCGCAGGTCGTCGACCAGCGTGGTCTTGTCCTTCAACCGCACGCCGTGGCAGCCGGTCGCCTCGGCGAGCTTGACGAAGTCCGGCCACTGGCTCATTTCGACGTGCGAGTAGCGCCGGTCCCAGAACAGCTCCTGCCACTGGCGCACCATGCCGAGGTAGCCGTTGTTCATGATCACGACCTTGACCGGGATGCCGTAGGTCGCGAGCGTCGACAGCTCCTGCATGTTCATCTGGATCGACGCGTCGCCGGACAGCACGATCGTGCGCAGGTCGGGCTGCGCGACGGCGGCGCCGAGCGCCGCGGGCAGGCCGAAGCCCATCGTCCCCAGGCCGCCCGACTGGATCCAGCGCCGCGGCTTGGTGAAGTGGAAGTACTGCGCCGCCCACATCTGGTGCTGGCCGATGTCGGTCGCGAGGATGCAGTCGCCCTTGTCGGTCGCCTCATAGAGCGCCTGGACGAGGAACTGCGGCTTGATCTCGTTGTCGGTCGAGTCCTCGTAGCGCAGCGGGTACTGCGTGCGCCAGCGCTCGATCCGCTCCCACCACTCCGCCAGCCGCGCGCCGTCGGGCTGGAGCCCGCGGTACTCGGTCAGCAGCCGGGCGAGGATGTTGCGTGCGTCGCCGACGATCGGGATGTGCGCCGGCACGTTCTTGGAGATCTCGGCCGGGTCGATGTCGATGTGGATGAACTTCGCGCGCGGGGCGAACTCGGACAGCTTGCCCGTGATGCGGTCATCGAACCGCGCCCCCACGGCGACGATCAGGTCCGCCTCGTCCATCGCGTAGTTGGCGGTCCGCGTGCCGTGCATGCCGAGCATGCCGAGCCACTGCTTGTGCGGCGCGGGGAACGCGCCGAGCCCCATCAGCGTGCACGTCACCGGGAGCCCGTCGACGAGCGCGAGCTCGGTCAGCTCGGTCGACGCTCCCGCGCTGATCACGCCGCCGCCGGCGTAGACCACGGGCCGGCGCGCGTTGGCCATCGCCTTGGCCGCGAGCCGGATCTGCTTCTGGTTGCCGTCGGTCGTCGGCTGGTAGCCGGGCAGCCGCACGTCGCCGACCGGCTCGTACTCGATCTCGACCCGCGTGAGGTCGGTCGGCATGTCGATCAGCACGGGACCGGGACGGCCGGTGCGGGCGATGTGGAACGCCTCGTGCACCACGCGCGGGATCTCCAGCGGGTGCTGGATCATGAACGAGTGCTTGACGATCGGCATCGTGATGCCGAACGTGTCCGCCTCCTGGAACCCGTCGGTGCCGAGCAGGTCGGTCCGCACCTGGCCGGTGAAGAACACGACCGGCACGGAGTCCATCATCGCGTCGGTGAGCGGCGTGACGATGTTCGTGGCGCCCGGCCCCGAGGTGGCGAAGCAGACGCCGACCTTGCCCGATGCCTTCGCATAGCCCTCGGCCGCATGCCCGCCGCCGGCCTCGTGGCGCACGAGGATGTGATGGATCCCCGAGTCGAACATCGCGTCGTAGGTCGGGAGGTTCGCGCCGCCTGGATAGCCGAATACGACGTCCACGCCCTCCGCCTTGAGGCACTCCATGATCGCGTCGACCGCTCGCATCATCGCTGCTCGAACCTCCTTCCTCCAGATCGGGTTGAGGGAGCCGAGCTTACCGTGCAGATGCGGCCGATTCCGGCTCTATCGCGACGTCGGGGAACTCCAGCTCGGTCCCGCAGCGCGTGCAGAGCGCGTCATGCAGCTTGACGATCTTCCCGCAGCCGGGGCATTGGCGGCGGAGCTCGTCGCGCTCGGTGCGGTAGAGCAGCGCCGCGACCAGCCCGAGCACGGGGAGCGCGCCCGAGATCAGGAACCAGATGAAGAACGACGACCCCTTGATCCTGCCGACCAGTCCGCCCGCCAGCGCGAACGAGAATGCGATCACCAGATAGGCCACGGGCCGAAGCGTACTCCCACCGGTCAAGCGGCCTGAGGATCAGTCGTAGCTGCGCCGGCAGTGAGCGAAGCGCTCGGCGGGCGGCACGTCGCGGCCCTCGAGCCGCAGCCTGGCGAGGCGGTAGCGTCGGACGGCCGCGTCGCTGCGGCCGGCGCGGGGCGCGGCGGGCACGAGCACCAGCCGGCGCACGGGCGCGGGTGCGGGAGAGGTCATGTGGGGCATGATCGGGAACGCGGCCGCCGCGCCGTATGGCCCGCGGTCGGGAATCCGCCGGCGGCCGTTGGACAACCGGTCCAGCGTCAGGCCCGCGCCCGCGCGGCATCGAGCGCCGGCCGCATCGCCGCCGGCAGACGCCGCCGCACCCGCCGCGCCGCGCCGCTGAACGCCAGGTTGGCGACGGTGGCGAACCCCTGCTCGTCCTCGCGCAGCGCGAGCAGGAGGTGCGCCGTGCGGTCGCCCGAGGGCAAATCGGCGTCGACCTTCACACACCAGCAGTCGACGCGCCGGCCGCCCGGCCGCACGAGCAGCGCGCCGGCCTCGCCGACGAGCCAGGTGCCCAGCCGGCCGCACTCGAGCGCGAGCCCCGTGCCGGCATGGAGCGCGCGCGCCTCGTGCCCGAGCAGGTCGCCGAGCAGGCCGGCGGCGACGCGCTCCGGGGCCGCGGCCGCGCGCGGGCGCGGCCGCACGACGTTCGCCCCACGGTTCGCGTACAGCGCCGGGATCCCCCAGGCGTGGACGACGGCGACCGCGGCGACCGGGAACGACAGCGGCTCGAGCGCCAGCAGCAGCGCCGCGGTCGCGAGGAACGGGATCGTGTGCGCGATCGTAGTGAGCGTCCAGATGCGGCCACGCCGGCGCAGGCGCGCGGCATCGAGCCGCGGGCGCCAGTAGACGGTCGCGGTCTCGGGCAGGATGGGCGCGGCCGCGCCCGCCATCAGCCGCCGGCGATCGGCCGCCGCAGGATCACGAGGTCGGCCTCGAGCGGCAGCTCGCGCACCTGCTCGGCGTGCCCTTCGCCGCTGCTGACCACCGCGTAGTAGCCGGCGTCGAGCTGCTCGCGGAACGCGGCTACCGCGGCCTCGACGGCGGCGTCGTCGCCCGCCGTCCACTCCGCGAGCGTCGTGTGCCCGGCCTGGTCCATGCGGATGAGTCGTGCCATGCGGCCTCCTTGACGGCGATGCGGCTTCCGCCGGGGATGCTACGCCTACGCGCTACACGCCCAGCTGCTCGCGGATCAGGCGGCCGACCTCGCCGCCGTCGGCGCGGCCCTTGGTCTCCCGCATCACGAAGCCGACGATCGGGCCCATCGCCTTGTCGTTGCCGCCGCGGACCTTCTCGGCCGCGCCCTCGTTGGCGGCGATCGCCGCCGCAACGATGCCGGCGAGCTCGTCGCCGCCGCCCATCGAGCCGAGGCCCTCGCGCTCGACGATCGCCGCCGGGTCGCCGCCCTCGGCGACGAGCCGGTCGAGCACCTGGCGCGCGGCGCCCGCGTTGACCTGCTTGTCCGCGACGAGCCCGACCAGCTGCGCCAGCGCCTGCGGCGTGACCCGCGACGCGGCCGGGTCGGACCCGGCGCCGAGCCGCGTACGCAGCTGCTCGACCCAGATCGCCGCGGAGCGGCCGTCGCTCCCGTCGCCGCCGGCGGTCGCCACCAGCTCGAAGTAGTCGCCCCACTGCGGCTCGTACGCGAGCAGCCGCGCGGGGTCCGCGGTCAGCCCCCAGTCGCGCTCGTAGCGCGCCGCGCGCTCCGCCGGCAGCTCCGGCAGCGCCTCGCGCGCGGCCGCCAGCATCGCGTCGGTCGGCGCCAGCGGCACGAGATCGGGCTCGGGGAAGTAGCGGTAGTCGTGCGCCTCCTCCTTCGAGCGCAGCGTGGAGAGCCGCCCCGTCGAAGGGTCGAAGTGCAGCGTCTCCTGCACGACCGGCTCGCCCGCCTCGAGCAGCGCGACCTGGCGCTCGATCTCGGCGTTGATGCCGCGCTCGAGGAACCGGAACGAGTTCATGTTCTTGAGCTCGGTCTTGGTCCCCAGCTCGCGGCTGCCCGCCGGCCGCACCGACACGTTGGCGTCGCAGCGCAGGGAGCCCTCCTCCATGTTCACGTCGCTCACGCCGAGCTGGCGCAGCGTGACGCGCAGCAGCTGCAGCCACTCGCGCGCCTGCTCGGCGGAGTGGATGTCGGGCTCGGTGACGATCTCGCACAGCGGCGTGCCGCCGCGGTTGTAGTCGACGATCGACGCGTCGGAGCCGTGGATCCGGCCGGACTCGCCGATGTGCACCAGCTTGGCGGCGTCCTCCTCGAGGTGGATCCGGTGCAGGCGCACATCGCCCAGCCGGCCGCCCGTGCAGAGCGGGATGTCGTACTGGGAGATCTGGTAGTTCTTCGACTGGTCGGGATAGAAGTAGTTCTTGCGGTGGAAGATCGAGCGCGGCGCGATGTCGCAGCCGAACGCGAGCCCCATCATCAGCCCGTAGTGCAGCGCCTGCGCGTTGACCACCGGCAGCGTCCCGGGCAGCCCGAGGCAGACCGGGCAGGTGCGCGTGTTGGGCGGCTCGCCGAAGCTCAGCTCGCAGCCGCAGAACATCTTCGTCTGGGTATCGAGCTGGACGTGGATCTCCAGGCCGATCACGGGCTCGTAGTTCATGCGGCGTGCCTCCACGGGGCGGCGTCGAAGCCGATCGAGCGCTCGAGTGCATAGGCGGCGTCGAGCAGCGCGTTCTCGCTGAACGCGGGGCCGGCGAGCTGGAAACCGACGGGGAGCCCCTCGCTCAACCCGCTTGGGATCGAGATGCCCGGGATCCCGGCGAGCGACATCGGCACGGCGAGGAAGTCGTTCAGGTACATCGCGAGCGGGTCGTCGGTCTTCGCGCCGAGCTCGAACGCGACGCTCGGCGCCGTCGGCGTCGCGATGAAGTCGAACCGCTCCCAGGCGGCCTTGAAGTCCTCGCTGATCAGCGTGCGCACCTTCTGCGCGCGGCCGTAGTAGGCGTCGTAGTAGCCGGACGAGAGCGCGTAGGTGCCGAGCATGATGCGGCGCTTGACCTCGGCCCCGAAGCCTTGCTCGCGCGTCCGCGTGTACATGCTCAGCAGATCGTCGACGCCGTCGGCGCGGTAGCCGTAGCGGACGCCGTCGTAGCGGGCCAGGTTCGACGACGCCTCGGCGGGCGCGATCAGGTAGTACGCGCTGAGCGCGTGAGGCGCGTGCGGGAGGCGGCACGGCTCGACCGTCGCGCCGAGCTCGCGGGCGCGGTCGAGCGTCTCGCGGAACGAGGCGAGCACGCCCGGCTCGATCCCCTCGCCGGACAGCTCCTCCGGCACGCCGAGGCGGACGCCGCGCAGGTCTTGCCGGCTCGGCAGCGCCACCGGCTCGGGCAGGCCGACCGACGTCGAGTCGCACGGATCCTGACCGGCCATCGCCCCGAGCAGCAGCGCCGCGTCGGTCACGTCGCGCGTAAGCGGGCCGCACTGGTCGAGCGACGAGGCGAACGCGATCATCCCGTAGCGGCTGACCGCGCCGTACGTCGGCTTGAGCCCGACGATGCCGCACAGCGCGGCGGGCTGCCGGATGGAGCCGCCGGTGTCGGTGCCGATCGCCCACGGCGCGCTGCCCGCCGCGACGGCCGCCGCGCTGCCGCCCGACGAGCCGCCCGGCACGCGCGAGCGGTCCCACGGGTTCAGCGTCGGCCCGTAGGCCGAGTGCTCCGTCGACGAGCCCATCGCGAACTCGTCCTGATTCGTCTTGCCGAGCAGCGGCGCCCCGGCGTTCGCGAGCCGCTCGACGCTCGTCGCCGTGTAGGGCGGGCGGTAGCCCGCGAGGATACGCGAGCCGGCCTGGCTGGGCACGCCGGCGGTGCAGAAGAGGTCCTTGACCGCGACCGGCAAGCCGGCGAGCGGCGCTTCGCGGTCGACCTGCGGCGGATCGCCGTCCGGCGCCACCCACGTGTACGCGTTGCAGTCGTCGGCCGCCGCGCGCGCACGGTAGCCGTGCCACAGCTCGGCGGGATCGAGCTCGCCCGCGCGGATGCGCGCGGCCGCCGCGGCCGCGGTGAGGGAGGCCGCCTCGGTCATGCCGGCGCCGGCCCCGGGCTCGGAACGCGGAAGCCGCTCATGTCGGACTCCGGCGCGCTCTGCAGCGCGATCTCCGCCGGCAGCGAGGGCCGCGGCTCGTCCGCCCGCAGCGCGTTCTCGACCGCGACCACGTGCGACGTCGGCTCGACGTCCGCCAGGTCGCCGAGCTCGCCGATGCGCTCGATGTGGTCGAGCACCTTCGTGAGCTCCTCGCTCATCCGCCGCTGCTCCTCCTCGGTCAGCTCGAGGCGGGCGAGGCGGGCTACGTGCAGGACCTGCTCACGGCTCAGCATGCGCGCAGGAGTCTACGAGCCTGAACCGCGCCGCGATCGTCTAGATTCCGCGCCGCAATGAGCGCCGAGATCATCGACGGCAAGGCGGTCGCCGAGGCGGTCCGCCGCGAGCTGGCTGCCGATGTTGCCGACTGGGTCGCCGCCGGCAACGAGCCGCCGGGACTCGCCACCGTGCTCGTCGGCGACGACCCCGCTTCCGCCGTCTACGTCGGCGGCAAGCAGAAAGCGACGCACGAGGTCGGGATGCTGGGATTCGACCACCGGCTGCCCGCCGACACACCGCAGGGCGACGTCGAGGCGCTGCTCGCGGAGCTCAACGGCGATCCGCGCGTGTCCGGGATCCTGCTCCAGCTGCCGACGCCGGATCACATCGACGGCAGCGGGCTGACGTGGCTGATCGATCCCGCCAAGGACGTCGACGGCCTGACGCCGGTCTCGGCCGGGCTGCTGGCGAAGGGTCGCCCCGGCCTGCGTCCGTGCACGCCGGCCGGCTGCATGGAGCTGCTCGACCGCTACGGCGTGGAGCTCGAGGGCGCCGAGGCGGTCGTCGTGGGGCGGTCGGATCTCGTCGGCAAGCCGATCGCGCAGATGCTGCTCGCGCGCAACGCGACCGTGACGATGTGCCACTCGCGCACGCGCGACCTCCCGGACGTCTGCCGGCGCGCGGACGTGCTGGTCGCGGCGGTGGGGCGCGCGCGCATGGTCCAGGGCGACTGGGTGAAGCCGGGCGCGACCGTGATCGACGTCGGGATCAACCGGACCGACGACGGGCTCGTCGGCGACGTCGACTTCGACGCCGCCGCCCAACGCGCAGCGCGGATCACGCCGGTGCCGCGCGGCGTCGGCCCGATGACGATCGCGATGCTGCTCCGCAACACGCTCGAGGCGGCGCGGGCGAGCGCCGGCGCGCCCGCTTGATGGGGCGCCTGCGCGCCGGCGACCTGATCGCCGGCGCCG
>Ga0081538_10005960_pt1 | contig 10848 bp, 9 predicted proteins | sample TabmetS5T2R1_FD_71022 | JGI IMG/M metagenome (GOLD analysis project Ga0081538, IMG submission 71022) | Tabebuia heterophylla rhizosphere microbial communities from the University of Puerto Rico - S5T2R1 | ecosystem: Host-associated > Plants > Roots > Rhizosphere ...
TCACCTGCTTGCGCCATTCATGAAAATTCTCAACGCTTGGCTGATCAAGGGCGTTGGTAAAGCTCCGTTGGCCTCGCTTATAGGTACGCTTGAGCCCTGACCCCAGCGTCGAGAAGCCGTCTTGATGGATCGGCCAGCGTTCCACCCGTCGTCGGGCCGTGTTGAGCGTTTTTGCTACCACGGATAGAGCGTTCTGCTTCTCAAGCCGCTGGGCTGTACTCGATTGTCTAAGCAGTGTGCGGAGCTCAGTAAAGGCATCGGCGGCGAGTTGAGCGGCGAACCGCTCCATCAGCTTATCGAACGTCTCGAGCCTGGCCGCAGAGTCGCGGACCGCTGACAGGCGCCGACCTGCATCACGAAAGCAGACATTTTCCTGCTGGAAGGTGTCGCCATCGATTGCGTCCTGCACCAACCGCAGGACGGCTCTGATCTTCTTCAGGCAGGTGCGGGCCTCGTGAATGGCGTCGTCCGAACTCCCGCTCGGGGCCTGCACTTCATGAAGCGCTTTGTCAATCTGTTCAAGCACGACACGTTTGATGCCGTCAGGTCCGGCCTCATGGTCTTTCAAGCGATAGGTCATCGGTAACCACTTTCTAGATTAGGGTGAATATGGCTTTCCGAACGAACAACATCAACGCGAGGGTCTCTCTGGCCGCCAGGTCGAACGATGGGCTGAGCGCTCTTCCTCCGCGCCCATTCGCCAGTACCGAGATCGATACATCGTCCCTATGGGGCTAACAACAATCTCAGACGAGGGGCCAGACGGTGTTGACCATTACAAGCACATGCGAGGTCGATGCCGTGCGCTGTCCTGATGTGCGGTGTACGTTGGATGAACATTATCTTTCTCCCCGTGGATAGTTGGCCAGAGCATGACCAAGATTTAACCTCTCATCTTGAGAACTACGCTCAGGTCTGGCTCTCAGACTGAGACGGAGCCAGATGCCGTTTGCGCCAACGCCTAGAAATGTTTACAATGCGGATCGCCGCGGCTGTGCCATTAGCTGAGGCACAACCCTAGGCTGGCATAGTTAGATTCTACGGGGTAAACCATGCGCCTCACGCATAGCGGTCCAGCTCGAGTGAGGATCGGTCGGCGAGCATTTCTGCGTCTGATGGGGTTAGGGGGAGGCACAGCCATCTTGGCGGCGTGTGGCACGTCCACGCCGCCAGGGGTGGGAGAGCCGGTCACAGTCGTCTTCTGGACACCCGGCGGCGGGGGTGACTTCTGCGCTCGGTTTGATACCATCGCCAAAGATTTCCGCAAATCCTACCCCACCATCCACATCGGGCCCACACAATGTGGGGCGGGCGATCAAGAATTCACGGAGGTGTTGTTGGCGCGAATCGCTGCCGGTAATCCACCCGACGCGACGATTCTCTGGACATCGCCAGCCGCGTTGGCCGCCCGTGGTTCGCTGCAGCCGCTCGACGACTTGATGCAGGCGGCACAGTATGCCCAAGCGGAGAACTGGCCGCCGGCAGTGCTGGCGAGTTGCCGCTTCCAAGGCAAGACCTATGGCCTGCCCGTTACGGCCGGCTCGTGCGGCCTCTGGTACAATCTGGAGATGTTCGAGCAGCGGGGCATCCCTGCAGACCGCGACGACTTCCCGAAGACCTGGGATGAGTTGCGCCGTCTGTCCAAGGAATTCACCCTTTGGAAGGGGGATCGGCTCGAGATCGCCGGCTTCATTCCCTGGCATACCGCCGAGGATCTACCGATCTGGTCGGCATTAAATGGTTCGCAACTCTATGACGCGGCAAATCGCCGGTATACGCTCGATGCCGAGCCCAACGTGGCGATGATGACGTACGCCATGGAGTGGTTAGAGCAGGAGTATAAGGGGGACTTCGCCAAGGTCATGCGCTCCGGCAACTGGGAAGGCCATGAGATCGAGGGTCGACAACCGGTCACTATGGATCAGCGTCAGGCGATGGTCCTGACCTACTCGTGGAACATCAGCACTCCAGCCTACACCCAGCCCATGCTGCGGTGGGACGTCGCCCGGTTTCCGGTTGGCCCCGGCGGCAACCAAGCGGTCGCAGGCTATTGGCCGAACTGGCTAGTGATCCCCAAGGGAACTCGGCACGTCGTTCAAGCGTTCACCTGGCTCGACTACCTGAGCGGCGTAGGCGTCAAGGAGTGGTTCCGCGACTTCCCCGACCTGCCCGCCAATCGCCAGGTACCGCGTGATCTGCTCCCCGTGGCTTTGGTTACGGCGAAGGGCGAGGCGTTTGCCCGGGACATCATGAGCTTCTTCCGCGAGCAGCTCGACGCTGCCACACCGATGTGGGACTCACCCGTCCAGGATTTTGCCACGGACCAGATCAAGCGTGCGCTCGAGCAGATGCTGTACAAGGTCGCAAAGCCTCGGGATGCGCTCGCTGAAGCGCAGAAAGCCTGCCAAGGCGCGCTCGACAAAGTCTTCAAGACCGGCGCATAGCGGCCCACCGTCGCATGGTCGGCCGGTCCTGAGGCAGCCGCTCGTGACATCTGCGCTTGTGCATGCGACCTCGGAGGGCTGTGGGATGGCGCTTTTCCCGTCGTGGTGGGCGCGTCGGGGGCCGATGCAGCGGCGCGAGGCCCGAGCGGGGCTGCTGTTCGTCTTGCCCTGGGTGTTGAGCCTCCTGCTCTTGACGGCCTACCCCGTGCTCGCGACGTTCTACATGTCCTTCACTGACTATAACGTCGTCCAGCCTCCTACATGGGTCGGCCTCCATAATTACCGCACAATGCTGACCGCCGACCCGGCGTTCTGGACATCCGTCAGGAACACCGCCGTCTACACCCTGCTCGCCGTCCCGCTCGGTTTGGTAGGCTCACTCGGCCTCGCGCTCCTCCTGAACCTATCGGTAAGGGGGCTTGGCGTCTACCGTACGCTCGTCTATCTTCCCGTGCTCGCCCCGCCTGTTGCCAGCACGATCATCTTCATGGGCATGTTCGCGCCTGACGGCGGACTGATCAATGCCGCCCTGCAGCAGGTTGGGCTGCCGGCTCTTGGTTGGCTACAGGACCCGACTTGGTCGAAACCGGTGCTCGTGATCTTAAGTCTGTGGGGGCTGGGGGCTGGCGCCCTCATCTTTCTGGCCGGCCTACAGGAGATCCCGCAGGCGCTTTTGGATGCCGCCGCCATCGATGGGGCTGGGCCGTGGCAGCGGTTTCGATACATCACGCTGCCGCTGCTCACGCCAGTGATCTTATTCAACCTCGTGATCGCCGTCATCGGATCCTTCCACGTCTTTACCCCGGCATTGATCATCGGCGGTACCACGGGTAAACCGCTTGAGTCGACCCTGATGTTCATGGTCCATATCTATCGCAATGCCTTCCGATACTTCGCCATGGGGTACGCTTCAGCGCTCGCAGTCGTGCTGTTTGTCGCCGTGCTGGTGCTGACATTTGCCATCTTTTGGTCTGCCCGGGCATGGGTGTACGAGGCGCGGGGTTAGACATGAAACCACGACGGATCGCGCCGCCATACCACGTTGACCCCGATCGTGCTCACGTCGAGCTCGGGAGGCGAAGACGCAGGCGCTTTCACGTACGACGATATCTCGGAGCCGTGGTCCGACATGTGCTCCTTATTGCGGTGACCGTGGGCCTGCTGCTACCGTTTTATTGGATGATCACCTCCGCATTCAAGGAGGGAAGCCAGATCTTCGCTCGGCCCACCCAGTGGTGGCCGAGCCCGGTGCGATGGGACAACTTCACGCGCGCACTGACTTATCCGGGCTTTCCGTTTCTTCAGTTTTTATGGAATAGCGTGTTCTATGCCGGGTCGGTCAGCCTTGGCACAGTGCTTTCGTCGGCTGCGGTTGGCTATGGGTTCGCGTGCCTGCGTTTTCCGGGACGCGACCTGCTCTTTGGCCTCACGGTATCCACCATGCTGATTCCGGGGATCGTCCTCTTCATCCCCACCTTCGTGCTGTTCAAGTCCCTCGGCCTGCTCGGCACCTATGTCCCGCTGATCGGCCCGGCCTTCCTGGGCCATGCCTTTTTCATCTTTCTGCTGCGTCAATTCTTTCGGGGACTGCCACAGGAACTGACGGACGCTGCCCGGATCGACGGCGCGGGGGAATTCCGCCTCTTTTGGCAGATCATGCTGCCACTGGTGCGCGCGCCGCTCGTCGTGGCGGCCATTCTGAGCTTCCTGTGGACCTGGCACGAGTTCTTCGGGCCGCTGATTTACTTAGCGGACCGCAGTCAATACCCACTATCGCTGGGGCTGTTCGCCTTTCGGGCCCAGCACACGACCGAGTGGGGCCTCCTGATGGCGGCCGCGACGCTCGCCACGGTCCCACTGATCGTCATCTTTGGGCTCACCCAGCGGTATATCCTGTCGGGTATCACGCTGACCGGCATCAAAGGCTAAGCTGCGCTGGTGGGTCAAAGGTCATCGCGGGCAGAATGGCGAGGGGACGAGGCGGATCATGATGGCGTGGCCTGATCATCGCCACTTCGGATGGCGCCTCTGAAGGCGAGAACGGGGAGAAGGGCGCATTGCACTCTGTGGCTTTTGAGTGGGCTTCCCAGATGCCCTAAAACCTGCTCGTCACTCAACGCGGTGATCGCAGCGGGTGTCAGCCCCTCGATGGACGCAAAAAGATTAGAGGCCGATGCCTTGGCAATCGCACACATTTCGTAGGAGATCTTTGATCTGGGCCGAGATCTCAGGGGCCATGCTTACCGGCTCGACCAAAATTCGCAGGGCTCCTGCGCAGGTCAGACCGATCTCCAAAGCATCTTCCTCTCCGAGATCCAGATGGAGGAGCTGCGGTACACCTGAACGCATCACTTGCGCTGATGCTTCGATCACCTGGGCATCGACACAGCCGCCGATGGTCACCGATCCCTTGAGAGTCCTACCCTCAATGACGAGCATCTTGGCGCCCTCTTTTCTCGGCGCCGTCCCCTCCGTCGCAACAACTGTGGCCAGAGCAGCCCCTAAAGTTCCCGCTGAAGCCCTCAAGATCTCGTCAAATATTAGCCTCATGGCAACCCTAGCCCTTACTTATCTCACGTTGCGTGCAAGAAGTCCCTCCCCGAGGAAAGCCTCAAGCAGGTGACGCCGAGGTCAGCTTGGTGTAATCTTCCCAGGTATTGACATCGCCAGGATAGGGCCGGTCGACCTCAACCTCTCGCACCCACTCGGGATGCGCATCACAGAGCTTCCACACTCCCTTGTCCCCATGGAGCGCCTGGAGTTGTCCGAACAGCGCCCTTGTAAAGAGCATCGGATGGCCTGAGCGACCGCGATACGAGACGCGTACCACCGGCGACTGCATGTGTCGCCACCCTTCCACCACAGCCGCTATGGTCTCGGGCTCTATGCCCGGTTGATCTCCCAGAATCAAGACCGCCGCCGCTGATTGCGGGTGAAGCGCATCGAGGCCCGCTCGGATGGAAGAGGTACAACCCTCATGGAAATCAGGCGCCTCCACAAACCTGGCCCTGCGCAAAACCACGTGGCGACGGATCTCTGCCGCCTCATGCCCCACGACAACCACCACGTCATCGAGGGGGGATGCCTCCGCACACCTGACAACCCAGCCGAGCATGGTCGTATCCTGCCATGGGAGGAGCTGTTTGGTCCGCGTGCCCAGCCGACTAGAGGTCCCAGCCGCGAGCACTAGACCCGACACAAAACCGCTCATGCCCGTACCTCCTGTGCAAGGTATCGTCGGGGATCCTTTTCAAAGCTTGCTTTGCACGAGACGTTGCAGAAATAATACGTAACGCCTTCGAAGTCGGCACGATGTCGGGCCGTCTGAGGATCGACGCTCATGTGGCAGACAGGGTCTTCTGCCATGGCGGGCGGTACCACCCGTGCCGGGCGACCGGTGACGGCTCCTTGCTCTGCACGGCTGCGCCGCAGTGAAACGATCTCGGCCATGATGCTTAACGCCACTTCCGGCAAGGTCCGCGCCGAGATATCCAACCCTGCTGGACACGTCACGAGGGCCAGTTGTTCTCGGGACACGCCCTCGCCGCTGAGACGGCTGACGATCTCTTGAAAGCGCTTTTTGCTAGCGACCAGACCGAGATAGTCCGGAGATAACGCCAAGACATCCTTGATGGCTTCTTCGTCCCAGTTGCCCATGGTGGCCACCACGGCATAGCGTTCCCGGGTGTCCGGGAACTTGCCCGCCTCGATCTGTGGCAGAATGACCTCGGCATCTGGAAACTGTTCTGCCGTGGCTGTGGGATCGATCAGCAAGACCTGGAACCCGACGGCTTTGCCTATTGTGACTAACGCCTCGGCCGCTGGAGAGGCACCGCAAATGAGGAGTTGGGGTTCCGGCAAGTAGGGTTCGATGTAAATCTCCATGGTCCCGCCACTATAGCAAGTCATCCGGTAGAGTTCGACTCCCTCGCGTACCTCAGCAGCGAGATCGGGCGTGAGCACCACCAGCCTCGGTTCGCCATCCGCAAGGGCCTTCCGGGCTTCCTGAAGCACGGTGGGTTGAGCGCAGCTCCCCCCGACCCAGCCCACAAACTCACCTTCGAGCGTGATAATCGCTTTGTCCCCCGGCTGGCCGGAGGTGGGCCGTTCTCGGCGGACGACGGTTGCCAGCGCAAAGGGCACTCCTTGCACCATGAGCTCGTGGGCTCTTTGTAAGACCCTATTGTTCATGACAGGACTCCTGAGACGGACGACCAGTTCTGTCGCTTGAGGTGAACTAATCTGTCACGCCACTCTCCCGGAGGAGCTTCCACACCTTGGCGGGGGTGATGGGGATGTCGACGTGACGCACCCCTAAATGCCATAAGGCGTCCACGACAGCGTTGGCGATCGCTGCCGGCGCCCCCACGGTCGCCGACTCCCCTACCCCCTTGGCGCCGAGCGGGTGGTGTGGCGAGGGGGTGCAGGTCTTGTCAGTCTCCCATTTGGGGGTCTCCACGGCTGTGGGCAGCAGATAATCGATGAAACTCCCACCAAGGATGTTCCCGTACTCGTCGTAGGAGATCTCCTCGTACAGCGCCGGGGCCAGCCCCATGGTGAGCCCCCCATGGATCTGGCCTTCGACGATCATCGGATTGATGATATTGCCGCAGTCGTCCACCGCCACAAAGCGGCGGATTTTCACCTCCCCGGTCCCCTTATCGATGTCCACCACGCAGATGTAGCTCCCAAACGGGTAGGTCAGGTTCGGCGGGTCATAGTAGCTCACCGCCTCCAAACCGGCTTCTATGCCCGGTGGGTGGTTGGTGTATGCGGCGAAGGCGATTTCTTGAATCGTCTTAGCTTTGGCAGGCGTGCCTCGCACGAAGAATTTGCCCGGCTCCCATTCAAGATCCTCTTCGTTGGCCTCCAGGAGGTAGGCCGCGATCTTTTTGGCTTTCTCCCGAATCTTCCGCGCCGCCACAGCTCCCGCAGCGCCCGCCGTCGGGGTGGAGCGGCTGGCGTAGGTGCCCAAGCCATAGGGCGCTGTGTCCGTGTCGCCTTCCTCCACCTGAATGTCAGCGACCGGGATGCCTAGCTCTTCGGCGATGATCTGGGCATAGGTCGTCTCGTGCCCTTGCCCCTGGGATTTGGTCCCAAAGCGGGCGGTCACCTTGCCGGTAGGATGGATGCGAATCTCAGAGGAATCGAACATCTTGAGGCCTAGGATGTCAAAGTGCTTCGACGGACCAGCCCCGACGATTTCGGTGAAGCTTGAGATGCCGATCCCCATCAACTCGCCGCGCCGGCGCTTCTCGATCTGCTCCTGTCGGAGCTCGGCGTACCCGATCTTCTCCATGGCCTTGTGCAGGGCGGCGGCATAGTTCCCGCTGTCATACTCCCACCCTAAGGCGGATCTGTAGGGGAATTGCTCGGGTTTGATGAAGTTCTTGAGCCTGAGCTCAGCCGGATCCATCCCGAGCTGGTGGGCCATGAGGTCCACCATGCGCTCGACGGTGTGGACGGCCTCGGTCACACGGAAGGAGCAGCGGTAGGCGATGCCCCCCGGCGGCTTGTTCGTATAGACGCCATCCACCTCGACGTGAGCCGCTTTGAAGTCATAGGACCCGGTGCAGATATGGAACAGCCCGGCGGGAAACTTCGAGGGATTAGCGGCCGCATCGGTGTAGCCGTGGTCGGCGATGGTTTTGATCCTGAGCGCCGTGAGCGTTCCGTCCTTCTTCGCCGCCAGCTCTGCCGCGATATGGTAGTCGCGGGCGAAGGAGTCAGCTTGCAGGTTTTCCATCCGGTCCTCTATCCACTTGACCGGCTTCCCCGTCAGCACCGAGGCGGCCACTGCGATGACATAACCAGGATAGACGGGCACTTTGCCCCCAAAGCCGCCGCCGATGTCGGGAGAAATAATGCGGATCTTATGCTCCGCCAGACCCACATGCCCTGCCACCAGGGCGAACACGGTGCGCACGGCGTGGGGCGCCTGGGTCGTCATCCAGAGCGTCAGCTTCCCCTCCACCTTGTCGAAGTCGGCCACGCACCCGCAAGTCTCGATCGAGGACACGTGGATCCGCGGCAGGTAAATCTCCTGCTGCACCGTGACCTCGGCCTCTTGGAAGGCGCGATCCGTCGCCGTCCGATCGCCCCACTGCCAGTGCCAGATGTGGTTATCCGTCTGCCCCGGCTTATCGGTGCGCAGCACCGGTGCCCCGGGCTCCAGCGCCTTCTTCGCATCCACCACGACGGGGAGCGGCTCGTAGTCGACCTCCACCGCCTCGGCGCCGTCGGCAGCGATGTAGCGATCGGTCGCGAGGACCGCTGCCACCTCCTGGGCCTGGTACATCACCTTTTCGACCGGCAGCACCATCTGGGTGTCGGACATCAGCGTCGGCATCCAGTGCAGGTTGTACCGGGCCAGGTCTTGTCCGGTGATGACCGCCAGGACGCCGGGAATCGCCAGAGCCTTGGAGACCTCGATCTTCTTGATCTTGGCGTGGGCGAAGGGGCTGCGGACGATGTCGAGATAGAGCATCCCCGGCAAGTGCAGGTCATCGACGTACGTCCCTTTCCCGCGAATAAAGCGGGGGTCTTCCTTGCGCTTGACCGAGTGTCCCATCCCGCCGACTTCTGGGCTTGTTCGGGGCATCACCGTTCATTCCCCCTGCCGCATCTTCGCGGCGGCATATTGAATCGATTTGACGATATTCATATAGCCCGTGCAGCGACACAGATTGCCCGAAATCGCCACTCGGATCTCATCCTCCGTGGGATTCGGGTGTTCCTTCAAAAAGGCCGTGGCCGTCATCATCATGCCGGGCGTGCAAAACCCACATTGGAGACCATGCTCCTGCCAGAAGCCTTCCTGCACGGGATGAAGCTTTCCATCCTGCTCCAGCCCTTCGACGGTGGTGATCTCCCGCCCATCCGCTTGGACCGCAAACAGACTACAGGACTTTACGGCCTTGCCATCGAGGTGGACGGTACAGGCGCCACAGTGGCTGGTCTCGCACCCAATGTGGGTGCCGGTCAAGCGCAGGACATCGCGGAGGCAGTGGACCAGGAGTAGTCTGGGCTCGACCATGAGCTCATGATCCATGCCATTCACCTTGAGAGAAATCTTCTGGCTGCCCATAATTATGCCCCTCGTCGAGCCCGCTCAAGCGCACGGTTCAGCGCCCGGACGGTGAGGACCCGAACCAGATCCCGCTTATACTCCACCGAACCGCGTAAATCTGCGCTCGGCTGCGACGCCTCGGCGGCCAACTGCGCCGCCCGTCTGACCACCTCGGGCTCTACCTTTTTGCCGCGCATGACTTCTTCGGCCTGATGCGCCTCGATCGGCACCGGGCCCACATTCGTCAGACCAATTCTCACCTGTTCGCACACATCGCCTCTGCCCAACGTCAACTGCGCCGCTACGCCCGCTGTGGCAAAGTCACCAACCTTCCGTTCGAGTTTCACGTACGCTCCGCCGCTCTGCGGGGGTGGGATAGGAATGCGGATTTCCGTGAGGACTTCGTCGGCGTCAAGGGCCGTCGCAAAGAAGCTGGTAAAGAAGCTCGTCATGGGAATTTTGCGTTCGCCTTTGGGGCCGGTCGCGACGACCTCTGCGGCGAGCGCCAGCATCGTCGCCGGATGGTCATTGGCCGGGTCTGCATGCGCCAGATTTCCACCGACCGTGGCCCGGTTGCGCACGAGGGGATCGCCAATGACAGAGGCCGTCTCCACCAGAATAGGGTATCTCGACCGCACCAGGTCCGAGCTTTCGAGCTCGGCCTCACGGGTAAGAGCGCCGATCCTGAGGAAACCGTCGGTCTCCTTGATATCAGCCAGGCCCGCTATCCGATTAATGTCTATGAGATAGCGGGGTGCCGCCAAGCGCAACCGCATGAGCGGAATAAGGCTCATCCCCCCTGATAAGATTTTTGCCTCCGGCCCGAGCTGCTGCAACAGACCGATCGCCTCTTCGGCCGTGGTCGGTGCATAATACTCAAAAGGCGGCGGAATCATGTGGCACCTCCCTCCTTGTTGACCCCGCATCAGTTGCCGCAGAGGCAGTGGTTACTCGGGCGATAACGGGTCTCGGCATCACCCATCGGCATGGATCGCGAGACCGGAGCGACTGTAGGAGGGGAACGGCGTGCGCGAATGGGTGGCGTCATGGGCGTCCCCCTGAGGCATTACGGCAGCTGCGGTCGCTTCCGCAAGCCCAGCATCTCAGCATGCAGGTAGGCGCCGATTATATGGAGGGGAGTATAAGGCTGTCAAGCGTGATGAACGCCCGTTGCGGCCGCGCCTCGCCCGCGGCAGCTCATGACCGACAAGCCGGGCGTGTCGTCGCAGCGCCGATGCCCCACCCTACACCGATCGATTTCCCAACCAGTCATTCAAGAGCTTGCCGCACGCCCTGGAACACTTCGCGACTAAAGTAATGGCGCCATCTGCATCG
>Ga0081538_10005961_pt1 | contig 10848 bp, 11 predicted proteins | sample TabmetS5T2R1_FD_71022 | JGI IMG/M metagenome (GOLD analysis project Ga0081538, IMG submission 71022) | Tabebuia heterophylla rhizosphere microbial communities from the University of Puerto Rico - S5T2R1 | ecosystem: Host-associated > Plants > Roots > Rhizosphere ...
GAGCACGGCCTAGACCGGCTGGTGCATCGGCTTGCTCAGATCGACGGTGACCATGATCAATTGCGGGCGCAGGTACGAGCTGGAACCGCCGGCAGCAATCTCTTTGTCGATGTGAGCTATCACTGGTGGCTGAGCGACGGCCTTGCTCTGCTGGTGGACGTCGTGCCGTCCCCGGGTTGGGCATGCACCTGGCCGCGGGTTGGCGTACGTTTCGACCTGCCAGCGGAGCTGCGAAGTGCCAGTTGGTTCGGCACCGGTCCCAATGAGTCTTACCCCGACACTCGGCAGGCTGCACGGGTCGGCCGATTTGTGGCAGACATTGATCAGCTCAATGTCGCCTACTCCCGGCCGCAGGAGACCGGGCACCGCAGCGAGCTGCGCTCGCTGGTGATCTCCGACGAAAGTGTGGCGCGGCTACGCGTCACGACCTGGCCGAACCAAGATCAGCACCGTCCCGGCTTCACGTTGACCAAGTACACCCCGCAGCAGCTAGACCGGGCTCGCCATCCTTATGAGCTCGGACTCAGTAATCGTGTCTATCTCTTTCTCGATGACGCGGTGCACGGAATTGGCTCGCGCGCATGTGGCGTGGACGTGCTGCCCGAGCACGCGCTGTGGCCGAGTGCCCGGCAGTTCGCGGTGAGCTTCGCCGAACCTTAGCCGGCGCTGAAGTAGGCGTGCTCAAGGTAGGTGTTGAGCGCCTTCTCAGTCACCCGAAAGCTGCGCCCGAATTGCACAGCTTCGAGTTGGCCGGAATGGATCAATCGATAGACCGACATCTTGGAGAGGCGGAGAATCGCGGCAACCTCGGCAACGGTGAGGAACTTACCGGCCTGGAGATTGCTGGCCAGCGGCGTGACGCCGCCGGGATCTGCTGACGTGGACTCGTCGGTCATCCTGCACTCTCTCAGTCTTCCGTAGGTACAGAAGTGAGAATAGTGGCAATCGGGGCTGCTGGTACAGCAGATGCATCAAGAAATCTTCGCGACACGCCGCCTGGAGTCATTGACGCCCGGTCTATCTTCGCTGAAACTTCGTCGCCTTGAATGGTTAAAGGCTCGGATCAAGACCCAACTCGGGGAACACAGCCTGTCGCGTCGCAAGAATCGCCTGGTCAACCCGGCTTTGCGGGGTAAAGCCCTCCTCGAAGTGACGGAAGGTGGCAGGTGCGCCGTCAGACATCGTCAACGGTGCAGTTTCACCGGCCTCGGCTCGCCAGGCCTCCGGAACAGGTGTACCCGGATCGACCGGCTCACCGCTGACTATGGCAAGCAGATGAGTCCAGGCTCTCGGCACCACATTGAGCACCGCGTATCCGCCGCCGCCAGTTGCAACCCAGCGCCCCTTGCATAGCTCGTCAGCCAGGTCCGCCAGCGCCAAGTACGAGGCGCGTTGCCCATCGAGGGTGAGGTTCAGGTCAGCGAGCGGGTCGCGCCGGTGCGAGTCACAGCCGTGTTGGGTGACCAAAACTGTCGGTTTGTGTACTCGAAGCACGTGTGGCACGACGGCATGGAAGGCGCGGAGCCAGTCGGCATCGGTTGAGCCGGGCGGGAGTGCGATGTTCACCGCGGTGCCCTCGGCTCCTCGGCCACCGATTTCGTTGGGGAAGCCTGTTCCGGGGAAGAGGTAGGCGGGGGTCTCGTGCAGGCTGACGGTCATCACCCGTGGCTCGTCATAGAAGATCGCCTGTACGCCGTCGCCGTGATGGACGTCTACGTCGACGTAGCCCACTCGGTCGCAACCATTGTCAAGCAGCCAACGGATGGCGACGGCTACATCGTTGTAGACACAGAAACCGCTGGTGTAGGCCGGCATTGCGTGATGCAGCCCGCCGCTGATGTTGCACCCGCGGTGCACGTCACCGGACCAGACTCGGCGAGCCGCCTCGACGCTTGCCATAGTGACCAGTGCCGCGATCTGGTGCATTCCGGGAAAGACCGGGTTGTCGCTTGTCCCGAGACCGTACTGCTGGTCGGGTTCGCCCCGCTGCACTGCAGCGATGTAATCCGGTGTGTGGATGGTCTCCAGCATCGCAAGATCAATGTCTGGTGGCGGCACAATCTTGAGCCGATCAAGGACGCCAAGCTGGCGGGCCAAAGAGACAGTGTTGGTCACCCGGCCCGGCGCCATCGGGTGATGAGGTCCGAAGTCGTACTTGGTCAGATCATCAGAGAAGACAAACAGCCCGCTCATCTGCCTGGCTTGTCATCTCGGGCTGCGGCGGCGAGCTCACGGCTGCGATCGCGTGCGGCTTCCATGGCGACCAGGAAGGCAGCACGCACCTTGTGATCTTCGAGTTGGCGGACTGCCGCCGTTGTCGTACCACCGGGCGAGGTGACCCGCTCGCGTAAGACGGTGGGATGCTCTCCGGTCTCGCGCAGCAGCTTTGCCGACCCCAGCATGGTCTGTACCACCAGCTCGGTAGCAGTACTGCGCGGCAAACCTAGATGCACCCCTGCCTCGATCATGGCCTCAACAACGAAGAACAGGTACGCGGGACCCGTGCCAGAAATGGCAGTCACTGCGTCCTGGTATCGCTCGGGCACAGTGATCACCCGGCCGGTCGCCGACAAGATCTCGGTCACTCGATCAAGATGATCTTGTGTGCTGTGTGATCCGGGAGAGATAGCTGCCATCCCTTCATCGACCTGAGCCGGTGTATTAGGCATTACCCGCACCACGGCAACTCCTTCCGGCAAACGGGATTCAATGAATGCGGTGTCGACGCCAGCCGCAAGCGACACTACGAGCGCGGCAGGCTTGATCGCCGGCGAGATCTCCGCGAGCAGGTCGCGCATGTCTTGCGGCTTAACGACCAAGATCACCGTCTCGGCATCGGCAACGGCTTTGGTGTTCTCAAGCATCTGAATGCCGTACCGGACAGTCAGCTCTTCTCGCCGCTCTGGCCTGCGGTGGCTGGCCACGATCTGGTCAGGCTGCCAGCCAGCTCGGAGCAGACCCGACAGCACGGTCTCACCCAAAACGCCCACACCCAAGATGGCCAGCGGATGGCCGCTGGATGGCAAGTCTGTTGCTGTCACAGCGTTCCAGCCTGCCCACCGGCGACAAGCTGGCTGCTCACCAGTTCAGCAATTTGTACCGCGTTCAGCGCGGCACCCTTACGCAGATTGTCGTTGGAGATGAACATGATCAAACCCTTGCCAGCCGGCGCAGCTTGATCAGCCCGGATTCGCCCGACGAGACTGGGGTCTTGGCCAGCCGCATCAAGCGGCGTTGGAACGTCCATGAGCTGTACGCCCGGAGCACCGGACAGCAGCTCAGTTGCCTGCTCTGGACTGAGATCTTCCGCGAACTCGGCGTGGACCGCTAGCGAATGGCCGGTAAAAACGGGGACCCGTACGCATGTGCCCGAAACACGAAGATCAGGAATGTGCAAGATCTTCCGTGACTCATTGCGCAGTTTCTGCTCCTCATCGGTCTCACCGGTGCCGTCGTCGACGATCGATCCGGCAAGGGGAAGGACATTGAAGGCGATGGGCTTGAGGTATTTGTTCGGCTTGGGGAAGTTAACCGCTTGGCCGTCGAAGGCTAATTCGCTGGCGCGCTCAACGACCGCCTTGGCCTGACCATTGAGCTCCTCGACCCCGGCGCTACCCGACCCTGACACCGCTTGGTAGGTCGCCACTTGGAGGCGTACCAGGCCCGCGGCCCGGTGCAGCGGGGCCAGTACCGGCATGGCTGCCATGGTGGTGCAGTTGGGATTGGCAATGATGCCCTTTGCCGGGCGAATCGCGTCCTCCGGGTTCACTTCGGCGACCACCAGTGGAACGGCCGGATCCATGCGCCATGCCGAAGAATTGTCAATCACGATGGCGCCTGCGGCGACCACCTCAGGTGCGGCAGCTAAAGAGGCTGCCTTGCCCATGGAGAAGATTGCGAGGTCAAGGTTGCTGAAGTCGGCGGTGTCGGCGTCCTCAACAACGACCTCGTCATCGCCCCACGGGAGGCGCCGGCCCGCAGACCGAGATGAGGCGAAGAACCGTACGTCGTTGATCGGAAATGGGCGCTGCTCAAGTAGCGTCCGCATAACACCGCCCACTTGACCGGTCGCGCCGAATACCCCAACTCGCATGACGCCCAGCCTAAGTCCTGCGCGCAGGGCGGCCCTTATATTCCCAGACATGACCACTCGGACTCCAGCGTCGTTGCAGCGAGGGGCCGCATCGTAATGCAACGCATTGCCGTAGGGGCAGGATGGGCGTCGTGACACAGCAGGGCGCGCCCGCACTGGATCGGACGCGTCTAGGTCTCGAGGTTGTGATCGTCCTCGGCCTTTCGTTGGGGCAATCAGCGCTATATGCGGTGCTACGCATCATCGAGCGACTGACACGTGAGGTGCCACTGGCTCAGCAAACCTCTACGTTGAATGCCTCGGTCACCCCGGACCGGCCCTGGCTGGACCTGACGTACCAGCTGGTCGGCATTGCCTTTGCCCTGATGCCGGTACTGCTGGCCTTATACCTGCTGAATCTGACCGATCCCCCTGGCGGCCGTACCATCGGCCTCGATCTTCAGCGGCCACGATTCGATCTTGGCTTCGGAGCCCTGATCGCGATCGCCATCGGTGTGCCTGGACTAGCCCTTTACGCCCTAGGCCGCGTTCTCGGGATCAACACCGATGTCCAGGCATCCGGTCTTGGTGATCACTGGTGGACGGTACCGGTGTTGATCTTGTCTGCGGTAGAAAACGCCCTGCTGGAAGAAGTTGTAGCGATCGGATATCTGTTCACCAGATTCCGTCAGCTCTCCTGGAATGTGGTAGCGATCATTGCCCTGAGCGCAGTCATCCGAGGCGCCTACCATCTCTACCAGGGAATCGGCCCCTTCTTCGCGAACCTGATCATGGGTGTGATATTTGGTCTGATCTATCTGCGTTGGAAGCGCGTCGGCCCATTAGTGGTTGCTCATAGCCTGCTGGACATCGCAGCCTTTGTTGGCTACGCCCTCATCGCTCCCCGCGTCGACTGGCTCTGAGGCCTAGCTCTTGGTCAGCAAGCTTCGAGCGAAGAATCGAAGATTTGAAGGCCGCTCCGCCAGCCGGCGTATCAGGTAGCCATACCAGTCGGCGCCATAGGGCGTGTAAACCCGCACCGTGTGACCGAGCCTTGCCAGCCGCAGTTGCTCGGTCGGTCGAATGCCGTACAGCATCTGGAACTCGAAGTCCTTCGGCCCGCGCCCATGCTGTTTGGCCAGCTTGAGACCGATCTCGATCAAGGTAGGGTCGTGCGTTGCCAGCATCGGGAAGCCGTTGCCCGCCATCAAGATCTTCATGCAGCGCACGTACGCCTTGTCGATTTCATGTCGATCTTGAAATGCCAGCCACTCTGGCTCGGCGTACGCGCCCTTGCAAAGCCGTACCCGCGATCCGGTCTCAGCCATATCCCGACAATCGGACTCAGTTCGGTACAGGTGTGCCTGCAACACCGCGCCTGTCTCGGGGTACTCCTTGCGCAGCGTGCGCAGAATTTCCAGCGTCGAGTCGGTAGTGGTGTGATCCTCCATATCAAGGGTCACAGCGGTGTCGGCCTTTCGGGAGGCTCGGCAGATCAGTTCTGCGTTGTCCAGCGCCAGTTGCGGGCCGTCCCGAAGGTGCAAGCCCAACGCACTTAACTTGATCGAGACCTCCGCAGAGGGGCTGAGGCCCGACTCCCGCAGCTTGGTCAAGAGATCGAGATACGCGACGACCACCGCATCAGCATCCGCCGGGTCAGTCGTGTCTTCGCCAAGGAAGTCGATGGTGGCCAGCAAGCCTGCGTCGATGAGCCGACGTGTGACGGCCACCACCTCATGGGAGCTCTCACCTGCGATGAAGCGCTCGACAACGCCCGATGTCACCGGTGCCGTTGTCACCAGATCCTTGATCTTGTGGCTGCGGGATAGTCGAAGCAAGGCGCCACGCAGCATTCGCTTCCTCCCTTCGCGGAGGCCCGGTAATCGAGGTGCACCTTCTGCAGGTTGCCCCGACTCTAGCCTTGTGGCCATGAGCATCGCTCACACGGTTGTGCTGTTGCCAGGCCGGGGTGACACCAGCGCACAGATCAGTGGCCAGAGGGCGGCTTTGCAGCAGCTTGTGCCAGTGATCATTCCGGACATCGAAGTCAGCCAAACCGGGCCAGTGATCTTGGAGGATGCAGCGCTCCGTGTGCTTGCCGCGATCTCCGCGGCCAACACCGATCAAGTAGTACTCGTCGGCCACGGCTGGGGCAGCATGGTTGCGCTGTACATTGCTGCAACTCATGGCGAGCGGGTGACTGCACTCATGCTGAGTACTAATGCCCGGCCACAGATGATCATGCTTCGCTCCATCTTTCATGGCGTGCTCAGCCTGCTTCCGGCGACAGTGGTACAGCGACTTGGAGGCCAGCCCGCCGAGGTCGCCAACCTTTTTGATCAAGTACGACCAGCAGACTTCAAACCGCTTGCCCAGCGGGTTCAGTCACCAGCCCTCGTCGTCGTTGGGGAACGAGATGTCGCCAACCGAGGTCCGAGCGCCGCCCTGGCCAAGTCGCTGCCGCACGGCAATCTGCGTGTAGTGCCACAGGCAGAGCCGGACTGGCAAGCCGAACGCCCGCAACTCATTGCTGAGCTGCTCGACGATTTCTTGTCCGGTATGAATTGAGCTCCAGAGGCTCAGCCCTGAATCTCGCTCAACGTCTTTGCCGTCCCACGACGGCAAACGAGTGTTGAATCGGGCTCAGACACACGTGCTAGCCGTCTGGCGACGAGAGATGTGGGCAGTCCCGGCCTTAGGGAAACCGAACGCTGGAAGGCCGCAGGGCAATCAGAGTGCGCTGGCGACCCCGGCGGCGTCCACCGCGTACGAAGGCTGGATCGGTGCCGCCAGATGCAACCGTGCGAACGCCAGCGATTCGGCCAGATCAGCCTCCCGCTGCGCCCGAGTGCCGCTCTTGCGGGAGTTGACTTCGAGCACCACATGCCCGGCGAAATTCCGCTCGGCTAGGTATTGCAACACTCGTCCAGCTTGCTGATCGCCCCTTCCAGGCACCAGATGCTCGTCCTTGGCCGCCCCGGTGCCGTCGGTGAGATGGATATGCCGGAGCCGTGGCCCCCAGGCACGAACAAGATCAATCGACTGCTGGTTCGCGGTCGATGCGTGTGAGAGATCGAGAGTTAGATCGTCGTAATCGAGCTCGGTGGGATCCCAACCCGGAACGTACGCCTTGAGCTCCCCACCAGGTGTGCGCCAGGGATACATGTTCTCAACCGACAGCAGGATGCCGCTGCTCTCCGCCAGCCGACGGACTCCTTCGACGAAGCCTCTGGCGTAGTCGCGTTGCCAGCGGAATGGCGGATGTACTACAACGACATCCGCGCCCAGCCTTTGCGCCGCCTCGACTGATCGCTCCAGCTTCGACCAGGGATCGGTCCCCCAGACCCGCTGAGTAATCAGCAGGCACGGTGAATGGATTGAGAGCACGGGAACGCCGTGGTAGTCGCGAAGCTTCTCCACCGCATCGATGTCGGCTGCTACCGGGTCGATGCCGACCATGATCTCGACCCCGTCGTAGCCGAGCCGCCGCGCGAGCTCGAATGCGCTGGAGGTGCTCTCGGGATACACCGATGAAGTGGAGAGTCCGATCCGAGCCGGTGGGATCTTGATCAGCTGGCCTTCGGAATTTACCCGTACCGGCCCGGCTCCCCGCCCTGTTGTAGGTGATGAGTCGTCTGCGGGCACGCGCCCAGCCTAACCGCGGCCCCTGTTGGGCCGTTCGCGCATCGCGCGAGCAGTCCGCCTACTTCGTCGTCACTCGCAGACGAAAAGCGTGTCTGCTAGCTCCTCCCCAGCACGGTACCGGCACCTTGGGGCGCGCGATTGCCGACGCTCACGGCCCGGCTGTCACGTCGTTCGCACATCGCGCGTGAAATCCGCCAGCTGAGCGCCAGGCATACACTGGCGCGCGTGCCAGAAGTGCTGATCGGCTTTCCGCGCGCCTTTGTGGAGTTCGCAGATCCAGCCGATGACAGTCAGGTGTTTCGCTGCGATCTCACCTGGCTCACTTCGCGATGGGCCTGCATCTACGGCGAGGGCTGCCGCGGGATCTACGCTGACCGGCCCAACGATGGCTGCTGCACCCTCGGCGCCCACTTTGCCGATGCCGAGGACGAGAAGCGGGTCGCTAAGGCGGTACGTCAGCTGAAGGGCAGCCAGTGGCAGTACAAGAAAGATGCTCGGGTCGGTGGCTGGGTCGAGGAGGAGCACCCTGATCATGTAGCCGAGGGTGAACTCCCGGGCCGTAAGACACGGGTCATCGATGGTGCTTGCATCTTTCTCAATCGCCCCGGTTTTCGGGCCGGTCAAGGTTGCGCCCTGCACTTACTTGCCCTGAGTCAGGGCCGCGATTTCTTGGAGACGAAACCAGACGTCTGTTGGCAGCTACCGATCCGTCGCCAGTTCCGGACGGTGACGCGCTCTGATGATTCGACCTATACCGAGATCAGCATCGGCGAGTACGGTCGCGACGGCTGGGGACCTGGTGGGGCGGATCTGCACTGGTACTGCTCGTCCAACACTGAGGCACATCACGGGGTCCGGCCGGTCTATCTGGAGAACCGCGCCGAGCTGATCGCGCTTATGGGGCCGGGCGCGTACCAGATCCTGGTCACGATGTGTGAGGACTTCGAATCCCGACGCGGTGACGCTATGCGGCATCCGGCAGACCCGAAGTCGTAGAGCACACCAGGCCCGCGGCCGGTCATGGGCCCCCTGCTTCCAGCGGAGAACCCCCCGACACAATGTGGGCATGCACTTGGATCACCTGTCCTTCGCAGCCGGACCGGAAGGTCTGGAGGCTACGGCACAGCGACTCGGAGCGCAGTTGGGTGTGAGCTTTCTTGACGGTGGATTCCATCCTCGATTCGGTACCCGCAACCGAATTCTGCCGCTGACCTCCGGACATTATCTTGAGGTGGTCGGCGTTCTTGATCATCCAGCAGCGGACAAGGCGCCCTTCGGTCGGGCGGTCCGGGCACGTTCAGCGGAGGGCGGCGGCTGGCTCGGCTGGGTGATCGCGGTTGATGATCTTGCTCCGCTTGAGCGTCGGATAGGTCGCTCCGCAATCGAGGGCCACCGCCACCTGCCGGACGGGACGGTACTGACGTGGCACCAGCTCGGAGTCAAGGACCTGCAGGTGGATCCGCAACTTCCCTTCTTCGTGAAGTGGTCCAGTGATGCCATCCATCCCTCGGCTGGCGGCCGTGAGGTGGAGCTTCTCAAGATCGAGATCGCGGGTGATCCGGATCGAGTTGACGAGTGGCTCGGCGGCCGAAGCAAGGAAGTCCTGGCAGACGTCGACATTGGCTGGTGTCCCCCACGAGACCGACCAGGACTCGCTGCTGCGATCTTCAGCACACCGCGCGGTGAGGTGCGAATTTGATCAAGATTCGATCGGCCGTCGCGGAACTGCCGAGTTACTCAGCGATCAAGACAGCACCAAAGATGGATGGGCGGCTGATCTTTAAGCTCGTCGCCAATGAAAACCCGTTCCCACCACTTCCAGGCGTGATCGAGGCCGCTGCCGCGGCGGTTGCTTCGCAGATGAACCGTTACCCCGACATTGCCAACACAGAGATGACGTACGCGCTCAGCAGCCGGCTTGGCATCGCCGCTGAACAGCTTGCTTTCGGCACCGGTTCGGTCGCGGTGCTTTATCACCTGCTGCAGGCTGTTTGTGAGCCCGGTGATGAGGTGGTCTACGCCTGGCGCAGCTTCGCCGCTTACCCGATTGCGGTATCTGTTACGGGTGCGACCCCGGTGCCGGTGCCGTTGGGTCCGGGTGCTATTCATGACCTCGAGGCGATGCGACGAGCGATCACTCCGGCTACCAAAGCGATCGTGCTTTGTACGCCGAACAACCCGACGGGCCCGGCGTTACAGCATCAACCAGTGATCGACTTCATCGACTCGCTACCTGATCACATCATGATCGCCCTCGACGAGGCGTACATGGAGTTCGTCACAGACCCGGAAAGACTGCGAGGTCTGGAGGCAATAGCAGGGCGACCCAATGTTGTGGTGCTGCGGACCTTTTCGAAGGCGTACGGCCTTGCGGGGCTCCGGGTTGGCTACTGCGTGGCCGATGCTGATCTTGCTGGCGCCGTGCGGGCCGTGTCGGTGCCGTTTGGGGTGTCGATCGCTGCTCAGGCTGCGGTGATCGCCTCATTGGAAGCCGAGCCACAGCTGCTCGACCGGGTGGCCGATCTGGTCAAGGCGCGCGACGCGCTGGCCGTGGGCCTACGTGATCTTGGCTTCGACATTCCAGACGCACAGGGCAACTTTATTTGGCTGCCTGGCGGTCCAAACACCAAAGCCTACGCGGCAAGCTTTGAAAGGGCCGGGCTGATCGTACTGGCGTACGCCGCCGGTAGTGACTGGGATGGACTACGGATTACCGTCGGTGAGCCAGCTGCTAACGCGAGGGTCCTCGAGGTGGCTGCAACGCTGCCGCGGATCGGCTAACTCCCAGGCGCTCTCGATCCCCCGCCGGCCTCAGGACTCAGCCAATGATCGAAGCTACCTGCGGCTGAGGGTGCTTGCGTGCCCATAGCGTCATCCAGATAACCCCAGCACCCGTCAGTACCAGGGTGAGTGCGGTACCGATGCCTAGGTATCGCGGCACGCCAGTGGCCATCTGGTCGAAAAGCCCCAAGAGGATGAACTCCGCGGACTGGTGCATGGTGCCGAACGCGGTAACACCAAACAGCAAGACCACCAGCCGTCGCGTGATGTACAGATTTACCGCCTGCCGGCTCATAGTGGCGAAAACCAGGAAGCCGATCCCAAGGAACTCCGAAATCGTGCCGATGATG
>Ga0081538_10005962_pt1 | contig 10847 bp, 11 predicted proteins | sample TabmetS5T2R1_FD_71022 | JGI IMG/M metagenome (GOLD analysis project Ga0081538, IMG submission 71022) | Tabebuia heterophylla rhizosphere microbial communities from the University of Puerto Rico - S5T2R1 | ecosystem: Host-associated > Plants > Roots > Rhizosphere ...
GAAGTCAGCGCCTGAGTCACGGTACTAGTGTCGCCGATAACACGCATATTGAGTTTGTACTTTTCCGGGTCGAGACCCAGACCATCGAGGGCCACCATGGTCGATAACCAGAAGCCGCCGCCGATGCTTTGGACGCCGAAGGTTTTGCCGCGCAGATCTTCGAGCGAGTCGATTCCCTTTCTAACGATTAATTCGCGCGGCATGTTGTTGCTGCCGACGGCGAAACAACTGAGTTTCATTCCGCCCACCGTGGCGCTGAGAGCGCTGCTGGGAGCTGCCCAGACCAACGGCGCGCCGCCAGAGGCGAGGGTCGCCATCATGATCGGCCCGCTGCGGGTTTGCAGCACCCGAGGATCGAGTCCGTGCTTTCTAAACAAACCCTTTTCCACACCGACCCATTGCGGCGCCATGGTCTCGTTGTGACCGCCATAGGCGATGAGCAGCGGACCAGCCGCATAAGAGTAACCGGCGAGCACGAGAGTAAGGATGAGAAGAGATAGAGCCAGAGACGAAGGTCTTGAATTCACCGTGCACATCATTGGACTCCTCTTTGTAGTGCTCCGGTCGTATTACCACAACTACGGCTTGTTTGCACAAAACGTCGTAACGTTGCTTGCACTGGTGTCGGATAGGCCGGTTGGTGTATAGGTTGGGCGGTGCGCTCTGCTCGAGCCGCGGCAGAGGAGGCCAAACCATGGCTGCTATACGATTGATTGCTTACCGATTGATCAGACGCCCTTGGATTGTGTTGATCATGGTCTCATTAATGTGTTCCGGTCAGGGCGCTGTCTGGGCACAGGAAAAGCTGACGTTTTCTTACGCGGCTCCGGGCGCCGCCAATTCGATCTGGAATATCGCGAAAGATGTCGGCTTCTATAAGAAGCACGGACTGGACGCTGAAGTCGTCTACATCGCAAGCTCGACCTTAAGCGCGGCAGTGGTTCTAAGCAATCGCGTTCTGGTCGCATGGTTGCAGGAAACGGGGTCGTAAACGCGGCCGCCAGCGGTGACGATCTCGTCTCCATGGCTTGTTTTGTCAACGTGTTGGATTACGAGTTGGTGGTTCAGCCCACGGCCAGATCGAGCAGGAAGGCTTCATCGATCGGGTTTACGCCAAGAAATAAAGCCGCGAAGATTCGTCCGGGTCTCGTATAGCGTAGCTTTCGCGGACTCGGGGACTTGTACATTGACGTGAAGGAAAGTATCCCATGAATATTGATCTCCATTCTCATTTTTTCCCCATCGAGGCACTGTCTAATCCCGGCAAGTACCAGGATCGCGCGCCGAAGCTTGTGCTCGATAAGGACAAGTTAAGCGTTACATCCCAAATAGGAATGAGATCAGGCCTCAGGGCGGGAGCTTACGATCCAGCGGCGCGGATCAAAGCGCTGGACGAGATGAGTATCGATCTGCAGGCGATCTCGCCGTCGCCGATCTTGTTATTTTACTGGGAGGAGCCGGCGGTAGCGGCGTACTTCTCGCGCAAGCAAAACGAGGCGATCCAAGAGATCGTCAAGCAACATCCGGGTCGTTTCGTCGGCTTCGGCAGCGTGCCGTTACAAAGCGTCCCCGATGCCATCGCCATCGCAAAAGAGGCCAAAAGTATGGGTCTCAAAGGCTTGGAAATCGGCAATGCCGTTGGGGAGCGACAGCTAGACGATCCGATCTTTGAGGGATTTTTCGATGCGATTCAGACACTGGACTTGCTGCTGTTTGTTCATCCTCTGGAGGGCGGCGTCGACGCCGACGATCCGCTGGCCGGTGTGCTCGGCAATGTTTTACAGTTTCCGTTTCGGACGACGTTGATGATCGAACGCATGATCCTCAAAGGAATGTTCGAAAAGTACCCGAACCTGCGTCTCTGTCTCTCCCACGGCGGGGGTTTGCTGGCGTTTAATATTTGGCGGCTCGACCATTCTTACAATTTGCGGCCGGACTTAAAAAAGATTATTCCTCACAAGCCGTCCGAATACCTGAGGAAGCTTTATTTCGATTCCATCGTCCACTCAGCCGCGGCATTGCAGTACTTAATCCAGGTCGTGGGCGCAGACCGGGTGGTGTTAGGAACGGATTACCCCATGGCGATGGGTGATTTTGAGCCCGTCCATAAGATCAATTCCCTCACCCTCACAGATCAAGAGCGGAGCCAGGTCCTTGGCGCCAATGCTGCCCGAGCCTTGAATCTTTAATGCCAAAAGCATAAGAGAGCTGATCGCGGCAGTAACAAGTGCGGCTGAATCGAACCAAAAAAGAAAGCCAATTGACCACGAATGGGGTCACGAGCTTACGCTCGCTCTCAGAGGGATGGAAATAGAGACGTATTGTTGCATCTTAGTTGGAACTCCTTTCCCGTTGATGGGAAAAGACCTGCATCCATAAGGACTCCGAGAAGTTTTACGACACCTCCTTGAGTTAACACTACCGATGGCGCTGCTCTCTATCGAAAGCGTGAGCAAGGAGTACCACGTCCGTGGCAAGAACGTTCTGGCGCTGGATTCCATCGATCTCAGCGTTAACGAGGGAGAGTTTGTCACGATCGTTGGCCCTTCGGGATGCGGCAAATCGACCTTATTGAATCTGATTGTGGGGTTGCTCCGTTCGAGCTCCGGTCGTATTCTTTTTCGCGGCAACGCGATCGACGGCATATCGACAAAGATCGGTTACGTCACGCAAAAGGATAATCTCCTGCCGTGGCGCACGTTGATCGAAAACGTGGAGATCGCCTTGGAGATCCGTGGTTTGGAGAAGAGCCAACGAAGACAACGAGCGGGCAATCTGATCGCGCAGGTTGGGCTGCACGGATTCGAAGAGCATTATCCGCACGAATTATCGGGTGGGATGCGCCAGCGGGCCAATATCATTCGCACCTTGATTTATGATCCTGAGTTGATCCTGATGGACGAACCGTTCGGTCCGCTGGATGCCCAAACCCGAGTCGTTCTACAAGAGCAGTTGCTCGCTCTTTGGTCCAGCACGAGAAAAACAATTGTCTTTATCACCCATGATCTCGTCGAAGCGATCGCCTTGGCTGATCGGGTCGTGCTAATGACTTCCAGACCGGGAAAAATCAAATCCGTTGCGCCGGTCCGCATACCCAGGCCCAGAGACGTGTATCAAATTCATGAACACCAGGAGTTTCGCGTAGCCTATGAGAGTCTGTGGCGCGAGCTGCGTCCCGAAGTCAAAATGGCGGAAGTCTAAACAAACAAGCAAAGGAGAATCCCTATGAAACATTTCATCTGCACTCTTTACGCGCTGGTTTTATTGCTCGTGCTGCTTCCCCCGGAGCCGCGTGCTCAGACTCCCAGGAAAGTCAGGTTGACTGTCCCGGTCGTAGCTCTTTCAATGACACCGGTTTATCTGGCTCAAGCGAGGAATTTTTTCGCTGAAGAAGCGTTGGATGTAGATGTGACTTCCACCGGTGGCGGCGGCCCCGACATCAGAGCCTTGATAGCCGGAGAAGTGGATTTCAGCTTTACGACTGGAGACAACGTGATTCTCGCTCATCAAGAGGGCAAACCCCTTATCATGGTCTCGAGCGCACTCAACAAACTGTTCATCAACTGGGCGATTCACAAAGAGTCGGCCAAATCCAGGGGAATCACCGAGACCAGCCCGCTGCAACAAAAGCTCAAGTCGCTCAAGGGACTCACGGTCGGAGTCACGAACCCGGCGGCACTGACGGCGCATCTGGCCCATTTTGTGATCCGCAAGGCCGGATATACCCCGCAGCAAGAAGTTCAGATCATTCCTATTGGCGCCGGACCCACCTGGCTCGCTGCGCTGGAAAACCGCAAAGTCGATGTGGCATTGACGGCTCCTCCGGTTCCCGAGACCGCAATCAGTCGAGGGTTCGCGATGATGTTTATCGAAAACACCAGAGGGGAGGACCCCTCGATCTCCGAATTTCTCATGGAAAATCTCATCGCGCGTCCGGAGACGCTAAAAAAAGATCCGGACCTGGTGCGTAAAATGGTGCGAGCTTTGTTTAAGGCGAACCAGTGGGCGCTCAGCAATACCCCAGAACAGGTCGCGGAAGCACTCCGGCCGACTTTTGCAAAGACAGACCCGGCGATTCACTTGGCCGGGGTGAAAGCCGTTCTGCCAACGTTAAGTAAAGACGGCCGCACCACTGAAAAAAGCGTCCAGGCAACCCAAGATGTGCTCGAGCAAGCCGGACTGTTAAAGAAACGAGTGGCCTACGGGGACTTGGTCAACAACGAATTCTTACCGAAATGATTTCGCGCAGTCGACTCTTTCTCTATCGGCTGCTCTTCGGGCTTGCTCTTCTGGCTTTGTGGGAGCTGAGCTCAGGCCGATGGATCGATCCCTTTTGGGTATCGAGCCCGTCGCGAGTTTTTGGCTATCTCTACGAAGTGATTGCCGATGGTTCGATATTCGGACACCTTGCGATCACACTGTATGAGACCTTTGCTGGATTTTTCATCGGCGCCATCTGCGGCATCGGTTTAGGTTTTCTGCTCGGCCAACGGGAGACTCTGGCGCAGATCATTGATCCTTACATCGTTGCGTTTAACGGTATTCCGCGAATCGCCCTCGCGCCGCTGTTTATTATCTGGTTCGGCATCGGCCCTACTTCAAAGGTGGTTCTCGTCGTCATCGTGGTGTTCTTTCTCACCTTCTTCAATACCTACGCCGGGATAAAAGGCGTGGATGCCGAGCTAAAGAACATCCTGCGCATTATGGGCGCGACCGAACGGCAAATTTTGCTGAAGGTCACGGTGCCGGCGATCGTTCCGTGGATTACGACGGGGTTAAAGATCAGTGTTCCCTACGCGATCGTGGGAGCGGTGGTTGGGGAATTCATCGCCGCCAGCAAAGGGTTAGGCTATCTAATCAATTACAACACGTCGCTCTTTTCCACGACCGGCGCGTTGGGCGGCATTCTGGTTCTCGCCCTGGTTGTGGTCGTGTGCAACGAAGTGATCAATCGGGCGGAAGCCTATTTACTCCGTTGGCGTCCCAGAGAAGAGCGAAAGAGCGAAGGGGAGCTGTTCTAGTTTGTAAACCGATGGCCAAGAAAGAAAGCGCTGGCCTACTGATGTACCGGCTGCACGACTCAACGCTCGAGGTCTTTCTCGTTCATCCGGGCGGTCCCTATTGGGCAAAAAAGGATCTGGGAGCGTGGTCTATACCTAAAGGGGAATTTGAAGAGGGTGAAGATCGCCTCAAAGCGGCAAAGCGGGAGTTTCAGGAAGAAACGGGATTTCTCCCGGAGGGAAGCTTTGTCGCTCTCACGCCGGTGAAACAGCCGGGTGGAAAGGTTGTACATGCGTGGGCAGTACGAGGGGACTGCGATGCGAAAAATATCGTCAGCAACAGATTTTCGATCGAGTGGCCGCCGCGCTCCGGTAAGCGTCAGGAATTCCCCGAAGTAGATCGCGCCGGATGGTTCACTATGGACGTTGCGAATGAGAAGATTTTAAAGGGTCAATTGGGTTTTCTTGAAGAGTTGAAGCGAATAGTTGATAAGGAGCCGACTCCTGAACAAAGCTCCAGGTAGCTAACGCTCACCGTCTTAGGCCAAGCGGCATTGGGAACGATTCCCGGCCGCTAACTCTCGAGTAGTAGCCGCAGAGACTTCGAAATACCCCCGTTTAAAGCCCAAGCTGGGTTCCTCTATAGAGCATTTAAGTCGGGCAGGCAGAGTAAGCAATCAATAAGTCATACCTTTCTGGACGATTTCGCCCGGTTGTTCCGATAAAATACAAGCCGGAAAATGACGCATTTTTCCTCTTAAAGACTCGCCTTGTCCCACAACGGATCTAATCCTAGACTTTCTATTGTTGTCGCAATTGAGGCATCTAGGTCTAAGTTTGTGACCTTTTGACACCTTCCGCGCCAGAGAATTTGCGTATCATTGGCCTAAAAATGGAGCCAATCCGTCCTCAAAAAAACATTTGGTACATCCATTGCTCAACCGTAAGGTCGAAACTTGTGGAATTGCCTTTGACGATGCAAACGGCAAAGAAACCATGGATCCAAAGTCAAAACACATGCACCTAGCCCAGATGGATGAATTGACCGACATTGGGTCATCGGAAAATGAAGCGAGTCTTGGTGACCTGTATCCCAAACGACGTTCGAATCTCAACTGGCGAACTATTGATGGGGAAACGCTGATATTGAACCGTGCAGAAGGGCGGCTTCATCAGCTCAACCCGACCGCAAGTTTTATCTGGGATTGCTGCGACGGCAACTCGAATATTGCCGAGATTGTAGGTCGTCTCGCCGGCGTATACGAAGTCGATGCTAGGACGGCGTGCAAAGATGTGGAGGAAGTTCTCTTTAACCTACGAAGTTCAAAGCTTTTGGAGTAAAAAGGCGAAAGCCAAGCTTGAAAGGAGCGATGTGATGTCCGACGAACGCATAACAAGAAGGGATGCCATAAAAAGGGCTGTTTACATGACTCCGGTCATTTTAACTTTTCTGGCTGCGCCTGCTTTTGCCTCCGGAGGTTCTGGAAGAGATGAAACAAGCGATGGAGGAAATTATAGCGGAGGATACGATGGGAATTATGACGGAAAATATGAAGGAGGTGAAGCAGGTGGAAGCGAAATATTTGGAGGCAATGGAAAAAGAGGCCAGCGATGGCTCTGGAACGAAAGGAACGCACGGCGTGAAGCTAAAAAACTTTGGCCGTAGGATTGAGCTGGCAGATGCTATGAAGTAGTCCTACCTCGTTGAATCCTGGCTCTGCATAGCAGAATGCGGAGCGTTCGTCATTCATAAATGAGCGTCATCGAATTGTCGGTTTTTGATTGCGGTATCCGAGTCGAATGTTCGGATCCACAAGCGCAGTCCCTCCTAAATGGCAATTACGAGTGGTTCAAACAGCCTCTTGAAGAGGCGCAGATCGCGTATCGGATCACTCGCCGGGCTGCGGGTGAAGGACACCTGATAGCACGCAACGGAACTTGTCCTGAGTTGGCGCGGGATGATGGTGATTTTCTCTATAGGTTTGAGAAAGATATGACCATCGAGACGCAAAAACTACGGACCGATCTCTATTTTCTTCATGCAGCAGTGCTCGAGATGGGTGGACGCGCGTTGGCCCTCGTTGCGCCGTCCGGACACGGAAAATCGACTACTACATGGGGACTTTTGCACCATGGGTTTCAATATCTGAGCGATGAGCTGGCACCCGTCGATCTTACAACCATGCAGGTCCATCCATTCCCGCATGCTCTCTGCCTCAAGACGGTGCCACCCAACGAGTATCCACTGCCGAAGGAAACTATCTTTACGACTCGGACGATGCATGTGCCGGCGCAGTTTCTGCCTTGCCCAACGACGGTGAATAGTATCCTGCTGGAAGCTATCTTTTTTGTTCGGTTCGTTGGCGAGGCTCCCGAGCCGGTATTGAAACCTATGGGAAAGGGCGAGGCCGCGGTACGGCTATTCACGAACGCCCTTAATCCACTCGTTCACAGCGGAGAGGGACTTGATGGGGCGATTGAAATCGCATCAAGGACACGCTGCTTTGAGCTGTTGTCTTCGAACTTAACGCCAACTTGTGACCTTATTAGATCGACCTTTCTTGCCCTTCGTTCATAAACGAACCCATCGATGTTTTCATATTGCCACAGAAGCGCGCGCCCCGATCTGTTCGCGCTGCTCAGGACGGTTGCAAAAGACCACGCATTTCCATCGCTATCTCTTCTCAAAGATCGAGAGGTAAGTTGGATCATCGAAGCTGGCCTCGGTCCGCTCTTTTGGTTTGCGAGCCAAAAGGAGGCAAGAACAAAGTCGCCTTCACGTGATTTCAAATCTGCTGATTTGACGACGCGGCTCATCAATCAGATCCAGCTCGAAACTCTGAGCGAAATCCTCTTGAGATGTAAGGGTCTACTTCCACCAATCACGCTTCTTAAAGGCAGCTCCACGGGTAGCGAACTTTACCCGGAACCACACCTAAGAGTCATGCGGGATCTGGATCTTCTTGTTGAGCCCAAAGACCAACCGAAACTAGAGTCGGTTCTTGTCGAAATGGGTTTTCAGCAGCGGTCGACCAACAATGCTGAATTTTATGCCATGCACCACCACAGTATGCCCTTCTATCATGCGGGTAAGGATGTGTGGGTAGAAGTACACCGAGGCCTTTTTCCAGATAACAGCCAATTGGCTAAGCTGGCCATATTCAACCCAGAAAATATAACCGCCGAGTTAAGACCGTCTTTGCTGAAAGGGATTCCTGTGATGCGTCTCAGCACTGAGCTGCAAATTGTCTATACCGCGTCGCATTGGGCTCTAGATCTAAAACGTAGAGGCGGTCTTTTCCCAATCTTGGATATAATTTATCTGTTGAGAAGAGCGCAGCAAAATATTCGCTGGGACGCGATCTTTAAGTGGGTGCAAGGTTCAGTCGCTGCCACACACCTCTATCTTGCGCTCAGTTACTTGAACAAGAATAAAGCTGTTGATTTGGACAACAAAATTCTAGCGGATCTCTTCGGACGTCAAAGATCATTCGGGCGAGTTAACTTGAAGATCGCGCACTATTTGATTACGCGCTACATTGTAACAGGGAAGATTCCGATTTCTCCATGGAGGCTTGCTGTATTTTGGGATAACCTTTTGCTGGATCACGGGGCGGCTCGTAATTTGATATTCGCCTCGAAAAACATACTCCCTTCATTCGGACTTCGACGAGCCCCGTTGAACTAGTCCGATTGTTCGATCTTTCTGGGGAAAGGGCCCGTCATAGGGTTCCCGGAAGTCCACTTACAGGTATCGGTCAGGGAAGAAGACATCAATCGGCGTAATTCGAAGTTTTGCACCTTGCCTTCATGGGCTCTATTACTTTCCCGCGCGGGTCGCGCTCCAGTTGCCGTTGCTCCCCCCTTTAACGGTTCCCTCCATGGAGTTGCCGCTCACCCGCCCGGCATATTGCGCCTCGCCCGCAGTGAATGTGATTTGATCGCCGTTTAATTTGCCGTTGACCGGCGTTATGACGTTGCCGGACTTGATAGTTCCGGAGACGATCTGGAAAGTTTGTGTGAGCGTCAGCTCTCCTTGCGGCAGTTTCCAGGTGCCACCGACTTTTGCCGGAACGATCCAGAGATGAGCCGTGCACCAGTTTTCGCAGCCGGCTGCGGTGCCGGTCTCGTCGGGTTTCCATTCTTCCATGTCGAAGGCGTTCGACACGATACGCGTGCCGGGCTTTAGATCGAGAATCTTCGGGCGGAGCCTGAGATTGATGCTCGGCAGCAGAAACAACGTAATGACAGTGGCCTGGGAAAAGTCGCTTTCGAAGAGGTCCGCCTTGGCGAAAGTGGCTTTGTCGCTGACGCCCTCCTTAGCGGCGTTGCGCCTGGACAACTCCACCATGTCCGGGTTGTACTCGATGCCGTGGGCCTTGGCGCCGCGCTTGGCCGCGGTGATCACCGTGCGGCCGTCGCCGGAGCCGAGATCGATGACGTAATCTTTTGGCGTCACTTTGGCCATGTCGAGCATTTTGTCCACCAGCCCTTGCGGTGTCGGCACCCACACGACGTCTTTGCCTTCCTGGCCGACTGACGGCTCGTACTCCTTCGCTGGTTGTGCCTGGGCAAGACCGCAGCCCAGAACCAAAGCCAGGCTTAACGCCGCCAACAATTGACGCGCAAAACGAGATTCATTCATAGCTCTCTCCAGGCATTGATATCCCTAACTGACCTATGTCCATACTTCACGGCTGGCAAAATGTCCAGAAACGGATTCGTTAAGCCACTAAGTTTTTTTGGTTAATAAACTTACGAGAAGGGGTGAGTCGGGGAGAGCGCTCTATTAACTCGGTCGCTCAAATGTGGATGTCTTCTTGCGAACCATTCGCCTAGCGCTCGTGATCGAGCGCCGTAACTGGCTCCATGTCTCTTCGGCATTCTGATACTGCGAAGTACGCCACTCCTTTCGGGAACTAGCACACTCTGCGAGTCAGTATCAATCTGAAGATTCTAAAAAACTCCAGATACATTGACAGCGGCCACAAACAGGAGTTATAGGGCAGGTGGTTGTGCGCGCACCAATTAAAACTTCAAAGTGAGAGGGAGGCAATCGGATGCTAGGGGGGCACGCAGTAGCGCAATGTCTTCGCAACGAGGGTGTTCGGCATGTTTTTTGTGTGCCGGGAGAAAGCCACGTGGCCGTGCTCGACGGCCTGTGCGACATGCCGGAGATCAAACTGATCACCAACCGGCAGGAAGGCTCCGCCTGTTTTATGGCGGAGGGCTACGCGAAATCGACGCGCACGACCGGGGTCTGCCTGGTAACGCGCGGTCCGGGCGCCACCAACGCCAGCATCGCCGTCCACAGCGCGAAGTACGACTCGGTGCCGTTGGTGTTGCTGATTGGCCAGGTGGGGCGCGGCGCCCGAGGGCGCGAGGCCGGTCAAGAGATCGACTACACGCACTTCTTCGGCAGCATCGCCAAGTGGGTGATCGAGATTAATGACTCGAGGCATGTCCCCCGGGTTATGACGCGAGCCTTTCACCTCGCGCGCAGTGGGCGTCCGGGGCCGGTGGTGATCTCCTTGCCGCGGGACATGCTGGAGGAAGACGCGGACATCTCCATGATCGATCCCTACCCTCCGGCGCGTCCGAGTCCCGATCCGAAGCTGATGGAAGAGCTGATCGGCCGCATCAATGCAGCTAAAAAACCCATCCTGCTGGCCGGATCCGGCACTCAATATTCCCGCGCGTGGCAGGAGCTGATCGACTTTTCGGAGAAATTCCAGCTCCCCGTGCTTACGTCTTACAAGCGGCAAGATGCTTTCCCCAATAGCCATCCCAATTATATCGGCAACCTAACCAACGCTAACAAACATGCCCGTGATTTGGTCTCCAACG
>Ga0081538_10005963_pt1 | contig 10847 bp, 10 predicted proteins | sample TabmetS5T2R1_FD_71022 | JGI IMG/M metagenome (GOLD analysis project Ga0081538, IMG submission 71022) | Tabebuia heterophylla rhizosphere microbial communities from the University of Puerto Rico - S5T2R1 | ecosystem: Host-associated > Plants > Roots > Rhizosphere ...
CAAGGAGGGGAACGTCGGGCTCGTCTCACGCTCCGGCACGCTCACCTACCAGATCGGCAACGAGCTGGCCCAGCGCGGCTTCGGCAACTCGACGATCGTCGGCATCGGCGGCGATCCGGTGCCGGGCTCGAGCTTCATCGACATCATCGAGCTGTTCGAGGCCGACGCGCAGACCGAGCTGATCGTGATGTGTGGCGAGATCGGCGGCTCGTCGGAGGAGGAGGCGGCCGAGTTCATCGGCGGGAGCGTGTCGAAGCCCGTGCTCGCCTACATCGCCGGCTTCACGGCCCCGCCCGGCAAGACGATGGGCCACGCCGGCGCGATCGTCTCGGGCTCCACGGGCACGGCCGCCGCCAAGGCCGAGGCACTCGAGGCCAAGGGCGTTCGCGTTGGCCGCAATCCCACGCAGGTGGCCGAGATCGCGGTCGAGATCCTGGGCGCGCGGGTCTAGCCCGGCGCCACCGTATCGCGCCCGCCCCGCTGCACATCCACCGCCATCAGCGCCAGATCGGCGAACGCCGTGGCGCGCTCGACGTCGTGGGGCCCGTAGCCCTCGCCGTCGCGCCGGTCGAGCACCTGGAGCACCCCGACGGTGGTGCCGCCGCGGCGGAGGGGAACGATCAGCATCGTGCTCGGCACGTACCCGGTTCCCTCGGCGACCGCGGCGGCGAAGCGAGGGTCGCTATGGCAATCGGGCACGGCCTCGCCCACCCCACTCGCCGCGACCGCGCCGGCGAGGCCCACGCCCGGCCCGATCCGCATCCCCAGGACCTCAGCCGCGCTCGGGCCCCAGGCCGCCTCGTACACGAGCTCGCGGGTGAACGGGTCGAGCAGCGCGAGCGATGCGGCTCCCGCCTCGAACACGCCGGCCGCGGCGCGCACGACCCCCTCCATGAGGGTGGCCGGCATGGCCGGCTCCTCGACGCTGACCGCGAGCGGGGAGCCTGCGCCCGCGTCCAGCCGCGCCCCGATCGCGGCCGCGAACGCCTCGGCGGACGCGGTGCGGCGGTTCGGGTCGAGCTCCAGCCCGGCCCGCAGCGCCGTGTAAAGGTGCTCGTCGATTCCGAGGGCCACGGTCTCGCCGTAGCGCGGCGGCTCTCCCGCGAGCAGCGTCCAGAGCGTGGCGGCCACGCCGAACACGTCCGAGCGCGGCGAGACCGATCCCCCCACGACCTCCGGCGCCATGAATCCCGGGGTGCCGACGGCGGCCGTCCCCTCGCCGCTCACCCGGTGCTCGCGGGCGATCCCGAAGTCCACCAGCACCACTCCGTCGCGCCCGAGAATCAGGTTCTCCGGCTTCACGTCCCGGTGGATCACGTGCTGCTCGTGGACGTACGCCAGCGCCTCGCACGCCTGGCGCGCGTAGTCGACGGCCTCGTCCACGGGCAGCCCCGGCGCACCCCGCTCCGACAGCACCTTGGCCAGGCTCGGGCCGTCCACGAGCTCCATGACGAGGAAGTGCTCGCCGTCGAGGTCGAAGTGGTCGAGCACGCGTACGACGCGCGGATGATCGAGCGTCGCCAACAGGCGCGCCTCGATCTCGAAACGGCGCGTTCCGGCGTGCTCGAGCAGGCGCTTCAGCGCCACCTCGTTCCCGCTTTCGAGGTGGCGCGCGCGATAGACGGCGCCCATCGCGCCAGTCGAGATGGGCGCCACGATCTCGTAGGCGCCGCAGCGCACAGCCATAAGTATGAGCGCGGCCGGTATCGTGGCGCCTCGTGCCCGAGCTGACCAACATCTCGCTCGCACGCGGCGCTCCCTCGCTCGACATCGTCGCCGTCGACGAGCTGCGGGCGGCGGCGAACCGGGCCTTCGAACGCGACCCGGCCGGCACCTTCTCGTACGGCACATCGGCCGGCTACCCGCGCCTGCTCCAGTGGATCGCCGACAAGCACGGGGTCGATCCCGACCGCACGATCGCCACTAACGGCTCGATGCAGGCCGACGCCTTTCTCTTCCAGGCGCTGGTCGAGCCCGGGGACACGGTAGTCGTCGAGGCGCCCACCTACGACCGCACCCTGCTGGCGTTGCGCCGGCTGGGCGCCGAGATCCTGGCGATACCGCTCGAGCCCGACGGCATCGACGTCGAGGCGCTCGCGCGAGCGCTCGATTCCGGCGCTCGGCCGAAGCTCGCCCACATCATCCCCAACTTCCAGAACCCGGCCGGTTGCACGCTCTCGACCGAGAAGCGCGAGCGGCTGCTCGAGCTGGCCCGCGAGCACCGCTTCACGATCTTCGAGGACGACCCTTACGTCGAGCTGCGCTTCGAGGGCGCCCACCATCCGACGATGCTGTCGCTGGACGAGGGGACCGGCGTGGTCTACGCGTCGTCGTTCTCGAAGACGGTCTGTCCGGGAATCCGTGTCGGCTATCTGGTTGGTCCGGAGGAGCTCATCGGGCGCATCCGCGGGATCGCCACGGGCACGTACATCTCGCCGAGCATGGTCGCCCAGTCGATCGTCGCCGAGTTCTGTCATTCGGGCGCGATCGAGCGCTCCATCGCGACCGTCAAGAAGGCGCTGCTTGAGCGTCGCGATGCCACCTGCGCGGCCCTCGAGCGCCACCTGCCCGAGGCGCGGTTCGTGGTCCCGGAGGGCGGCTACTTCCTGTGGGTCGACCTTCCCGAGGGCAGCGACGTCGCGCTGCTGGAGGCCGGCGCGCGCGAGCGCGGGGTGATCTTCGTGAAGGGCACCGACTTCCTGCTCGAGGGCGGCGAGAGCTCGCTGCGGCTCGCATATTCGGCCGTACCGCCCGACCAGATCGAGGAGGGCATCGCGAGAGTCGCGGATGCCTACCGCGAGCTGGCCGGGGCGGCTGCGTGATCCAGCTCGAGCGGCCGCGCGACATCACGGCCCTGTTCGGCGACTCGCTCGGCGTCTACTTCCGCCACGCGGGCGTCTTCATCGCGCTTTCAGCGGCGGTGGTGGTGCCGGTTTATTTCGTCGTGCAGGGAATCGGGCTCGAGCAGTTCACGGCCTCCTTCGATGAGTCCCCCGCCCTCGCCGAGACCGCAGTACCGACGGCCGTCCGCTTCCTCGTGGTCGCGCCACTCATCACCGCCATCTGCATCTACGCCCTGCGCTCGGTGGCGCAGGGCGGCAGGCCGGGTGCGGGCGAGTCATTCGTCTCGGGCTTCGAGGCGTTCACGCCGCTGTTCCTCGCCGTCCTGCTCGCCGCGCTGGGGATCGCGCTCGGGTTGCTCCTTCTGATCGTGCCCGGGATCTACGTGGCCGTCCGCTGGTTCTTCGTGCCTCAGACCGTCGTGCTCGACGCGGCCCGCGGCACCGGGGCGCTCGCGCGATCGAGTGAGATCGTGCAGGGCTTCTGGTGGCGCACCCTGGGCCTCGTGATCATGGTCAACCTGGCGGCCGTCATCCCCGGGATCGTGCTGGCGGCGCCGTTCACGGCAATCGCCTCGAGCACCGACCGGGCGGTCTGGGCGATGGTCGGCACGATCTGCGCCGAGACTGTGACCACCCCGTTCGTGGCGCTCTTCTCGACCCTCCTCTACTACGACCTCCGTGCGAGGAGGGCCCTACCCGCTCAGGACCGCTTCACCCGGTAGTCGATGAACGTCGCGAGCGGCGACTGCCGCAGCCCGATGTGCTCCAGGTCGAGCGACTCCGAGAACCCGTCGAACAGACGCTTCCCGCCGCCCAGGACGACCGGCGCGATGACGATGCTGAGCTCGTCGACGATCCCGGCCTCGAGCGCCTGACGGATCACGTCGGCTCCGCCCATTACGTGCACGTCCTTGTCCCCGGCCGCCTTTCGGGCGCGCCCGACCGCCTCCTCGACTCCCGACACGAAGGTGAACTCGCCGCTCTCCGGCTCCTCCTCCGGCCGGTGCGTGACGATGAAGAACGGCAGCCCCCAGGGGTTCTTGTCGCCCCAGTGCTCGGCGGCCTCGTAGGCGCCACGCCCGCAAACGACCGCCCCCAGCCGCGACGAGACCTCGGCCAACCAGGCGGCGTCCTCCCCGGTCGGCTCGCCCGTCGGTTCCTCGTCATATGTCCAGGGTCCGCCAAACACCCAGTAATGCAGCCGTTCGCCGCCCTCCCCGAGCCCCTTGCCGGGGCCGTCGTTCGGTCCGGTGATGTATCCGTCGACCGACGTCGTGATTCCAGCGACAACCTTGGCCATCAGAGCTAGGCAGCCGGCGCGTCGACTTCGCGGAGCGCCGTGACCTTGCCGTCGGCCACCGTCCAGATGGCCATCACGGCCATGCGCTCCGTCGCGCCGTCGCGGCGATGCAGCGTCAGCGTGTATGCGACGACGACGCGTGCGTCGACCGCGAAGAGCTCGTCGAACTCGGGGCGGTCGATGTCGGCGAACTGCTCGCGGTACTCGCGCCCGCGCGCCAGGTAGCCCGCCTTGTCCGTCGTCGCACCGTTCGCGTGATGGACGAAGTCGTCCGAGAAGGTCGACTCGACGAGACCCAGGTCGAAGTCGCGATCACACATCTTGTAGGTGATGTCCCTGATGAACTCGACGGCATCCATGTTCAGCGTCCGTACCTCTCGCGTCCGAGAACGAGCTGGTCCGGCAGGGCGGTGCGGGGCGGCGGGGACGGGTCGGCCACCACGGAGACCGTCTCCGCCACGCTGCGGGTGACCGGGTGGCGCTTGCCGTTTGCCTCGAGCACCACCTCGTCCTCGCCTGACAGCGCGAGCTTGCCCTCCAGGCCCGGATGAAGGCCGGTGTCCTTCAGGTAGTGGAGCAGGTCCTCGGCCTCGTTCTCGAAGCGCAGCACCCGCACCTTGGCGCCCTCCTCGACGTCGGCCAGCGGCACCCCCATCTCGCGCTCGCCCTCGAAGATCGGGTGGCCGTGGGGGCAGGTCTTCGAGTCGCCGATGGCCCGCAGCATGCGTTCCTCGACCACCGGCGACATCCAGTGCTCGAGCCGCTCCGCCTCCTCGTGGACCTGGTCCCAGGGAATGTCGAACACGTCGGTCAGGAAGCGCTCGATGAGCCGGTGGCGGCGAACGATCTGGGCGGCATGCTCGTGGCCGCTGTCGGTGAACGTCAGGGTCTTGTGCTCGTCCCGCGTGACGTAGCCGTCGTCCTCGAGGCGGCCGATCATCTCGTGCACGGTGGGCGCCGAGACCTGCATCGCCCGGGCGATGTTGGCCCCCGTGATCGGCAGGCCCGCCTCCCCGAGCCAGTAGATGATCTGGAGGTACTCCTCCTCGGCGACCGTGGCCTGCTCCTGCGACATGCGCCCGTCCATCCTAACCGGGCGGGGAGCCCGAATAGGATGCCCTCCCGTCGTGAACCTCGTTCCGGGAACCCGCGTGCTCGTGACCGGCGCCTCGCGCGGGATCGGCGAGGCCATCGCGCGCGCCTTCGCGGCGCGCGGCTGCACGCTCGGCCTGGTCGCCCGCTCGGGCGACGCGTTGGAGCGGCTGGCCGCATCACTCCCCGGGAACGGCCACGTCGCGCTCGAAGGCGACGTTGCCGACGCCGCGTCGATCGCGCGCGCCGTCGAGCGCTTCGGCGAGGTGGACGTGCTAGTCGCAAACGCCGGGATAACCCACTACATGCCGTTCGCCGAGCTCCCGCTCGAGAAGGCCGAGGAGATGGATCGCGTGAACTGGCTCGGAACGCTGTACACGGTGAAGGCCGTCCTGCCCGGCATGCTCGACCGCGGCCGCGGGCACATCGTCGTGATCTCCTCCGGCGGAGGCGTACGGGGCTTCCCCCACGCCGCCGTCTACAACGGCACGAAGGCAGCCCAGCGCGGCTTCGCCGAGGCGCTGCGCCACGAGCTGCACGGCACCGGCGTGTCGGTCACCACCGTGTATCCGGGCGAGATAGCCACGTCGCTCCACGATCACGAGCTCGACCGCATGCCGTCCTGGTACCGCATGGAGCGGCGCTCGCCGCCGGGTCCGCTCGGCGACAAGGTCGTCGAGGCTGTCGAGTCGGATCGCCGCGAGCTCTTCTATCCGCCCCTCGTCCGGCTGCTCCGGATCGTGAACGGCTTGGCGCCGCGGGGCGCGGATGTGATGCTCCGGCGCATCATGGGCGAGAGCGCCGCGCCGCGACGGGACTGAGCACGTCGAGCACCCGTTCCACGTCGTCCTCCGTGTTGTAGAGGTGCCACGACGTGCGCAGCATTCCTGCTCGCGCGGCGGCCATCACCCCCGTTTCGCGGAGACGCTCCTCGGCGCCGGGCACCTCGGCCGCGACGATGGCCGAGTCGCCGGGCTCGAGGCCGAGCCCCTGGCGGAACAGGTTCGCGAGCCGCACGTCGTGCTCGTGGATCCGGTCGGTGCCGATGTCGACCAACAGCTCGATCGCCGGCGCCGCGCCGACCCAGGAGAACCAGGCCGGGCTTGTGTCGAGGCGGCGCGCGTCTCCGGCCAGCCGCAGCGGCGGACCGTAGTAGGACGAGTAGGGGTCCTCGCCCGCGTACCAGCCGGCGGCGTGCGGGGTCAGGCGCTCCCGCAGCTCCGGGCGGATGCTCATGAAGGCGGTGCCGCGGGGCGAGAGGAGCCACTTGTAGGCGGCGCAGACCAGCGCATCGAAGCGGCGCCCGTCGAGCGGCAGCCAGCCGCAGGCCTGGGTTGCGTCGACCACGGTGAGCGCTCCGTGGTGAGCCGCCGCTGCGGCTACCCGATCGAGGTCGGCGAGCTCGCCGTTCGAGGACTGCACGGCGCTGAAGGCAACGACGTCCGTGCGCGCGTCGATCGCCTCGGCCAGCCGCGCCACCGGCACGCAGCTCACCTCGATGCCCCGTCCCTGCGCCATGAACGGCCACAGGGCGGACGTGAACTCCGCCTCGGTCGAAAGCACCCGCGAGCGATCCGGCAGCGAGGCGGCAACGAGCCCAACGAGCGAGGAGGCGGCACCCCCGACTGCCACCCATTCGGAGGGCGCCCCGCAGAGCCGGGCGAACGACTCGCGGGCGGCCTGCGTGGCCTCGTTCCAGGGCTCCCAGCTGGTACGCCCGACGCGCCAATCGGCAAGCGCGGCCTGGAGCGCGTCCCAGGCCGGTCTCGGGGGCAGGCCGTAGCTCGCCGTGTTCAGGTAGATCCCCTCGGGCTCCCAGAGCGTCCGCGCCTCCTCGATAGTCATCGCGATCAACGCTAACGTCCCGCCCTCGTGGCCCTTCCCCTCAAGCCGCCGCTGAAGCCGCAACTCGCCCGTTCGGCGAAGGAGCTGCCTTCGGGAGACGGCTGGCGCTACGAGCCCAAATGGGACGGCTTCCGGACGATCGTCTTTCGCGACGGTTCGGACGTACACCTTCAGAGCCGCAATGGACGGCCGATGAACCGTTACTTCCCGGACGTGGTCGAGCAGGTGCTGGCGCTGCCCGCGCAGCGCCTGGTGCTGGACGGCGAGATGGTCGTCGTGGTGGACGGGATCCAGGAGTTCGATCTGCTGTCGCAGCGGATCCACCCGGCCGCCTCGAGGGTGGAGCTCCTCGCGCGCGAAACCCCGGCCGAGCTCGTGGCCTTCGATCTGCTCGCCGAGGGTGACGAGACACTGCTCGAGCTGCCCTTCGAGGACCGCCGCGAGCGCCTCGCGGGCGCCGTGGCCGACCCCGTTCAGCTCACGCCCGTGACCGACGACCCGGAGTCCGCCGGCGAGTGGCTGGCCGGCACCGGTGAGGGCGTGATCGCCAAGGAGGCGACAGCCCCGTACCGCCCCGGCGAGCGCAAGGGCATGCTCAAGATCAAGCGCGTGCGGACGGCGGACGCGGTCGTAGCCGCGTTCCGCTTCGGCAAGGAGCCGAACACGGTGGGCTCGCTGATCCTCGGCCTGTACGACGACGACGGAGAGCTGCACATCGTCGGCCACACCTCGGGTTTCAGCGCCAAGCAGAAGCGCGAGCTGCTGGGACTGCTCGAGCCCCACCGCACCGGCGAGCGCGGCTCCGGCGAGCCGAGCCGGTGGAAGTCGGAGGAAGAGCTGGTCTGGGAGGGGCTGCGCCCGGAGCTGGTGTGCGAGGTGGCCTTCGACCACATAACGGGCCGGCGAATACGCCACGGCGCGAAGTTCCTGCGCTGGCGGACCGACAAGGACCCGGAGGAGTGCAAACTCGCTCAACTCCGGGATTGATCCCGGCACCCCTGCTGGCCGTACTCGCGGCGATCCTGTGCGCGCCCGCGACCGCATTCGGCCAAGCGGGCGTCTCCTACCAGATCCCACCGGATAACCCGTTCGTCGGTGTTCCGGGTGCCCGCGGCGAGATCTACCTCTATGGGATGCGGAACCCCTACCGCTGGTCGTTTGACCGGGCCACCGGGGACATCTACGTCGGGGACGTCGGCGGCATCAACGAGGAGATCACCTACCTACCACGAGCGACCGCCGCCGGCGCCAACCTGGGTTGGAACTGCTTCTCGGGTACGGCGAGCCAGTCCGGGTGCACTCCGCTCCGATACGCCCCGCCCGCATTCCAGTACGCCAGCGGTCCCGACGTCGTCATCGGCGGATACGTGGTCCGCGATCCGGCGCTGCCGTCCTTTCAAGGCCAGTACCTCTTCGGCAGGTTCCAGATGGGCATCAGGCGGCTTGGGCCGGGAGCAACCGGCGGCGTCGACCAGCCGACGGGGGCCAACGTCACGAGCGTCTCGGCTCTGGGTGAAGACGGCGTGGGTCATCTATATGCGGTCTCCCTGGCGGGACCGGTCTATCGCCTGCAGCAAAGCGGCGTGAACCTGACGGCGGTGAGCATCGGCGCGTTCACACAGCCAGTCGCGGTGGCGGCACCCCTCGGCGATCCCGAACGGCTCTTCATCGTTGAGAAACCGGGACGCATTCAGCTGCGGACCGGAACCCAGGTGTCGCTCTTCCTCGACATCGCGGACCTGGTGGGCGACACGGGCGCCGAGGAGGGCTTGCTCGCCTTCGCGGTCGCGCCCGACTATGCGACGAGCGGGCGCGTCTTTGCCTACTACACCGACAACGCCGGGGACCTCCAGCTCGACGAGTTCCGGCGGACCGCGACGGGCCCCGATCGCTCCGATCCGACGAGTCGCCGACCCCTGCTGACGATCCCTCATCAGCAGGCAAGCAATCACAACGGCGGGCAGCTCCTGTTCGGCCCGGACAACCGTCTCTACCTGTCGACCGGAGACGGTGGAACCCAAGGCGACCCAGAGGGGGATGCCCAGAGCCTCGGCTCACTGCTGGGCAAGATCCTTCGGATCGACGTCATTACTCCGGCAGCCCCGGTACCACAGCCGCCGATCGTCCCCGCGGCCGCCGACACCCACGCCCCACGCCTCCGCGTGCGCATCAAGCGCCGCCAGCGGGTCTTGCGTCTCCGCGGGGCCGTTGCCTACGCGAGCTGCAACGAGCCCTGCACAATTGCCGGCCGGGGCCGGCTCAGGATCGCCCGGAAGCGGTTCCGGATGCGCCGGGTCAGCCGGGCGGCACCGGTCACCCGGAGGTCGCGGATGAAGGTTCGGCTCACGAGGCGGGGCACGCGCGCCCTACGGCGGGCGCTGCGAGGGAAGCGGCGAGCGTACGTGCGCATCGGCCTGCGGGCGACCGATCCGGCCGGCAACCGCTCACGGCAGGTTCGTGCGACCGTGCGCGTGCGGAGGCGCTAGGACGCGCCCCCCCGTCGCATCTCCAGGCGCGCGAACGTCCCGGACTGCGGCCCATGGGCGGCAATGCGGGACGTTCGGCGAGATTCGAGACTCCGAACGCGTCTCGTTCGGGGTTGCAGCTAGGCGCTAGGACTTCACCGGCAGAACGACGCCGGCCTCCCCACCGGCTCGAAGCAGATGGCGTCGCCCTGGTTCGAGTTGCCCTCAAGGAAGTCGATGTTCCTCACCTCGCGCGCGAACGGGCCCCTGTACCTGAGCACGTAGAAGCCGTTGCGGATGTCGGTGACGTAGATCAGCCCGTCGTTGATGACCGGGTAGCTCCACATCACGACCTTCTCGTGCCGGCCCGTGTCGGGGTCGGACGAGAGACGCGGGTCCTCGAGGTTGACCTCCTCCAGCGGCTCGGGGAAGAACTCGGCCAGCTGGGAGGGCTGCCACGGCTTCGTGATGTTCACCGCCTGCAGCCCGCCCGAGTGCCAGGTGCTGAACGCGATGCTCGGCGTGAGCGTCGGGTTGTGCGCCGAGTACGACGTACGCGGCGGGTTCCAGTCCTCGCACGTGTCCGGATCGTTTTCCGGAATCCGGTATGCCGCCTCGACCGTGGGCTTGGTCGGATCGGTGATGTCGACCAGCCGCGCCCAGCCCCACGGGCAGCCGTGGGCGGCCCCGGTCTGGGTGCCGTACACCTCGTCGGAGACCCAGACCCAGTCGCGGCCCCACAGCTTGATGGCGCTGTGGGCCCCGGGGCCGCGCCATGACGGCCGCGTCTCGTTGAACGTGATCGGGCGTGGCTGCGGATTCGGCGTGCCGTTCGCGAAGTCGGACGTGTCGACGACGGCGAAGCCGCCTTCCAGGAGCGCGTAGAAGGTCCTGGTCCCGTCGTTGCTCACCGACAGCGAGTGCAGGCCGCCGGCCTCCTTCAGCAGGGGCTCCCCCTCGGGCGGGATCCGCGTGTAGCCGTGCAGGTTGCTGTAGAGCGTCTCCGGCTGCTCCCCGTCCGCCACCGGCGAGATGTCCCAGACCGCGAACGGGCAGCTGACCGTGGGGTGCTCCCCGCACTCGTCGCCGGCGTTGCCGCCGAACATCAGGGCCCGCTCGGGGTTGCTCGGGTCCTCCCACAGGAAGAACTCGTGGGTGTGTTGGTCGAACTGAGTGATGAGCTCGGGACTCCGCGCGTTCTCCCCTGAGATGTCGTAGAAGCGGAAGTTCCTGGCCTCCGGCTCGGTGAGGCTGCAGTGATTCAAGCGGGGCCCGGGGCCGCAGGTGGTGTTCAGGACGATC
>Ga0081538_10005964_pt1 | contig 10846 bp, 10 predicted proteins | sample TabmetS5T2R1_FD_71022 | JGI IMG/M metagenome (GOLD analysis project Ga0081538, IMG submission 71022) | Tabebuia heterophylla rhizosphere microbial communities from the University of Puerto Rico - S5T2R1 | ecosystem: Host-associated > Plants > Roots > Rhizosphere ...
ACCGCCACCGGCACTGCCGCACCTCAAGGACGGAAAGCTGCGCGCGCTTGTGGTCACCAGCAAGGCGCGGGTGCCGACGCTGCCGGATGTGCCGACAATGGCGGAAGCCGGCTATCCGGACATCGAGGGCGAATCGTGGTTTGCCGTCGCAGTCCCGGCCGGAACGCCCAAGGAGATTGTCGCCCTGCTCAATCGCGAAATCGTCAGGAGCATGGCGCTCCCGGACGTCAAGGAGCGCCTGGCGACGCTCGGCTTTGAATCGATCGCGAGCAGTCCGGAGGAATTCGGCGCGCGGATCAGAACTGACCTCGAGAAGTGGGGCAAGGTGATCCGGGCGGCCAAGATCAAAGCGGAGTAGGTCGGACAGTCCGCCCGACATTCCAGAAATTTCATAGAGACGGACGACGCCCAACCATGTCGGCCTGGGCGCGCACGCCGCACCGCTCATGTGGCTGCCGCGCCGCAGACTGGGAGCAAGCCCATGCCGCAGTACATAATGCTAGTGAACTTCACAGACCAAGGGCTCAGGGGCGTCAAAGAGATTCCGAACAGGCAAGGCAAATCGCGTGAGACAGCAAAGCAATTCGGAGTTGAACGCAAATTGTTTGGAAGAGCTTCGGGTACACGCGCTAGATTAGTACAGGGTGACCACGACCGGGCGGCGCGGCGCGCCGAACAGGCAGCGGAAGCCGATATAGTCGCCGTACCGCCGGTGCACGCTGGTGATGCGCGCGTATTTGCCATAGCAGGCGCAATGGTTGGACGCGATGGCGCGGCGATGGCGCTCATTGATCGGCGACCATGGAATGATGCCGCCGGTGTCGTTCCCGACCAGGCCGTAAAGATAGTCGGCGCGCGCCGGAGCGTTCAGCCAGAATAGTCCGGCGACGGCCGCGGCCGCCAAGGTCCATCGCATGGGAATGCTCATCCCCTCTATGCTTCCGAGATGCACGTTAGATCGACTGCGCCACAAAGGGAAGCGCGGCCGGACTCACGCGCTTTCGACTTCTGCCTTGAGGGCGGAGAGGGCTTCGGGCGTATCGATATCGACGAGCGCCGTCCTGTCGGCCGGGACCTCGACCAGGGCTTCGCCATAGGTGCCGATCACGTGCCGGGCGCCGACATCGCCCTCGAGCGCGGCCAGCTCGGGGAAGAATCGGCGCGACCACACCACCGGATTCCCGCGCTTGCCCTCGATCGTGGGAACGACGACCAGCGCGCCGCGCGCCGGATCGAATGCGGCGATGAGCCGGTCGATCATCGCGGCGCGAACCTGCGGCATGTCACCGAGGCAGATGATGGCGCCGTCAGCCTCAAGCGGCACCGCCGCAAGGCCGACCTTGAGCGAGGTGGAGAGGCCGTCGGCAAAATCGGGGTTGTGCACGAAGCGCACCTTCAAGTCCGCGAGGGCCTTTTCCACGCGCTCGCGCTCGTGTCCCGTCACCACGATCACCGGGTCGGCGCGCGAGGCCAGCGCCTGCTCGACGGCGACGCGGATGAGCGGCTCGCCCTTGATCTCGGCGACGAGCTTGTTCGATCCCATGCGGGTCGAGCGACCGGCGGCCAGCACGATCGCGGCGATGCGCCGGCCGTCCAGCTGCGGCGCCTCGCGGGGCGCTTCGCGCGGCTGCGGCCGCGTGACGATCTCCATCAACAGCCCGCCGACACCCATGCCGGTGATATCCTGGCGGGTGACTGGCAGGCCCGCCAGGAGCCGCGCCAGGATCCAGTCGAAGCCGTTCTCCTTGGGCGAGCGGGCACAACCCGGGGCGCCAAGCACAGGATGGCCCTTAAGGTCGCCCACCAGCATCAGGTTGCCGGGATCGACCGGCATGCCGAAATGCTCGATGCGCCCGCCGATCGACTCGATCGCCGCCGGGATCACATCGCGCCGGTCGGCGATCGCCGAGGCTCCGAAAACGAGAATGAGCTCGGCGCCGGCCTTCTCGACCTCCTGCAGGGCGGATGCGAGCGCACGCGCGTCATGGGCCACGCGGCGTTCGGCGACGATCGCGGCGCCGGAAGGCGCCAGGCGGTCCTGCGTCACCTTCAGCGTCTTGGCAACGACCTTGTCGGCGAGCCCCGGCAGCAAGGTGGATACGATGCCGACGTTGCGGATGCGATAGGGCGCGACCCGGATCAGCGGCGCGGTTTCCCGTGCCGCCGCGACCGCCGCCTCCCGCGCCGCTGCGGCGACCGCGAACGGGATGATCTTGACGGTGGCAATCATCTCGCCTTCGACCACCGGCGCGAAGGCGGCAAGCGTCGCGAAGGTGATCGCCTCGTCGACGCGATTGAGACGATCGATCGCGGGGCGATCGACCACCAGCACGCCGGCATGTTCGGCGAACAGATTCACCCGCCCGGTGAACGCATCCTCGATGCGGACGCCGTCGCCCGCCAGGGCGGCGGCGATGTCGGCGGCGGCGGCATCCTCGGAGACGTCGCCCGGCTCGAGCCGCGCCACCGTGACTTCGGTGATGCCGGCCAACTTCATCGCCGCGATCTCGGTCGGGCCGATCCGCGTGCCCTTCTTGAGCACGAAGCCGTCCTTGCGGATCGAATGCACCGCAACGCCCCCTTCGGCCTCGGCGATGGGAACGGCGCCGAATTTCATGGGCCTGCCTCGGCCTGGCGCAGCCGCGCCGTGATCTCGCCCATGATGGCGACCGCGATCTCGGGCGGCGAGATGGCACCGATCTGCAGCCCGATCGGCGCATGAATGCGGGCGAGCGCGGCATCGCTGATGCCCTGGCTCTTGAGCCGCTCGACGCGGCGCGCATGCGTCTTGCTCGAGCCGAGCGCCCCGATGTAGAAGCAGTCCCGCTCAAGCGCGTGGGTCAGCGCCGGATCATCGATCTTCGGATCGTGCGTGAGCGCGACGAAAGCGGTGTAGTGATCGATACCGAGCGGCGGCAGCGCGGTATCGGGCCATTCGGGGATCACCTTGACGTCGGGAAAGCGCTCGATGCTGGCAAAGGCAGTGCGCGGGTCGACGATGGTCACATCGTAGCCGACCACACGCGCGATCGGCGCCAGCGCCTGGCTGATGTGGACCGCGCCGGTGATAACGAGGCGCGGCGGCGGCAAGTGGACGGTGAGGAAGACGCGGCCCTCGGGCGTATCCGCCATGCCGCTCTTTCCCGTGCGCAGCCGCTCCTTGAGCAAGCCCTCGAGCGGGTCGCGCTCGACTTCCGCGGCCTTGACCAGGCGTTCGGCCCCACTCGCAACGTCGGTGACGACGATCACGGCGCGGCGCGCCGCGCGCTCAGTGTTGAGGGCTGAGAGAATGTCGAGCTTCACTGCAACCTCGGATCAACAGCGAATAGCGAATAGAGTCGTCACTGTCGCGATTCGCCATTCGCGATTCGCAAGAGCGGGTCACTCCACCTTCTCCACGAACACGCGGATGGTGCCGCCGCAGGAGAGACCCACCTTCCAAGCAGTCTCGTCGGCGACGCCGAACTCCAGCATCTTCGCCTTGCCGCTCTCGATCACGTCGATCGCCTCTGTCACCACCGCGCCCTCGACGCAGCCACCCGACACCGAGCCGAGAAAATTGCCCTCCTGGTCGATGACCAGGCTCGAGCCGACCGCCCGCGGGGCCGAGCCCCAGGTCTCGACCACGGTGGCGAGCGCAACGCCGCGGCCCTGCCGCCGCCAGTCTTCCGCCGCTTTCAGGATGTCGTCGTCACGTGCCAGCATTGAGATCCTCCAACGCGTTCGCCTGAAATATGGACTGCCCGGCTGAGCGCGGCAACGACCGCCCACGGATGCCTCTCACGCCACCCGTTTCAGCCACGCCTTCGGGTCGGCGGCGCGGCCCGGCCCTTGCGACAGCGCACGGACGAGCTCCGCCATCGAATCCAGGTTGTGGATGGCACGGAACTCGTCGACATGCGGCAGCATGGTGCGGATGCCCTTTGCCTTCGCCTCGAACCGGTCGAACCGCAGCAGCGGGTTGAGCCAGATCAGGCGCCGGCAGGAGCGGTGCAGCCGGTCGATCTCGAAGGCGAGCGTTTCATCGCCGTCGCGCTCGAGCCCGTCGGTGATGAGCAAGGCGATCGCGCCGTCGCTGAGCACGCGCCGGCCCCACAGCTTGTTGAAGCTGTGCAGCGAGCTGGCGATGCGGGTGCCGCCCGACCAGTCGGCGACCGCGCCGGAGCAGGCGGCCAGCGCCTCGTCGATGTCGCGCTCCTTGAGCGCGCGCGTGACGTTAGTCAGGCGCGTGCCGAACAGGAACGTGTGGACGTGCTTGCGCGCCTCGCTGAGCGCGTGCAGGAAATGCAGGAACAGCCGGGTGTACTGACTCATCGAGCCCGATATGTCGAGCAGCGCGACGACCGGCGGCGCCTTGGTCTTCGGCCCGAGATATTTCAGGTCGATGAAGGCACCGCCCCCCTTCATGCTGGCGCGCAGCGTGCGGCGGATGTCGATCGCGTGGCCTTGGCGGTCGACCGCGAGCCGCCGCGTGCGCTGCTCGTCGAGCGGCAGCACGAGCTTTGCGATCGCCTCCTTGGCGGCCGCGATCTCGGCCGCGCTCATCTGGGCGAAATCCTTCTTCTGCAGCACTTCGCGGTCGGAGACGGTGAGCCGGGCGTCGATCTCGACCTCAGGTCTAGGCTGCTCGTGCTCTCCGACATTCGCGAACAGCGCTTCCTGAATCCGCTGCAGCGCCGGTTTGTGCTCCTCCTCGCGCGGCGCGGCGATCTGCGGCATGGTCATGGCGAGCAGGCGTTCGAGGTAGCCGCGGCGGCGGAAGAAGATGCGGAATGCCTGGTCGAACAGGATGGAGTGCTCGTGCCGCTTCACGAACACCGCATGCAAGGTCCAATAGAAATCCTCGCGCGTGCCGGCCTGTGCGGCCGCAACGGCGGCGAGCGCATCGAGCACGGCGCCCGGCCCGACCGGGATGCCGGCGGCCCGGAGCGCGCGCGCGAAGTAGAGGATGTTCTCGGCGAGCCGGCCGGCGCCCGGGGGTGAATTGGTGGTTTTATCCATGCCCTCTATTCCGCCGCGCGCAGCTCGGCCCGCACCTCGTCGAGCAGCTGCTTGACCTTGCTGCCTTCCAGTCGCGCGATGTCGTCCTGGTACTTGAGCAGCACGCCCAGCGTGTCGGACACGGTGGCCGGATCGAGCGCCACCGCGTCGAGCTCGGACAGGGCCGATGCCCAGTCGAGGGTCTCGGCGACGCCCGGCGCCTTGAACAGATCCTGCCGGCGCAGGGCCTGGACGAACAGCACCACCTGCTCGGACAGTTTTTTCGCAATCCCCGGCACCTTGGCGCGCACAATGGCTAGCTCGCGTTCCGCGTCCGGATAGCCGACCCAATGGTAGAGGCAGCGGCGCTTGAGCGCGTCATGGATTTCGCGCGTGCGGTTGGACGTGATGACGACGATCGGCGGGTGCTCGGCCTTGACGGTGCCGAGCTCCGGCACCGTCACCTGGAAATCGGCCAGCACTTCCAGGAGAAACGCCTCGAACGCCTCGTCGCTGCGGTCGAGCTCGTCGATCAGCAGCACCGGCGGCCCGGCGGGATCCGGCTCAAGCGCCTGCAACAGTGGGCGGCGGATCAGGAAGCGCTCGGAGAAGACGTCGTGCGTAAGCCGGTTGCGATCGCCCTCCCCTTCCGCCTCGGCGATGCGGATGGCGATCATCTGCGCGCCATAGTTCCACTCGTAGACGGCGGCCGCCACGTCGAGTCCCTCGTAGCACTGAAGGCGGATCAGCCGCCGCCCCAGCGTCTCGCTCAACACCTTGGCGATCTCGGTCTTGCCGACCCCCGCCTCGCCCTCGAGGAACAGCGGGCGCCGCATGCGCAGCGCCAGGAACAGCACGGTCGCCAGCGACCGGTCGGCCAGATAGTTGGCGCCGCCGAGCAATGCCAGCGTCTCGTCGATGGACGTAAGGAGCGGGGATGGGCTCTTCATTCGTCTACTTATTGCTTTACCGCCGGATGAGCGGCAACCGCTGCAAGCTCATCGCCGCCCAGCCGACCATCACATAGTGGTGGCGGGCGAAAAAAGGACCCCAGGAGCGAAGGCTGGACCGTTCGAGCCGGTGCTCAGGCCGTGGCGGCCGCGAGTGCGCGGCGCGCCAGCACGCCGACCAGGTGCGCACGATATTCGGGGCTGGCGTGGATGTCGTTGTTGAGGCCGTCGGCCGGCACGGGAAGGCCTTCCAGCGATTTGGCCGCGAAGCGCTTCTTCAGCGCCTCCTCGAAGGCGGTGACGCGAAACACGCCGTTGGCGCCGGCCCCGGTGACGGCAACGCGAATCTCAGGCCCGCGCTTGGACACGAACACGCCGACCAGCGCAAACCCCGAGGCCGGGTGCTTGAACTTCTGGTAGGCCGCCTTCTTGGCGATCGGGAACTGCACCTTGGTGATGATCTCGTCCGGCTCGAGCGCGGTCTCGAACAGGCCGGTGAAGAAATCATCGGCGCCGATGCGGCGCTTGTTGGTGATGATCGTGGCTCCGAGGCCGAGGCAGGCGGCCGGATAGTCGGCATTGGGATCGTTGTTGGCGATCGAGCCGCCGAGCGTGCCGACGTTGCGGACCTGCGGGTCGCCGATCGAGGCGGGCACGGCTGCGAGCGCCGGCAGCGCGTCCTTGACGACCGGCGAGGTTGCGACGTCGTTGTGCTTGGTCATCGCGCCGATCACGATCGAGCGGCCCTTGAGCTCGATGCCGGAAAGCCCCTCCACTCGCGACAAATCAATGATGGCCGAGGGCCGCGCCAATCTTAGCTTCATCACCGGGATCAGCGAATGGCCGCCCGCGAGCAGCTTGGCGTCCTCGTTCTTGGTAAGCAGGCTCACCGCCTGCCGCACCGTGGCGGGACGATGATAGGTGAAGCTGTACATTGTTTATCTCCTCAAGCCGCCTCGCGGATCTTCGTCTTCTGCAGCGCCGCCCAAACCGCCCCGGGTGTCGCCGGCATGCTCAAGTCTTCGCTGCCGATGGCATGGGTGATGGCATTGATCACGGCCGCCGGCGCCGCGATGGCGCCGGCCTCGCCGCAGCCCTTGATGCCGAGCGGATTGGACGGGGCCCTGGTCACGGTCGTATCGACCCGGAACGGCGGGAAGTTCTCCGCCTTCGGCATCGTGTAGTCCATGAACGAGCCGGTCATGAGCTGCCCGTCGCTGTCGTAGACCGCGCCCTCCAGCAGCGCCTGGCCCACGCCCTGGGCGATGCCGCCGTGCACCTGGCCCTCGACGATCATCGGATTGACGACCACGCCGAAATCGTCGACCGCGGTCCAGCCCACGATGTCGGTCTCGCCGGTGCTGGGATCGACCTCGATCTCGCAGATGTGACACCCTGCCGGGAAGGTGAAGTTGGTCGGGTCGTAGAACGCGCCCTCCTTCAGGCCCGGCTCGAGCTCCTGGCCGGAGAACTTGTGCGCGATATAGGCATTGAGCGCGACCTCGCCCCAGGCGGCCGACTTGTCGGTCCCGGTGACGGTGAACTTGCCGTCCCGAAACTCGATATCGCCTTCCGATGCCTCGAGCATGTGGGCCGCGACCTTCCTGGCCTTGGCCTCGATCTTGTCGAGCGCCTTGACGATGGCCGACATGCCGACCGCGCCCGAGCGCGAGCCGTAGGTGCCCATGCCGAACTGCACCTTGTCGGTGTCGCCGTGCACGATGGAGATGTTGTCGAGCGGAATCCCGAGCCGCTCGGACACGAGCTGAGCGAAGGTGGTCTCGTGGCCCTGGCCATGACTGTGCGTGCCGGTCAGGATCTCGACCGAGCCAGTGGGGTTGACCCGCACCTCGGCGGATTCCCACAAGCCGACGCCGCAGCCGAGCGATCCGACCGCCTGCGACGGCGCAATGCCGCAGGCTTCGATATAGGTCGAGAAGCCGATGCCGCGCAGCTTGCCGTTGCGCGCGGACTCGCGCTTGCGCTTGCCGAAGCCCTTGTAGTCGGCGATCTCAATGGCCTTCTGCAGCGACGCGTGATAGTCGCCAGCGTCATAGGCCATGATCACCGGCGTCTGGTGCGGAAAGCTCTTGATGAAGTTGCGCTTGCGCAGATCTGCGGGATCCAGCCCCAGCTCGCGCGCGCCGATCTCGACCAGCCGCTCGACCACGAAGGTCGCTTCCGGGCGCCCGGCGCCGCGATAGGCGTCGACCGGAACCGTGTTGGTGTAGACCGCGTCGACCTCGCAGTAGATGTGCGGGATGTCGTATTGGCCCGACAACAGCGTGGCATAGAGATAAGTCGGCACCGAGGATGAGAAGGTCGACATGTAAGCGCCGAGGTTGGCGATGGTTTTTGCCCTCAACGCGACGATCTTGCCGCTCTCGTCGAAGGCCATTTCGGCGTGGGTGACGTGGTCACGGCCGTGCGCATCGGACAGGAAGGACTCGGTGCGCTGGGCCACCCATTTGACCGGCCGGCCCACGCGCTTGGCGGCCCAAAGTGCAACGACTTCCTCGGGATAGATGAAGATCTTCGAGCCGAAGCCGCCGCCGACGTCGGGTGCGATGACGCGCAGCTTGTGCTCGGGCGCCATGCCGACGAAGGCGGCGATCACGAGCCGCGCCACGTGCGGGTTCTGGGTCGTGTTCCACAGCGTGAAGCTGTCGCTGCCGGGATCGTATTCGCCGATCGCGGCGCGCGGCTCGATCGCGTTGGGAACCAGGCGATTGTTGACCAGATCGAGCTTGGCCACGTGCTTGGCCGACGCGAATGCCGCATCGGTCGCCTGCTTGTCGCCGAGATGCCATTCGTAGATGGTGTTGCGTGGTGCCACCTCGTGGATTTGCGGCGCCCCCGCCTCTTTCGCCTTGGCGGGATCGGCCACCGCGGGCACCACCTCATACTCGACCCTGACCTGCTCCGCGGCGTCCCTGGCTTCAGCGAGGCTGTCGGCAATGACCACGGCGACCGGATCGCCGACGTGGCACACCTTGCCGCTGGCAAGCGGCGGATGCGGCGCCATCTTCATCGGCGAGCCGTCCCGGGAATGGATCATCCAGCCGCAGATGAGGTTGCCGACCTTGTCGGCCGCGAGATCGGCGCCGGTGAGCACGTGAACGCCGGGTCGTTGTTTCGCCGCGCCCGCATCGATGGCCTTGATCCTGGCGTGCGCGTGGGGCGAGCGGATGAACCAGGCATGCCCCTCACCCGGGCGGTGGAAATCGTCGGTGTAGTGGCCCTGTCCGGTCACGAACCGGACGTCCTCCGTGCGGCGTACCGCTGCGCCGATCCCGGTCGCGCTCATGGCGTCCTCCCTCGGGATTTTGGTTTTGCTTTTCTCCTATTCGGCAGCCTGCTGCGTGGCGCCGCCACCTCCCATGGCGCGGGCGCCGGCGGCGATCGCCTTGACGATGTTGTGGTATCCGGTGCAACGGCAGAGATTCCCGTCGAGCTCATGCCGGATGGTCTTTTCGTCGAGCTCGTGTCCCTTGCGGCGCACGATGTCGAGCGCCGACATGATCATGCCGGGCGTGCAGAAGCCGCACTGCAGGCCGTGGTTCTCGCGGAACGCCTCCTGCATGGGATGGAGCTTGTCGCCGGTGGCGACGCCTTCGATCGTCAGGACCTCGGCGCCGTCCAGGGAGAGCGTAAGCAGGGTGCACGACTTCATGGCAACCCCATCGACGTGGACGACGCAGGCGCCGCATTGCGAGGTGTCGCAGCCCACATGGGTGCCGGTGAGGCGAAGGTTCTCGCGTAGGAATTGCACCAGCAAGGTGCGCGGATCGATGTCAGCGGTGACCGGCTTACCGTTCACCGCGAGCGACACGGCAGGCATGGAATTCCCTCCTCAATGGACGCTAAATGGCCTCGATTGGCCCCCGTCAGCGAAACCGACGAGCATTCGGGACGAATTCGTGCCGATTTTGTCCCAATCTCGTGCGTTGAAACAAGAACAAGTCTGAACCGGGCTTACCGTCGCGGTCAAGTCCGCAGCGCCGGCCGCCGGGCCGCCGGGCGGCCGGGCCGCCCCACCGACCAACCCTCACGTCCCTCCGACTGCCGCGGCGAATTTAGCGAAGAACTGATCCGCCAGCTTCTTGGCCGCGCCGTTGATCAGGCGCTGGCCGATCTGGGCGAGTTTGCCGCCGATCTGGGCCTCGACGTTGTAGCTCAGCAGCGTGCCCCCGTCCTTCGGTTGCAGCGTTACGGTTGCGCCTCCCTTGGCGAAGCCGGCAACCCCGCCGTCGCCCTCGCCGGAGATCCTGTAGCTGTTCGGCGGATCGAGATCGCTCAGCCGAACCTTGCCTTTGAAGCGCGCCTTGACCGGCCCGATCTTGTTGGTGGCGACGGCCTGGAACTCGGTATCGGAAAGCTTTTCCAGCGATTCGCATCCCGGGATGCAGATCTTGAGCACCTCCGGGTCGTTCAGTTTTGCCCAAACCGCCTCCTGCGTCGCCGGCAGTTGAACCTCGCCGGTCATCGTCATCGCCATGCCGATGTCTCCTGCTGCCGGACTGTCCCTTCGACTTACTGCCCCAAGGCGGACGTGGAAAGCACATTTTATCGCGCGCGGTCTTTTGAAGGATTGGCGCAGCGCTTAGGCCGGCTTAAGTGTGGCGGCCCATGCTCGACCCGGTCCTCTCCCCCTGCTCGGCCCCCTGTTTGACGCGCTTGCCGCCGACACCGACCGCGCCGTTGCCGGTTTCGTGGCGATGGCGGAGCGCTATCGAGAACCTGCCGCTCGCCGGACGCACGTGGCTCCAGCATGCGCTTCCGATCCCGCTCGGGCTGAAGCTCGCCGGCTATGCCGGGGCGCTCGGCCGTTCGCGTACGCGCCTTGCCCGCGTGCGCCGCGACGCGCTGGTGCTGCAGTTCGGGGGTGCGGCCGGGACGCTGGCCGCCCTCGGCGA
>Ga0081538_10005965_pt1 | contig 10846 bp, 8 predicted proteins | sample TabmetS5T2R1_FD_71022 | JGI IMG/M metagenome (GOLD analysis project Ga0081538, IMG submission 71022) | Tabebuia heterophylla rhizosphere microbial communities from the University of Puerto Rico - S5T2R1 | ecosystem: Host-associated > Plants > Roots > Rhizosphere ...
CCCACGATGGTCGCCTCGGAGCGCCTTGAGCGGGACGGGACCGCCGACGTCCGCGTCTTCGACAGCCCCGACTCGCCGGCCGATCCGGCGGCCCTGGCGGCGCTCCGAGAGGAGGTCGCGGGCGCCGACCTCGCCGCGCCTGCCGCGGTGCTCCCGGACTTCCATTTCAAGGCCGACAAGGAGATGCCGTCGAGCATCGCCGTCGCCACTCGGGACACGATCCGACCGACCATGACCTGCTGCTCGCTGAACTGCGGCATGGCCCTGGTTGCGCTCGACATCCCGCGGCCTGACCGGACCCGGATCGAGGAGTTCTACGGGCGTGTGCGGGAGCGCATGCCGTACCCGCCGACCTACCGCCGCGAGCTGTCGGTGGACGATGTCGTCCGCTGCGCCGTCGAGGGGGCGCAGTTCGCGGTCGACAGGTTCGGGGTCGATCCCGCCGCCCTCGACCGGATGGAGGAGGCGGGACGTCTCGACACCGAGCCCTACGGTGGCGCCGAGCGGATCCGCCGCGAGCTGCCCTGGTCCGTCAAGCAGCTCTCCCGCCTCCGGTTCGCCACGATCGGCCCCAGCAACCACTTCATCGAGCTCCAGCAGGTGGAGCAGGTGCTCGACCCCGAGGCGGCGAGTCTTCTCGGTGTCGAGGCCGGCCAGGTGACGCTTCAGTACCACGGCGGAGGAGGCGCGCTGACCGGCGAGCTGGGCGTGCTCTTCGGCCGCCGCAAGCGCTATCCGCGGGCGCTGCGCGTCCAGATGGCGGTGCAGAAGCCCCTGTACCACTTCGCGCGCGCCCGCTCCCTCCGGGAGCTCAGGCTGAGGCGGGCGCTGTACTTCTCCGGGGGCTTTCCCCCCGTGGAGCGCCGAGGACCCGAGGGCGAGCGGCTCACGCTGGCCAACGTCATGGCCCTGAACTATGGCTACGCGTTCCGGCTTTCGGTCTTCGCGATCCTCTCCGGGCTCCTTAAGGAGACCCTCGGGACGGGCGACAGCCGGCTGATCGTCGACTCGCCCCACAACACGATCTACGAGGAGGAGGTTGCCGGGGAGACGGCGGTGGTGCACCGCCACAATTCGGCTCGCGCCTACCCGGCGTCACGGATGGCGCATCACCCCGTCTTCGGGCGGATCGGCCAACCACTCCTGCTTCCCGGCACGAACCGCACGTCGTCATACCTGTGCGTGGCCGGTGAGGGCGCTCACAACAGCCTTTATTCCGTCTCCCACGGCGCCGGCTCGAACATCAAGCACTTCGTCGCACAGGGGCTTTCGGGACCGGACCCGCACGGGCGGGTGACGCTGCGATTCAGGTATTCGCGCAACGGCCCAATGGAGGTCGAACAGCTCGACGACCGCGGCGTCGACGATGCGCTCGGGGTCCTCGTCAGCCACGACATCGTGCGTCCGGTCGCAAGGCTCCGGCCCTTCGCCGTCCTGAACTGAGGATGTCGGCGACCGGCACAGAGCGGTGGCGAAGCAACTGGCGGTGCGTCAGCCGCGAGGGCGCGCTGCATGTGGATCTTGGGCGTCCGAGAACGAGGCGCCTCGATCTGGAGCGGACGATCCGCGACCTGCCCCCCGGCACCGCCGTCGTTCTGGCCGCGTCCGCGCCCGCGGCGATCAGCAGATGCAGGACTTTCGCTTCGCGCGCGGGGATCGAGCTCGAGCGCGAATACCTCGCCCTGCCCTCGGCGCGGGCTCCGGCCTATCTCGTCGAGGACGCGCCGGCGACCGTCCGTGTCTTCGTGAGATCGGTTCTCACCGTCCCGCCCGGCAGCGTGCTGTCAACGCCGATCGACGCCTGCCTGAGCGTCCTCCGTGCCCTGAGCCCTTGGCGACTGATCCGGATGGTCGCCCCCGGCCGCGTGGTCGTCGGGAGGAGGACGTGAGCCTGACCGCTCCGGTCAACGGGACGACCACCGCTTCCTCCGGTGAAGGGTCAGTCCGCCGGCGCTCGCTGTGGGAGTTCGTCGAGGGGTCGGGCCTGCAGTCGCTCGTCGTGGGCGTCTCCAAGGACCCCAACGCCAAGCTGACCGTCCTCCTCGTCTCTCCCGACAGCGGCCGGCCGGCTCTCGCGATCAAGGTGCCCACCACGGACGGGGCGGCGCGCGCGGTCGAGGCCGAGGAGCGCATGCTGCTCGATCTGAGCCCGCTGCCGCGGCCCGTCATGGGGACGATCCCCCGCATCGTCGACACCGTCGAGTTCCAAGGGCGCCCGGGCATCGTGATGACCGCCGTGCAGGGGACGCCGATGACCACGTCCTACCTTCGCCGGCGCCACACTGCCAGCCCCGTACGGGTCGAGGCACACTTCGCCGCGATCGAGGCGTGGCTCGCCGAGTTCCAGCGCGGAACCGCCGCCGAGCCGGCGCCCCTGGACATGGACGGAGGAGTGGCGTCGCGGCTCGCGAGCCGCCACCGGGATGCCGAGGGGGTCGACGACGTCCTCGAGAGCCTGGCCGAGATCTACACGAGGCTGCGACAAAACTCCGTCCCGCGCACGGCCGTCCACGGAGACCTGTGGGTCGGGAACGTGCTCGTCTCGGGGGGGCGCGCCTCCGGCGTCGTCGATTGGGAGGCCGGCGCCGCCTCGGGCGAGCCCGTGCGCGACCTCGTGCGTTTCGCGCTCATGTACGCGCTCTTCCTCGACCGCCGAACCCGGGCAGGCCGCCGGGTCGCGGGCCATCCCGACCTACGGGCGGGAGAATGGGGTGCCGGCGTGCAGTACGCGCTCGACGGCGGCGGCTGGTTCCCGGCGCTGTTTCGCCGCTTCCTCCACGAGGGCCTGGCGCGGCTTGGGGCGTCGCCGGCCAGCTGGCGCGACGCGGCCCTTGCGGGGATCGCCGAGATCGCCGCCCTGACCGATCACGACGGCTTCGCCCGTCTCCACCTTGACTTGTTTCGACGTGTCGCGCGCCAAGAGCGAGCCGACAGGGAGGTCCGATGATGCACCGGCGTGTTCCAGCTGTCCGCGCGATCGCGTTTGGCGTTGTCCTGGCCACCGTCCTCCTTGCGGCGGCGGCGGAGGCCATGGCCGCGACCCTCCACGTGGATCAGAGCCACGCGAACTGCTCCAACACCGGGCCCGGGACTCAGACCCAGCCCTTCTGTGCGATCAGCGCCGCGGCTTCGAGAACCGCGCCCGGGGACACCGTGCTGGTCAAGGGCGGCACTTACTCCGAACGCGTGAACGTGCGCTCCGGTATGGCCGGCAGCCCCGTGACGCTCAAGGCGGCCGAGGGCGAGACGGTAACCGTGAGGGGCGGCCAGTACGGCTTCTACGCGTCCGCGAGGAGCTGGGTCGACATCGAGGGCTTCAACGTGGAGGACACCGTGAGTGACGCCTTCCACATCTCCTCCGGCTCGAGCAACATCAAGCTGATCGGGAACCGCGCAAGCCGTGCAGGCGAGCCGGTGGTGAACCAGACGGCGAAGGGCATCGCGGTGTCGAACTCGAGCGACATCCGAATCGAGGGGAACACCACGGTCAGCAACTCCAACTACGGGATCTACGTGACCTCTTCCGCGCGTGTCGCCGTCGTGGGAAACGAGTCCGCACTGAACGCCAAGGTCTTCGAGCGGGCCGCTCCCGGCATCCGCGTCTACAACTCGGACTCGAACACCGTCGTCTCCAACGTGAGCCATCACAACGAGGACTCCGGCATCGAGCTCGTTTCGGGGTCCGACGGCAACCTGGTCGCGAACAACGTCACCTACGACAACGGCGACCACGGCATCGACGTAACGGGCAACTCGCGAAGCGCCCGTGTCGTGTCGAACAGCGTCTACAACAGCGTCACCGCCGGGATCAACGTCGAGGGCGGTTCGACGGATGCCACGGTCGTGAACAACGTCAGCGTCGACAACGCGATCAACAGTCCGCGCACCAGGGGCAACATCCGCGTCGACTCGGCGTCGATCTCGGTCGGGACCGTCGTCGACTACAACCTGGTGAACCTCCGCGCCTCCGGCCACAACTACAACTGGAGTGGGCTGGGCTACGCGACGCTCGCGCAGTTCCGTGCGGCAAGCGGGCACGAGGCGCACGGCATCCAGGCCGACCCCCGGTGGGTGTCCCCCTCCTCGGGAGACTTCAGGCTGGGCCCCGGATCGCCCGCCATCGACTCGGCCAACTCGGGTGCGAGCGGACAGCCGAGCACCGACGTGGCGGGCAATCCGCGGCTCGACGATCCCGCCACGCCCAACAGCGGCGCCGGGCCCAGGGCCTTTGACGACCGCGGCGCGTTCGAGTACCAGCTGAGTCACGGGCCGCCCACTGCCGCGCTTGCGGTAACGCCTTCGTCGGGCCTGGTCGATCTGGCCGTGACGGCCGATGCGTCGGCCTCGACCGACAGCGACGGCCTCTCGCCGATCGAGAGCTACAGCTTCGACTTCGGCGACGGCTCCGCGCCGATCGGCCCCCAGCCCGGGGCCACCGCCGCGCACACCTATACGAGTAGCGGGACCTACACCGTCACGGTCACGGTGAGGGACACGGCTGGGTTCACCGACACGAGCACGAACCAGGTCACCGTCACGGACGACCCCCCGAGGGCGGCCCTCGACGTGACGCTAAGCTCCGGTGGTGCCCCCCTTCTCGTGACCGCCGACGCCTCGGGCTCTACCGACACCGACGGCGAGCCGATCGAGAGCTACAGCTTCGACTTTGGCGACGGCTCCGCTCCGGTCGGCCCCCAGCCCGGGGCCACCGCCACCCACACCTACACGGCCGGCGGAACCTACACCGTAACCGTGACCGTTAGGGACGAAGGCGGGTTGACCTCGGTCGCCACGAGGCAGGTGACGGTTGCGATGGGTGAGGACCATCCGCCCACGGCCGCACTCCGTGTGACGCCCGACTCGGGCCTGATCGACCTGGACGTGACCGCGGACGCCTCCGGCTCGACCGACAACGACCCGACCTCCCCGATCGAGAGCTACAGCTTCGACTTCGGCGACGGCTCACCGGTCGTGGGCCCGCAGCCCGGTGCGACGGCGACCCACACCTACACCTCCCCCGGCACCTACACGGTGACGGTGACCGTGAAGGACACCCTGGGCCTCGCCTCGACCCAAACGAAGCAAGTCACGGTGAGGGACGATCCGCCGAACGCCGCGCTGACCGTGACGCCCGACTCGGGCCTAGCCCCGCTCGAGGTAGCCGCGGACGCGTCGGGCTCCACCGATGTGGACGCCACGCCGATCGAGAGCTACGCGTTCGACTTCGGCGACGGCTCACCGCTCGTTGGCCCACAGCCGGGTGCGACGGCGACGCACACCTATACCGCCCCGGGCACCTATACCGTCACCGTGACGGTAAGGGACACGGCGGGCAACCCCGCCACGGCGACACGCCAGGTGGTCGCGACCGCGAACCTGGTGCGCAACCCCGGATTCGAGACCGACCTTTCCGGCTGGAATACCTCTGGCTCCGGAGCCGGCATCGCGCTCACGAGGGTCTCGCCCGGCCACAGCGGGAGCTTCGCGGCCAAGCTGGCCAACACCGGAACGGGCGCGAGCACCTGCACCCTGAACGACAGCCCCGACTGGGCACGCCCGACGTCGGCAGGCACGTACACGGGCAGCGTCTGGGCGCGAGCGGACACGGCCGGAGCGGCCCTGCGGCTCAGGTTCCGCGAGTGGAGCGGCAGCACGCTCGTCGGGACGGCGTTCTCCCAGCTGACGCTGACGACCTCGTGGCAGCGAGTGAGCGTCGACTACACGACCGGCTCCCCGGGATCGACGCTCGATCTGAACGCGTACATAACCGGCGCCGCGCCCGGAACATGCTTCTACGTGGACGATGCGACCGTCGTCCTCCATTGAGATAGGCGGCCCGCGATGGAGGTGAAGACGCCCACTTGATCGAAGCGGCCTCGATCCGGCAAACCGCGGCCGCGGCCGCCCTTCCCGTGGGCGTGGGCAAGGTCACGAAGCCCGAGGGAGAGCGCCTGGCCGTCGGCGCGGCGGCAGCCGCGACCGCGATGCTGCCGTTCCTGGTCCCGAAGGGCCCGGCGAACGTCGCTCCGGACGACGCGCTGATCGCGATCGCCCTGCTTGCGTGTCTCGTCTGGGCTGGGGCCAGCGGACACCGGTGGCGGCTGCCCTACGTCGTTCCGGTCGGCCTGCTCGTTGTCGGCGGAGCCCTCGGGGCCGCATTCGGCCCAGTGACGCGCGACGGGGTCATCGCCCTCGTTCAGGACGTCATGCTCATCGCCTGGTGCTGGGCCATAGCCAATCTCAGCCACTCGGCCGCGAACCTCCGGATTCTCCTGGCGACATGGGCCTACAGCGCGATCGGTTGGGTCACGCTCATGTACGTCGGCCTCGCCACGGGCACCTCCGCCCTCACCGGTCAGATCGAGCGCCAGGGCAGCCGCGTTCAGCTCACCCTGGCCGATCCAAGCCACGCGGCCAACTACTTCCTGGTCTCGATCATGATCATCTGGGCCACCGGCCGCCCGCGCAACCGCGGAGTCCGGATCGCCGCGTATGCCCTCCTGGCCTCGGCGATAGTCCTGACCGGGTCGAACAGCGGGATGGTCTCGCTGATCGTGGGCACCGTCGTCGCCGCCGTCCTCGGCGTCCGCGACCGGCTGGGCGTCGTGCCCGCCATCGCGGCGCTCGCCTTCCTGGTGCTCGGCGCTTACGTCGCGGTCTCGCAAGTCAGCCTGACGAGCATCCAGCGGAGCGCCCACTCGAGTCCGCACGCGTTCCTTCGAGACGGGATCGGACGTGGCACCAGCGTGGACCAGCGCGGCATGCTCCTGTCGGAGAGCATCGAGCTCTACCGAACCGGCAGCCCGCTCGGCGAGGGGCCCGTGTCGACGAAGCCCAGGCTTCGAAGCGAGATGGCGCCGTTCGTCAAGGAGGCGCACAACGACTACTTCGCCGCGCTCACCGAGCGAGGAGCGTTGGGATTCATCGGGGTCGCGCTCCTGGTCTTCGGCCTTGCGTTCCGGGGCCTCTCCTTGTGCAGGGCGAAGCTCGCCTCGGGCTTCGCCGACGCCGTCCCAAGACCCAACGCCCTGGTCGGCGCCGTCGCGGGGACGTTGGTGGCGGGGACGGTCTACGAGCTTCTGCATGTTCGGCACGTGTGGGCGCTGTTCGCGTTCCTGGCCGCCCTCTACCTGTGGGGCAGGAAATGAGGCTGATCGCACGGCTCCGGCAGAGCTCCTATGCCGTGCTGTTCGGCAACGTGGTCGCCCGCGTCGCGGCGCTTGGCTCCCTGCTCCTCGCGACGCTCCTGGTTGCCCGCGACGGGGGTCCCGCGGTCGTCGGCGTGTACGCCCTTCTTCACGTGCTGCCGGGGCTGCTAGGGATGATCGTCTCCGCCGGGCTCACGGTGGCCGTCCCCTACTTCCTGGCCGGCCCTCACCGGGACGACCGGCGTCTCCCCCTGACGCTGGTGGCCATGGCTCTCGCGGGCGGCGGGGCGGGGACGGCCCTGTGGGTGGCCGGGGCGCCGCTGATCGGCGAGCTCCTTTTCCCGGATCTATCCGTGGGCCTGGTGGCGGTCGCGGGGTTCGCGGTCCTCACGCGACTGATCGTCATCACGGCAAAGGCGTGCTCTCAAGGCAGCGACGACCTGCCCGGTGCCAACCGCGTGATCTTCACCGAGGAGTTCCTCTTCCTTCCGGCCTACGGCCTGCTTTCGGCCGCGGGTGAGAGTGGCTTCACGGCCGTCGTGGCGTCGCTCCTGATCGCCGACGTGACCGCCGCCTCGCTCGCATGGAGTCGGCTCGTCAGAAGGGGGTTTTTCGCTGGTGCACGGCGGCCCTCGCCGCACCTCGCGCGCCGGGTGGCGGCCTTCGGGATCCGGGCTCAGGTGGGAGGACTCATCTCCCAGTTGAACTTGAGGCTCGACTTCATCTTGCTCACCGTCCTGACGGGGCCCGCGGTGCTCGGCGTCTACGCCATCGCCTCCAAGTTCGCGGAGCTGCTCAAGATCGTCGGAATGGCGCTCACCTACGTCCTCTACCCGAAGTACGCGAGGGAGGGCCGCGCCAGGGCAAGCGAAGGGGTCCGCAGGCTGATCCCTCGGGCGGGCCTGCTCACGGCGGCAATGGCGGTCTCTCTCTGGCTCGCTGCCGGCTTCGTGATCCCGGCCTTCTACGGATCCGAGTTCGAGGGGGCGGTCACTCCCGCCCGCATCATCCTCCTTGGCCTGCTCCTCGAGGGCGTGGCGGCGGTGATCACCGCGTACCTGTACGGCGTTGGGCGGCCCGGCCTGAACTCATGGGCAATGGCGGCCGGGCTGGTGGTGACGGTCGCGCTGGACCTCGCGCTGATTCCAGCGCACGAAGCGGTCGGAGCGGCCATCGCCTCGGCGTTGGCCTACACGACGACCTCCGTCGCCCTCATCTCCTTCTTTTGGTGGGTCGAGCGAGAAAAGCCGGCCCCGTCCTTCAAGACCGGCAACTTCTCGGAAGCGGAGGCGCAGTGAAACTGATCTCCACGAACGGCCGATCGGGGAACGGCCATCACGGCAACGGTCAGCCGGACGATGGCAACGGGACCCCGAGGATCCTCGTCGTCGTCGCCCACCCCGACGACGAGACACTAGGCGCCGGAGGCACGGTCGCGAAGTTCGCCCAGCGGGGGAGCGAGGTCTGGGTCCTCGTGATATGCGACGGGGTGACCGCCCGGCACTCGGAGGTCGATCGGCAGAAGGAGTGCGCCAAGCGGGCCTGCGAGACGCTCGGCGTGAGCAACGTGGTGTTCTGCGACATGCCGGACCAACGCCTGGACACCCTGAGCCTGGTCGACGTGATCACGCCGATCGAGAAGTGCGTGGCAGAGCTGGAGCCCGAGCTGGTCTTGACCCACTTCGAGGAAGACGTGAATCAGGACCACGGCGTGGTATTCCGGGCCACCATGGTGGCCACCAGACCCTCTCCGGGGAGCAGCGTCCAGACGGTCATGTGCTTCGAGACGGCGTCCTCCACCGAATGGGCGGCCCCCTTCCCCGGCAACACCTTCGTTCCGAACGTCTACGTCGACATCGAGTCGACGCTCCGGACGAAGGTCGATGCCATGAGCGTGTACGCCGACACCCACACCGGTGAGGTCAAGCCCTACCCGCACCCAAGGTCGCTGGAGGCCATCGAGGTCTATGCCAAGCGGCACGGCGTCGCGGTCGGGATCGAGGCGGCCGAGCCGTTCATGCTGGTCAGGGGGGTGATCTGAGTGCGCCCTGGCTCCCAGGCCGCAGCGCCCGTGGAGGGCGCTCCGGTGAGCCTCCCGGCCGCGAAGCGCGCACTGGACATCGCGCTCGCCGCGCTTGGCCTGATCGTGTTGGCGCCGGTCTTCGCGATCGTGGCCATCGCCGTGAAGGTGGACTCTCGCGGTCCCGTTTTCTTCCGCCAGGAGCGCGTGGGTCGCGCCGGCCGGCTCTTCAGGATCTTCAAGTTCCGGACGATGGTCCGCGACGCCGACAGGCTTGCCGCGAACGTCAGTACCAGCCGCGATCCTCGCCTGACGAGGGTCGGAGCGTTCCTGCGAACCTCCTTTCTCGATGAGGCTCCTCAGCTCCTGAATGTGCTCAGGGGCGACATGAGCCTGGTGGGGCCGCGGCCCGAGACTCCCGAGTACGCCGTCCTCTTCACGCCCGAGGAGCGGCGGATCCTGGCCGTGCGTCCCGGTATGGCGGGTCCATCCACGCTTGCCCACTCGCGAGAGGAGGCCGCAATATTGGCCCGGCAGCCGGATCCCGGCCGGTACTACCGGGAGCATCTGCTTCACGAGCGCGCCTCCACCGACCTCCAGTACCTGGAGCAGCCGTCGCTCGCGGAGGACATCCGGATCCTGGCTCGCACGGCACTCTTCGTCGTCTCCGGCGTGGCCGCAGTCCTGCGCTCACGCCCAAAGACGTCGGCGCGAGAGGCGTGAGCCGGGTGCCCGCCCCCAGCGCTGCCTAGCCGGCGGGCGCCGCGCGGCTCACCCCGTTCTCCTCTGCCAGCTGGGATTGCAGTTCCGGATTGTTCGCCAGCCACAGCGAGGGGTCCCACTCCGGCCAGCGCCAGGAGAACACGAGGTAGCCCTGCATGTTGGTGCGCCTCCAGAGCTCGAACTGCCGGTGGAGCTCATCGCGGGTGGGGACCTTGTACCACTCGTCACCGTGGGCCTGGATCACGCCCCAGTACCGCACTCCCAGGCGGTCCGCCTCGGCCGCCTGCCGCTCGATCAGGTGGTAGCGGCATCCGTACTGGTACGAGCAGGGGTATTTGTTCAGCCCGAGCACGTCCACCGTCCCGGCGAACAGCCTCAGCTGGTCGACGTGGTAAGTGACCAGGAAGGTCGTCGAGCCGGGGTCGAGCGACTTGATCAGATCCGAGCGGGCCCTCATCTGATCCGGTGCGCCCGGACATTTGGAGGCGTCTGGCTCGTCGTCGACGAAGTAGGCCCCTACCCCGGGGTGGCCCGCTATGACCGAGACGTGCGAGCGAATCCAGTCGTCGCTCTCCTCAAACGTGCAGGTCGTGTTGGAGTAGCCGCCGAGCCAGATGAAGCCCTTGAGGCCACGCGCTGCGAGCGGAGCAATGCTGTCCTCGTACGGGCCGCTGTCGATGTGGTTGAAGCCGATGTCCGCCTCGTCGTCGAAGCCGGTGGCCGACATGTCCCGCTCGAATACGCCTCGGACCTCGTATCTGGAGCGACTGGCGGATAGCCCGTCTCGGGCGAGCTGGCGGGCGCCACGGGCGGGCTCGTCGGTGTTTCGAGCGGTCTCGCGGGCATCAGGGGCGGACTCCGCGCAGCCGGTGAGCGCCGCGAGCAACGCTACGAGAAGCGCGACTGCGCACACCGTTCGACGCCTCCGGCTCGGCACGATCTCTCACCTCCACAT
>Ga0081538_10005966_pt1 | contig 10846 bp, 9 predicted proteins | sample TabmetS5T2R1_FD_71022 | JGI IMG/M metagenome (GOLD analysis project Ga0081538, IMG submission 71022) | Tabebuia heterophylla rhizosphere microbial communities from the University of Puerto Rico - S5T2R1 | ecosystem: Host-associated > Plants > Roots > Rhizosphere ...
CAGTCGCCGTCGAGCAGGATCGAGTAGCGGACGCTCCACGCCTGGCTCTCCTCGACACCGGTGGAATGCCCGTCGAAGCGCAGGCCGCCCTGCTCATCGCTCGGGAAGACGACCTCGAAGCCCTCGCGCGCGCCGAGGTGGCGCCACCCAGCGCTCACCGGCAGCCCGGTCAAACTACGGCCGCACCAGCTCAGAGCAGCGCTGCAGCGCGTCCGTGTCCTCGGGGCGCGCGTCGTCGAGGCACTCCGCGTACTCCTTGAAAGCCTCGGCCTCGGGAGGGCTGGTGCTCTCGGGCGGCAGCTGGCCGCCGTCACCCTCCCCGTTGTTCGGCGGTGTGATCTCGGGGGTCGACTCGCCAAGCGAATCCTGGGAACCGTCGCCGTTGCCGGTGATCCCACTGCCGAGGCCGTCGAGCGCGCTCGAGCCGCCGAGCGAGCGCGTCAGCGCCGACAGCGGCCGCGCTTTCGCGGGGGCCTCGATTTCCTGATCCCCGTTCACGTCGGCGAACTCGAGCTCGAACTCGAAAGCGCCCGACTTGATGTTCCCGAGCCGGACCTGCAGGTCCGCGGGAACCTCGAACTCGACGCGCCCGGAGACGCGCCGGATGAGCCCGTCCTCCTTGCCCACGTAGACGTCGAAGCTGGGGTTGGATACCGACTCGGAGATGCCCGCGATCTGAGCGGCGCTGAGCTGCTCGGGCGGCTCGCCGCCGGTGGCGCCCTGAACGGCCGCGCCGGAACGACGCACAAAGCGGTTGAAGTCGCGGAGCACGCTCTCGACGTCGAGCGTGCCGGACACGTGGTTCGTGTCCACACCGGCCACCTCGGCGTCGCCCTCGTCCCGGGCGTCGGCGAGCCAGCCGCGCGGGTCAAAGCCGAGCTCCGACAGCGAGCTGTCCTGGCTGCGGTTGCGGCGCAGCGCTGCGTTGGCGCGCCGGACCTGCGCCGGCGGCTGCTCGTAGTAGACGTCCTGGAACTTCACGAAGGCGCGATCGCCGGTGGTGAGCAGCCCGGTGGTGATCGTCTGGCCGCCGCCGTCGGTGCCGATCTTCAGCTCGATGTCGGCGGACGGAAGCTGGTCCTCGTTCGAGATGAACGGGCCGCTCGCCTGGACCCGCAGGGGGCGATCGAGCGACGGGCTACCCTCGAGACGCAGTTCGGCGTCCAGCTTCAGGTCGGCGCTGTGAATCCCTCCCGAGAAGGCCCTGTCGAGCAGGCCCTCGACATCGTTCTGATCTTCATCTCCGCCGCAGGAGGCAAGCGCCACCGTGACGAAGAGCATTAGGAACAACAGGCGGCGCACGCCGGGCAGGGTAGCCGACCGCAACTCGTCGCCCGGGTGGTGTTGAAAACTGGATGGGGTACATCAAGCGAACAGCCCTGCTGGCGCTCACGGCACTTGCTGTGACGGCGGCACCCGCCTCCGCGGGCGAGGTGATCGTGGTCGGTGGCGGCAAGGCCGAGCGCGTTCAGGATCCGGCCGTGCCGACGCGCGCCGAGATCGACCTCGGCATGCCTGTCGGCGGCCGCGAGCCGCTCGGGCTGCGGGCCTCCGCCGCGAGCGCGGCCGGAGCACGCACGAGCGCGGACCGCGCCCGCGCGGCGCGTGCTTGGCGGAATGCCCGTTCGTCGAGCGCCCGCGGACGCCGAGCCGTCTACACCGCACTCAGGCGTCAGCTGCGGCGCAAGAAGATCAAGCGCTCTGAGTACCGGCGCTGGCGGCGCACGTTCGTCCGCGCTCAGCGGGCCCTTCGGCGCCTGAGCGGCGCCCGAGACACGCAGCTGCGCTACGTGTCGAACTCGGTCGAGGCGCTCGCCCTCGGCCGCCGTCTCACCCCCACGCGCATGCCGGCGGCCTTCCTTCAGCTCGAGCGCAACCGCCAGTACTGGCTCCGCCTCCCCTATCCGGCCACCGGCGCCCAGGTCAGCTTCCGCGGCAGCCAGATCCTGTTCCAGTACTTCCCTGGCGAGGGCCTCCAGATTCACCCTCTGTCGACCTTCAAGAAGGCGAACGCGTTGCATGGCTTCTGCGAACAGGGCGAGCCCGAATGCGACGAGGCGGCGCTGCGACGGATCCTCGACGAGATGACGAAGCTCGCGGTCAAGCGCGGGCGTCGCTTCATCGCCTGGGAGTACCTCTTCTACTTCGGCGGCGGCTACCCGCCGTGGATGAGCGGGATGGCGCAGGCCACCGGCATCCAGGCACTCGCGCGCGCCTCTCAGCTCCTGCAGAAGCCTTCCTACGTCAGGACCGCAAGGCGCGCGCTGGGCGCCTTCGAGACCCTGCCACCCGGCGGCGTGCGCACCACGGGCCCGGCGGGCGGCGTCCACTATCTGCAGTACTCGTTCGCGCCGCGGCTCTGGATCTTCAACGCTTTCCTGCAGTCGCTCATCGGCCTGCACGACTTCGCGAAGATCACGGGTGATCAGCGCGCACAGGCGCTCTACGACGAGGCCGAGCCCGAGGCTCGGCAGGAGGTCCCGCTGAGCGACGTGGGCGACTGGTCGCGCTACTCGTACGCGGGCAACGAGTCGACCGCCGAGTACCACGAGCTGCTGCGCGAGTTCCTGCAGAGCATGTGCACGCGCCGGCTCGGCGCCGAGTACTGCGAGTACGCGCGCCGCTACCGCGGCTACCAGGTCGACCCGCCGGTGCTCACCTACCGCGGGCCCGAGACCGGCACCGTCGACACGCCGGTCGCGCTCTCGTTCAATGTCTCGAAGCTATCGGCGATCGAAGTGACGATCACCCGCCCGGACGGCCGGGTCGTATTCAGCAGGCTGGCGACCTTCCGGCGTGGCAACGGCTCGTTCGCCTGGACGCCGCGCGGTCCGTCGCGGTTCACCGTCACGCTCGCGGCCAAGGAGCTGCGTACCGGGCTCGGCAAGAAGGACCGCGTGACCACCGAGGTCGAGGTCACGAACTAGTCGGCCACGAACTAGGATCGGGCGCTTCATGGCGCCTCGCACGATCCTCTACACGGGCAAGGGCGGCGTCGGCAAGACGAGCGTGGCCGCCGCGAGCGCCCGCCGCTGTGCCGCCGCCGGCCTCCGCACGGTCGTGCTCTCGACCGATCCCGCGCACAGCCTGTCCGACTCGCTCGAGGCCGAGCTCGGTGCGGAGCCGACGCAGATCGCCGACAACCTGTTCGGTCAGGAGGTGCAGGCCCAGGAGGAGATGGAGCGCAACTGGGACGGCGTCCAGGCCTGGCTCGGCGACCTGCTCGCCGAACGCGGGATCGATCGCATCTCGGCCGAAGAGCTGACCGTCCCGCCGGGGATGGACGAGCTCTTCTCGCTGCTCTTGATCAAGCGCCACCACGAGGAGGCCGAGTTCGACGTCGTGATCGTCGACTGCGCCCCCACCGGCGAGACGTTGCGCTTGCTGTCGTTCCCGGACGTCGTGACCTGGTGGCTCGAGCGGATGCTGCCCTCGCAGCGCAAGCTCGCCCCGTTCGCGCGCACGCTCTTCGACATGCCACTGCCCGGCGACGCCGTCTTCGACGACGTCGAGCGGCTCGCTCGCAACCTCGTGGCAATGAACGGCATCCTGCGCGACCGCGCGCGGACCACGATCCGGCTCGTGATGAGCCCGGATCGGATGGTTGTAAAGGAGGCGATGCGCACCTTCACCTACCTCAACCTGTACGGCTATCTGACCGACGCGGTCGTCGTGAACCGCATTTTGCCGGCCGACGGCTACTTCGCCGGCTGGCGCGCGGCGCAGAACGAGCAGCTCGCGCTCGTGCGCTCGGCCTTCGATCCGGTGCCGGTCCTGAGCGCGCCATATTTCGAACGCGAGGTGCTCGGCGACGAGATGCTCGACCGGCTGGCCGCGACGCTGTTCGAGGAGCGCGACGCAAGCGCGATCCTGCACGACCGCCTCACCCACGAGCTGGCCACCGACAACGGCCGGGCGACGCTGCGCGTGGAGGTGCCCTTCGCCGAGCGCGGCGACCTCAGCCTCAAGAAGATCGGCCTCGAGGTGATCGTCCGCGTGGGCGCTCAGAAGCGCACCATCATGCTGCCACCTGCCCTGGCCGCCTACGGGACGCGCGGCGCGCGCTTCGAGGACGGCGCGCTCGAGATCGTCTTCGAACGGAGCGCCGGTGAACACTGAGCGTGTCTACGAGGAGGATGAGGGCAGCGACCCGGTGGGCTCGGGGCCGCCGCCACCCCCGCCGCGCCCGCGGTCGCTCGACCCGGCCGCGCTGTTCGTGCTGCTGGACGGGCTGCGCCGGGCCGCACCGCGCGAGCTCGAGGAGCAGGTGACGAAGCTGATTCGCGAGTTCCTGCTGACGCTGCGAGCGATGATCGACTGGTATCTCGAGCGCCTCGACCGGCCGCGCCGGGAGCCCGAGGTCGAGGACATCCCGATCGATTGATGCTCGAGTGGCGAAAAGCGTCTGTATCGCTGGCGCAATTGACCACTCGCAGACGAGGAGCGGTGTTCCGGGCGTGGACGACCTGACCCCTGAGCAGCTGGAGATCCAGCGGGTCTGCCGCGACTTCGCCGCCAACGAGATCAGGCCCGTGTCGCTCGCGGTCGACGAGGCAGATACCGAGGTGCCCTGGGAGGTCTGGAACAAGGCCGCCTCCATAGGGCTCACGTCGTTCATGCTGCCCGAGGAGCTCGGCGGCGGCGGGATGACCGACTGCCTGACGGGCTGCATCGTCCAGGAGGAGCTCTCGCACGGCTGCGCGGGCATCGGCAACCTGATCACCTCGAACGGCTTCTTCGCGGAGCCGCTGCTCGCGCTCGGCGACGAGACGCAGCGGCGCCGCTGGCTCGAGCCACTCGCCGGCGAGGAGCCGCCGCTCACCGCGCTTGCCACCACCGAGCCGGAGGCGGGCTCTGACGCCGCCTCCATCCGCACCGCCGCTCGCCGCGACGGTGACGGCTACGTGATCAGCGGCCAGAAGAGCTGGATCTCGAACGGCGGTGTGTCCGAGTACGTGGTCGTGTTCGCGACGGTCGACCCCGGCAGCGGCTATCGCGGCATCACGGCGTTCGTGCTCGAGAACGCCGACCAGGGGCTCTCGTGGGGTCCGCCGATGCGCAAGATGGGCCAGCGTGCAATCGTCAACACCGAGCTGTTCCTCGACGACGTGCGCGTCCCCGCGAGCCGGCGGCTCGGCGACGAGGGCCAGGGCTTCCGCGGCCTGATGGAGACCTTCGACCGCTCGCGCGTCACGCTCGGCGCCTCCGCCACTGGGCTCGCCCGGGCAGCGCTCGAGTACGCGACCGACTACGCGCGCGAGCGCGTCCAGTTCGGCAAGCCGATCGCGGAGCACCAGGCGGTGAGCTTCCGGCTTGCCGAGATGGCGCTGCGCGTGGATGCGTCGCGGCTGCTCGTCCATCGCGCCGCACGCATGCTGGATACCGGTGAGCGCGCCACCAAGGAGGCGGCGATGGCGAAGCTGCACGCCTCGGAGACCGCCATGTGGTGCACCTGGGCGGCGCTGCAGACGCTCGGCGGCTGGGGATACTCGCGCGAGTACCCCGTCGAGAAGTGGATGCGCGACGCGAAGCTGGAGGAGATCGAGGAGGGCACCTCGGACATCCAGCGCATGGTCATCGCGCGCGGCCTGCTGGGCTGACCGCTCACGCCGACGCGGCGCGCAGGTAGCGGTCGGCGAGCGCCCGCAGCTCATCCCCGAGCTCGAGGTGGTCGCCGGCCTCGAAGTCCTCGTCGACCATCGCGAGCCAGAAGGCGAGCTCACGCGGCGTGTCGGAGCCCACGTTCACGAAGCATGTCGCGTCGTCGATCGCCTCCACCACCACTGCGGGCGGCACCCTGGCCGCAACGCGCTCGGCCGGCGCGTGCACCTTCACCCGCGCGCGGTAATCCCACATCGCCTGGCCGAGCGTCCGCTCGACGTAGGCGGCGAGGTCGCCCCCGGGGTCCTCGCGGCGCCGGACGCGCGGGCCCGGATGGGAGCGCGGGCGCATCCGGTCGACGCGGAAGATGCGCCAGTCATCGCGCTCGACATCCCAGCCAACGAGGTACCAGCGCCCGTGCGTGTGGACGAGCCGCTGCGGCTCGACCGTCCGCAGGGCGGGCTCGCCGTCACGTGACTCGTGGTCAAAGCGCAGTCGCTCGCGCGCCCGGATGGCGGCTGCGATGGTGCTGAGCACCTCAGGATCGACCGCGGGGGCCGCGCCCGGCAGCGAGAGCGTGGCCTCATGGAGAGCTCCGACCCGGCGGCGCAGCCGGGAGGGCAGCACCTGCTCGAGCTTCGCCAGGGCAGCGAGCGAGGACTCCTCGATGCCGGCGAGGCCGCCGCTCGCCGCGAGCCGCAGGCCGACCGCCACGGCCACCGCCTCGTCGTCGTCCAGCAGCAGTGGCGGCAGGTCGGTGCCCGCGCCGAGCCGGTAGCCGCCGGCGGCACCCGGCGCGGCCTCGATCGGATAGCCGAGTCGACGCAGGCGGTCGACGTCGTTGCGGATCGTTCGCGTGCTGACGTCGAGCCGCTCGGCGAGCTGGGGCCCGGTCCAGTCGACGCGGGTCTGCAGCAGGCCGAGCAGGCGCAGGAGGCGTGTTGAGGTCTCGAGCATTGGCCTGAGTATCGCTTGCTATGCGGAAGCAAATGTTCCGCATTGATTCGTAGCTTGAGGCTATGACGAACAGCACCGACATCCGGCCCTTCACGATCGACATCGACGACGCCGAACTCGATGACCTCCGCGCTCGGCTCGCGCGTACGCGCTGGCCGCAGGCGCCGAGCTGTGGCGGCTGGAGCCGCGGGGTGCCGCGGGATTACCTGCAGAGCCTGGCCACCTACTGGGCGGACGGGTTCGACTGGCGCGCACAGGAGCGCAGGCTCAACGAACTGCCTCAGTTCGTCACCGAGATCGACGGCCAGCAGATCCACTTCGTCCACGTGCGCTCGCCCGAGCCGGACGCGCGGCCACTGATCATGACGCACGGCTGGCCGAGCTCGCCGGTCGAGTTCATGCGCGTCCTCGGGCCGCTCGCCGACCCGCGTGCCAACGGCGGCGACCCGGCCGACGCGTTCCATGTGGTCGCGCCGTCGCTGCCCGGGTACGGGTTCTCGACGCCCGTGAGTGAGCCCGGCTGGGGCAACCTGTTCCGCGTCGCGCAGGCGTGGGCGGAGCTGATGGAGCGGCTCGGCTATGAGCGCTACGCGGTGCACGGGACCGACGTCGGCTCGGGAGTCGCCGGGATGCTGCCGATGGTCGCGCCGGGACGGGTGAGCGGCACGCACGTGACAGGCACGGTGGCCGCGATGCCGTTCGGCCCGCCGCTCGAGCTCACCGGCCTCGCCGGCGCGGAGCGCGAGCGCGCCGAGCGCTTCAACAGCTACCGCGAGGACGGGCTCGGCTACCTGCACATGCAGTCGACCCGCCCGCAGACGCTCGCGTACTCGCTGAACGACTCGCCGGTGGGCCAGCTCGCCTGGATCGTCGAGAAGTTCCGCGAGTGGACCGACCCGAGCGCCGAGCTGCCCGAGGACGCCGTCGACCGCGACCAGCTCCTCACGAACGTCAGCATCATGTGGTTCACCGGCGCCGGCGCCTCCGCGGCGCATGCCACCTATGAGGGCATGCAGGCGTGGCGCCAGATGGCGGCCGGCGGCCACGGGTTCGGCCCGGACCCGCAGGAGCTGCCACCGCGCGGCGTCGCGGTATTCGCGGCGGACACGGGGATCCGGAGCGTGATGGATCCCGATGGCGCGATCGAGCACTGGACCGAGTACGACCGCGGCGGCCACTTCGCGGCGATGGAGGTGCCCGAGCTCCTCACGGAGGACCTGCGTGCGTTCTTCCGCGAGCGGCGTTAGCGCGGGGCGGCCGCAAGCAGCTCGGCGCGAACCTCCGGCAACGCCTCGGTCACGAGCTGCATCAGCGGCTGCGGTCCGACGGTGATGCGCGCCCAGCCGGGCATGCCCATCTCGGCGCCGGGGCGGATCAGCACGCCCCGGCGCAGGAGCCCGTCGAAGAGGCCCTCGTCGTCGACGCCGTGCTGGACGAGCAGGAAGTTCGCCTCCGACGGCACCGACCGGATTCCCTGGGCCGCGAGCGCGGCGGCGAGGCCCTCGCGTGCCTCGACCGTCGCACGGCGGCGCTCGCCCACTTCCGCGGGGCGGCCCAGGCTGGCGGCGCCCGCGACGAGCGCCGGGCGGTTGACGTTGAAGGGCTCCTGCACGGTCTGCAGATAGGGAACGAGCTCGGCCGCGGCGATCGCATAGCCGAGCCGCAGGCCGGCGAGCCCGAAGATCTTCGAGAAGGTGCGCAGCACGACCAGCGCGCGCCCGGCCGCGACGTCGTCCTCGCGCCGAATGCGCATGCGCGGATCGACGTAGTCGATGTAGGCCTCGTCGGCGACGGCGAGGCAGCCGGGCGGCAGCGCCTCGAGGAACGCAGCCCACTCATCGGGATCGATCAGCGCGCCGGTCGGGTTGTTGGGATCGCAGATCCAGGCGATGCGCGCGCCGCTGCGACGGGCGGCGTCGGCGATCCGCTCGAGGTCAAGCCGTAGCTCGGGAGAGGGCACGCGCTCGACGCCCGCACCGGCCGCTCGCGAGGCTTGGGCGTAGAGGCCGTAGGTCGGCTGTGGCACGACAACCGTGTCGCCGGGCGACAGGAACGCGGAGCAGAGCGTGAGAATGAGCGTCTGGATCCCGTGCGCCGGCAGGATCTGCTCGGCCCGGGCGCCGGTCTCCGCCGCGATCCCCTCGCGCAGCTCGAGGTAGGCGTGCTCGGGGTAGGCCCAGGTCTCGTCGAGCTCGGCTGCAACCGCGTCGAGCACGCCCGGCAGCGGCCCGAACAGGCCCTCGTTCCAGTTCAGCTTGGCCACCTCGTCGAGGCCGTACTCGCGCTTCAGCTCGTCAACGCTGGCACCCGGCACGTACGGGCCGAGATCGATCAGCTGCGGCCGCAGGAGCGGGGACCAGTCGGTCATGACGTCGGCTGGTGGGCCGCCACCGACGCCCTCAGGACAACAGCCGCCGGGCCTTCGCGCTCGAAGGCCCAGTCAAGCGCGCCGGCCAGCTCGGGCGGCTCGACCGTCTGCACGGGCACGCCGAAGCCGCGGCATACCGCGTCGAAGTCCGGCTGCACGAGGTCGACGGCGTAGTTCGCGCCGAAGGCGTCGCGCTGGTACTCGCGCAGGATTCCGTAGCCGCGGTCGTCGACGATCAGCAGCTTCGCTCCCAGCTCGTGCTGGCGCGCGCTGGCGAGCTCCTGGAGTGCGTAGAGGACGCCGCCGTCACCCATAACGCCGAGGACGCGCCGCCCGGGCCGGGCCGCGCTTGCGCCGAGCGCGGCCGGCCACGCATAGCCGAGCGTCCCTGAGCCGAGCGGGTAGAGGAAGGTGCGCGGCTCCTCGACCCGCAGGTGGGCGGCCGCCCAGTACCCCATGATGGTCATGTCCCACGCGATCACCGCGTCCGGCCCCGCGGCCGTAGCGATGTCCGCCAGGATGCCGCGCTCGAGCTCGCGACCCTGCGCGTCGAGCCCCGCGCCGATGCGCGCGCGTAGGTCCGCAACGCGGCGCTCGGCCTCGCCGTCTGCCTCGCGCTCGGGCACGAGCGGGAACAGCGCGGCGAGCGCGGCGGCGGCGTCGCCGACCACCGCCAGCGCCGGATAGGTCGCGCCGATCCGCTCGGGCGCGGCGTCGATCTGGATCAGCCGCCCGGAGAACTGCAGCTCGTACTGGCGCGTGGTCTCTGCACCGAGCTCGGTGCCGACGCAGAGCACCACGTCCGCTGCCGTCAGCAGCTCGCCGAAGGCGGCGTCGTCGCAGGCCGAGCCGGCGCAGAGCGGGTCGCTGGCGGGGAAGGCGCCCTTGCCCATGTAGGTCGTGGCGACGGGTGCGCGCAGACGCTCCGCAAGCGCGCGCAGCTCCGACCAGGCCCCAGAGCGCTCGACCCCGCCGCCGGCCCACAGGACCGGCCGCTCGGCGCCGGCGAGCAGCTCTGCCGCGGCGGCGATCGCCTCGGGCGCAGGCGCGTGGACGAGTGGGGGTTGCGCGGGGAGCGGCCCGGCGGCGGGACCGGCCGGGCCGTCGAGCACGTCGACCGGCACCTCGAGGTAGACGGGGCCGCTCGGCGGCGTGAGCGCCACTCGCCAGGCGTCCGCGACCAGCTCGGCGAGGCCGTCCGCGCTCTCGGCCCGGCGCGCCTGCTTGACGATCGGCTCGAAGCTCGCGAGCTGATCGGGCAGATCGTGCAGGAAGCCCCGCCCGCGGCCGATCAGGTCGCGCGGGATCTGACTCGAGATCGCGACCAACGGCACGTGAGCGCTCGCGCTCTCCATGAGCGCCGTGAGCGAGTTGAGGGCGCCCGGGCCGGTCGATAGCAGGAGCGGCGCAGGCCGCCCGCTCGCGCGCGCGTAGCCGTCGGCCGCGAAGCCCGAGGACAGCTCGGTGCGCATGCCGAAGGTGGCGATCGGGCTGGCGCGCAGCCCGTCCCAGATCGAGAGCGCGTGCGTGCCCGGGACGCCGAACACCGCGCTCGCGCCGAGTCCCTCCAGGGCGCCGACCAGCACGTCGGCACCGCGGCGCTCCGTGGCGGTGCCGACGCTCACGAGCCGAGCTCCTCGAGCGCGGCCACGGCGGCGCGCGCGTCGCGCGCGAGCGCCTGTCGGCTGATGCCGAGCTGCTCCGAGACGAAGGCGTCGACGCGCTCGCGCATACGCTCCGGCGAGGTCCACGAGTAGCCGAGCAACAGCTCGAACCCAAGCCCATCGACGAGCGCGATCAAGCGCTCGGCGACCTCGTCCGGGTCGGCGACGGTCTCGAACTCACCTGACTCGGCGCCGCGCCGCACGGGGTCGTAGAAGTAGTTGCGCCAGCGGCGCGAGAGCCCCTCGCAGACGGGCA
>Ga0081538_10005967_pt1 | contig 10845 bp, 6 predicted proteins | sample TabmetS5T2R1_FD_71022 | JGI IMG/M metagenome (GOLD analysis project Ga0081538, IMG submission 71022) | Tabebuia heterophylla rhizosphere microbial communities from the University of Puerto Rico - S5T2R1 | ecosystem: Host-associated > Plants > Roots > Rhizosphere ...
CGTGCTCGGGGTCACCGACGTCGGCGCCTACTACCCGCACCGGGTGACCTACCACCCGACCTGCCACAGCCTGCGGGTGCTGCGGGTCGGGGACCGGCCGCTGCGGCTGCTGCGTGCGGTCGGCGGCATCGACCTGGTCGAGCTGCCCCAGGCCGAGGCCTGCTGCGGCTTCGGGGGGACCTTCGCGGTCAAGAACGCCGACACCTCGGCGGCCATGCTGGCCGACAAGATGCACAACGTGCTCTCGACCAGGGCCGAGGTCTGCTCGGCCTCGGACAGCTCCTGCCTGCTGCACATCGGCGGCGGGCTGTCGCGACTCCGGGCCGGGGTCCGCACCGTCCACCTGGCCGAGATCCTGGCCTCGACCCGGGCCGAGCAGCCGGAGGTGGCCACGTGACCCAACCGGTGTTCCTGGGCATGCCGACGGCCCCGCCCGGGGTTGGCCGGCTGCGCGCCCCGAGGCCGTTCCCGGAGGCGGCCCGCGACGCCCTCGGCGACGCCCAGCTGCGGCGCAACCTGGCCAAGGCCACCGGGACCATCAGGGCCAAGCGGGCCGCGGTCGTCGAGGAGCTGCCCGACTGGGCCGAGCTGCGGGCCGCCGGGGCGGCCATCAAGGACCAGGTCCTGGCCGGGCTGGACGGCTACCTGGTCCAGCTCGAGGAGCAGGTCACCGCCCGGGGTGGGGTCGTCCACTGGGCCAGGGACGCCACCGAGGCCAACCGGATCGTCACCGACCTGGTCAGGGCGGCCGGCGCCGACGAGGTGGTGAAGGTCAAGTCGATGGCCACCCAGGAGATCGGGCTCAACGAGGCCCTGGCCGAGGCCGGGATCGCGGCCTGGGAGACCGACCTGGCCGAGCTGATCGTCCAGCTCGGCCACGACAGCCCCAGCCACATCCTGGTCCCGGCGATCCACCGCAACCGGGCCGAGATCCGCGAGATCTTCCTGCGCGAGATGGCCAAGGTCGGCCTGCCGGCCCCGCCCGACCTGACCGACGAGCCCCGGGCCCTGGCCGAGGCGGCCCGGCTGCACCTGCGCCGCAAGTTCCTGGAGGCGAAGGTGGCCGTCTCGGGGGCCAACTTCGCGGTGGCCGAGACCGGCACCCTGGCCGTGGTCGAGTCCGAGGGCAACGGCCGCATGTGCCTGACCCTGCCCCGGGTGCTGATCACCGTCATGGGGATCGAGAAGCTGGTCCCGACCTGGCGCGACCTGGAGGTGTTCCTCCAGCTGCTGCCGCGCTCCTCCACCGGGGAGCGGATGAACCCCTACACCAGCATGTGGACCGGGGTCCACCCGGGCGACGGGCCGGGCGAGTTCCACCTGGTGCTGCTGGACAACGGCCGCACCGCCACCCTGGCCGACCCGCAGGGCCGCAGCGCCCTGCGCTGCATCCGCTGCTCGGCCTGCCTGAACGTCTGCCCGGTGTACGAGCGCACCGGAGGCCACGCCTACGGCAGCGTGTACCCGGGGCCGATCGGGGCCGTCCTCTCCCCCCAGCTGACCGGGGTGGCCGACAACCCCTCCCTGCCGTACGCCTCCACCCTGTGCGGCGCCTGCTACGACGTCTGCCCGGTGGCCATCGACATCCCCCAGATGCTGGTCCACCTGCGCTCGCGGGTGGTCGAGGCCAAGCGCGAGCACTCCCGGGCCCCCGGCGCCGAGCAGGCGCTGATGGCCACCGCCGCCTGGACCATGGACAGCCCGGCCCGCTGGACCAATGCCCTGCGGGCGGGCCGGCTGGGCCGGCTGCTGGGCCGGCGGCGCCGCCGCATCTCCACCCTGCCGCCCCCGCTGTCGGGCTGGACCAGCACCAGGGACGCCCCCCTGCCGCCGACCCAGACCTTCCGGGACTGGTGGCGGAAGCGATGAGCCCAAGGGAGGAGATCCTGGGGCGGGTCCGCACCGCCGTGGGCGACGGGGCCGCCCCGCCCCCGGTGGCCCGCCGCTACCGGACCGCGGAGCAGCCGCGGGAGCTGGCCGCCGACGAGCTGCTGGAGCTGCTGGTCGACCGGCTGGTCGACTACCGGGCCCTGGTCCGGCGCAGCACCACCGCCCTGGTCGCGGCCAGCGTGGTGGCCGCCCTGACCGAGCGCGGGGCCCGCCGGGTGGCCGTCCCCGACGGCATCCTCCCCGCCGGCCTGGACCGCCTGGAGCCGGGCATCGAGCTGGTCGGCGACGACCCGCCCCTGACCGCCGCCCAGCTGGACGGCCTGGACGGGGTGCTCACCGGCTGCGCGGCGGCCATCGCCGAGACCGGCACGATCGTGCTCGACGGCGGCGCCGGGCAGGGCCGCCGCATCCTCAGCCTGGTCCCCGACTACCACCTGGTGGTCGTGACCGCCGCCCAGGTGGTGGCCGGCGTCCCCGAGGCCCTGGCCCGCCTCGACCCGACCCGCCCCCAGACCTGGATCAGCGGCCCCAGCGCGACCAGCGACATCGAGCTCGACCGGGTCGAGGGCGTCCACGGCCCCCGCACCCTCGAGGTCATCCTCTGCTCGTAGCCGGCACGACCTCGAACAGCTCCATCGTCTTGCCCTGGAACAGCCGGTAGTAGACCAGGTTCCAGAACAGCCCCCTGGTCGGCTTGAGCAGGCCCTTGGCGGCCCGGCGGCGCTCGTCGGGGGCCAGCCGCCGGGCCCGGCCCTCCACCGTGTCGCCGGTGACCTGGCCCCTGAGCGTGCATGGGGCCAGGGTGACCCGGTCGCTGTGGGCCAGCCGGCTCGCCTTGCCGCTGTCGCCTGGGGTGACGAAGTAGGCCTTGCCGCCGGCCACGGCGATGCTCATCGGGGTGCCGACCGCCTCGCCGTCGGGCCCGAAGCTGGTCAGCAGGGCCGTGATCGAGCCTTCGAGCGGGCCGAAGCCCGCGGTGTGGTCGCTAGAGGCCATGGGCACCCCCGGGGTCAGGCGGTGTCGACGTCGAGGACAGGATTCTCGCTCCCAGCAACCTCCCAGGAAAGCGCCAGCCGCCGTCGGCCAGCCTGCAGGATCCACCGGTCCTCGGCGGCGGCCGCATGGGCGGGGCCACCGTCCACGACCTCACCACCAGCCCTGGTGCCTGGCCCACCGCAGCAGGGCCGCCGACATCGCCGCCATGATCAGCAGGACCACCGCCAGCTGCACGTAGTGGGTCTTCTCGTTGACGATCACGTTCATCCCGTAGATCGACGACAGGGCGGTGATGGGCAGGGTCACGGCGGCGATCACGGCCAGGCGCTCGGCGGCGATGGTCATCTTGGTGTTGGTGCGGGACTCGTGGAACTCGATCACCGCCTGGAGGAACGCCGTCTCCCCGTCGGCCAGCCCCTTGATCCGCTCGAGCTGGTCGTGGATGTCGACCACCATGGGCTGGGCGTCGGCGGGCACGAAGCGGCTCAGGGTGGCCATCCGCCCGTAGATCTCCCCGCTCAGGGCGGCCATGGTCCGGACCGCGATCAGCCCGTGGCGGGCCCGGAACAGCTCCTCCAGGAACTCCTCCGGGTCGTCGTCGCTGTCGGTCATCACCCGCTGCTCCAGCAGCCCGACCTCGAGGGCGAGGATGCCGACGAAGCCCTCCTGGTGGCGGGTCATGGCCGAGACGATGGCGTGCGACAGCTCGAAGGACCGGGACGGGCGGATGCGCCCGGCCCGGATCCGCTTGAGCACCGCGTTGGTCTCGCGGAAGGCGAGCTCGGGGATGACCTCCGGGTCCAGCGGCCCGTGCACCGTGACCAGGTAGCCGGGCCCGACGAACTGGTCCAGCTCCAGGTGGTGGACCCGGCCGCCGGTGCCCAGCTCGGGCGAGTGCAGGGCCACGAACACGTGGTCGGGGTAGACGTGCACCTTGGGCACGTGGTTGCGGTTCTCGCAGTCCTGGATGGCCAGCGGGTGGAACTCGAACACCTCGCCGAGCACCCGGAGGGCCTCGGCGTCGACCTTGGGCATGTCGACCCAGACCAGCCCGGGCCGCTGCTGGAGGAGGTCGGGGAGCTCCTCGACGGTGCGCTGCTCGACCCCGCTGTCGGTGATCACGTGGACGTCCATCCAGGCTCCTTCCAGGCCGCTCCCGGCCGGCGGCCGCGGCCACTATTGTCGCCGGTCAGCGGCGCCGCACGCGCCGGGCGTCCGGCCCGCGCTCCAGGTCGATCTCACGCAGCAGCCGGTCGACGTTGGCCAGCAGGCTGCCCTGGATGTGCCAGAGCTCGAGGTCGCTGCGGGCGTCGACCAGCATCAGCTCGGCCAGCACGTCGCGGTGGGTGCGGGCGATCTCCAGGGCGATGTGCAGGGGCACGGCCTCGCGCGGGGGGCCGGCGACCTCGGGGGCGACCAGCTGGCCGAAGGCGGCCACCCCGACGCCCAGCTCGACCAGCAGCGCCCCCAGGGCGACCAGCAGCTCGGGCTCGGCCTGGCTCCGGGACTCGACCGCCTCGGCCAGGTCGGCCAGATCCAGGGTGATCCCCCGGACCTGCACCGCCGAGTGCTCGAGGGCGGCCAGGGCGGCCCGCAGGCTGGAGGCGCCCTCCCGGACCCGGCGCTGGCGGGGGTTGAGGCGCAGGCTCTCCTCGCCCCGGGCCAGGGCGATCCGGGCCGCCCGCAGGGGCCGGTCCAGCTCGCGGGCCCGCTCCTGCCAGGCGCGGGCCTGGTCGCCCGACCAGCCCTCGGTCAGCTCGGCCCCCATCGACGTCAGCAGCTCGGCCTCGTCGGCGGCCAGCCGGCCGATGGCGTCGCCGGCCGGCTGGACGTACACCGACGGCCGCAGCAGGAAGCTGACGACCACGCCGGTGGCGGCGCCGATCAGCGTCTCGGCGACCCGGTCGATGGCGACCGCCCCGGCCTGGCCGGCCACGGCCAGCACCAGCATGGCGCTGATCGGGACCTCCAGGGTGTGGTCGCCGAGGCGCAGCAGCAGGCCGATGACCAGCGCGGCCAGGATGGTGACGCCCAGGCTCCACCAGGTCAGGCCGACGAGCTTGGAGATCAGCACGGCCACGAGCACGCCGGCGACCACGCTGCCGACCCGCTCCACGCTGCTCTTGACCGTCTCGAAGATGGTGAGCTGGGCCACCAGCAGGGCGGTGAGCGGGGCCAGCAGCGGCGGGGGCCGGTTGCCGAGCAGCCACACGGCCAGCAGGTAGGCCAGCACCGCGGCCAGGGTCGTCTTGATCGTCCGCCAGCCGGGCGGGTCGCCGCCGCTCCGGTACCGGTCCCGGAGGGTGCGTAGGGTCAGCTGGAGCCGGTTCACGGACGGCCGGGGGGGTCCGGGGGACCGCCAGGGTGGTCCCCCGGGAAATCGGTGGCCAGCCGCCGGGCCAGCGCCTCCGGGGAGGTGAGGTCCTCGACCCCGAGCCGCTCGAACAGGGCCAGGGCCCGCTCCCGGTGGGCCGGGCGCTGCCCCGGCTCCCCGTGCCGGCCCAGGACGTCGAGGGCCAGGGCCTGGTCGTAGCGCATGCCCAGGCGCTCGGCGGCGGCCAGGGCGGCCCGCCAGTCCCGCCGGGCCGCCGGCAGGCGCCCGCGGCCCCAGGCCAGCAGGCCCCGGTAGAGCCGGGCCCGGGGCCGGCCGATCGGGAACACCCGGGCGTAGCGGCCCAGGCAGTCGACGGCCTCGGCGGCCATGGCCGGCCACGGCCCGGTGTCGCCCTCCCCCCTGGCCCGGCTGTCCAGCCACAGGGCCAGGGCGACCTCGGCGGTCATGGCGTACAGGTCGAACCAGTAGCACTTGACCGGGGGGCGGCTGGCCCGCTGGAGGGCCCGCCGCAGGGCCTCGGTGGCCCCGGCCCGGTCCCCGAGCTGGAGGGCGAGCAGGGCCTCGGACGCTGGGGCGGGCCGCCGGCCCAGCGCCGCCGCCGCCTCCTCTAGGTCGCCGGTGCGCAGCCCGGCCACGGCGTGGCCGGCCGCCGCCCACGAGCGGACCTGGGCGTCGCCGCTCTGGCGGCCGACCCGGTCCAGCTCGGCCAGGATCGGCGGCAGCCCCGAGAACTCCCCCTGGAAGTACCGCTCCCAGATCTGGAGGCCGGTGATCTCGGCCAGCCGCCGGGGGTCGCCGAGGCGGCGCACGATCGCCTCGGCCTCGGCCAGGTGCCGGCCCACCTCCGCCCAGCGCCCGACCCCGATCCCGTACAGCGCCGCCGCCTGCAGCACCCAGGACCGGGCCGAGGCGTCGTCGGTCCCGTCCACGGCGGCGAAGGCGTGGCGCAGGTAGGCCTCGGCCAGCCGGTGGCGGGCCAGCAGGCCGGCGGCCACCGAGCAGGCCGCGGCCAGGCGGGCCTCGACCGGCCGTGCCCCGGCCGCCTCGGCCAGGTTCAGGCCCTTGACCGCCTGGTGCACCGCCCGGGCCCGGTTGCTGGCGTGGTACTCGACCAGGAACAGGCGCTCGTAGACCTCGGCCGCCTCCTCCAGGGCGGCCCTGGTCGCCGCCGACCGGGCGACCAGCGGCCGCGGCCAGACCCGGTTGCGCAGCTGCTGGCCGGTCTGCCAGGCCAGCCTGCCCGGGAGCTGGCGGCCGCTGGCCGGGGTCCGGCGGCCCAGCAGGGCCAGGGCGACGTGCAGGTGCTCCTGCTCGGGGGCGAGCTGGCCGAGCCCGAGGTAGGCGTCGCCGAGCTGATGCTCCCAGCGGGCCCGGCGGATCGACCTGGCGTCCGGCGTGTCCGGGCGGCGCCCGATGGCCGCCGGCGGGCCCGGGCCCTCGTCGTCCAGCTCCAGCAGGGCGGTGAAGAACCGGACGGCCTCGGCGTAGGCACCCTCCCGGAGGGCGTCGGCCCCGGCCCGCTCCAGGTAGTGGACCGCCTTGTCCGGCACCTCGGCCAGCCGCCAGTGGTGGGCCAGCAGGGCCAGGTCGCCGCCGCCCGACCCCTCGTACCATTCGGCCACCGACCGGTGCAGCTGGCGGCGCTGCGACAGCAGCATCAGGTTGTAGGCCGACTCCTGGATGACCACGTGCTTGAACAGGTAGCTGAGGTCCGGTTCGGGGCTGTCGAGCACGGTCAGGTCGGCCCGCTCGATCTCGGCCAGGTCCCTGGTCAGGGTGGCGGCGACGGCGCCGCGGAGGGGGTGGACGTCGCGCAGGATGACCACGGCGAACACCCGCCCGATGACGCTGGCCACCTTGACGGTGAGCTGCTGGGTGGGGCTGAGCCGGTCGATCCGGCTGGTGACGGCGCCGTAGACGGTGTGGGGCAGGCGCCGGGCGAGGACGTCGGGGACGTCGGAGGCCAGCTCGACGTGGCCGTCGACGACCCGGACGAGCCCGGCGTCGCGCAGGGTGTAGGTGAGCTCCTCGGTGAACAGCGGGTTGCCGTCGGACTTCTCCTCGACCAGGTCGGCCAGGACCCGGGGGACGGAGGCGGCGCCCAGGCGCTGGCCGACCAGGGCCTCGACCGCCTCCGAGGGCAGCCGGTCCAGCACCAGCCGCTCGAGGTTGGGCGCCCGCAGCAGCCGCCGGTAGGCGCCCCAGCCGAACTCGTCGGCGACCGTCCTGACCTCGCCCCGGGCGCGGGTGGCGACCACCAGCAGCAGCGGCATCCGCTCGCGGCTGAGGGCCAGCACCAGCCCGGTCGAGGCCGAGTCGAGCCAGTGGGCGTCCTCGATCACCACCACCGCCGGCTGGTCCCCGACCACCGCCCGCAGCAGCCGGACCAGCAGCTCCCTGGTCCGGTCGGCCCGCCCCTGGCCGCTCAGCTCGGCGCTGCGGGCCGTCTCGGGCAGCTCCAGGGCCAGCACCGGGTTGAGCAGCGGGGCCAGGTCGCGCAGCTCCGGGTCGGGCCCGAGCAGGTCGAGCACCACCCGCCGGCACGCCTCCCGGTTGGCGACGTCGAAGGCCGGGAGCCGGCCGAACAGCTCCCGCCAGGCATGCCAGGGGGTGTTGCGCTCGACCGCGTCGCCGGCCCCGGCCAGCACCGGCACCCCGGCGGCCGCGGCCTGGTCGGCCAGCTCGGCCACCAGGCGGGACTTGCCCGCCCCGGCCTCGCCCTCCAGGACCACCACCTGCACTCCGGCGGGCCGGCCGGCGCCGTCGGCCAGCAGCCGGCCGAGCGCCCCGGCGAGCCGCCCCCGCTCCTCGTCCCGGCCGACCAGCGGGACCCTGGACAGCGGCTCGGGCCCGCGGCCACCGCCGGTGGCCGGGCGGCCCGGCCGGTAGACCGCCACCGGCTCGGCGCGGCCCTTGACCCGCACCGGGCCGAGGGCCTCGAAGGCCAGGGCGGCCCGGGCCGCGGTGGCGGTGGCCTGGTCGCAGAGCACGCCGTCGCCCGCCTCCTGCATGAGCCGGGCGGCCAGGTTCACCACCGCCCCCAGCATGGTGTACTCGCGCCGCCGGGGGCCGCCGACCGTCCCGCAGAACGCCCGGCCGGTGGTGACGCCGATCGCCACCCGGCGGCCGAGGGCGGCCAGGGCCTCGTGCATGGCCAGGGCGGCCTGGACCCCCCGGGCCGGGTCGTCCTCGTGGGCCAGGGGCGGCAGTCCGAGCGCCGCCACCAGGGTGGTGCCCTTGTCGTCGACGGTCAGCTTGTTGATGCTGCCCTCGTAGCGGTACAGGGCGCCCTGGAGGGCGGTCATGACCTCCTGGGCCTCCTCCAGCCGGATCCGGTGGTCCAGGTCGGGCAGGTTGGCGAAGACGACCGTGATCTGGCGCAGCTCGGCCGACCACTCCTCGTGCCCGGCGACCATCGAGGCCAGCATGGCCCTGGGCACGTAGGGGGCGACCAGGGCGGCCGCGGGCGCCCGGGTCGCGGCCGGGCCGCCGGGCGGGCCCGGCCCGGCCGGGCCGGCGGCCGCCTGGGCGGGCGCCCCGTGGCCGCCGAGGGCCCGCTCGCCCACGACCCCGACGCCTTCGAGCGCAAGCTCTACGTGATCCGGCGCGTCGCCGAGATCGCCGCCGGTCCCGAGCTCGTGATCCCGTCGTTCTCGAGCCGGACCGTGGTCTACAAGGGGATGCTCACGTCGCCGCAGCTGCTCGGCTACTACCCCGACCTCCAGGACACGCGCACGAAGTCCGCCCTCGCGCTCGTCCACAGCCGCTTCTCCACCAACACCTTCCCGAGCTGGGAGCTCGCGCACCCGTACCGGATGATCGCCCACAACGGCGAGATCAACACGCTGCGCGGCAACGTCAACTGGATGCGCGCGCGCGAGTCGCAGCTCGCGAGCGAGCTGTTCGGCGAGGACCTGCAGAAGATCCTCCCGGTCGTCCGCCCCGGCGGCTCGGACTCCGCGACGTTCGACAACGTGCTCGAGCTGCTCACGCTCGCCGGCCGCAGCGTCCCGCACGCGGTGATGATGATGATCCCCGAGGCCTACCAGGGCCGCGAGGACCTCCCGGAGCACCTGAAGGGCTTCTACGCCTTCCACAGCTGCCTGATGGAGCCGTGGGACGGCCCGGCCGCGGTCGCGTTCACCGACGGCCGCGTGATCGGCGCCACGCTCGACCGCAACGGCCTGCGCCCGGGCCGCTGGCTCGAGACCAAGGACGGCTGGGTCGTGCTCGGGTCCGAGACCGGCGTGATCGACGAGCCGCCCGGGAACGTCCTCCGCAAGGGCCGGCTCCAGCCCGGCAACATCTTCCTCGTCGACCTCGCCCGCGGCCGCATCGTCGAGGACGGCGAGGTCAAGCGCGAGATCGCCGCCCAGAAGCCGTACGGCGAGTGGTTCGAGCAGGGGATCGTCAACCTGTCCGACCTCCCGGACCGCGAGCCCGCGCACGGGCAGACCGAGCCGCTGCGCTCGCTCCAGTTCGCGTTCGGCTACACGCAGGAGGACATGAAGGTCCTGCTGGCGCCGACCGCCGCCAAGGGCGAGGAGCCGATCGGCTCGATGGGCAACGACCTGTCGCTGGCCGTGCTCAGCGACAGCCACCCGCCGCTGTTCTCGTACTTCAAGCAGCTCTTCGCGCAGGTCACCAACCCGCCCATCGACCCGATCCGCGAGGCGATCGTGATGAGCGTCTCGACCGGCGTCGGGTCCGAGCGCAACCTGCTCGACGAGACGCCCGAGCACTGCCGACAGCTCGGCATGGACACGCCGATCCTGCGCAGCTTCGAGCTCGAGAGGCTGCGCCAGGTCGACTCGTCGGTGTTCCGCGCCCGCACGCTCGACATCACGTGGCCGGTCACCGAGGGCCCGCAGGGCATGGACGCGGCGCTCGAGCGCATCTGCCGCGAGGCCGACGCCGCGCTGGCCGACGGCGTCAACGTCCTGATCCTGTCCGACCGCGCGGTCGGCCCCGAGCGCGCCGGCATCCCGTCGCTGCTGGCCGTGGGCGGCGTCCACCACCATCTCGTGCGCGAGGGCACGCGCCTCCAGGCCGGCCTCGTGCTCGAGTCCGGCGAGCCGCGCGAGGTCCACCACTTCGCGACGCTGATCGGCTACGGCGCGAGCGCGATCAACCCGTACGTGATGTTCGAGTCGCTCGGCGAGCTCGTGCGCGACGGCAAGGTGCACGGGGTCGACGACATCGACGTCGCCGCCAAGAACGTCGTCAAGGGCATCGCGAAGGGCCTGCTCAAGACGATCTCCAAGATGGGGATCTCGACGATCCAGTCCTACAACGGGGCGCAGATCTTCGAGGCCGTCGGCCTGGCGCCCGAGCTGATCGACCGCTGCTTCACCGGCACCGCGTCGCGGATCGGCGGCATCGGCACCGACGTGCTGGCGCGCGAGACGCTCGACAAGCACGCGCGCGCGTATCCGCGCACGCACGAGGAGATCCTGCCGGTCGGCGGCGTCTACGCCTGGCGGCGCGACGGCGAGCACCACATGTGGAACCCGGAGACGATCGCGCTGCTCCAGCACGCGGTCCGGCACGGCGGCGCGGAGACCTACGACGAGTACTCCGAGCTCGTCAACGACGACGCCGCGCGCCGCGCCACCCTGCGCGGG
>Ga0081538_10005968_pt1 | contig 10842 bp, 12 predicted proteins | sample TabmetS5T2R1_FD_71022 | JGI IMG/M metagenome (GOLD analysis project Ga0081538, IMG submission 71022) | Tabebuia heterophylla rhizosphere microbial communities from the University of Puerto Rico - S5T2R1 | ecosystem: Host-associated > Plants > Roots > Rhizosphere ...
GTGACCCAGCAGGCGGCCTCGAAGTCGGTCGCCGACCTCGAGCGGCGCGGCTACGTCGCCCGCACGCCCGACCCCGCCGACGCCCGCGCCCGCCTCGTCGCGCTGACCGACCGCGGGCGGGCGGCGATCGAGGGCGGACGGCGCCATCGCGCGGCGATCGCGGACGAGCTCGCGCAGCGCTTCGGCCCGCGGCGCGTCGAGGCGGCCCGCCGCGTGCTGACCGAGACGATCGCGGCGCTCGGCGGCGACCCCGCGGTGCGCGGGCGACGCGTGAGGGCGCCGCGTTGACCACCTCCCGGCGAGGGCACGAGAAGGGCGCCGCGATGACCGCGGGCGGCGCCCTGATCGAGGCGGTCCGGGCGGAGCTTGCCGGGAGGGCGAACCCGGCGAAGGCGCCCGGCATGCAGGCGTACATGAAGTCGGAGATGCCGTTCCGCGGCGTCCAGAAGCCGGGCCGGGAGGAGATCGCGCGGGCGGTGTTCGCCGCCCACCCGCTCGACGGCTTCGCCGCCTGGCGCGACACCGTGGAAACGCTCTGGCGGGAGGCGACGTACCGGGAGGAGCGGTACCTGGCCATCCGGCTCGCGCGCGACCGCCGCTACCGCGCGCACCGCACCATCGCCGCGCTGCCGCTCTACGAGGAGCTGATCGTGACCGGCGCGTGGTGGGACTTCGTCGACGAGGTCGCGATCCGCCTCATCGGCGAGCTGCTCGAGCGCGACGCCCCCGCGATCACCCCCGTCCTGCGCGAGTGGGCCGCCGGCGACCAGCTCTGGAAGCGCCGAGCGGCGATCGTCTGCCAGGTCCAGCGCAAGCGCGACACCGACCTCGCCCTCCTCTACGACTGCATCGAGCCGAACCGCGCCGACCGGGAGTTCTTCATCCGCAAGGGCATCGGCTGGGCGCTGCGCGCGTACGCCTGGGTCGATCCGGACGAGGTCGAGCGCTACGTCGCGACCCACGAGCTCAGCCCGCTGAGCCGCCGCGAGGCGCTGAGGAACCTTGACCAGATCCGGCGGGCGTAGCGTGTGCTCATCGTGGGCAGGCTGTACGGCGTCATCGGGGACGGCGGGGTCCTCGGGGAGCTTCGGCACCCGACCATGCACCCGATGCTGCCGCTCCGGCACGGCTACGGACTGTGCTGCGTGCGGACCCAGATCGCCATGGACGAGCCGCTCGCCGGGCTGCCGCAGGAGCTTCCGCACCTGACGGAGTCGGTGCGCGGCTACGCCGAGGTGGTCTCGCTCCGCGCGCCGATGATCTACGTGATGGCGGAGGACGAGGCGCAGGGCGCCTGCGGCTGGCGCGCCGGCCGGCTCGAGCTCGGCCCGCTGCGCACGTACGGCGACGAGCCGCCCCGGCGCCGGCTGCTGCAACGCGGGGACGCCGGCGCGATCAACGCCGCGCTGCGCTGGCTCGGCGCACCGCGCCGGCGGGGCGAGGACCGCCTGCGCACGCTCGGCCTGGCCGAGCGCGACGAGTGGGAGCCGCGCTGAAGAGCGCTACTTCAGCAGCCGTGAGAGGCGCCGGTCCTTGAGCACCCGGTCCTCGGTCTGGCAGTGCGGGCAGTAGGTCATGACGTAGTCCTCGTAGAAGACGGCCTCGAGCACGGTCTCGCAGCGCGGGCACGGCTCGCCCTGCCTCGCGTGCACCCGCGTCGGCTTCGGGAACTTCTCCGGCAGCGGGAGCTGGACCTTCTCCTCGTAGACGTCGAGCACCCGCTCGAGCTCGCCCGGGATCGCGACCCGCAGCGCCTCGACCTCGTCCTCCGACAGGTCGTCGCCGCGCTTGAACGGCGACAGCTGCGCCGCGTGCAGGATCTCGTCCACCCACGTCCGCCCGATCCCGGTGATCACCCGCTGGTCGCGCAGCATCGAGTGGAGCGGCCGCGGGGCCGACAGCCGGTCGCCGAGATCGTCGGGCACCGACGGCCACGCCTCCGGGCCGAGCCCGTCGAGCGCCTCGTCGGCCTCGACGGCCTCGGGTCGCAGGAGCTTGATCCACGCCGCCTGCTTGGTGCCGAACTCGCGCACGCGCAGCTCGCGGTCGCCGGACAGCCGGAACAGCACGCGCGACGTGCGGTCCTTCATCGAGGCGCGCTTGTCGAACATCTGGATCCGGCCCGCGCTCATCAGGTGCACGAGCAGGACGAGCTCGCCGTGCGCCGGCGTGTCGACGTCGAGCAGCAGCAGCTTGCCGCGGCGCCGCGCGCCCGTGAACGCGGCGCCGTCGAGCGCCGAGAACGGCGGATCGAACGTCTTCAGCGCGTTCAGCCCCGGCGTCATCGCCGACTCGATCACCTCGCCCGGCAGCGCGGCGTCGAGCCGCCGGGCGACGATCTCCATCTCCGGCAGCTCAGGCAGCGGCGCTCCTCTCGGCCAGGGCCGCGAGCACCTCGTCGTCGTGCGTCTTCGGCGACGCCTTCTCGATCACGTGCACCACCGTCCCGTCGCCGTCGATGATGAACGTGGAGCGCTGCGCGCCCCAGTACGTCTTGCCGTACATGTTCTTCTCGACCCAGACCCCGTAGGCGTCGCAGACCGAGTGGTCCTCGTCGGCCAGCAGCGTGAAGTTCAGCGACTGCCCGCCGTGGAACTTCTTGACGAGCTTCACCGGATCGGGAGAGACGCCGACCACCACCGCGCCGGCGGCGTCGTACTCGGCCGCTCGGTCGCGGATCCCGCACGCCTGCGTCGTGCACCCGGGCGTATCGGCCTTGGGGTAGAAGTAGAGGACGAGCGTCCTGCCGGCGAAGTCGCGCAGCGAGACGTCGTTCCCGTCCTGGTCGGGCAGCGTGAACTCTGGGGCCTTCTCACCGGCTTGGATCATCGGAAAGACAGTACCGGCCACGTTTTCGGATTCCTGAAAAGGCTCGTGGCGCTCGGGCCCGGGACGCAGACTCGGGCGCATGACCAGATTGTTGGCAACCATCGTCGCCGCGCTCGCGCTGCTCGCGCTGTCGTCGGCCCCGGCCTCCGCGGCCACGTGGCACCACCAGTGGCGCTCCCTGCCGTTCCCGGCCCAGCAGTCGGGCGCCGGCTACATGCCCACACGGACGATCGACCTCAACGGCCGGTACTTCTGGCACGCGTTCAGCGCCCACCAGGCACACCCGACCCAGCCCGACGAGACGTCGAGGACCGTCACGCTCGTCGGCCGCTACCGGTGGGACGACGGGCTGATCAAGTCGGGGAGCACCTACATCCACACCTCGAGCTTCACGAACGTCAGGACCGGCGGCCGCGTCTCGATCTCGTACCCGTTGTCGGGCCGCTTCGGCAGCGGCAGGTACCACTTCGGCAGCACGATCGACAACGTGCGGGCACGCTGAAGTCCGGGGAACGCGCGCGCCCGGCGTCGGCCGGGCGCGCGCAGTACCGTCACGCCCATGGACGCGTGGGTGCAGGCGGCCGCGGCTGAGATCGGCAAGCGGGCGCCGAGGGAGCTGGAGGCGCTGGTCGGCGTCTCTTCGCCCTCCGGTGACGTCCACGGCGCCGAGGAGTGCGCCGCGGTCTGCGCGGCCCTGCTCCCCGACGAGGCCGAGATCGAGCGCATCCCCTGCTCGTCGCCCGACCACGCACCCGACCTGCTCGCGCGCCTCCATGGGATCGGGACCCGGCGGGTGCTCCTGCTCGGCCACCTCGACACCGTGATCGCCCACCAGAACCACCGGCCGCTCACGAGACAGGGCGAGAAGCTGGTCGGCTCCGGCACCGTCGACATGAAGGGCGGCGACGTGCTCGCCATCGGCATCATGCGCGCGCTGGCCAAGCGCCCCGAGAAGTACGCGGAGGTCGCGCTTCTGCTCGTGTGCGACGAGGAGTGGCGCACGGGCACGCTCGCCCACGTCGACCGCTTCGCCGGCTTCGACGCCTGCCTGTGCTTCGAGGGCGGCGAGCAGAACTCGAATGGCGAGGACGGCGTCGTGCTCCGGCGCAAGGCGGCCGGGACGATCCGCGTGACCGCCCACGGGCGCGCCGCGCATTCGGGCTCGGCGCCCGACCGGGGCCGCAACGCCCTCCTCGCGCTCGCCGCCGCCTCCCAGGCCGTGGCGGCCGCGCACGACCCCCACGGCCCCCAGCACCTCACCGCGGTGCCGACCATCCTGCGCTCCGGCGAGGCCTTCAACGTCGTCCCCGGCCACGGCGAGCTGTTCTGCGACTGCCGCGCCGACGAGCTGTCCGCGATCGAGGCCGTGCTCGACGCGATCCCCGACGAGGTCCGCGGCGTCACCCTCGACGCCGAGCTGATCCGCCGCTGGCCCGGGATGCACTCCGAGCAGGCCGTCGCCCCCGTGCTCCAGCGAGCCGCCGCCGCCCTCGGCCGCCCCGTGCGGGGCGCCTCGCGCGGCGGTGCGAGCGACGCCAGCCACTTCGCCGCCGCCATCCCGATCACCATCGACGGCCTCGGGCCGCGCGGGGGCAAGGCGCACAACCCCGGCGAGTTCGTCTACGAGGCGTCGCTCACGGCGCGCGCCGAGGTCGCGCTCGCCGTGCTCACCGCCGTGCTCTAGATGAGCCGCTTCGACGCCCTGCGGGAACGGCCGTTCCGCCTGCTCTTCCTCGGCCAGGCGGTCTCGCTGCTGGGGGACGGCATGGTCGGCGTCGCGCTCGCGTTCGCGGTGCTCGAGGTCACCGGCTCGGCGACGGACCTCGGTATCGTGCTCGCCGCCCGCACGGTCCCGCTCGTCGCCTTCCTGCTCGTCGGCGGTGTGTGGGCGGACCGGCTGCCGCGCCGCGCGCTGATGGTCACCACCGACCTCATCCGCTTCGGCGCCCACGGCCTCCTCGCGGCGCTGCTCATCACGTCGGAGCCGGCCGTCTGGCTGATCGCGACGCTGGCCGGGATCGCCGGCGCGGCGAGCGCGTTCTTCAGCCCCGCCATCACCGGGATCATGCCCGCCGTCGTTGGCACCGAGCGCCTGCAGCAGGCCAACGCGCTGCGCGGGCTGACCGAGGCAGCCGGCCGGATCGCCGGCCCGGCGCTGGCCGGCGTGCTCGTGGTCGGCATCGGGCCCGGCTGGGCGCTCGCCGTCGACGCGGCGACGTTCGCGGTCAGCGCCGTGTTCCTCGCCCGCATCCCGATGCCCGCCCACGTCCCGGTCGAGGCGGCCTCGTTCCTCGCCGACCTGCGCGACGGCTGGGACGACTTCCGCTCGCGCACCTGGCTCTGGACCACCGTGGCACAGACCACGTTCGGCAACATGCTGTTCGCCGCCTACTTCGTCCTCGGCCCGCTGACCGCCGAGACCGAGCTCGGCGGCGCCGGCGCCTGGGCGCTGATCGTCAGCGCCTTCGGCGTGGGGCTGCTCGTCGGCGGGATCGTGCTCCTGCACATGGACCCGCAGCGCCCGGTGCTCACCGCCACGCTCGCCGTCGCCCTCTACACGCTGCCGCTCGCGTTCCTGGCGATCCCCACGCCGGCCGCCGTCACCGCCATCGCGTCGCTGCTGGCCGGCGCCGGCCTCGCGGTCGCCAACAACCTGTGGGAGACCACCCAGCAGCGCCACGTGCCGCCCGAGCTGCTGTCGCGCGTGAGCTCCTACGACTATTTCGGCTCGCTCGCCGCGGTGCCGATCGGCATGCTCCTGTGGGGCCCGATCAGCGACGAGATCGGGGTGAGCACATCGCTCTGGATCGCGTTCGCCGGCCAGCTCGCCAGCATCCTCAGCCTGCTGCTCGTGCGCGAGGTCCGCGAGCTGCCCGCCTACCCTACGCCCGCGCCAGCGACTCGAGCTCCCGCGGACGCAGGAGCGTGAGCAGCTCGCCGCCCGCGCGCTCTGCGCGCACCGCGGCGACACCGCCCTTCTTGAAGTCGATCCGCCCGCCCGTGAGATCGTGCACGACCTGCGAGAACGACGGCTCGTGGCCGATCACGAGCACCCGCGCGTCGCCGCCGTGGCGGAGCAGCAGCTCGAGCGCGTCGTCGCGGTCGAAGCCGTCGGCCAGCACGTCGTCCTCGACCGGATCGATGTTGAGCGCCTGGCACGCGAGCCGGGCGGTCTGGAGCGCGCGCACCTTGGGGCTCGTGTAGCAGGCGTCGAACTCCAGGCCGAGCGCCGCGAGCCCCTTGCCCGCGGCGATCGACTGGCGCTCGCCGCGCGGCGTCAGCTCGCGGTCGGCGTCGGGCTTGGATTCGTGGGGAACGGCCTCTCCGTGACGAAGAAGCCAGAGCTGCGCCGCCATGGCGGCGTGACGATAGCGGTCTTCCCGTATTCCTCGAACCGCCAGTAGGCGAACGCCCGCCACGGGTCGTCGGCGCCGTACACGCCGCCCTCGACGACCGGCGCGTCCTCGATCTGCATCCGCGAGTAGGGCGCCCGCAGGACGCCGCCCCAGGCGACGACCTCCTCGACCGGAAGCATCCGCCGCTCGCCGAAGCGCTGGAGCCGGATCACGACCAGCTCCACCTCCCAGCCGCCGTCATCGGGCCACGTGTCGACGACCCGGCCGATCTCCTCCCCGTGGCAGTCCAGCACCCGGAACCCGAGCAGGTTCCTCCGAGACACTCGTCGCATACCGCACTTATCGCCCGGCGGCGGCCGGGCCGCCACCGGGTCAGGACCCCAATTCGTACGCCTTGATCGGCGGGCCGACGTACGTCTTGCCGGCCGCCGACGTCCAGCGCACGCGGTACGCCTGCCCCTTGCGGTGGGTGGAGCGCAGCCCGTAGACGCCGCGCTCGGTGGTGTCGAGCCGCCGCAGCCGGCTCCAGCGGCGCTTGCCCTTGCGCCGGACCTCGATCGTCACCCGCGTCACGCCGACCTGCGGCCGGATCAGGCCCCACAGGACGTCGGTCGGCCCGTAGCGCTCGACCGCGAGCGGGTTGGGGAACGCCCGGTAGGCCGGCTTGCGGGCGCCGCTGCTGCGGCGCAGGCCGCTCTCGAAGCCGCGGAACCGGTAGCCCTCCTCGCGCGGGGCGTCGTCGCGCATCAGGTACTGGGAGAACAGCGCCACGCGCGGATGGACGTACGCGATGTGCTCGGCGATCGCGTAGTAGGCCGGCTGGCGCTCGAACGAGACGCCGGAGATGCGGTCCGGCTCGGACTGGATGCCGAACTCGGTGAGGTAGATCTTCAGGCCCCGCGGCAGGCCGCGCGCCCGGCCGGCGCGGTCGAGCGCCACCACCAGGCGGTCGAGCACGCCGATCGTCACGTCGTCCTTGTCGTCGGGCTCGAAGCGCGGGCCGATGCGCGTCGTGTAGGCGTGGTGGGCGTAGCCGTCGGCGGGCAGCCGGGAGCACTTGCGCGTCTTCTTGTACTTGCCGTTGAGGCACGCCATCCCGCGCAGGAAGCGCAGCGGGTGCACGATGTTCTCGTTGCCGCGCGGCGACGTCTCGCCGATCAGGATCGTGTCGCGCCGGTTCTCGGGCACGCTGCGGATCGCGCGGTAGGCGGCGCGGTAGAGGCTGCGGTAGAGCCGCGGCGAGTACGGCCGGCCCTTGCGGTACTGCGGCATCAGGAACTGCGGCTGGTTCGGCTCGTTCCAGATCGACCACGTCTCGACGGCGGCGCCGTAGCGGCGCGCGAGGGCGGTCACGAAGTGCCCGAACTGGCGCGCGTTGGGCCGGTCGAGGTTGTCCTTCTTGCGTTTCGTGGCCCACTTCGGGACCGGCCCCGTCGGCGTGAGGATGACCTTGATGCCGCGCGCCTGGGCGGCGGCGATGAGCGCGTCGAGCCGGCCCATGGCCGGGTATTGGTTCGGGTCGCGCGCGTCGAAGCGCGGCTTCGTCTTGCGGCTCGGGCGCGGCGCGAACGTCTGCCAGTAGACGAGCTGGCGGATCTGGGTCACGCCGAAGGCCTTGATCTCGTCGAGCGTGGCGTCGCGCCGCGCGTCGTCGAACAGCTCCTCGGGCGCCTCGAAGGTCATGACCTGGCGCGGCGAGCCGTGCGCCGCGGCGGGCGCCGCCAGCACGGCGAGGAAGACGATGATCAGCAGCTTCGTGCGCATACGGTCCACAGCCCGGAACCGGGTCCGGCGGTCCGGGTTGCGGTATGAGGGTACGGTGCCGGGCGATGACGGCCATCGTCGACACGCCGGAGGAGGCCGCCGCCCTCGAGCTCGCGCCGCTGCTGGTGCGCCGCCCGCTGGAGGCGTTCCTCGACGGCTGCGGCCTCGGCGAGGGGCCGGTCGACGCCGAGCCGGTCGGCGAGGGCCACTCGAACGTCACGTACCTGATCCGCCGCGGCGCGGGCGCCTGGGTCCTGCGGCGCCCCCCGCGCCCGCCGCTGCCGCCCTCAGCGCACGACGTGCTGCGCGAGGCGCGCCTGCTCACCGCCGTCCAGGACGCCGACGTGCGCACGCCGCGCGTGGTCGCCACCTGCGACGACGAGGCGGTGATCGGGGCGCCGTTCTACGTCATGGAGCGGGTCGAGGGCGACGTGCTGACCACCGAGCTGCCGCCGGCCCTCGCAAGCGAGGGCGCCCGCATCGGCGAGGAGCTGGTCGACGCGCTCGTCGAGGTCCACGCGGTCGACTGGCGGGCGTGCGGGCTCGAGGGCTACGGCAAGCCGACCGGCTACCTCGACCGCCAGCTGCGCCGTTTCGCCGGCCTCTGGGAGCACAACCGCACGCGCGAGCTGCCCGTCCTCGACCGTCTCACGGAGTGGCTCACCGAGCACAAGCCCGAATCCGGCGAGGCCACGATCGTGCACGGGGACTACCGGCTCGGCAACACGATGTTCGCGCCGGGCGCGCCGCCGCGGCTGAACGCGATCTTCGACTGGGAGCTGGCCACGATCGGCGACCCGCTGGCCGACGTCGGCTACCTGGTCGCCACCTGGGCCGAGCCGGGCGACGAGGAGGGCGCCATCTTCTCGCTCGGCGCCGTCACCCGCCGTCCCGGGTTCCCGACCCGCGAGGAGCTGATCGCGCGCTACGAGCAGCGCTCCGGGCGCTCGATGTCCGACGTGCGCTGGTACACGACGCTCGCGCTCTGGAAGTCGGCGGTCTTCCTGGAGGGCTCGTACAAGCGGCGCCTGGCGGGCACCACCGAGGACCCGTTCTTCGACCGGCTGAAGACCGGCGTGCCGGAGATCGCGGAGCGGGCGTGGCAGGTCGCGACGGGCTGATCGTCGACTACGGCGGCGTCCTGACCACCGACGTCTTCGCCTCGTTCCGGGCGTTCAGCGAGGCCGAAGGGCTCGAACCCGACACGGTGCGCGACCGCTTCCGGGCCGACCCGGAGGCGCGCGAGCTGCTCGCCGGGCTGGAGACCGGCGCGCTCGGCGTGGCCGAGTTCGAGCCGCGCTTCGCCGCGCTGCTGGAGGTGCGGTCCGAACGGCTGATCGAGCGGCTGTTCGGCGCCATGGCGCCGGACGGGGCGATGCTCGACGGCGTCCGCGCGGCGCGCCGCGCCGGCGTCCGCACCGGGCTGCTCTCGAACTCCTGGGGCGCCGCGACGACCTACGACCCGGCGCTGCTCGAGGAGCTGTTCGACGCCTGGGTGATCTCGAGCGAGGTCGGGCTGCGCAAGCCCGACCCCGCGATCTACGAGCTCGCGGCCGAGCGCCTCGGACTGGCGCCCTCCGCGTGCGTGTTCGTCGACGACCTGCCCGGCAACCTCAAGCCCGCGCGGGCGCTCGGCATGGCCACGGTGCTCCACCGCGGCGACGCCGCGGCGACGCTTGCCGAGGTCGAAGCGCTTCTGAGATAGTCGCGCGGTGGCCGACTACTTCCTCCAGATCACCGGCGTCGCGGGCGAGAGCAGGGACGCCAAGCACAAGGGCTGGATCGACGTCGAGGCGTGGTCGTGGGGCGAGACGAACGCCGCCCCGGTGTCGCCCGGATCGGGCAGCAGCGCCGGCCGGGTCTCGATCCAGGACCTCTCGATCTCGACCCGCTTCAGCAAGGCGAGCCCGCAGCTCTTCCTCGCCTGCGCGACGGGCCAGCATCTGAAGGAGGCCAAGCTCGTCGCCGTGCACTCGGGGGCGATGCAGCAGGAGTTCCTCACCTGGACGTTCTCCGACGTGCTCGTGAGCTCGTACCAGACCGGCGGCGCGGGCGGCGACCTCGTGACCGACCAGGTCTCGCTCAACTTCGCCAAGCTGAAGGTGGAGTACAAGGCGCAGAACCCCGACGGGTCGCTCGGCGCGGCCGTCACCGCCGGCTTCGACGTCAAGACCAACAAGAAGCTCTGAGCAGCAGCTACGACGCCGTCCCGTATCCCGGGCACCCGTTCCCCCAGACCCATCCCGACCGCCTCGCCACGGTGGCGACGCTGTTCGGCCTCCGGCCGGCTCCGCCCGAGGCGTGCCGGGTGCTCGAGCTGGGCTGCGGCGACGGCGGCAACCTCGTGCCGATGGCCTACGCGCTGCGGGCGAGCGCGTTCTGCGGGATCGACCTCTCGGCGGCGGCGATCGAGCGCGGGGCCGCCGTGGCGGGCGCGCTCGGCCTGGAGAACGTCCGGTTCCGCCCGGCCGACCTGACCGCGCTGCCGCCGCTCGGCACGTTCGACTACGTCGTCGCCCACGGGGTCTACTCGTGGGTCGAGCCCGCGGCGCGCGACGCCCTGCTCGCCGCCTGCCGCTCGCACCTCGCGCCGCAGGGCGTGGCCTACGTCTCCTACGACGTGCTGCCCGGCGGCCACCTGCGCGAGATCACGCGCCAGATGCTGCGCTGGCACCTGCGCGGCGTGAGCGATCCCGGCGAGCGGATCACGCAGGCGCGGGCGCTGCTGGAGGCGGTGGCGGCCGCCGGCCGGGAGGGCGCCCGCCAGGCCGAGTGGGCGCTGGCGCAGACCGACCCCGGCCTCTACCACGACGAGCTGGCCGAGCACCACGAGGCGGTGCTCTTCGCTGACTTCGCCGCCCTCGCCGAGCGCCACGGCCTCCGCTTCCTGGCC
>Ga0081538_10005969_pt1 | contig 10840 bp, 9 predicted proteins | sample TabmetS5T2R1_FD_71022 | JGI IMG/M metagenome (GOLD analysis project Ga0081538, IMG submission 71022) | Tabebuia heterophylla rhizosphere microbial communities from the University of Puerto Rico - S5T2R1 | ecosystem: Host-associated > Plants > Roots > Rhizosphere ...
TGGGCAATGACGCTAAACAGCGGGGCCGCCGCCACCCCTCCCCAAGCTACCCTCACTTGTGGCTCATCAATACTGACCAGAATAGTCGCCCGCGGTTGGTCGGCCGGAAGATAGCCGACAAACGAGGCAATAAATTTCTCGGGGGAGTACTTGCCCAGTGCCGCATCGAACTTTTGAGCCGTCCCAGTCTTGCCGGCCACCGTATAGCCCTCCACCGCCGCCGCTTTACCGGTACCCCGCGTGACCACGCCCTGCAAGAGGTTGGTGACCTGACGTGCGGTCGCCTCTGAGATGACGCGACGCACCTGTATCGGCACAGTTTCTTGGATGACCCCTGCGTCGTTGATGATGGCCTTGACCAGATGCGGACGCACGAGTATCCCGCCGTTGGCGAGCGCAGAAAAAGCGGTAGCGAGCTGCAGCGGCGTCACCGCAAGTTCCTGACCAATCGATAGCGAGGCCAGGGAAACCTCGGACCACTGCTGAGGTGGACGCAACAAGCCCGGGGCCTCACCCGGAAAATCGACACCGGTCCGGCTACCGAGACCGAACCGCGTCAGATAGTCATACAGCCGTTCCTTTCCCAGGCGTTGCCCGACTTTAATAGAGCCGACGTTGCTTGATTTTTCGATCACCTCGCGAAACGTGAGCCAGCCGAATTTCTCATGGTCGCGGATAGTTAGGCTCGCGACCTGAATGCTGCCCTGCTCGCCGAAGAACATATCATCTGGGCGCACCAGACGCTCTTCAAATGCGCCCGCGGCCAGCATCGCTTTGAGGGTAGAGCCTGGTTCAAACGTATCGGTGATGCCTCGCTCGCGCCACGTCGTTGGTGTGGCGTCACGAAACATGTTGGGGTCGAAGGCTGATTCGTTGGCAAGCGCCAGAATTTCCCCGCTCGATGGGTGCATGACCACGGCCACCCCGCCACGGGCACCGAGGCGGGTGGTTTGCTCTCGTAGCGCGCGCTCTGCGACGAATTGAATGCGTTCGTCGAGCGTCAATACAAGGTCATGCCCCTGGGGGAGCTGTTGAAACGCGTCGGCCCGTAACGAGATGGGACGCCCCCGCGCATCTCGATCCAACATGACACGCACCGCTTCGCCTGCTAACGTGCCCTCGAAGCCATGCTCAACCCCCTCCAGCCCTACCTCATCGGTTCCCACAAAGCCAAGCACCTGGCCCGCCAGCGCTCGCTTGGGATAGAAGCGCTGGCTTTCCGTCACGAAGCCGACCCCTCTGATCCCCAGTGACCGCAAGGCCGTGGACTCGTCGGGGGATACCTTGCGTTTGAGCCAGGCGAACTGCCGATCACTCTGCACTTTTTCCAGAATCGTCGCTTCTTTCAGCCCTAAGAGGCGGGCGAGTTGGCTCACCGTATCAGGGCTATTCGAAAATTCGCTGGGATTGACGAATATCGACTCTCGATCAACGCTCAATGCGAGCTCACGCACGCGGCGGTCGTAGATCGTGCCGCGCTTGCCTCGCAGTTCGGTGCTTTTCTGATACTGGCGTTCGGCCAGGCCAGATAACAGATGGTGCTGAAGAATTTGGATGTCAAACAAACGTGCGAGGAGAGCAAAGAGCGCCACTGCAAAAATCCCTACGAGCAGATAGAGTCGTCGCAGTGATCGGCGTTCCATCCAAACTACCTTTCATCGACTCTTGGGCTCACGCGTGACAAACACCACCTGATCTTGACGAGGTGTACTCATGCCCAATTGTTCGGTGGCGACACGATAGATGCGCTGTGGGTCCTGCAGTGTGGCCAGCTCGAACCGCAGCTGATCGCGTTCTTGCAGCAGTGACCTCAAGTGCTGTTCAGAGGTTTGCATGCGATAGGCGAGTCGTACCACCTGGACTCGTGGCCACATATACACCGCAACTCCGGCCAGACATAAAAATAAACTCACGAGAAGAGGTCCGAACCGAAAACGCCGAGGCCCAGGCGCTCGTTCGCCATGCGGGGTAGTCTGCTGTGACGGACTGATCCGGCGAGGAGAGCTCCTTGGGGGTGGGGACTGCCGCACGGGAATCGCACGGGGCATCCGGTCTCCTTCACCTAAAGGTTAGCGACCACGGTCTAGGGCGTTCTCCTTACCCATCAATAAGCATCTGGACGATTCTTGCCCTTCGGGCTGCCTTCCTAGAGCTTCTCAAGTACACGCAGCTTTGCACTGCGGGCACGCGGGTTGGACTGTCGTTCGACGAGGGTACAAGTGATCGGCTTCCGCGTCAGCAATCGCGCCGGGGGCGGGATTTCCTCCGGCGACGTGGCGGAAGCCTGGAAGGTCCTCTTGACGATGCGATCTTCAAGGGAGTGGTAAGCAATGACGCACAGCCTGCCCGTGGGGCTCAGGCAGGCGACAGCGACTTTGAGGCTGTCCTCTAGCCTGGCCAGCTCTTGGTTCACGGCGATGCGCAGGGCCTGGAAGGTTCTGGTGGCGGGATGGATACGCGACGGTCGTGCGCCTGGTGGGATCACCTGGGTGATGACGACCGCCAAATCCTGGGTGGTTTGGAGTGGGGCCCGGTGCCGTGCACGCACAATGGCCCTGGCGATCCGCCGAGCCCAGCGCTCTTCTCCGTACCGCTGAATGAGGTTGACCAACTCGGACTCCCCCAGCGTATTAATCAGCTTGGCGGCCGTCTGCTCCGCCGTCCGGTCCATCCGCATGTCCAGCGGCCCTTCGCGCGCGAAGCTAAAGCCGCGTTCAGCGGTCTCTAGCTGATACGACGATACTCCGAGATCGAGCAAGACACCGTTGACCTGCGGGACATGTAATGTATCAAGGATGCTCCGCAACTCAGCGGCATGACCATGCACCATGTGCACTCGCGATCCGAATGGTGCCAGCCGTTGACGGGCCACCTCCAAGACCTCTGCATCGCGGTCGATGCCGATCAGCCGACCGCTCGGAGCGCTCGCGCGAAGCAGCGCCTCGGCGTGTCCCCCCTCGCCCAGGGTGGCGTCGACACACACCCCGTCGGACTGCGGGCGCAAGTACTGCACAACTTCCTCCGCCAACACGGGGACGTGCTTATAGCCGTGGTCGAAGGCCATCGTCAAACAGCGATGATCGTGCAGCAAAACGCGCTTCGCGAAGCTCTGCGATCTTCTGCGCAATCTCTAAAAGTTCGTGCCCTTGGAGGCCAGCGTCATAACCCTCCCACGCCTGCCGATTCCAGAGCTCGAAATACCGATTGTGCCCGACGATAGAAACTTCACCATTCAGCTGGGCTCTGGCGCGGAGAAGTGGTGGAATAACCACCCGTCCCTGGGAATCAATGGGACACTCCGCCGCATTGCCGAACAGCATATGCTCGAGGTTCCGTGCATCCTGATGTAGACCGGGCAGGGCGGTGGCTTCAGAGAGGGCATCAGCCAACCGATCCCACTCGATCCTGGGGTAGGCGCTGATATGGGGACCAATGTAACAGAGGATGATTTCGAGGTCGACTTGCTGCGGCCTGATTTGATATTTTTCCTGAAGGATTTCACGATAGCGGACGGGGATGCTGAGGCGGCCCTTGTCATCGAGCTTAAGCTGAAAGGTCCCCAGGAACATCCACTGCACTCCACTTCATGGTTTTTCCTTCCACTCTCTTCCACTAGGTGCAGTACATTACAGTCCACCCAAGCCCTTGTCAAGAAATTTTTGCCAGAGAATGTTTAAAATTTTCGATATGTAATGATAACTATTGGGCATAGAATGTCGCGAATCGTACTCGCTGATGTGCCCTTTGTCAAGAGATATGAACTTTGCTTGGAGCTATCTAGCATTGATCATGACTACTGGGATAGTAAAATTTTTCTCTGTGTGGCGGAACCGATGCCTGCCGGGCCCGCTGATTTTCCTGCGGCGAGTGGAGCGCTCTACCTGTTCAGAAGAAAAAGGCAGCCGTTGGGCTATCTGTCCGCGGAGTCAACCAGCCCCTCGGAGGACGCGTTTATCGCCGACACGGATAGTCACTTTTCGGCCGTCGAAATATTCGAGGAGTGGAATTGCATATTTGCGTGACACGCCGAGAAGGTCTTTGAATTCGATCGGCGTGATTTCGCGGTGGTCGCGCAAATACTGTACGAGCAAGGACTCAGCTTTTTCAAGATTTGAGCGGTGAAAGACCACGTTATCTTTGAGTCGCACCGCTCGCCCCTGATCGATGAGCACCTGGAGTAACGCTTTATCGTGGCCCTTGCCCACTTTCAACTTGTCGAAGAGCTCCTCTATCCGTGGCGGCTGATAGCCTGCCGCGAGAAATTCGGCCTCGAGCTCGTTCAGTAATCGTTCTCGGGTGTCGTCAAGGGCCACCTGGTGGGTGGCTAGACGTACTCGATCGCGCTCCACCACCACAACGCCTTGCCGGCGAAGCTCCTCAAGGGCCATCAAGTAGACGCGCTCCCCCAGACCTCGAACTTTGGCGCGCAACTCTTCGATAGAGATATGAGGTTTGAGGGGGTTTTGCCGGTGGAAGGTTTCCAGGAAACGGTGTAATTCTCTCGTCAGGGTGTCCAAAGCGTCCGCGTGGAGATACCATCCCATCTCGGCATTCACCGCCCGTATCCGGCCCGCTTGTTGCATCGTTGCGGCGATCTGCCGTAAGCGCGGTGCCGACAATTCCGTGCGTGGCAGAAACTCTGCGAGACGGAGACCTTGGTGGGTTGCCTGCTTCAGGTGGTGCGGGAAGATTTCCTCGGGACTGCCTTCTGCCAACAGCTGAAAGTGGGCGGCCAGGCCGGCTTCTCCGCGACGATGCTTCGATGGTTGCACGTCGAGGAGCATCCCGCCGCCGATGGTTTGCACTGGCGAATAACTCCGGATCACGAACCGATCACGAGGGAGCGCGATAGCCGGCTCCTCGAGTCGGAGCTGCACATAGGCCTCTTCACCAGGGGCCAGCTCATCGCGATCCAACAAGATCACCCGCCCCATGATTTCGCTCGTGCCGAGATGGAGTCGGACGCGCGCGCGATGGCGGAGGGGCCGCGGCGCGTCGGAGAGATGCTGCAAAATAGCATCCAGCATGAACGTGGGGGCGAACTCCCCCGGATGCCCAAGGACATCGCCGCGCTCCAGCTCCACCTTGTCGATGCCCTGCAGGTTGATCGCCGTGCGCTGTCCGGCGACCGCCTCGGGGACGCTTGCGTTATGGACCTGCAGGCCGCGGACCTTGGCCGCGATCTCTTTGGGATAGATCTCGACCCGATCGTCCACCCGGATGGTGCCCGAGAACAGCGTCCCGGTAACCACGGTGCCAAAGCCACGAATCGTGAAGACACGATCGATCGGGAGCCGAAACTTCCCCTCCAATTGCTTCGACGGCACGCGGGCGACGAGGCTCTGCAACACACGCTTCAGGTCGTCGAGTCCCTGGCCGGTTTTCGCCGAGACGGGGACGATCGGCTTGCCCTCCAGGAAGGTGCCTTTCAGGAACTCACGTGTATCCTCGCTCACCAGCTCGATCCAATCCGCATCCACCAAATCGGTCTTCGTGAGCGCCACCAACCCATCTTTCACCCGGAGGAGTTGGCAAATGGCCAGATGTTCCCTGGTTTGGGGCATCACCCCCTCATCAGCGGCGATCACCAACATCACCAGATCGATTCCGCCTACACCCGCGAGCATATTGCGGACGAACCGCTCGTGCCCGGGCACATCGATGACCCCGACCTCGGTGCCGTCTTCACACGTCAGATGGGCGAATCCGAGGTCGATGGTGATGCCGCGCTCCTTCTCCTCCTTCAGGCGGTCGGTATCGATGCCCGTCAATGCCTTGATGAGCTGCGTTTTGCCATGATCGATATGTCCAGCCGTCCCCATGACCACTTGCTTCATCACCATTCCTCACTCGGCCGTGGCCCCAACGGATTGCCCCGTACCTGGCTTGGTGAGCCCGCATGTGACGCTCACAGCCAGCAAGTCAGGTTTGGTCAGGCCGAAGCATCTTCAACCGCACACCCGCCGAAAGGCCTGCACGACCTCGGGTAGCTCGTGATCTTGAACCATCCGCACGTCTAGCAAAAAAGTGTCCTGTTGAATGCGTCCGAGCACGGGGGGATCTTGGCGACGGAAGCTCTGCTCAATCTCCGTGGCGGACATCCGGGTGGAGCGCACGCTGATCGCCTGGGTCGCGATTTTCGTCAGCGGTAAGGCACCAGCGCCAACTTCCGAAACATCGGCCTGCACGCTGACCGACCAATCGTCGCCGCCAACACCTTTCAACTGTCGGAGCAAACGTCGTGCGCGTCGGTTCACAGCCTGCAGGGGAGCCGTGATCATCTGCAGCGTCGGAATCTCTCGCACGGCGGCATCGGGGTCTAAATAGTGGCGTAAGGTCGCTTCCAGTGCGGCGAGAGTCATTTTATCGATACGTAGAGCACGGTTCAAAGGGCTGCGTTTTAGCACCTCGATATAGCGCTTTTTGCCCACGAGGATCCCCGCTTGCGGTCCTCCGAGCAGTTTATCCCCGCTGAAGGTCACCACGTCGACGCCCGCTCGGACCACCTCGGAGACCGTGGGCTCCTGTTCCAGACCATAAGCCGCCAAATCGACCAGGTTGCCGCTGCCGAGATCTTCCATCACTGGGAGTTGGCATTCATTGCCGAGCCGTACCAAGGCCTCCCGTGGCACAGTTTCGGTAAACCCGACGATGCGATAATTGCTGGTGTGGACCTTCAACAGAAGGGCGGTGCGCTCGTTGATGGCGGTTTGGTAATCCGTCAGGTGTGTTTTATTCGTGGTGCCCACTTCGTGGAGCGTCGCACCGCTGGAGCGCATGATGTCGGGGATGCGGAAAGAGCCGCCGATCTCGATCAGCTCGCCGCGGGAAACCACCACTTCCCGTCCGGCAGCCAAGGCCTGCAGGGCGAGCAGCACGGCGGCCGCGTTATTATTGACCACCAAGGCCTCCTCGGCCCCGGTCAGTCGCTGCAAGAGGGTGACCACCGCCACATAGCGGTCTCCGCGCTGGCCGCGCTTGAGATCGTATTCGAGATTGGAATAGTGCGAGGCCAATCGGGCGACGTTTTCGACCGCCGCTTGGCTCAGAAGCGCCCGCCCGAGATTGGTATGCAGGATCACGCCGGTGGCGTTGATGACGCGCCGGAAATGGGGCTGGTCGGCCTTGATGAGCCAGGTGGCCACTTCAGCCTTCAGCGTCTCGTGTTGCAGATCGATGGCGGTCAGCTCTTCGGCAGTCGTGGCTGCCAAGACCTGACGACGTTTGCCTTCGAGCACGCCGCGTGCCGCCTCCAACAGGCGCGTGGGGGGTGGATGTCCAGCGCCATTGCCTTGCTGGCATGCCTGCGCCAGCCCATCCACCGAAGGCAGTTGGCGAAGGAGTATCAGACGTGTCTCCTGCATGGCGGTGATCCTTGCGTGAAATTTCTACGACGTCAGCATCGCGCCACCCTAGCGCAATTCACCATGCGACGTCAACGGCATTTTCAGACTATAAGCCGAGACTTAGCACCGAGCGAGGCGTAGGTGGATACGCCAGTACAGCCCCAGGTGGTGACTGATCGGGCTGGGAGGATGGACCTAGGTGTCCGCTTTGGCGAATGCGTTGGCGGCCGAGGTTTCTATCAATGCAGGCCGTGTTTCAGCGATAATGCGCTGCAACGTCGATAGCGGCAAATTCCCGCCGCTCAGAACGCAAGCCACCGTCTGGCCCTGCAGGCTATCTTTCAGCTTCATGGCTGCCGCTGTGGACGCAGCCCCAGCGCCCTCGGCAATGGTGTGGGCCTTCTCCAGCAGCAGGACGATGGCCTGCTTCATTTCATCCTCGCTGACCAGCACGATATCGTCCACCAACTCGCGCATGATGCGCAGCGGTAACTCAAACGCGGTCCGTGTGGCCAGCCCTTCGGCAAAGGTGTCGCAGGACGGTGTGTCGACCACACGCTGCTCTCTCCAAGACAGATAGACACTGGGGGCCTTCTCGGCCTGGACACCGATGACGCGAATCTGCGGATGGATCGATTTGGCGACGATGGATGTGCCACATATCCCGCTGCCCGCACCGATCGGGACGATGATGGTCTGGACTTCCGGCAAGTCCTCGACGATCTCCAGTCCATAGGTCCCCACGCCAGCGATCAATAACGGCTCATTGGCTGGATGCACGTAATGCATGCGCTGGTCACGGGCGACCTGCTCGGCCTTCAAGCGCGCGTCCTCGAAATCTTGGCCAAAAAAAACGATCTCCGCTCCCAAGTTGGCCATGGACTCGACCTTGTCCGGATTTGACTCCTCGGGCATGACGATGACCGCCCGTACCCCAAAGGTCCGCGCCGCATAGGCGATCGATTGCCCGTGATTGCCCGTTGAGGCTGTGATGACCCCACCTGTGCGCTCGCCGGTTTCCAACGAGGCCACCAGATTGAGTCCCCCGCGCACCTTGAAGGCACCGATGGGCTGATGATTCTCGAACTTGAGGTACAGCTGACACCCCAACACTTTACTCAGGGAGAGCGATGGTAAGAGCGGCGTGCGAGGGAGATAACGGCTGACGATGCGCCTGGCGCGCAAGACATCGGCAAAGGTTGGGGGCTGAAACATAATCCCTCCTCAGGGGGTCGCGATCTCGTGCGGGAGCACCGGTCTCGTGGGAGCGACGGTCAGCTCTCTACCTTCCTCTCATACGCTGATTCTCCGCCGGTGTCAAGCGCTCACGCAGCGAAGGGCTTGAACATTGAAACCCCATACCGTACAATCGAGCCTGTCGTGCAGATTCTGGTCAGCGAGGCGGTCCCACGCAACGGGGAAGCTGGATTACGCCCATGCTTGAAGGAATACGAGCCTTTGTCTTCGATTTTGATGGGACCCTGGCGATTCCCAACATCGACTTCGGCTTGATGCGTCAGCGAGTCGACGCGATCGCCCAGCGCTATGGTGTCGATCCTGCCCGGGTCAGGCACCTGTACATTTTAGAGATGATCGAGACTGTGAGGGCACAACTGGGCCAGATCAGTCGCCCTTGTGGAGCAGACTTTCATCGCGAGGCGCATGAGTCGATCCTGGCCCTCGAGATCGAGTGCGCCCGCCGTGGGGGCATGTTGCCCGGTGCCACCGAAGTGCTCCAGGTGCTTCGACAGCAAGGCTTCAAGATCGGTGTGGTGACACGTAATAGTGCGTCAGCCGTACGCACGATTTGCGCCGTGATCGACACGCTGTGTGATATCTTTCTCCCGCGCGAGGCCGTCCGTTTTGTGAAGCCGCACCCTGAGCACCTTCAGCGCGCCCTCGAACATCTCCAGGTTCCCGCTCACCAAGCCGTAATGGTCGGGGACGGCCCGATTGACATCGCCGCGGGCAAAGCGCTTGGGCTTAAAACCGTCGCAGTCCTCACCGGAGGCGATCGGCGTGAAGCGCTGTTGGCCAGCCAACCGGACCTGATTTTGGACTCTGTCGCCGATCTCCTTCCCAAGCTTTCGGGAACTGGAGCGCCGGTGCGCTAACGCCATGAGACGCCGGAGTTTTTGGTGTGTGTTGCGAGGTAACAAGCGCAGATCGATTGACCAGGTGCCCAACGATTCTCCCAATACCTCCTGATGTGGAGGAAGCCTCGTGAACGACTATCTGAAGTTTTTGGAATCCGTGGTACCAGCGGTTGTCAGTATCCGCTCCGTGACCCCACAACGTCATCCCTCCGCGCGCATCCTCGGAACTGAGCGCACGGGGTCGGGGGCGGTCATCGATGCCGAGGGCCACATCCTTACCGTGGGTTATGTCGTGATGGGCGCGCGGACCATAGAGATCACCCTCCCCAACCAACAGCAGTATCCTGCCACCCTTCTGTTCCAAGACTTTGAAAGTGGTATGGCCATCTTGCAAACGCCGGCGCGTGATCTACCGACCGTCTCCCTCGGGCGCTCAACCTCCCTTAAGGAGGGGGACAAGGCGATCATCGTGGCTGCCACGGATCAGACGCAGCGCCTGGCGTCGCCTGGCTTTATCTCGGCGCTGCGGCCTTTCGATGCCTACTGGGAGTATATGCTCGACCGCGCCATTCTGACGACGGCCATGAACCCTGGTTTCGGCGGTGGCCCGCTGCTCGACACCTTCGGCCAGATGATCGGGGTCCTGTCTCTGAACCTCAATTCAGCAAAGGAAATGAGCCTGGCGATTCCCATCGACCTGTACCATAGCGTCAAGGACAGCGTGTTCACCTTCGGCCACGTGGCTGGCCGTCGGCCGCGGCCATGGGTAGGGGTTTACACCGAGGCCGTTGAGGGGGGAGTGGCGGTGATCGGCTTGATCCCGAACGGCCCTGCCAGTCGTGCCGGGATTGAAGTGAAGGACGTTATCCTGGAGGTGGATAATGTCGAGGTCGCCGGCCGTCGGGAGTTGTACGAAACCATCTGGAAGCGGCGCGCGGGTGATGAGCTGACCCTGACGATCCAGCGTGGCGAGGACGTTCGTGAAGTTCGCGTCACCAGCATCGATCGCGCTGAATTCTACCGTTAGCCATCACTCGCCAAAACGCCCCAGAACCAGACAGGCATTAATCCCGCCGAAGCCAAACGAATTGGACAAGAGATACCGCACATGTGCCACCCGCCCAACATTCGGCAGGTAATCGAGGTCACATTCGGGGTCGGGTATTTCGTAGTTCGCCGTCGGCGGCAAATAATCGCGGGCTAAGCTTAACGCCCCGATGGCGGCTTCGATGGCCCCTGAAGCCCCCAACGGGTGGCCGTACAATGCCTTGGTGCCGCTGATAGGGATATGGTGCGCGCGCTCTCGAAAGACCTGCTTGATCGCCATGGTCTCGGTTTTATCGTTGAGCGGCGTCGAGCTGCCGTGCGCGTTGATATGTTCGATATCTTCCGGACGTA
>Ga0081538_10005970_pt1 | contig 10840 bp, 13 predicted proteins | sample TabmetS5T2R1_FD_71022 | JGI IMG/M metagenome (GOLD analysis project Ga0081538, IMG submission 71022) | Tabebuia heterophylla rhizosphere microbial communities from the University of Puerto Rico - S5T2R1 | ecosystem: Host-associated > Plants > Roots > Rhizosphere ...
CTGGCCAGGACGCTCGCGCCGCCGATGCCGTCGCGCCCGGTCGTGGCACCGTAGAGGACCACGAGGTTCCCTGGGCCCGTGGCGTTCGCCCGCGTCACACGCTCGGCGGGCAGGAGGCCCACGCACATTGCGTTGACCAGCGGGTTGTGGCGGTAGGCCGGGTCGAAGACGGCCTCGCCGCCGACCGTCGGGACGCCGACGCAGTTTCCGTAGCGCCCGATCCCGCCGACGGCGCGGTCGAACGAGAAGTCCTCGGCGCCGAAGCGAAGCCCGTCGAGGAGCGCAACCGGACGCGCGCCCATGGCGATGATGTCGCGCAGGATGCCGCCGACGCCCGTGGCCGCGCCTTGGAAGGGCTCGACCGCGGAGGGGTGGTTGTGGCTCTCGACCTTGAAGGCGCACGCGAGGCCCTCGCCGAGGTCGACGACGCCCGCGTTCTCGCCCGGCCCCTGCAGCACCGCGGCGCCGTCCGTGGGAAACCGCCTCAGCAGTGGGGCCGAGTGCTTGTATCCACAGTGCTCCGACCAGAGGAGCGAGAAGACGCCGAGCTCGAAGTCGTTCGGAGGGCGCCCGAGCAGGCTTCGGATACGGTCGAACTCCCCGTCGGTCAGGCCGAGCGCGCGGTGGAGCGGCTGTTCCGCCACGGAGCTCAAGAGAGACCTCCACTCTATCGTCCGGGCCGGAGCACGACTGGCGTGCCCCGTCGTCCAGATAGCCTCTCGGTGTGATCCGCGGGTACGTTCCCCTGCTCGCGATCGTCGCCGCGATCTGGGGCGCCTCCTACCTCTTCATCAAGGTCGCGGTCGACGAGGTCGAGCCGACGGCGATGATGTTCATCCGTCTCGTCCTCGCGACCGCTGTGCTCGTCCCTGTGCTGATCTGGCGTTTGGGAGCAAGTGAGGCTGCGGCTGCGGTGCGCGAGACGGGGTGGAGGTCGTTCGGCGTGGGGCTCCTCAACGCCGCGCTCCCGTTCGTCCTCATCGCCTGGGGGGAGAAGTACGTCGACTCCGGCGTTGCCGCGATCGCCAACGCCACCGTCCCGATCTTCGTCGTCCTGCTCGCGTTTCGCTTCAACCCGAGCGAGCGCGTGTACGGTCTTCGCCTGGCCGGCATCCTCGTCGGGCTCGTGGGCGTCGGCGTTCTCGCCGGCCTCCACCCTGAGGGCGGCTGGTGGGCGGTCGCGGGCACGCTCGCCATCGTGATCGCGTCCCTCTCCTACGCCGCTGCGAACCATTTCGTCCAGCACAACTACAGCGAGACCGCGCCGCTCGTGATCGCCACCGTCTCGTGCGCAACCGCCGCGCTGATCCTGGCGCCGTTCGCCCTCGTTCAGTGGCCGGAGGAGATGCCGAGCTGGGAGGCGACCGGCTCGATCGTCGCGCTCGGCGTCTTGGGGACGGCGGTCGCGCTGCTCTTCTTCTACCGCCTGCTCAACCGGTACGGCGCCGCGCGCGCGTCGCTCGTCACCTACCTGCTTCCGCCGGTCGCGCTCGTCTACGGCGTCCTCATCCTCGACGAGGAGGTGACGCTGAACGCGGCGCTCGGGCTGGTGCTCATCCTCGCCGGCGTCGCGCTCGGGTCCGGGGTGGGATCGCGTCTCCGCCGTCGCCGGCGCGCGGTCGAGCCGGAGGTCGAGCCGGCGTGTCCGCCGGCATGACCTCTGTGCTCGAGGGGGACGGCTTTCGCGTGCGGCGAGCCGGCCGAGCGGACGTCGACTTCATGGCCTCCCTCGCTGCTCACGAGGAGGTCGAGCCGTTCATGGCGGCGGTCTCGCCACGCGAGCGCGAGGAGCTGCAAGAGGAGGTCAGGCGCTCCGACGAGGAGCCCGAGCTTCACGGACGATTCGTGATCGAGGTCGGCGGGGAGCGCGCAGGCGCGATGGCATTCGACGTCGCCAACCGCCGGAGCCGCATCGCCTACCTCCACGCGATCATGCTCGACCCAGCGCACCGCGGCCGAGGCCTTGCGACTGCCGCGACCCGCCTGCTCGTTCGTCATCTCGTCTTCGACCTCGACTTCCACCGAGTTCAGCTCGAGGTCTACGGCTTCAACGAGCCCGCCCTGCGCCATTTCGAGCGAGCGGGCTTCCGGCGGGAAGGCGTGCGCCGGCGAGCGTACTGGCGTCAGGGCGCCTGGGTCGACGGGATCCTCTTCGGGCTCGTCCGCGAGGACTTCGAGACCGCGCTCGGCAGCCGACCCGCCGGGCAGGAGTCCGGCACGCCGTTGTGACAGTTCCGGCACGGTTCCGTGTGTCACACGCGCGCTTTTCGCCTGTACGCTTGAAGGCGGGTGGTGGGACGGGGTGCCCCTGGAGAGTTAAGGAGCTCGGAAGGGCTGTCGGTAGCTCGCAGACGGCGCGCTCCCGCTTCTCGACGAAGACGGGGTCGAGCCGCTCCGGCTCGCCGCTGTCGATCAACAAAACAGGAGCCAGTCATGGAGCTGATCCACACCTGCTACCGCATCACCGACCCCGACCGGTCGGTCGCGTTCTACGAGGCGCTTGGATTCGAAGAGCGCCGGCGGCTGCCCATCCGCGACGAGGCGATCAACATCTTCATGGGCCTGCCGGGCGACGGCGACCGGCTCGAGCTCACGTACAACTTCGGGGTCGAGGAATACGAGCTCGGCACGGGCTACGGCCATATCGCCGTGACGGTCGACGACATCCACGGCACCCTCGCCAGCCTCTCCGAGCAGGGCATCGAGCCCGAGAAGCCTCCCTATACGGTTCGGGAAGGAGGCTCGCTGCTCTGCTTCGTGCGCGACCCCGACGGCTACAGGGTGGAGATCATCGAACGCCCCGTAGCCTCGTGATCGAGAAGCTCGAGAAGGAATGCGATGAGTCCTGAGGCGCCGTCCGTGAACGGCGGAGACGACCGCATGCTCGTCGGGGCGTGCCAGTGTGGCGCAGTTCGCTATCGGGTCGCCGACGCATTCGTGTACGCGGCGAACTGCCATTGCTCCCGCTGTCGCGCGGCAACCGGATCGGCATTCAAAGCGTTCGCAGGCATCGAAACGACGAAGCTCGAGATCACGAAGGGAAGGGACATCCTCCTGATCGTCGGTGAAGACGACCTGAACGACACGCGCTGCGCGGCATGCGGTTCCCTTCTCTTCTCCGTGGTGCGCAATGGCAACTACGTGCGCGTCGCGATGGGCTCGCTCGTGGATGCCCCGAGTATTCGACCAACCGAGCACATCTTCGTCGGCTCCACGGCGCCATGGTTCGAGATCACCGATGACTTGCCCCAGTCCGAGGAGAATGAGTAGCCGCCGGCGAGCGCAGCTGGCTAGGGCGGTTGTCCACCTTCCCGACAGCTAGCGGATCGAGGTGATCGAGCGAGGCTCAGCATGAGGCCGACTCGACACTTGTCGCTGTGTATCGCCGGAGCCACCGGCTGGACGGGGCGGGCGTTGGCGCGGGCCGTCCTGGACGCGCCGGACCTCGCGCTCGCCTCGGCCGTCAGCCGATCGGCATCCGGTCGCGACCTCGGGGAGGCGCTCGGCGGCGACGTCGGGGGAGTTCCGGTGCACGCAAGCGTCCGCGAGGCGCTCGACGGCGTCGACGTCCTCGTCGACTACACGTCCGCGACGGCGGTGAAGGCGAACACGCTGGCCGCGATCGACGCGGGGGTGGCCGTCGTGATCGGCAGCTCGGGTCTGGCGGCTGCGGACTTCGCCGAGATCGACTCGGCTGCGCGCGAGCGCTCGGTCGGGGTCGTAGCGTCGGGGAACTTCTCGCTGACCGCCGCGATGTGCCAGGCAGCGGCCCTTCTCGCGGCGCGTCACCTACCGCAGTGGGAGGTCATCGACTTTGCGAGCGCGAGCAAGCCCGACGTGCCGAGCGGCACCGCGCGCGAGCTCGCGGAGCGGTTGGGAGAGATTCGGCGCCCGGACCTGGGATACCCGATCGACGAGCTGCATGGGCCCCAGGAGGCGCGTGGCGCGACGGTCGAGGGTACCCAGGTGCATTCCATCCGCCTCCCGAGCTTTGTGGTGTCCACGGAGGTCGTGTTCGCTCTTCCCGACGAGCGCTTGACTATCCGCCACGACGCGGGCGGAACGGCCGAGCCCTACGTTCAGGGCACTCTGCTCGCAGCGCGGAAGGTTCCGGAGCTCATCGGGCTCACGCGAGGGCTCGACAGGCTTCTGCTGGAAGCGGAGTGAGGCTTGGGGCTCGCGCGCGAGCGCCCGCAGGCGCTCGGCGCGCGAGCTGAAGTGGTCGATCCTAGTCCACGACGCCGCAGGCGACCCGCGCGCCGGCGTCGCCGGTCGCAAGAGTCGCGGAGTCGGGCCCGAAGACACCCTCGGTCGTCGACTGGTACCGCGTCGGGATGTTGGCGAAGTTGTCGGGAGCAGCGTGGACGATGATCGCCGACCCGTCTGCGTCGACCAGCTCGTCGATCGTGTAGTTGTCGGTGGCGAACTGGGCTTCAGCCGTCCCGTCATCGAGTACGAGCAGGCTTGGCATGTCCCCGGCGTGGGAGCCGTGACCCACGCCGCCGGGGTTGTAGTGGCCACCCGCCGATGTGAACGGCGCGACGCACTGCCCGACCGCATGCACGTGGAAGCCGTGGAAGCCGGGCGTCAGGCCCTGTGTCTCCCCGCGGACGATCACCTTGTCGCCCTGCTGCGTGAGCTTCACGACCCCGACCTCTGCTCCGGCGGCGTCGTGAAGCTCGACCTTGACGTGGTTCTCCCCGGAGGAGCTTGCGCCGCCTCCGCTCCCGTAGAGCGGGGCGGTCAGAGCTCCTGCGACGACGACGAGAGCCACGCCGAGGAGCAACGTCCTTCTCGAGCGGAAGCCATTCGGCATGCCTACCATCCCCCTTTCGTTCCCGTGGCGATTCCGCGCGCCGAACTCTCCCCAAGGACCCGGTGGCGACAACTCGTTCCTTCCGCACTCCGAACCGAAGCCCGTGGGGAAAGCTGCCCGGCAGCGGAACGAGGTTGACGGCGGCATCCTTTCACGTCGCCGGCATGGGGTGAAGGGTCTTTCGCGACTTCCCGCGACTGTTTCGTCACGAAGCGGCACACACCCGTGCGCTTTTTGGCGTTACGGTCGCTTCTATGACGACCCAGACGGAGCTGGCCCCGAAGCCGGCCAAGACGGCGACGCCATGGGGGCGCGCGACGGTGCTCGAGGAGCTACGCGTCTCGCAGCGCGCCGGCGACCGCCGCTTCGAAACGGTCGTCCAGCTGCTCGAAGACACGAAGGGAGGTGAGCTCGTCCGCTTCGCCTACTCGTCCGGCGGCAGGACACGCCGTGGGCCGGTCACCTTCCGCGGCAGGGACCTCGAGCGCCTGCGCTCGGCGCTCGCGTCACGGCCGCGGCTGGCTGAGGCTCTCGACCTGCGAAGGTCTTAGCCGCCCAGCACAATCGAGTAGTGGCTCCGCGGCGGTCAGGCGCGGGCGTAGGAACGTTCGCGGGCTGCATCCACGAGCGACGCGAGAATCAATCCTCCGTCGCCGGAACCGAGCAGCGGGTCGACTGCGTGCTCGGGATGGGGCATCAGCCCAAGGACGTTTCCATGAGCGTTGACCACGGCCGCAATGTCGTCGTCCGATCCGTTCGGGTTCTCACCCCGGGCGTAACGCAGGACGACCTGCTCGGGCCGGAGGTCGACCGGAGCCTGGTAGCACCCGTCACCGTGCTTGACGGGGATCACCAGCGTCTGGCCCTGCTCGCAGCGAGCCGTGAAGAGGGTGTCCTCGCGCTCGACGACGAGCGGGACGTCCCGACACACGAAGGAGAGGGACACGTTCGGCCGCAGGACGCCTGGGAGCAATCCGGCCTCGCAGAGGATCTGGAACCCGTTGCAGATTCCGAGCACCGGCCCGCCCTCGGCGGCGAAAGCGGCGAGGGCTTCCATCGCCGGCGCAAAGCGAGCGATCGCTCCCGCGCGGAGGTAATCGCCGTACGAGAAGCCTCCGGGAAGGACGACGGCGTCGACGCCTGGGAGCTCGGGATCCGCGTGCCAGACGAACCGGGGCTCGGCACCCACGGCTGAGAGAGCCCACGCGGCATCACGGTCATCGTTCGACCCCGGGAAGACCAGGACACCGATGCGCGGGCGCGGCTCGCTCACAACCCGTTGTCCGGGAGCGCGATCTCAAAGCTCTCGATGAGCGGGTTCGCGAGCAGGCGCTCGCACATCCGCTCGACCTCGGCCCGCGCGTCCTCGGCGCTCGCGGCATCCACCTCCAGGTCGATCACACGCCCGACCCGGGCGTCTTCGACGGGAAACCCCAGTTGGCGGAGTGATCGCTCCACTGCCTCGCCCTGCGGGTCGAGGATCCCATTCTTGGGCCGCACGAGCACGGTCGCTCTCACCGGAGCACCACGTCCGGGTCGGCGAGGTAATCGTCGAACTGAATCCCCGTAACGCGCTCGAACGCCTCGAGGTAGCGTGCCCGTGTCCCATCGACGACCTGCTGGGGAAGCTCAGGACCGGGAGGCGTCTTGTCCCACCCCAGCGACTCGCAATAGTCGCGGACGAACTGCTTGTCGTAGGAAGGCTGCCCCCGTCCCGGCTCGTACTCGTCTGCCGGCCAGAAGCGAGAGGAGTCAGGTGTCAGGGCCTCGTCTCCGAGCGTCAGCACGCCGTCGCCATCGAATCCGAGCTCGAACTTCGTGTCGGCGATCAGGATGCCGCGTTCCGCCGCGTATGTCGCCGCGTGCTCGTAGAGCTCCAGCGAGATCCGCTCGGCCTGGGCAAGGACGTCCTCGCCGACGAGCTCGGCCGCCCGCTCTCGGTCGATGTTCTCATCATGGCCTTCCTGTGCCTTCGTCGCAGGGGTGAAGATCGGAGCGGGGAGCTTGTCCGCCTCGCGAAGCCCGGCCGGAAGACGGTGCCCGCAAACCTCGCCGCTGCCCAGGTAGTCCTTCCAGCCGGAGCCGGCGAGGTAACCGCGCACAACGCACTCGATCGGCAGCATTGTCAGCCGACGAGCTTCGGTCGAGCGTCCGTCGGGCCGGAGAGCGAGAAGGTGGTTCGGAACGAGCCCCCGCGTGCGCGCGAACCAGAAGCCGGAGAGGCCGGTGAGCACGCGACCCTTGTCAGGTATCTCGGTGGGGAGAACGACGTCGAACGTCGAGATGCGGTCGCTGGCGACGAGCAGCAGTCGCTCGTCGTCGAGCTCGTAAATCTCCCGGACCTTGCCACTTCCAACGTGCACGGCCTCAGGCATGGACGGCTTCCTCCTTTCGTTCGCGGATCTTCTCGGCGAGCGCGCCGAGGCGCTCGAAGAGGGTGTCGACGTGGCGGAGAGCGTCGTCGAGGTCGAACGCGTCGGCGAGCGCCTGCCGGTCGAGAAGCGCGGCGATCTCGGGATCGGAAGCGACGAGCTCTTGGAAATCGCGCCCCTCGTCCCAGGCGGCGAGCGCGTTTCGCTGGACGAGCCGGTAGGCGTCGTCCCGCGAAAGCCCCGCCTGGACCAGGGCGAGGAGGAGGCGCTGGCTGAAGACGAGGCCGTGCGAGGCGTCGAGGTTCCGGCGCATCCGTTCGGGGTGGACGACCAGGCCGGTGACGAGCCAGTCGAAGCGGTCGAGCATGTAGTCGAGCGCAAGGAAGGCGTCCGGCAGGACGATGCGCTCGGCACTCGAGTGAGAGATGTCGCGCTCGTGCCAGAGGGCGACGTTGTCGAGCCCGACCGTTGCGAACGCCCGAACGACGCGCGCGAGCCCCGAGATGCGTTCCGCCACGACCGGGTTGCGCTTGTGCGGCATCGCCGACGACCCCTTCTGTCCGCTTCCGAACGGCTCTTCGACCTCTCGCAGCTCGGTTCGCGCCAGGTGCCGGATCTCGGTTGCGAAGCGATCCAGCGAAGCGGCGCAGAGTGCCAGCGCCGACAGGACCTGGGCGTAACGATCCCGCGGGACGACCTGGGTCGGCACCGCCTCTGGCTCGAGGCCGAGGCGCTCGCACGCGAGCCGCTCGACCTCGGGGTCGCCGCCGCCGTAGGTCCCTACGGCGCCTGCGAGCTTTCCCACCCGCATCCCCTCGAGTCCCTGGGCGAGGCGCTCGCGGTCACGCTCGAGCTCGAATGCCCAGCCGGCGAGCTTGGCGCCGAACGTGATCGGCTCGGCATGGACGCCGTGCGTGCGTCCGGCCATGGCCGTGTAGCGGTGCTCGTCGGCCCGGTGGATAACGGCCTCTTGGGCGGTGTCGATCCCTGCGAGCAGGAGCGCGCCTCCCTCGCGCACCTGAAGCGCGGTGGCGGTGTCGAGCACGTCGGAGGACGTGAGCCCGTAGTGGAACCACCGTCCCGTCGGGCCGAGGGCCTCGGCCACCGCGTCGACGAAGGCGGCGAGGTCGTGCTGCGTCCGCCGCTCGATCTCGGCCACTCGCTGGGGGGAGGGGACGATCGCGCGGGCGCGTGCCTCGGTCGCCGCCTCCCGCGGCACGACACCTAACTCGGCCCACGCATCGAGCGCTGCCAGCTCCACCTCGAGCCAGCGGGCGAGCTTGCTCTCCTCCGACCAGACGAGCTTCATGGCCGGGCGGGAGTAGCGGGCGATCACACCGGCAGTCTAGTGAGCGCGGAGGCGGGCTCTCACTGCTCCGCGGTGGGGCGGCCGGGCGTCCCCGGATAGCCGCCGCCCTGCGCGAGGATCTTCGCCGCCAGGATGGCGGCGTTGCGTGACCCGTTCACCGAGACGCAGGCAACCGGGACGCCGGGCGGCATCTGGACGATCGCGAGGACTGCGTCCAGCCCGCCCATCACGCTCTTCGAGGACGTGAGCGGCACGCCTATGACCGGCAAGTCAGTGTAGGAGGCGACGACGCCCGGCAGCGCCGCCGCCATCCCGGCGCCGGCGATCAGTACCCGCGTTCCCCGGAGCGCTGCGGTCGACGCGTACTCGGCGACTCCCCGGGGATCTCGGTGCGCCGACAGCACCTTCAGCTCCCACGAGATGCCTCGCTCGTCCAGCTCGACACATGCGGGCTCGATCGCATCGCGGTCGGACTCGGACCCGATCAGGATGCCGACGAGCGGGCCGACCGCCTCGAATTCCTCGATGACCGCGAGCGGGTGCGGGCTTTCCTCAGGCATTGGCGTGAACGGCGACGAGCGCGATGTCGTGACGGTACTGGACGCCGGGCAGCTCGATGTGGTCGACGGCGCGATAGGCGAGCTCCCGGGCATCGCGAACCGATTCGCCGAGCGCGGTGACGTTGAGGACGCGACCGCCCGCGGTCACGAGCATCCCCGAGCTGAGCACGGTGCCGGCATGGAAGACGAGGGCACCGGTTCGCTCGGCCTCGTCGATCCCGTCGATCGGAAGGCCCGTGGCCGGCGCATCAGGGTATCCGGCCGCCGCGAGGACGACCGTAACCGCCGTTTCCGGGCTCGCCTCGAGCTCCACGCCTGCGAGCGAGCCCTCCGAGACTGCGGCCAGCGCCTCGAGCAGATCGCCGTCGAGGCGCGGAAGGATCGCCTGCGTCTCGGGATCCCCGAAGCGGCAGTTGAACTCGAGCACGCGCGGCCCGTTGTCGGTGAGCATGAGCCCGGCGTAAAGGAGGCCCTGAAAGGGGGCCCGGCGGGCAGCGAGCTCACGGAGCACGGGGCGGTGGACGGTTTCCACCAATGCCTCGGCCTCCCCGTCGGCGAGCCAGGGCACGGGCGAGTAGCTCCCCATCCCGCCCGTGTTCGGGCCCCGATCGTCGTCGAGCAACCGCTTGAAGTCTTGGGCAGGAGCAAGCGGCAGAGCATCCGCGCCGTCGCAGAGCGCGAAGAGCGAGACCTCGCGACCCTCGAGCAGCTCCTCGACGACGACGCGTCCGCCCAACGCCTCGGCCCGCGGCAGAGCCCTCGCCAGCTCCGCCTCCGTCTCGCAGACGAACACGCCCTTGCCGGCGGCCAGACCGTCAGCCTTGACGACGCAGGGCGCCCGCGGCTCGTCCACCTCGTACGCGCTCGGCACTCGTGCGGCCCGGAGCACGTCCTTGGCGAAGGACTTCGAGCCCTCGATGAGCGCCGCAGCTGCGCTCGGGCCGAAGACCGCGGTCCCGGCCACACGGAGCTCGTCGGCGAGCCCCGCGACTAGCGGCGCCTCCGGCCCGACGACCACTAGGTCGATCCCGAGCCGGCGGCTGAGCGCGACGAGAGCCTCGGTGTCATCCGGGCGAACGTCGTGGCAAGTGCCCAGGGCCGCGATGCCGGGGTTTCCCGGCGCCGCGTGGAGCTCGCCGAGACGCCGGCTCTGTGCGATCTTCCACGCGAGCGCGTGCTCGCGACCGCCCGCGCCCACGATGAGGACCCTCACGCGGCCGAGTCTAGTGCCCGCCCCGGTCGTGCGGGTTAGAGTATTTCTCTGCGCGCACAAGCCGACATGCTCGTCGGCGTGTGTCCTTGAACGAGCGACCCGAAGGAGTAAGAGCTGATGGCAACGGTCGAAACGGGCCCCACCCAAGTTCAGAGCGTTCTCGCGAAGGGGCCGATCCCGGACCCGATCCCGACGCTGGAGGAGGCGCGCGGCGACGCCACCCGTGGCCAGAAGATCCAGGAGATTCGCAAGCAGATCAACGAGCTCGGGATCAAGTACATCTTCTTCCAGCAGGTCTCCGTCTCCGGGCATGTGAACGGCAAGGGCGTCTCCGCGACCATGTGGGAGAAGGTGGCCGAGGAGGGCTATCAGCTCGTCTACGGGGCGACCGCCGACCTTTTCGTCGACCGGGAAGACCGCTACATCGGCTTCGGCCCGGAGGAATCGGAGCTTGCGGCCGTTGCCGACCTCGACACCTTCCGGCAGCTTCCCTGGGACTCGCGCGTCGCGCGCGTCTTCTGCGACTGCTACGGCACGGAGACCGGCCAGCTGCTCGAGGCCGATCCTCGC
>Ga0081538_10005971_pt1 | contig 10839 bp, 10 predicted proteins | sample TabmetS5T2R1_FD_71022 | JGI IMG/M metagenome (GOLD analysis project Ga0081538, IMG submission 71022) | Tabebuia heterophylla rhizosphere microbial communities from the University of Puerto Rico - S5T2R1 | ecosystem: Host-associated > Plants > Roots > Rhizosphere ...
CCCGGCCCGGGCGCGGGGGCGGCCGGGGGGGGCGGCGGCGGGGGGCGGGCGCCGCGGGGCGGGGGTCGCCGGGGGGCGGGAGCTGGGCCGGCTCAGGCCCGCGCTGGCGTCGGCGGTCGCCGGCCGCCGCACCGGCGTGATGGTGGTCGGCGAGCCGGGCGCCGGCAAGAGCACGCTCGTCGACGCGTTCGTGCAGGAGGCCGGCGTCACCGTGGGCGTCGGACAGTGCCTCGGCCACCGCGGGCCGGGAGAGCCGTACATGCCGGTGCTCGACGCGCTCGGCGAGCTCGCCCGCGGGCCGGCCGGCGACACCGTGGTCGCGACGCTGGCGCAGGTGGCGCCGACCTGGCTGGTCGAGCTCCCGTGGCTGCTCACGGACGGGCCGGACGCCGAGGGCGTCCGCCAGCGTGCGCAAGGCGCGACACGGGCGCGGATGCTGCGCGAGATGCTCGAGGCGCTCGACGCGATCGCCGCCGGGGCGCCGCTGCTGCTGGTGCTCGAGGACCTCCACTGGGCCGACGACTCCACGCTCGACCTGCTGGCCGCGCTGTTGCGCCGGCGCGAGGCGGCGCCGCTGCTCGTGGTCGGCACGTTCCGGCCCGAGGGCGAGCCGCCGGTCGCGGCGCTGCAGCTCTACTTCGAGAACGGCGAGGGCGGCGAGGGGGACCTCGACGAGCGCCTCTCGCCGTTCGCGGCGCGGGCCGCCCTCGCGCTCCGGCGCAGTCGCCGCGTCGGCCTCATCTCCCTCGCGCTCCGCCGCTCGCAGACCGTCATCGGCGTCGTCAGCCAGGCCATCGCGCAGCTCTCCCTCGCGCACACGCTCGAGACTGCGGTCGAGCGGATCGCGGAGCTGACCGGCAGCGGACACGTCGCCATCTATCTCCGCGAAGGAGAGCGGCTGACGACTGCGGCCTCGCGCGGTCTTCGAGGTGCGGACGCCGAGCTGGCCGAGCGGCTGCTCGAGCTCGCGCTCGGCCCGTTCCGCGGCCGCGGCTTCGTCTTCATCGAGGACATGCGGCGCGACGCGCGTTTGCGCGGTCTCGAGTCGGCCTGGGAAGAGACGGGGATCCGGCGCGTGCTCTTCATCCCGCTCGTCGTCCACGACGAGGTGATCGGCGCCCTCGGCGTCTACAAGACGCGCTCGCGCCCTTACCGGGAAGGCGAGGAAGGCCTCCTGATCGCACTCTCGAGCCAGCTGGCCGTGGCCGTCCAGAACGCCCGTCTCCACGAGCACGCGAAGGAGCTCGGGGAGCGGCTCGAGCGCACGCTGGACTCGGAGCGCCGTGCTGCACGGCAGCTCCGCGGTCTCTACGAGATCTCGCAATCGTTTGCCGAGAGCCTCTCGCTCCAAGCGACCCTCGACGCGGTCGTGAGGTCGATGGTCGAGCTCTTCGAGGCCGACGCCGCCGTGATCCGCATGCCGGACGACCGCGGCGAGATGCTCGAGGTGCGGGCGGTGCACGTGCGCGACGAGGAGCTGGCGGACGCGGCGTCGAGGCTCCTCGGTGCGCCCCAGCCGGTGGGCGCGCCGACCGCCCGCCGCCTGCTCCGGTCGCGCCGGCCCGTGCTCCTGGAGCAGGGCGCGGTCGGCACAGACGACGCCCACCGCGTGCTCGACGCGTTTCTCGCGCGCGGGTCGACCGCGGCCGTGCTGCCGCTCGCGACGCCCGGTGAGATCCTGGGCACGCTGACGCTCCTCTCGCTCGATCCCCGGCGGCCGCTCGACCGCGAGACGGTGGACGCCGCCATGACCGTGGGCGCCCAGGCTGCGCTCGCGATTGACAACGCCCGCCTCTACCAACAGCAGAAGGACTTCTCCGAGACGATGCAGCGCTCGCTCCTGCCCCACCACCTGCCAGCGGTCGAAGGCTTGGAAGTCGGCCACGTCTACGAGTCGGCGGCGCGCGTCGACGTGGGTGGAGACCTCTACGACTTCCTGACACTGGACGACGGCCGGCTGGCCGTGATCCTGGGGGACGTGACCGGGAAGGGAATCGAGGCCGCTGCGGACATGGCCATGGCGAAGTTCAGCTTCCGCGCGCTCGCCCGCCTTCACTCGGAGCCCGCGGAGTTTCTCCAGCGCGTCAACGAGGTGATCGTCGACGAGATCGGAGGCGGCAAGTTCATCACGATGCTCTACGCGCTCGTCGATCCGAGAACGCGCACCGTCGCGTGCGCCAGCGCCGGCCACCCAGCGGCCAAGGTCGTCAGGCCGGACGGCACGGTCGCGGACCTCGCCGGGCGCGGGCTTGCTCTGGGGATCGAGCCCGACCAGCTCTACGAAGCCGAGCGGGCCGAGCTCGAGCCGGGTTCGACCATCGTGCTCTACACGGACGGGGTCGTGGAGGCTCGCCGCGAGGGGAAGCTCTACGGGGAGGAGCGGCTGCACACCGTCCTCGCCAAGGGCGCCGGCCTCGATGCCCAGGCGCTCGCCGAGTCGATCCTCGCGGACTGTCGGAGCTTCGCGGGCGGCGAGCTCGGCGACGATTGCGCGCTCCTATGTCTCCGACTCCCTGCCGCTGACTGAGGCGGCCGCATCCCGCCCGCCAGTGGCCGTCCGCGCCGTCGGGCGCATGCGGCTCGGGATCGTCGTCTTCATGGCGGGAGCCGGGACCCTCGCCACGGAGATCGCGGCGTCGCCCCTGCTCGCGCCCTACTTCGGGAGCTCGACGATCGTGTGGGCGAACATCATCGGCCTCATCCTCGCCTACCTGTCGCTCGGGTATTGGCTCGGAGGCAAGCTTGCCGACCGGCGCCCCGAGCCGCGCGTGCTCGGGACGATCGTGCTCGTGGCGGCGCTCTTCATCGCGTTGCTCCCCTTCATCGCCAGGCCCATCCTCGACGTCGCCGTGCGCGGCCTGGACGCCGTCTCGGTCGGCGCCGTCATCGGCTCCTTCTTCGCCGCCCTCGCGCTCTTCGCAGTCCCGGTGACGCTCCTCGGGGGGGTCTCGCCGTTCGCGATCAGGCTCGCCCTCGCCGATGTGGGCGAGGCGGGGACGGTCGCGGGCCGCCTCTACGCGCTCTCCACCGTCGGCAGCATTCTCGGGACGTTCCTGTCGGCGCTCGTGACGATTCCGCTCATCGGCACGCAGAGGACGATGCTCGGGTCGTCGGCCTTGCTCGCCTTCGCCGCCGCGCTCGTGCTCGGCAACCGTTGGCAGCTCGCGACGGTCGCGATGGCGGCGTTGCTGCTCGTTCCGCCCGGGGCGATCAAGGAGTCCGAAGGGCTGCTCTACGAGGCTGAGTCGACGTACCAGTACGTCCAGGTCGTGGAGCGCTCGGACGGCTCCCGCGCGCTCAAGCTGAACGAAGGAGTGGCCGTGCACTCCGTGTGGTATCCGGACTCGGTGCTGACCGGCGGGGAGTGGGACATGTTCCTGCTCGTCCCGCCGCTCCTCGATCGCCCACCCGAGCGGATGCTCGTGATCGGTAATGCGGGGGGAACGATCGCGCGTGCGTACGGCAGGCTCTATCCGAGCGTGGAGATCGACGGCGTCGAGATCGACCCGAAGGTGAGCGAGGCCGGGCGCCTGTACCTCGGCCTCGAGGACAATCCGAACCTCCGCGTGATCACGGACGACGGACGTCCGTTCCTGCAGGAGACCGATTCCCGCTACGACGTCATCGTCGTTGACGCCTACCGCCAGCCCTACATCCCCTTCTACCTGGCGACGAAGGAGTTCTTCCAGCTCGCTCGGGAGCGGCTCGCTCCCGGCGGCGTCCTCGCGCTCAACGTCGCGGCCGTCCCAGGCGACGAGCGGCTCTCGGAGACGATCGGCAGCACCGTCCTCTCCGCCTTTTCGCAGGCGTGGCGCTGGAAGCCCTTGCGCTTCAACGAGCTCGTGCTGGCCTTCGACCGCCCCCTCGAGGAGAGCGAGCTCCTGCGCCGGGTGGAGGGAGCGAATCCGGCGGTTGCGCCGCTCGTCCCGCTCTTCCAGCGCGGCCTCGAGCCCGTGCGCTCTGAGGCCGGCGTGCTCACCGACGACCGCGCGCCCGTCGAATGGCTGACCGACCGAATGATCATCGACTTCATCGCGGAGGGTGGAGAGCTCGACGAAGCGCTCCTCCCCACGGCTCCGTGAACCTCCGCCGCGAGGGGCGACCGCTCCGCATCGGACATCGCGGAGCGCCTGCGCTTGCCCCCGAGAACACGATCGAGTCGCTCGTCGCCGCGATGGATCGAGGCGTCGATCTCGTCGAAATGGACGTGACTGCCGATCGCGACGGGCTCCGTCTCGCCCACGAGGCCGCCAGCCTCACCAGCGAGAGCCCTTCCCTCGAGGAGGCCCTCGAGCTCGTCCGCGCGCGGGGGGCCGGTGCCATCCTCGACCTCAAGTCTCCCGGCGTCGAAAGCGAGGTCGTCGGGCTCGTGCGAGCCCATGGGCTCCTCGACCGGGCGGTCGTCGCCTCCTTCCACCCTCGCAGCCTGCGCGCGGTCAACGAGCTCGAGCCGAGCCTGACGACCGGGCTCTCGTACCCGAACGACCGCGCGGGACTCGCCGACCGGCCCGCCTTGCAGCCCCTCATCCGCGCCGGTCTCGCCGGTCTGCGGCGCACGCTCCCAGCGCGAATCGGGCGCATGCTCGCCCGCGCCCGCGCCGATACGGCGCTCCTCCATCACGGGCTCATCACGCGCCGGCTGGTAGACCGCTGCCACGCGCGCGGCGCGGCCGTGCTCGCGTGGACCGTCGAGGACGAGGCAGTGCTCGAGCGGGTCTGCGCGGCAGGAGTCGACGGCGTCATCGCGAATGACCCGGACCTCTTCGGTGATTAGGATCATGGCCACCGTGCGCCGGGCTCTCCTGCTCTTGGCGATCCTCGGCGCCTTCGGCGTCCCCCTCGCCCACGCCCAGGAGCCGCCGCCTCCGCTCGTGCCGAACAACGTGACGGTGGCCGGCGTGATGATCGGCGGCCTCACCGCCGACGAAGCAAGGGCGGCGGTGCGGGCCTCCTTCAGGCGCCCTCTCGTGCTCGCGTTTCCCGGTCACAGGCGCGAGGCTCAACCCGGCGCCTTCGGCGCGACCGTCGACGTGCCGGCAGCCATCGCGGCCGCCATGGCCGCTGCACCGGGCGCCGCGCTCGAGCTGCCGGTGCGCTTCGACCGGCGGGAGCTGCGCAGGTCCGTCCATCGCCTCGCGCGCGCCTGGTCGCGTCCGGCCGTCGACTCCACCGTCCGCCTCCGCGGTCTCCGACCGTATGTGACGAAGGCCCACAAGGGCTTCCGAATGCGTGAGTTCCCCGCGCGGATGAGCATTCGCCGCACCCTCGCAGCGCACGAACGCGGCCCCCTCTGGCTTCCGCGGCGGGTGCTCCGCCCCGACGTCAACAGAAGGAACTTCGGGCCCGTCGTCGTCATCCGCCGCGGCTCGCACGGTCTCTACCTCTACCGCGGCTCACGTTTCCGCCGCTCCTTCCCGGTCGCCGTCGGCACGGCTCAGTATCCGACTCCTCTCGGGCACTTCCGCATCGTCACGATGCAGCGCAATCCGTGGTGGTATCCGCCTGACGCAGACTGGGCAGCCGGCGCGACTCCGATCCCGCCCGGCCCCGGGAACCCGCTCGGGACGCGCTGGATGGGGCTGTCCGTGGGCGGAGTGGGCATCCACGGCACGCCTGACGCGGCCTCGATCGGCTACTCGGCTTCGCACGGGTGCATCCGGATGCGCATCGCAGACGCCGAGTGGCTCTTCGAGCGCGTCCGCGTGGGCACCCACGTGTTCATCGTCTCCGCCTAGCTGACCGAACGGCTTCTCTTGAGCCGTAGCTAGAGTTGGCCCCGATATGGGGCGCGGCCTGAAGATTGCCCTGCAGGCGGGCGCAGTTCTCCTCGTTGCGCTCCTCGTCGCGCTCCTCGGCTGGCAGGTCTTTCGCACGAACGAGGGCCGAGAGCTCGCCGGGAAGGTGGACTCCGGGCAGGCGCCGCCGGCTCCCGTCTTCGAGCTCGAGGAGCTCGACGGTGGCGGGACCGTTTCCCTTGCGTCGCTGCGCGGGAAGGCCGTCGTCCTCAATTTCTGGGCGTCGTGGTGTGGGCCCTGCAAGGACGAGGCCCCCGAGCTCGAGGCGGCGTGGCAGCGATGGCGCGACCGGGACGTGGTCGTGGTCGGGATCAACCTGCAGGACTTCGACACGGACGCGCGGCGGTTCGTCGATCGCTACGGCCTCACCTACCCGGTCCTCCAGGATCGCGAGGGCTGGACCTGGGGCCGCTACGGCCTCAAGGGCCTGCCCGAGACCTGGTTCGTGAACACGGAAGGGCGGCTCGTCGGAGAGCGGTTCGAGGGTCCGGTCAGCGCGGAAGACCTCGACGAGAACATCCGCCTCGCGCTCGAGTCGGAAGCATGAATCGGGCCCTCTTTCTCGCCGTTCTCGTCGCTCTCGTCGCGGCCGGGCCGGTGGCGGCGAGCGAAGAACATCCCACCCTCGCCGAGCTCGAGCAGGAGGTCATCTGCCCGACCTGCCACACGACGCTCGCTCTGTCCAGCTCGCCCATCGCCGACCGGATGCGGGCGTTCATCAGGGAGCGAATCGCGGCCGGCGACACGAAGGGCGAGATCAAGTCGAAGCTCGTCGACCAGTTCGGAGAGTCCGTCCTGGCAGCGCCGCCGAAGAAGGGCTTCAGCCTTCTCGTCTGGCTGCTCCCGCTCGTCGGCATCGCCGTCGCAGGAATCGTCATCGGCCTGCTGGCGCGCCGCTGGTCGCGGGCGCGGGCGCCCGCCCAGCCCGATCCGTCCTCGAACGGGCGCGCTCCGCTCGATCCCGATCTCGAGCGGCGACTGGACGAGGAGCTCGCCCGCTTCGACGCTTGAGACGCCCCTGATGGAGGCGAAGATCCCGCTGGCCTTCGTCGCCGGACTCCTCTCCTTCATCACCCCCTGCGTCCTGCCGCTCGTCCCCGGCTACCTCTCCGCCGTCTCCGGCACGAGCGTCGGCGTGGGAGGCCGCCGCGTCGCCGCCTCGAGCCTTCCTTTCATCGCCGGGTTCACGATCGTCTTCGTCGCGCTCGGCGCCCTCGCCGGTGCGGCGGGCGGCCTCTTCGACGATCCGCGGCTGCTCAGCATGGTGGCGGGGCTCGTGATCGTCGTCGTCGGCTTCGCCTTCATGGGGCTCCTCCCGTTCGGCTGGATCGACCGGATGATCGCGCCTCAGCTCGTCGACGGCGCGAGGCGAAGCGGCTCCCGAGTCCTTCTCGGCGGTGCTTTCGGGGTCTGCGCTGCGCCGTGCATCGGCCCCGTTCTCGCCTCCATCCTCGCGCTCGCGAGCGAGGGCAGCACCGCGGCGGAGGGATCGCTGCTCCTGCTCGTCTACTCCCTCGGACTGGCCGTGCCGTTCGTCCTCGTGGGGATCGGGTTCGACCGCGCCATGGGCGCATCCCGCTGGCTGCGCGACCGCTACGAGACCCTTCGCATCGTCAGCGGCGGGATCCTCGTGGGTCTCGGCCTCCTGCTCTTCTTCGACCGCTTCTGGTGGATCCGGGTCGCGTTCAACCGCCTGTTCGAGTTCTTCGGGATCGGGGTCTGACCCTAGCTCTCGTCCATCCACGCGCGGACGCGCGCGACCGCATCCACCCGGGCCTGCGCGCCTCGCGCCCGCGCCCGCCGCTCCACGTCGTCCAGCCAGTCCCGCATGCGCTGGGTCGCGTCGGGCTCGGCCGCGAACTCGTTCCAGCGGGACGCGGCAAGCGCGATCGCCATGTTCATCTGGCGCAAGTAGACGGGATCGGCGACGCTCTGGCGCCCTTCCCGCTCGAACCAGGCGCCGACGCGGCGCGCAAAGAGTTCGCTGTTCATCCGCCTTCGCGATGTTAGGCTCCCGCCCGTGGCGACGATCCTGCTGGTTGGGGTCGATCTCTTCTTTCGAGGCAAACTCGACGCGCTGCTCGGCGGGCACAAGCTCACGACCACGGACAGCGTCGATCCGCCCGACCTCGTGATCTGCGATCTCGCGCGCGTCGACGCCGACGAGGTGGCCGAGACGTACCCCGAGATTCCGATCCTCGGCTTCACCACGCACACGGACACCGCGGGGCTGCGGGCCGCTCACGCGGCGGGCCTCGACCGCGTCGTCGTGCGCTCGGCGCTGGCGGAAAGGGCACCGCAACTCGTCGAGGAGCTCGTCACATAGACTCGGCGCCGTGACATACATCATCGCCGAGCCCTGCATCGACATCAAAGATCTGTCCTGCGTCGACGTCTGTCCGGTCGACTGCATCCACGTCTTCGACCGGATGTTGATCATCGATCCGGAGGAATGTATTGACTGTTTCGCGCCGGAGGAGACGTTCCTGACCTCGTGGGGCGTCAGGTCCTTCGCCGAAATGGAGAACCAGACGGTACGGGTCCTCACAGACGACGGCTTCACGCCCGCGCTAGTCAAGCGCTTCCGGCAGAAGCCCCTCGTGAGCGTCGAGCTCCAGCCGGCCTTCGAGGAGCGCGACCGCTACGGCGGCTGGCGGCTCACGACGCGCAACATCTCCAGGTACAGACGTCTAGTTCGTGCCACGCCGACGCACAACTGGGTGCTCGCCGACGGGCAACGGACCGACGAGCTCGCAGTCGGGCAATTCGTTCCCGCTGCCCGAGTAAACCCGAAAAGGCACGGTGAGAGCTACCGGCTCGGCGTTCTGCACGGCCTCGTCTTCGGGGACGGCAGCTGGAACAAGGTGGAGGTCCGCTCTGAGGAGCATCTGCACTACGTCCAGCTCTACGGAGAGAAGGTCGCACGGTTCCGCGATTTCTTCGATCAGGTCAACTTCTCCGCTTGCCTCGATGTCCACCCGGGCTACCTCGGTACGGGGGTTGTCAGGGCGCCGCTGAATCTCAAGCGCGCGCTGCCTGAGGATGCTGACGCGGAATACATCGCCGGCTTTGCCGACGGCTGGCTCGCCGCCGATGGCGACCGCGGAAAGGCTGGCTCCTGGCGGCTGCGCTCAACTGATCACGAGGCGCTCTCCTGGCTCGAGGCTGCAGCTCCGTACGCCGGTTACATCGTCGTTGGATCCGGCGAAGAGGCGAGCCAGACGACGAACTTCGGCGTGCGCACCAGGCCGATTCGCTGGCTCTACCTGGCGGCTCGCGAAACGTTCTGGCGCGTCATGGCCGTTAGGCCGGTCGAAGCTGACGAAGAGGAGACGTTCTGCGCGGTCGTACCGCGCAAGCATACGTTCACCCTCGCCGGCGGAATCCTGGTCGGGAATTGCGGGGCCTGCGAACCGGAATGCCCGGTTGAGGCGATCTTCCCCGAGGACGCGCTGCCGGAGAAATGGGAGCCGTTCGTCCGGATCAACTACGCCTACGGCGACGGTCCGGAGGTCGTCAACAAGCTCGTGGACGAGTACGCCACCGAGCACAACGTGCAGAACCCACCGCTGGATCAGAGCTAGGCGGGCGTCAGCCGCAGCTCGCGCGGAATCTCCCGCTCCAGGGCGAGCGCCCCCATCCCCGCAAGCAGGCAGACCCCGGCGGCGAGCGGCCAAAGGGCCAGCGGCTCGTGCTGGAGCACGAACCCTCCGATCGCGGGCCCCACGACGAAGCCGATCTCCCAGGAGATCGTGGACATGGCCATGTAGCGGCCGCGCAGCCGCGGCGGGGCGAGGTCGGCGACCAGCGCGCCCTGCGTCGGCCCCTGGAAGCACTCCCCGAGCCCGAAGACGACCCCGGCCACCGCGAGGCCTGCCGCTGCCGCGGCGGCCTCCAGGGTGGCCCCGCAGACGAGCACGATCAGCCACGCGCCCGCCCAGAGGCAGGTCATGAGCGCGAGCGCGGGCATGCGGCGGCGTCCTTCGAGCAGGCGGGCGATAGGGAGCTGGGCGAGGACGATCACGAGCGTGTTCACGAGGAAGATGACGCCGATCGCGCGCTCGGTCACTCCCGCCTCGTTCTTCGCGAAGGCGGGCAGGAGCTCGATCTGCGCGTAGCCGGCTGACACGAAGAGCACGTTCAGTCCGACGATTCCGAGCAGGAGCCGGTCGCGGAGCACGTCGCGGTAGCGACCGGGCGGGGCGCCCTCCTGCACGGGAGGCAGCTCCGGGTCGGGGACGAAGGCGAGGACGCCCACGAAGGCGAGGAACGAGACCGCGTCGACGAGAAAGAGGACGGTGAAGCTCGTGGGATTCGAGGTCGTCGCGATGAGCCCGCCGGTGAGGCCGCCGAGGCCGATGCCGAGGTTCCGTGAGACCCGCTGCAGCGCGTAGGCCGCGTGACGCCGCGCACGCGGGGCGAGCCCGGCGAGCAGCGTCGACTGGCTGGGCCAGAAGCTGCCGTTCCCGAGCCCCGCGACGAACATCGCCACGAACGCGTGCCAGGGCTCGCGCACGAGCGGGAAAGCGCCGAATCCGACGGCCATCAGCACGAGGGCGCCCCCGAGGGTGAGGCGCCCGCCGAACCGATCCGAGAGCCAGCCTGCGCCCGGGCTGGCGCACAGGCTCGCCACCCCGTTGGTCGCGAGCACGAGCCCGGCGATCCCGAGCGAGAAGCCGCGGACGTTGTGGAGATAGATGACGATGAACGGGAACGTGATGCCGTTCCCGAAGGCGTTCAGGAGGCCACCCGCCTCGAGCGTCCAGACGGCGCGCGGGAGCCGCGGGTCGATCGACCGCAAATAGGCGGCAAACCTTTCGGTCAAACGTCGCCTAGGGTCGCCCAGACGTCGAGCTTCGAGCGGACGCGGCTCACGACTTCCTCCGTGAACTCCGTCGTCGATGCATGGCCGCCGAGGTCGGCCGTGCGGATGCCGCTGGAGACGACCTCGAGGCACGCCTCGCGGATCGCGCGGCCCGCCGTGCGCGCGTCCTTGTCGTCCATGTGGCTGAGGAGCGCCGCCGCCGCGAGGATCATCGCCATC
>Ga0081538_10005972_pt1 | contig 10839 bp, 10 predicted proteins | sample TabmetS5T2R1_FD_71022 | JGI IMG/M metagenome (GOLD analysis project Ga0081538, IMG submission 71022) | Tabebuia heterophylla rhizosphere microbial communities from the University of Puerto Rico - S5T2R1 | ecosystem: Host-associated > Plants > Roots > Rhizosphere ...
GGTGGCGGCGGCGGCGCGGGCGGGGGGCCCTCGACGGGGCCGGCGGAAAGAATGGACCGGAGCAGCCCAAAGGGGACGACTGGCCAGGGCACCGGATCACAGATGGATCGCGGACAAAGCAGCCAGCCTGGCGCCGCCCAGGAACGCGGCCAGACCGGTCAGCCGCAAATGCGCGATCAAACGCAACCGCGCACCGGCCAGGGCCAGACGCCGCAGCAGCAGCGGGGCCAGACCGGGCAGCAGCAGAAAGGCCAGCCCGGAACGCAGCAGCAGACCGGTCAAGGCCAGAGCGGCGCCGGCTCCGCCGCGCTGACCACCGAGCAGCGCAGCAGGATCCGCACGACGGTGCTGCAGGGCGGCAACGTCAACCGGGTCTCCAACGTGAACTTCAACATCAGGGTCGGTACGGTCGTGCCGCGCTCGGTGAAACTGGTGGCGGTGCCGCCGGTGATCCTGGAAGTCCATCCGGCTTGGCGCGGCTTCCGCTATTTCGTCGTCAATGACGAGATCATCATCGTCGAGCCGGGCACGCTGAGGATCGTCGCGGTCATCACGTGACCGCCGACTCCATAATATGCCGAGACGGAAGGGCGGCCCCGCCGCCCTTCTTGCATTTGTCGCCGCGCATCGGCGCGGACCGACTCATACTCACGAGCACAAGACCGCGGCCTCGTTGAAACGGCGGCGTTTCATCGCTTTCTTGAGGCTCGGAAGAATCGCATTGTGGGCTGCGCCTAATCGGTCTCCCATGTCCCGCAAGAGCCAAGTGAGCGCCGGAATCCTGGCCTACCGCCTGAGGCCTGGCCTGGAGGTGCTGCTGGCGCATCCCGGCGGGCCGTTCTGGGCGAAGAAGGATGCCGGCGCGTGGTCGATCCCGAAGGGGCTGGTCGAATCCGGCGACCTGCTCACATGCGCGCGGCGCGAGTTCACGGAAGAGACCGGGCTCGATGCCGACGGGGCGTTCATCCCGCTCACGCCGGTCAAGCAGAAGAGCGGCAAGACCGTGCATGCGTTCGCGCTTGCGGCGGATTTCGATCTCTCGCGCTGCCGCAGCAATTACTTCAAGGCGGAATGGCCGCCCCGATCCGGCAAGTGGAAGAACTTCCCCGAGGTCGATCAGGTCGCCTATTTCGACGTGGCCACCGCGCGCACGAAGATCCTGCCCTACCAGCAGCCGTTCCTCACCGAGCTGGCGCATAAGCTCGGGTTGGAAACGTGAGGCGGCAAGGCTCCACGCGGCCGGCGGGGGGCGGCGTCACGATGGCTCGGCACTGACGTGCTCGATCCCTCGCCCGCCCATGTCATAGGATACCGCGTATGCCGCCGCCCGCGGCGCCACGTCGGCGATGATCGGCAGGTGATCGGAGCAGCTGCGCCCACGCCCGTCGATATAGCTGCGGATGAGCGCCTCGCCTGGCCGGCAGTAGACGCGATCGAGGCGCAGCAGCGGCCAGCGCGACGGAAAGGTTCGATAGCGCGTATAGCCGGGTAGCTCGCGCGACAGCGCCGATCGCACCGAGCCGGGCCAGAACCAGTCGTTGAAGTCGCCGATGATCATCGTCGTCATCGTGCCGGCACCCGCAATGGCGAGCAGGGTCCTGGCCTGGTTGCGGCGTTCGCGGATGCTCAGGCCGAGATGAGTGGCGATGATGCGCACCGGCGCGAGCGGCGTCTCGACTTCGGCCATCACGGCGCGCCGCGGCTCGCGCTCGGGAAACGAGATGTCGTGGATCTCGCTGGTCGTGATCGGCCAGCGGCTGATCAGCATCTGGCCGTAGTCACCGTCGGTGGTGGTGATCGATTTCGCCCCGATGCCGTGGCGGCCGAGCGCGTCCTGCAGGAACTCGAACGGATTGTCGCGCGCCAGCTTGCGGCGTGAATCGACCTCCTGCAGGGCGACGACATCCGCATCCCAGCGCTGGATCAGCTCGACCACGCCGGCCAAATCGAATCGTCGATTGCGCCCGACCGCGCCGTGAATGTTCCAAGTCATCACGCGCACGGTGGAGGGACTTTTTTCCCTCAAGGTCGTTCGTTCCACCGTTTCGAGACGAGGACCTGCAAACCGACCGACACGAGAATCCACGCAACAACCGCCGCCACCAGGAAGGCGAGGTCCGCCGGGTTGGGATGGGTGAGGATGCGGACAACCTGGTGACCCAGGATGGACAAGACGACGAGGCCCGGCAACATGCCGAGCGCGGTTCCGGCGAGGTAGTCGATCGGCCGGATCGCGCTTGCTCCCGCCACCAGGTTGACGACCGTGAACGGGGCGAGCGGGACCAGCCGTATGGTGGCCACCGCGATCACGCCCTGACGCGCGATCTTGCGGCGGATGCGGTTGAGCCGCGGGCCAAGGACATTGCGCAGCGCGTCCTTGCCGAGCCTGGCGCCGACCGCGTAGGTGATGATGGCGCTCGCCAGCACCCCGGCCGTGGCATAAGGAAAACCGGGCCATGGCCCGAAGGCCGCAGCGGTCCCGGCGATCAGCACCGTGACCGGGAACGCCACCAAGCCGGCTGCGACGAAGGTCGCGACCACCAGGATTGGAGCCCACGGGCTGCTGCCGAAGGACGCGAGCGAACGCTGCACGGTCTCGAGCTCGGCCCATTGCGCCAGCGGCGTGGACTGCCAGGCGAGCGCGAGGGACAGGACCACGATAGCGGCGAACGCCAGCTTGAGTACCGGGCCGCGCCGGCGGTGGCCGTTCCCGAACACGGCCTCGAAGAACGCATCGGCGCCGATCGGTTGCTCGGGATCCGCCACGCTCTCGATATAGGCGGCGATCTCGGGAGGATGCGGCTCGCCATCCGCCGGCGGCCGCAGCCTGTGCCCGCTGCAGCTCAACTGGTCGGCCGTCGCCAGGAGGGAGCCGGTTCGCTCCATGCAGGCCGCCACGTCCTCCGCCGCCACACCGCAGTGCTCGCCGATCAGGCGGTTGCGCACTCTCAGGATCGTGCGGCGCTCATCCACGCTCGCGGCCTCGACCGCGAGATCGCATTCCGTGTCGGTGCCCATCGAGCGATTGTTCAAGTTCGCCGAGCCGACGCGCAGGAAGCGATCGTCGATCACCATGACCTTGGAATGGACCATCGTATCCGTCGTTCGCTGGCCGTCTGTCACTTCCGGATAGAGCAGGCGAACGCGCGTCCCGACGCCGGCTTCGTGCAGGATCTGCATGAAGCGGATGCGTCCGGTCCGCATCGTATGCGCCTCGAGCCAGGATTCGTGGTTCTGCGGCGCGACGATGACGAGCTCGAGATCTGGCCGCTCGCGCATGCGCCGTGCCAGGTGCTCCGCGATCCGGCCGCAGGTGAGGAACTGGTTTTCGATGTAGATCGCGTGCTCCGCAGCGTCGATGGAATCGAGAAACAGCCGCTCGACCTCGCGCACCTCCTCCTGGCCGTCGTAGCGCGGCTGGGTGCGGGCGACGGCGACATCGATGTCGGTGAAGTCCGGCGTGACGCTGGCGGGCCAGGCATAACCCGAATTGATCGCCTGAATCCGTTCGCCGGTCGCGCACATCCAGCGGGCACGCGCGATGCCGCCCAGCGCCCGCGCGGCTGCCCCTTGCACCAGCGCCTGCACGTCATGGAACGGACGGTAGGGCCGGCCGGTGGGATCGACGCGATGCGGATTGTCGACCTCGTGCGCCGGCGTGTCCCACCGCCGGATCGTCACGTCGAGCCCGCCGGAGAACGCCACGCAATCGTCGACGATGACGAGCTTCTGGTGCTGTGAGGAGCCGAACGGCACGGCGTCGTCGAGGGCGAAACGGACCCGGTCGGGCGTCTTCCAGCCCAAGGCGATGCGCGGAAACAGTTCGCGTTCGTTGGCATACAGGACCGAGTAGTCCCACAGGAGGAGGCGCACGGTGAGCTTGGGCCGTTCCCGCACCAGCGCGGAAAGGAAATCGGCCAGCGTCTCGGGATAGCCGTCGTCGGCGCGATCGGTCTCGCCGACGAGCCGGGTCTGGCTGTGCAGGTCCCAGCCGACGATGAACACGCTGCGCCGCGCCTGCAGCAGGGCTTCCCGCACGGCCCGGAAGAACGGGCCACCGTCGATGAGGACCGCCATGCGCTCTGCGCGCTCGATCCGCCAGGCGTTGCGGCCGCGCTGAAGGACCATCCTCGAAGCCCCAGGGACATAAGGAGAGTTTGGTCGATCGCGGCACTCCAATAGGGTCATTCTAAAGGTCCGTGGGCCTAAACTTCCCTAACCGCTTAACGCCAAAAGGCGGATTTGGTCGCACGCACCGCCGGTATGCCTCGTCTTCACGGCGCCGCAGCTCCGCTCATATAAGCTTGGCGGGCAGAAGATGCAGGGGCGATGCCCTTGTGGCTGCACCAACCTGCGCGACCCCTCACCGCCGTCACATCACGTCGGCATTGCCCTGTTCGGCAATGAAACGTTGCCGCCCTTGCTCGATGACAGCCTCGCGCTGGATCTCAAGATCGATGGCGTCGGCCCGGATCGTTGCGACGGCGGCGAGGTCGAACAGGCCGGCAACCCGGCTGAGCGCTAAGCCCTCACCTCCTGGCGCTGGAACACCACGTAGCCGATGACGAACAGGACGATCGTGCCGGCGATCAGCCCGACAATCTGCGGCCAGGCCATTATCAGGCTTTCGGCCATCGGCAGCGGTGCGCCCACCACGGCGCCCTGGAGCTGGCTCAAGTAGATCGGTCCGAGCCCGCGGGTGGTCGGATCGAGCAATGCCAGCACCACCTCGGCGAACAGCGTGCTGGGCGAGAGGCGTGCCAGTGCGGTCTGCAACTCAGTCGTCTCCGGCGTCGGCAGGCCGAGCGAGGTGTAACGCGGGTCGGGTGGCACGATCACCGCCGCAATGGCCGGCGCGAGCGCCGGCCAGATCACCGTCAGGAACAGCCACAAGCCGAGCGTCACCAGGGCGGCGGTTGCGGCCGACCGGAACACGATCGAGAACAGCATGGCGAGCGCAAGCCATACGCCGGCATAGGCGATGGTCACCAGCAGGAATATGAAGGCTCGCGTCACTTCCTCTCCACTGGGCGGGATGCCCAGAAGCAGCAAGCCGAGACCAATGACCAGCAGCCAGAGCGCGATCAGGCTGATTGCCAGCGTCGCCACCCCAGCGAGGAATTTCCCGAACAGCAATGCGTCACGATAGATCGGCTGTGCCAGGATGCGGCTGAGGGTACGCCGATTGTGCTCGCCGTTCACCGAATCGAAGCCGAGCCCGATGGCCATCAGCGGCACCAGAAATCCGAGGAACGAGACGAATGACGGCAGCGGGTACTGGTCGCGCGTGGTGGTAAACAGTCGCAGGAACAGGAATGCGTCTTCCGCCGTGCTCTCCTTGAGCTGCTGGATTGCGCCGTAAAGCGCGGCCATCGCAGTGAGCACCACCAGCCACTCGAGCACGCGCATGCGCGCGCTGGTAAGGTGGTCCGACAGCTCCTTGAGAAAGACGACGCCGAGCCCGCGCCACGGTGAGCCTTCACGCCGCATGACGCATCCCCTGGTTCTCAAAGTAGCGGGTATAGATCACCTCCAGGCTCGGCTCCTCGACCGAAAGCCGCATCAGGCGTCCTCCGGCCGAAACCACAGCGGCCGCCGCCTCCGGCCGAACGTCGCGCGCGGCGAGAAGGCGAAGCCGATCCGGACCTGTCGTCTCCACCGCCCGCACGCCGGGAACCTGGCGAAGCCGCTCGGCCAAGTCCTGCCCTTGCGCCTCGACCTCGACGGCGAACCCGCCGCCAAGGACTTGGCGGCCGAGTTCCTCGACCGTCCCAAGCAGCACGATCTTGCCGGCCTGGAACAGCGCAACGCGATCGCACACGCTCTGCACCCTTTCCAGCAGGTGTGACGAGAGCAGCACCGCCACGCCCTCATGCTTGAGCCCGCGGATCATCGCCAAGAGCTCCGCCGTCGCCTGCGGATCGAGTCCGGAGGTCGGCTCGTCGAGGATGGCGATGGCCGCCTCCTTCATCATGATCTCCGCCAGGCCGAGCCGCTGCCGCATGCCACGCGAGAACGTGCCCACACGATGGTTGGCGACATCGCCGAGCTGCACACGGGCGAGCGCAGCCGCGATCCGGTCCTCCCGCTCGGCGGCCGGAATCCCGATGAGACGGGCGGTGTAACGCAGATTGTCGGCAGCGCTGAGATGGTCGTAGAAACCCACCGTGTCCGGCAAATAGCCGACCCGGCGTTTCACTGCGAGCGGCTCGCGCTGCGGATCATGTCCGAGCACCCGCGCCTGCCCTCCCGATATGTCGGTCAGGCCGAGCAGCATCAGGATGGTGGTGGTCTTGCCGGCGCCGTTCGGGCCGAGCAGCCCGAAAATCTCACCCGGAGCGATGGTGAACGACACGCCGTCGACGGCGGTCGCGGCGCCATAGCGCTTGGTGAGATCTCGCGCCTCGATGACAGGTGAGTTCATCGCCGGCCGAACCTCGCCACCGCCCCGACCATGACCAGCAGCGCGACGCCGATAATGCCTACGCCGGCGATCCCCCACATGGGCGAGGTGGTCACCGTCATGCGGAAATTGGACGAGGCGGACTCGCCGCGTGAGGTGGCGCGGAGCGTCGTGACGAAATCACCGGCAATTGCCTTGGCCGCCGGTGTGATGAGCGCCTGGACCTCCTGGTTCTGACCGGCCGCTATGCGGTCGATCTGCTTCGGCTCGAAAGTGATTTTCCAGCCACTCGGTCCCGAGCCGGACAGCTCGATCTGGTCCGCCGGCGCCGTGCCGGAATTGGTGATGAGAACCGGAATCGAGGTTTCCTTGCCGGCTTCGGCGCGGGCGCTGACGGACCCGTCCCGGCCGGTGATGTCGAGCTTGGGTTGCCCGGTGACTTCCAGCACCACGTCGGCTTTGGCGTTGGCGTCCTCGGCGGTGGCGCGCATCGCGACCGGATAGCGGCCGGCGCCGATCGTGTTCGGCGGCCGCACTTTCAATTTCACGTCTTTAGACTGGCCCGGCTCGATTGGAACCGCATTCAGTTCCTGGCTGCCATACTGCTCGGTGAACGACGTCTCGAAATTCCGCGGCGCATCCGCCGCCAGCGCCACCACCAGCCGTTTGCCGCTGTCGTTCTTGACAGCGATCTGATATTCGAAGCTCGACTTCGCGGTGCCACGCAGCTCCGGCAGCTGCGGCTGAACCGAGAGCTTGGCAGGCAGATCCTTCGCCAGGGTCACCGCGATGGGAAGGCTGACATTCGCGCCCTGCCCCTGCGCCGTCACCATCATTGTCTGGGTGCCCATCGCGGCGTTCGCCGGAACATCCAGCCGCAGCTGCAAGCTGGCGCTTCCATTTGTCGCGGCCATGGCGGCGGCAACCGGTTGGCCGCCGCCAAGAAGCGTTGCAGTCCAGCCGGCGGGAGTGCCGGAAACGGCCAGTTCGAGTCGCTCCGGCGGCAGATTATAGTTCTGCAGGCGCAAGGAAATCGTGGACGTCGTGCCGGGGCGGACGGTGACCGCCGGGTAGTCGGTGACGAGATACAAACCCTTGATGTCGCGCGGTGTTTCTTCGGCGCGCGCCGGTGCGGCGCCCAGCACAATGACCGCACAGACCAGGAAAACCAGACGGCGCATTGGTATTTCTCCCACTGACGGAATGCGATTTTTTGTCCCCGAAGGACCGGTCCCGTAGCATACGGCGAGCGTCTGGGGGACAGCCTCATCTTTTTGGCAATCGTGACGAAATCGTGCAAGTGAGCAGTGATTTCGGCCACAGGAGGGCATTGGCGCGCAACTGGTGGGAATGGGCTTTTGCCATCAGGGAAAACCCCCGCGACAAAGAGCGGCACTGCCAGAACGCACCGCGCATCCTTACTTTTGGCATCAGGCCGAGCGGCCTCCCCAAGCCCCCACGTCCCCCCAAGGCCGTTCGGTACCGGCCCCGGTCGATCTCTATCGGCCGGGGCTTCATTTTGCAGTGCGAATAGCGAGCAGCGAACGGGGAGCGAGGGGAATGACCTTTCCCTTCCCGTGAGGCGAACCAGCGAACAGCCAATGGCGAACAGGAAGCGAGGGAATGGCAGTCCCTGTTCCTACTCGCTATTCGCTACTTTGAGCACCGTCGGCCAGTCGGGCTCGTCCTCGGGGAGGACCCAGGGCTCGAGGAGCGCGGCGTTCTTCCATTCGGCCCACGCGGGCAGCGCCATGATGGCCTCCATATACGCGCGCGACCGCTCGTCGACCGCGATGCCATAGGTATGGAAGCGCGACACCACCGGCGCGTACATGGCGTCCGCGGCGGAGAAGCGCCCGAACAGGAACGGCCCTGCGAACCGCGCCACGCACTCGCTCCACATGGCATCGATGCGTGCCACATTGGCGGCGACGTCGTCGGGCAGATCGCGGCGTTTGACCGGCCGCCAGAAATTCATCGGACAGTGACGGCGCAGCGGCACGAAGCCTGCGTGCATCTCGGCGGCGATCGCCCGCGCATGCGCACGCGCCGCGGCATCCGCCGGCAACAGGCCGGCGGCCGGGAATTTTTCCGCGAGATAGTCGAGGATCGCCAGCGATTCCCAGACATGGATGTCGCCATCGAGAAGGACCGGGACCTTGCCGGACGGCGACAGCTTGAGCAGCATCGGCTTGAATTCGGGATCGTTGAGCGAGATGACCCGTTCCATGAAGGCGATGCCCGCCGTCTTCATGGCGATCCACGGCCGGAATGACCACGATGAATAATTCTTGTTGCCGATCACCAGCATGAGCGCCATGGCCATTCCCCTGTTTTGGCAGAGCCCAGAATCAAGGCATTGAGGCGCGCCGACAAGCGAATTGTCGTGATGGCGGCGATCAGCGGCGCGGATGAGCGATGTATCCTTTCACCGGTCTCGATCTTGTGGCGCTGGCCTGGTTCCTCGGCATCTGGATCACCTATGCGGCAGTGATCGAGTCCACCCCGCTATGGCGGCAACGGCCTGAACTCCCTGATGGATCGCTACCGCGAAGTGTGGATCCGCCGCATGCTCGAGCGCGACATGCGCATGGTCGACATGCAGATCATGGCGGCGCTGCAGAACGGCACCGCCTTCTTTGCCTCGACCTCGCTCATCGCCATCGGCGGTGCCCTCACGCTGTTGCGTTCCCCCGACGAGGTCCTCACCGTGCTGGCGACCTTGCCGTTCAGCATCGAAACCACACGGACACAATGGGAGGCCAAGGTGATCGGCCTCGCCGTGATCTTCATCTATGCCTTCTTCAAATTCGCCTGGGCCTACCGGCTGTACAATTACGTGGCGATCCTGTTCGGCGCGACCCCGTTCGCCGCCGACAAGGACAGCCCCGAGGCGGCCGCCCATGTGGTCCGCACCGCCCGCCTCTTCACCAGCGCCGGGCGACACTTCAACCGCGGCCAGCGCGCATTCTTCTTCGCCCTCGCCTATCTCGGCTGGTTCATCAGTCCGTCGGTGTTCATGGTCACCACGGCGGCGGCGCTGATCGTCATGTGGGCGCGCCAATTCGTCTCGGACTCGCGTCGCGCCGTGCTGGGCGAATGATCGGGCCGTGCTGAGCCTGCCCAGGACGGCTGGCAAGCCCGCCGCCCCCAGTCGGATACGTAATACTAAAGTCTAAACCACCGGCACGATTGGCCGCAGGTGCTCCGGCAGCCGGCCAGCACGGCCTCGCCTGTGGGCGATATCTCAGTTGGCGCGAATCGGCCCGGGAAACAGCTCCGGGATGTAGCCGCCTGCCCAATAAATCAGCAGTCCAACCCATTCGCGCGCCGCCGTGTCGGTCCGCCGCAAGCCATCGCCGAGGTTGGTGAACGGTCGCAGCAGGTCGCTCGCGCCGCGCGTGCGCCAATCGACCGGATAGGCCTCGATCGGGAAGCCGGCCCGCCGGAACGCACCCACCGAGCGCGGCATGTGATAGGCCGAGGTGACGAGCAGCCAGCGCTCGCCCGGCCTGGGATCGGCGATCGCCTTGCTCAATCGCGCGTTCTCGACCGTGTCGCGCGAGCGGTCGTCGACCATCACGCGGCTGCGCGCGATGCCGAAACTTTCCAGCAGGCGAAGCGCCAGTTCGGATTCGTTCGCGCCCGGGAACACGAGTTGCCCCGAGCCGCCCGAGAACACGATGCGCGCCGCCGGATAGCGTTGCGCCAAGGAGGCCACGTCGGTCAGGCGCTCGGCCGCTTCGTTGAGCGTGATGTCGCCGCGCGCGCCGGACACCACCGTGTCGAGCGCGCCGCCGAGCACGACAAAGCCGTCGGGTGGCCGTCCTGGCCGCCCCGCTTCATTCCAAGCTGGGAAGCGCTGCTCGAGTGGCAGGATCAGCGCATTGCCGATCGGCGTGAGGCCGAACACGGCAAGCAGCACCAGGCTCGCGGCGGCAAGCTTCACACCCGCGCGTGCAAAGCGCGTCGCCATCAACACGACCCCGAACAGGCCGAGCGTGATGAGGATGTTGGACGGCAGCGCGAAGAAGCCGAGGACCTTGGCGAGGACGAAGAACATCGGGTGCGATCAGCCCCGCTTCGTTTCCGCCTCGTAGCGCGCCCGGGTGGCCTCGTTGGGCGGATAAAGGCCGGGCAGCGAAGCACCCTTCTGCACCTCCGCCAAAGCCCAGTTCTCGAACCGCTCCTGCGCCGGGCCCAGTTTCGCCACCTCGTCAACCAGCGCGACCGGAATCACCCCCGCGCCGTCGCCGTCGGCCACGATCACGTCGCCGGGGAACACCGCCACGCCGCCGCAGCCGATCGGCTCCTGCCAGCCGACGAACGTGTGCCCGGCGACCGAGGACGGCGCCGCCACGCCGGTGCACCACACCGGCAGGCTGCACGACAGCCCGCCCGCCGCGTCGCGCAAGCTGCCGTCGGTGACGAGCGCG
>Ga0081538_10005973_pt1 | contig 10837 bp, 11 predicted proteins | sample TabmetS5T2R1_FD_71022 | JGI IMG/M metagenome (GOLD analysis project Ga0081538, IMG submission 71022) | Tabebuia heterophylla rhizosphere microbial communities from the University of Puerto Rico - S5T2R1 | ecosystem: Host-associated > Plants > Roots > Rhizosphere ...
GCGCCAATGCGAAGGCACCCGCCAGCGCGGCTGCGAGCAGTCCGACGTAGGCCCAACCGCCACCGTCGTTCCGGGGCACCGTGACGCCGATCTCGCGGACCGTCAGCAGCAGCACGCCTCCGACGCGTTCGGGATCATCGATCGGTGGCAGTGTCGCCAGGAACGCCGAGTTGACGAAGACGATCACGAGCAGGGGCGGCACGTTCCGCACCGCCTCGACGTACGTGCCGGCGGCCCTCCGCACCAGCCAGTTGCTCGACAGCCGGGCGATGCCGACGAGCGTCCCGAGGATGAGCGTGAGCACGATGCCCAGCAGCGCCACGGTGATCGTGTTGCGCAGGCCGACCAGCAGTGCCTCCAACACGGTGCTGCTGGGCGAGAAGTCGCTGTACGCGATGCGAAAGCCGGCCTGCTGATCCAGGAAGTCGAACGACGTCTCGATGCCCAGCGCCCGCTGGTTGGCGGTGAGGTTGTCGTAGAGGTAGGCGAGGAAGGCGCCGACCGCGACCATGGCACCCAGCTGGAACGCGAAGCGCAGGATGCGCACGTCGCGCCACGGCGGTGGGCGGGTGGTCGCGGTCGGCCTCGCCATTCTCGTCAGGTGCTCAGCGGTACGGCGGGGCGTACAGGAGCCCGCCGTCGGCCCACTGTGCGTTGATCCCGCGCTCGAGGCCGAGCGGCGTGCTGGGACCGACCGTGCGCTCGTAGATCTCGCCGTAGTTGCCCACCTGGGAGATCACGTCGACCGCGAATTCGGGCTCGAGGCCCAGGCCAGGATCGAACGGCGCCGGTTCGGCACCCTCCTCAGCGGCCACCGGCTGACCGAGGAACCGCAGGATGTCGGGGTTGTCGCTGCTGGTCATCTGCTCCACGTTGTCGCTGGTGATGCCGAACTCCTCGGCCTGGATGGTGGCGAGCACCGCCCAGTTCACGGCGTCGGCCCACTCGTCATCGCCGTCACGGACGGCAGGCCCGAGCGGCTCCTTCGAGAACGCGTCGTCGAAGATCACCAGGGCTTCGGGGCCCTCTGGGAAGGCCGAGCGCTGACCTGCGAGCTGCGAGAGGTCGCTGGTCCAGCCGTCGCACTGTCCGGCCCCGAACGCCTCTCCCAGTGCGTCGGCATCGGGGAACGTCAGCGGCTCGTACGTCAGCCCCGCCGATTGGAACCGGGTGGCGAGGTTCAGCTCGGTGGTGGTGCCGGCCAGAACGCAGATGGTGGTGCCGTTCATGTCCTCGATCGACTGGAAGCCGGAGTCGGCCCGCACCATCATCCCCTGGCCGTCGTAGAAGGTCGTGGCCACGAAGTTGGCACCCTCGCCGCCGTCGCGGCTGGCCGTATAGGTGGTGTTGCGTATCAGCACGTCGATCTCGCCCGACTGCAGCGCCGGGAACCGCGTCTCGGGGTCGGATAGAGCTGTGTACTCGACCGCCTCGGCATCGCCGAGCACGGCGGCGGCGACCGCCTTGCAGAACTCGATGTCGAAGCCCGAGTATTCGCCCTGCTCGTCGACGAGGCCGAACCCGGGCACCGTTTCGTTGACGCCGCAGTTCAGCGTGCCGCGGTCCTGCACCTCGGCAAGCAGACCACCACCGCCGTCTTCGTCGCCGCCTCCGGTAGCGGCTTCTTCGCCGGTCTCGCCCTCCCTGTCGGCGCTCGAATCGTCGTCGTCGCTACAGGCGGCACCGAGCAGGGTCAGGACGGAAAGCAGCGCAACGTGCGTGAAGACACGTCCGCGTCGGAACATTGATCTCCCCCTTGTCGGCAGCTGCGCAGACCGGTGACACGCCCGCCCCTGGCCTCTGCAGCCGGCTGCCCAGCCGATTTTGTCAGCGAGGGTGACCCTAGCCTCGGGCCTCAGCGCGCCGGTATGCCGTCGAGCACCTGCGTCACGAGCGCCGATACGGCGCTGCGTTCCGCACGCGTGAGGGATACGTGGGCGAACAGGGGGTTGCCCTTCAGCGTCTCGATCACCGAGACGACGCCGTCGTGGCGGCCCACGCGCAGGTTGTCGCGCTGGCCGATGTCGTGCGTCAGCACCACGCGGCTGCCCTGGCCCAGCCGGCTGAGCGCCGTCAGGAGCACCGAGCGCTCGAGGTTCTGGGCCTCGTCGATGATGACGAAGCTGTCGGTCAGGTTGCGGCCCCTGATGTGGGTGAGCGGCAGCACCTCGAGCAGCCCTCGCCCGAACACCTCGTCGATGACCTCGGACCCGGCGATGGCCTCGAGCGCGTCGGTGACCGCGGCGCCCCACGGCATCATCTTCTCGGTCTCGGAGCCGGGCAGGTACCCGAGGTCCTGCCCGCCGACGGGGAAGATCGGCCGGAACACGATGACCCGGTTGTGCGTGCGCTGCTCGAGCACGGAGTCGAGCCCCGCCGCCAGCGCCAGGACGCTCTTGCCGGTGCCTGCGGGTCCCCCCAGGCTCACGATCCCGACGGCGTGGTCGGCCAGCACGTCGATGGCGATGCGCTGCTCGGCGGACCTGCCCCGCACGTCGAACAACGCCCGATCGCTGCGTGCCAGGTGGATCCGCTTGTCTGCGTGCACGCGTCCGAGAGCCGACTGCTGGGGCCCCGCGTGGAGCACGACGCCGGCGTTGCAGGGAAGGTCGCGTGCCTCGGCCAGGTCGGCCACATGGTCGGAGAAGAGGGCGTCGACGACGCCGCTCTCCACGTCGAGCTCGACGACGCCGTTCCAGCCGGTATCGAGCGCCAACTCGTTGCGGTACTCGTCGGCCGCGAGCCCGACGATCGACGCCTTGAGCCGCAGCGGCAGGTCCTTGGTGACCACCGCGACCTCCAGGCCCTCGGAGGCCAGGTTGCGGGCGACGGCCAGGATCCGGTGGTCGTTGCTGTCGTCGGTCAGCGCCGCCGGGAACCCGGCCATCTCCGTGTGGTTCACCTCGACGCGCAGCGTGCCGCCCTGTGCGTTGGCCGGCATCGGGCGGAGCAGGGACCCGTGCCGGACCCGCAGGTCCTCGAGCACTCGCAGCGTCTGGCGCGCGGCCCACCCCAGCTCGGGGTGGTGGCGCTTGGCTTCGAGCTCCGTGAGCACCACCAGGGGGACCACCACCTCGTGCTCGTCGAAGCGCTGCCAGGCCGACGGATCGGCCAGCAACACCGACGTGTCGACGACGTACGTGCGGCCGGAGGGAGGGCGGTCGGTCACGGAACCCCCAGTCATGACGGACGGGTCACCGGCGGCCAGTCAAGCCGAGCCCCGGCGCACAGGCGCGGATGGTGGATCGGGTCAGCCGGCGGCCGGATCGGACCGGGGCGGCGCACTCGGGCCGTCGGTCACCAACACCACGTGGAGGGCGGTTGGGCCATGCGCCCCCAGCGTGAGGAGCTGCTCGATGTCGCCGGTCCGGCTGGGCCCGGTGACGACCACCAACGACGGCGGCGGCGCTTCGCCAGGGGACCCGAGGCGCCGCAACACGTCGGCTGGGGTTGCGAACAACCTGTCGACCGGCACGACGCAGAGGTGAACGGACGGCAGCAGGGACGCAACCCGGCCGCCGGCGCGGCGGCTGTCGAGGACCACCGAACCCGTGGCCGCGATCGCCGCCGTGGCGGACGTGACGCCCAACGCCGCCCCGGCCGCCGTCGCCGGCGTCGCCGGCTCGACGGCCAGGCCGCGGGTCGCCAGTCGATCGCCGACTGCCCGGGCCTCGGGCTCGTCGGAGACGACGACGGACGTGCCGTCGCGTTCGCCCAGCTCGGCCACGATCCGGTCCAGCAGACCGTCGGGAACCTCGTCCTGGACCACGTGGCACACGCCCTCGGCGTGGGCGACGGCGTCGGCGAAGCTCGTGACCAGGTCGCCGGGGTCGAGGTTGAGGTACCGGGCCTCGGGCACCGGGTCGCTGGGCAACGGTGTCGGGGGCGGCACGTGGACCGGGTTGGGGTGGATGCCGTCGGACAGCAGGGTCCGCGCCGGCGCCAGGAACCGCAGCCTGTCGCCGTGTTCGGTCCCTGTCACCGATCGACGTCCCCGATGGCTCGGCTCACAGGCCCTCCCTCCAGATGTCGCGGAAGCGACGCTCGGCCGGTCGCGGCACCGTCCGCCCCGCCCCCCAGGAGCGGCCGACCGGTAGGCGTCCGGCCAGCGGCGCCACCATCCGGCCCCAGGTTGCGAGCCGAGTCGTGGCGCCGTAGCGGCGGGCGTCCGACCACGCCGCCGCCCACGCCGTCCAGGCCGCCCGCTCGGTCGTGCCGGCGGCCTCGGCCTTGCGGCGCCGTAGCGACAGCAGCAGGTCCTGCAGCGGGATCTGCACCGGGCAGGCGTCCATGCAGGCGCCGCACAGCGTCGACGCTCCCGCCAGCTCCGCCGCCTCCGGCTGATCGTGGGCCAGCAGCGGCGTGAGCACCGACCCCATCGGCCCGGGATAGACCCACCCGTAGGCATGCCCCCCCACCTGCCGGTAGACGGGGCACACGTTGAGGCAGGCGCCGCAGCGGATGCAGGCGAGCATCTCGTGGTACTCGCCCGCCAGCAGGTCGCTCCGGCCATTGTCGAGGATCACCACGTGCAGCTCGGTCGCCCCGTCGACCTCCCCGTCGCCGCGAGTGCCGGTGACGATGTTGGTGTACGACGACAGCCGCTGGCCGGTGGCGGACCGGGCGAGGAGGGACAGGAGCAGCTCCGCCTGGGCCCAGTCGGCCGCCAGGCGCTCCATGCCCAGCACGACGACGTGGACCGGCGGCAGCGCGGTCACCAGGCGGCCGTTCCCCTCGTTGGTGACGAGCACGATCGAGCCGGTGTCCGCCACGGCGACGTTGGCGCCGGTGATGCCCACCTCGGCGGCGAGGAAGACCTCGCGGAGTCGCCCGCGGGCGAAGCCGACGAGCTCGGTGGGCTCGGTGCCCAGCGCGGGCTCGGCGCCGACGGCGTCGACGAACAGGTCGTGGATCTGGTGCCGGTCGCGGTGCAGCGCCGGGGCGATGATGTGGCTGGGCGTCTCGTCGGCGAGCTGGATGATCCACTCCCCGAGGTCGGTCTCGACCACCTGGGCGCCGGCGGACTCGAGCGCGGCGTTGAGGTCGATCTCCTCGGTGGCCATCGACTTGGACTTGGCCACCCGGCTGGCGCCGTGGCGCCTCACCACGTCGACGACATAGCTGCGGGCGTCCTCCGCGGTGGGTGCCCAGCACACGTGCCCGCCCCGAGCCAGGACCTCGTCGGCGAACCGCTCCAGCAGGCCCGGCAGGTCGGCCAGGACCAGCTGCTTGACCGCGCGGGCGGCGCGCCGGAGGGCGTCCGGGTCCTCGAGCTCCGCGAGCCCCTCGCGACGGTGCGTGGCGAAGCGATCGACGGCGCGGGCCACGTTGGTCCGCAGGCGTTCGTCGGCCACCGCCTCGGCGGTCCGGTTCCGCAGCGACGTTCCCGAGAGCTGATGGTGGCCGCTCATTGGCGCATCCTTCGGGATGCGCGCAATGAGCGCTCGGCCCTTCGGGCCGAGTAACGCACTGTGTTGATGATTCGCTCGCTTCGCTCGCTCATGGTCGGGCCTCCGCGTCGTCGGGGAGCGCTGCGGCCAGGACCTCGGCCAGGTGGCGGACGTGGAGGGGTGCGCCCGTCGCGTCGGACCGGGTCTGGAGATGCATCAGGCACGACGTGTCACAGCCGACCACCACGTCGGGTTCGACCACCGCGAGGGCCCGCAGCTTCTCGTCCGCCATGGCCACCGACGCCTCCGGGAGCTTGACGCTGAAGGTGCCGCCGAAGCCGCAGCAGCGGTCGGCGCCGTCCCACACGACCGGGGCACACCCGTCGACGGCCTCCACGAGGGCAGCCGGCTGGTCGACGATCCGCAGTTCGCGGAGCATGTGGCAGCTCTGGTGCAACGCCACCCGCACCGGCCGGTCGACGCGCAGCGCCGGCAGCGCATCGGTCCGAGTCGCCAGGAACTCCGACAGCTCGTAGGTGCGGGCGCCCACTCGCCGCGCCCTGGCGGCGTCGTCGGCGTCGCCGACCACATCGAACAGCTCGGGCCAGAACTGGCGGACCATGGTGGCGCACGACCCGGCCGGCACCACGACCGCCTCGGCACCGCCGTCGAGCTCCGCCTCGAGCGCGCCGAGCGTGGCGCGGGCGACCCTGGCGGCCTCGCGCGCGAACCCGGCGTTCCACGCCGGCTGGCCGCAGCAGGTCTGTGCCAGGTTGCAGGACACGTCGCAGCCCGCGGCGCGCAGGACACGCACGCTGGCCTCGCCCACCTCCGGCGCCACCACGTCGACGACACACGTGATCATCAGCGAGACCCGCACCGGCTCAACCCTAGGGGCCGCCCGCTGCGGGGGCCTGACCCGTACGCTCTTGGCTCCATGTCCACCCGCCCGTGCCCGTTCTGCGAGATCGTTGCCGGCACCCGGCCTGCGCACATCGTGCTGGACGACGAGGTCGCCGTCGCCTTCCTCGACGCGCGCCCGCTGTTCCCGGGCCACACCCTGTTGGTGCCCCGGGAGCACTTGGAGACGCTCTCCGACCTGCCCGTCGAGCGGCTGGGCGCCTACTTCGAGCGGGCGCAGCGCCTGGCCGGGGCGATGGAGGACGTGTTCGGTGCCGCCGGATCGTTCGTGGCCATCAACAACCGGGTCAGCCAGAGCGTCCCGCACCTCCACACCCACGTGGTGCCGCGCAACCGCAAGGACGGGCTCCGCGGCTTCTTCTGGCCCCGTACCCGCTACGCCGACGACGCCGAGGCGGCCGGCGTCGCCGCCCGCCTGCGCGCCGCGGTGACCACGAGCTGACTGCGGCTAGCGCTCCAGGCGGAGCGACGGGTCGCCGTCCCGCACGGTCAGCGTGGCCGGGATGCCCAGCAGGTCGAACGGGTCCGTGCCCCCCAGGTCGGCCGTCCGCAGCGACACCACCTCGCCCTTCGCCGGACCGGCAACGATCGTGATCTCGACACCGATCGAGCCGTCGTCGCCCGTCGTGGCATCGACCACCACGGCGTCGTAGGTGCCATCGGCGAGGTGGGCCATGCGGAGAGGTTGGCACCTCGGCGGGCGGGCGTGGCCGGCGGGACCCGTATGCCGCGCGGTCGCCGTCGGCCGCGGCATGCTGGGGACGGTGACAGGCGAAGACACGACCATCGGCAAGCTGCTGATCGCCGAGCCGATGCTCGGCGACCCCAACTTCGAGCGCACGGTCGTGCTCATGATCGAGCACCGTCCCGAGGGCGCGCTGGGTGTCGTGCTCAACCGGCCGAGCGACCTGGAGGTCGGAGCCGTGCTCGAGGAGTGGGCCAACCTGGCGGCGGCGCCATCGGTGCTCTACGTCGGCGGGCCCGTGGAGCCCAACGGCGTCCTGGCGCTCGGGCGCAGCCGCGGGGAAGCCGTCGCGCCCGGCTGGACGCCGGTCGTCGGCGACGTGGGGACCATCGACCTGCACCTCCAGCCCGAGGAGGTGGCGCCCCGGGTGGCTGCCATCAGGTTCTTCGTCGGCTACTCGGGGTGGGGGGGCGGACAGCTCGAGTCCGAGCTCGCCGAGGGGGCCTGGCTGGTGGTCGACGCCATCGGGGACGACGTGTTCGCGCCCGATCCGGAGACCATGTGGCGCTCGGTGCTGCGTCGCCAGGGCGGCAAGGTGTCGATGCTGGCCGACTTCCCGGTCCACCCCTCGCTCAACTGACGCCGACGGCGCGAGCGGCGCGCCCTACTCCGGGGCGGTGGCGACGTTCAGCGTGCGCACGACGGTGACCATGAGGTCGTCGCGCCGGCCGACGTAGGCGGCGTCGTCGGGGTCGAGCAGGCGGGCGATCGTGTCCCGATCGTCGGAGGCCACGCGGTCGTCGAGCTCGGTGAGCGCCGAGCGCAGGTGGCGCTCGACCACCTGGCGACCGAAGTCGTCGAGGGGTGGCGGCACCTCGGCGAGGAAGGAACGGGCTCGGACGTCGACCAGTCCCGCCCGCCGCAGCGCCTCCGGCCAGCCGTAGGGCAGCGGGGGGCCGCCCAGCTCCTCGCGCATGTCGGCGAACCACCGGCTGCGGGCCTCGTCGAGTCGGGCCTCGAGGCCGACCCGCCCGACCCCGATGTCGAACGGCAGGCACCGCAGCGGCAGCCCGCCCTCGGCCAGCGCCAGCCGCCCGCCCGGCCGCAGCAGCGCCGCCAGGGTGCCGATCGTCGCCTGCTGGTCCGGCAGATGGTGAACGACGCCCGACGCCCACACCACGTCCGCCGACCCGGGCTCGACGGGGAGCGCGTCCACGGCGGCGCACCACCATCCGAGGAGGCGGCCGGCGATCCCCGCGTCCGCGGCCCGGCGGCGGGCGATGGCGAGGAGCCGCGGGTCCCGGTCGAAACCAACCACCACGCCCGGAGCCACGGCTTCGGCGAAGGCGCAGGCCGCCCCGCCGGCCCCGCAACCGACGTCGAGCACCCGCTGCGGCCGGGATCCCTCGTGGCGGTCGGACGCCTCGAGGAGCCACCCAACCGCATCCGCCACCCAGGGAGCGTCGAAGCGGGCGCTGGTCTCGAGGTTGGTGAGCCACCACTCGGCGAGCTGCTGGTCGATGCTCATGAGCGCCGCCCCTACAGGTCGATGATCGCCTTGAACGCTTCCCCCCGCGCCACGCCGGCGATCTTCCCGTGGCCGACGAGCCGTTCGTCGACCCGGGCCCGGAACGCGGCGAGCTGGGCCTCCTCCTCGTCGGAGCCCGGTTCCACGCGCATCGTCGAGCGCAGCTGGCTGCGGTGCGCCTCGAGCGCCGCCAGTTTGCGGGCCACGGCGTCGTCGCCGGCCTCCTCCACGTGGTCGGGCTCATCCGCCTCGAACAGCAGCAGCGCCGACGGACGGTGGTGCTCGACGTGCTGATCGGGGAAGAAGTGCGGGTCGCGGGCGGCGACGACACCATCGACGGTGAGGAACCCGGCATGGCGATGGTCGGGATGGAGCCGGTACCGCTTCCAGGGGTCGTGTCCCAGCACCACCTCGGGTCGCAGGCGGCGGATCCAGTAGGCGACCTCGCGGCGCTGGCGCAGGCCCGATTCCAGCTCGCCGTCCGGCCAGCCCAGGAACACGACCTCGCCGGTCGCGCCCAGGGCCTTGGCTGCGGCCCGCTGCTCGTCCTGCCGCCGAGCCACGAGCTCGGCCAGGTCCTCGGCCGGGTCCCACGTCCCCTTGGACCCGTCGGTGCACACCAGGTGGTGGACGACGCAGCCGGCGGCGGCCCACTTCGCCAGCGTGGCGCCGCAGCCGAACTCGATGTCGTCCGGGTGCGCGCCGATCGCCAGGGCGCTGGCCGGGGCGGGAAGGTTCACGCCCATGCTTCGCGGCCGTCGGGTACCCGCCGGTGTTCGTTCGGGGGCGCCTCGGGATCGAGCGGGCGCGGACCGGTACCCGGGTCGACCGTCGGCCAGGCGAGGTCGGCGGGCAGGTCCACGTCCCAAGCCAGCCGGTCGTCGCGCACGATGCGGGCGGGCAGGCCGCACGCCCGCGCCTCGCCCCGGTGGCGGGCGAACGAGCCGGGACCGTAGGCGAACCTGAACCCGGTGCCGGTCGGCACGGCCAGCACGTTGGTGCCGTCGAGCCGCCGATCGGGCACGAGGGTCACCCCGGGAAAGTCCGCTACCCAGTCGAGTCGTGTCGCCAGCGGCAGGTCGGCGTGGGCCACCACGGCCATGGTCACGCCGTCGGCGCGCAGCGCAGCCACGCCGTCGGCGACGGCCCCGTTGAGACCCCGCCCCGGGCACCACACGACGCGGGCGCCGGCCCGCTGGGCCCAGGCCCGCACGTCGTCGTCGTCGCACACGACCACCGCCGGCAGGGGATCGGCGGCGGCGAGCACCACCTCGCCCATGCGGCGAGCCAGGTCGGCGCGCTCCACCGGGTCGAGCGCCCCCGCCAGGCGCACCTTGGCGGAGGTGAAGGCCTTGACCGGGACGACCACGGCCGCCGACTTTGGCGACGTCATCACGCGGCAGCGTATCGGCGGGAGGTCGGGCGACCGCTCACGGCAGTAGCTTGACCGCCATGCCGATCCGCGTTGCCGTCGTCGGCGCCGGATCGTGGGGCACCACGGTCGCGGCGCTCGCCTCGGGCAACGCCCCCACCATCCTGTGGTCCCGCCGTCCCGAACTGGCCGACGAGATCAACAAGGGCCACCGCAACGGCGACTACCTCCCGGACTGCCCGTTGCCGGAGAAGCTTCGGGCCACGTCGTCCCTCGAGGAGGCGGTGTGCGACGCCGACGTGCTGGTCATGGGCGTCCCGTCGCACGGGATGCGCTCGACCCTGCAGGCGCTGGCGCCCTGCCTGCGCCCGTGGGTGCCGGTGGTCAGCCTGGCCAAGGGCCTCGAGCAGGGCACCCACCTGAGGATGACCCAGGTCATCACCGCGGAGCTGCCCGGGCATCCCACGGGCGCGCTCACCGGGCCCAACCTGGCGCGCGAGATCATGGCCGGCCACGCCGCCGCCACCGTCGTGGCCTTCTCCGACGACCACATCGCCGCCGAACTTCAGCGCATCTTCGCCACGGAGCTGTTCCGCGTGTACACCAACGACGACGTCGTGGGCTGCGAGGTCGCCGGGGCGCTGAAGAACGTGATGGCCATCGCGTCCGGCATGGCCGACGGGCTCGGTACGGGGGACAACACCCGCGCCGCCGTCATCACCCGGGGGCTCGCCGAGATCGCCAGGCTCGGGCAGGCCATGGGCGGCGACATCCTCACGTTCTCCGGGCTGGCGGGGATGGGCGACCTGGTCGCCACGTGCATCTCCCAGCAGAGCCGCAACCGCTACGTCGGTGAGCAGCTGGGCCGCGGGCGCTCGATGGACGAGATCGTCGCCGAGATGCGGATGGTGGCCGAGGGCATCAAGACGTCGGCGGTGGCC
>Ga0081538_10005974_pt1 | contig 10836 bp, 13 predicted proteins | sample TabmetS5T2R1_FD_71022 | JGI IMG/M metagenome (GOLD analysis project Ga0081538, IMG submission 71022) | Tabebuia heterophylla rhizosphere microbial communities from the University of Puerto Rico - S5T2R1 | ecosystem: Host-associated > Plants > Roots > Rhizosphere ...
ATGGCAGGGCCGCGCGGAAGCGCTCCTCCCGCGGCCCGATGCAAGCCGCCGAAAAGCGCCCCGGGTCGTACAGCTCCGTGGCGAGCTCCGCCAGGTCCTCCCTGGTCACGGCGTCGACCCGGGCGAGCATCTCGTCGAGCGAAAGCAGCGGGACTCCGTGCAGGATCGCCCTGCCGATCCTCGACATCCGCGCCGCGGTCGCCTCGAGGCCGAGCACCATGCGGCCCTTTACGTGCTCCTTCGCCCTGGCGATCTCCTCGTCCGAGACCCCGTCATCCCTCACGGCGGCCAGCTCGCGGCCGATGATCTCGCATGTCTTCGCGACGTTCTCCTCCCGGGTGCCGACGTACACGGCGACCATTCCGCACTCGCTGTACTGCTCGGTGTAGGAGCCGACGGCATAGGCCAGCCCGCGCTTCTCCCGCACCTCCTGGAACAGCCGCGAGGAGGTGGAACCGCCGAAGATCGCGTCCAGGACCCCGAGCGCGAAGCGGCGGTCGTCGCCCCGTGGTATTCCGGGCCCGCCCAGGCAGAGGTGGTACTGCTCGGTGTCCTTCTCGTAGAAGTCCGTGCGGCTCTCCTCGGCCGGACCGACTTCATTCGCGTCCGGGGCCTGGTCCGAGGGAGCCAGGTGGCGCTCGGCCAACCCCGCCACGTGCTCGTGCTCGAGGTGGCCGGCCGCCGCCACGACCAGGCTGGGAGCCACGTAGTGGGTGCGATGGAAGGAGTCGATCTCACCAACCGGGATCGAGGCGATCACGTCCGCTTCCCCCAGCACCCGACGCCCCAGCGGATGCGACCCGAAGACGGCGCCGGCGAGCACGTCGTGGACCCGGTCCTGGGGCTCGTCCTCGTACATGGCGATCTCCTCCAGCACCACCTCGCGTTCGGAGTCGACCTCGGGATACGCGGGGCCGAGCAGCATCTCCGCGAGCAGCTCGAAGGCCCGGTCGGTGTGCAGGTCGAGGAACCGGGCGTGGAGCTGGGTCGACTCCTTGCTCGTCGCCGCGTTCACCGACGCTCCCAGCCCGTCGAAGATCTGGGCGATGTCGACGGCCGAGTGGCGCTCGGTGCCCTTGAACAGCAGGTGCTCGAGGAAATGGGACACCCCCGCCCTCGGCGGGTCCTCGTCGCGGGAGCCGACCCGAACCCACAACCCGAGCGCCACCGATCGCACCGAGTCCACCGTCTCGGTCACGACCCGGACCCCGCCCGGCAGCTCGCTCAGCTCGACGCCGGCGGGAAGCTCTTCGGAGCCGCGCCCGTGAGTCACCGGCGTCCCTGACGGCGCCTGCCGCCGTCAGAGCCGCGGGAACGGCTCCGCCCGTCCCGGCCCCGGCCCCGGCCTCCGCCGTCGCTCCCGCGCCGCGGCCCTGGGTCGCCGGTCCCCACCTCGGTCAGTTCCGCACCGGCCTTGCCCTCGATCGCCGGATCGTCGCTGAGGCGCAGCCCGATGCGGCCGCGCTCGCGGTCCACCTCCACCACGGTGACCTCCAGCTCGTCCCCCGGCTTCAGCACGTCCTCGACCGAGGTCACCCGCTCGCCGGGCTTCACGTTCGAGATGTGCAGCAGGCCGTCGGTGCCCTTGGTCAGCTCTACGAAGGCTCCGAACGCGGTCGTCTTGACGACCTTGCCCGTGAACCGGTCACCGACCTCGGCCTCCTTGGTCATCGACCGGATGCGATCCACGCAGGCGTCCACCAGCTCTCCGGAGGCCGCGTACACCCGCACCGTGCCGTCGTCGTCGACGTCGATCTCGGCCTCGAACTCCTCCGACAGGGCGCGGATCGTCTCCCCGCCCTTGCCGATCAAGGCGCCGATCTTGTCCGGGTCGATCTGGATCGACTCGATGCGCGGAGCGTGCGGCGCGAGCTGCTCGCGCGGGCGCTCGATTGCCTCGCTCATGCGCTCGAGGATGAACAGGCGGCCCCTGCGCGCCTGCTCGAGGGCCTCACGGAGAATCTCGAACGTGACGCCGCTGATCTTGATGTCCATCTGAAGCGCGGTGATTCCCTCCTCGCTGCCCGCGACCTTGAAGTCCATGTCGCCGAGGTGGTCCTCGACCCCCGCGATGTCGGTCAGGACCACGTAGTCCTCGCCCTCCTTTATCAGTCCCATCGCAACACCGGCCACCTGCTCGGAGACCGGGACGCCCGCGGCCATCAGCGCCATCGAGGACGCGCACACCGAGCCCATCGAGGATGACCCGTTCGACTCCAGGGTGTCGGAGACGACGCGGATCACGTACGGGAAGTCCTCCTCGGAGGGGATGTTCGGCACCAGCGCGCGCTCTGCCAGCGCACCGTGGCCGATGTCGCGGCGCTTCGGACCGCGCATGAACCCGGCCTCCCCGACCGAGTAGGGCGGGAAGTTGTAGTGGTGGAAGAAGCGCTTCGTCTCGCGCAGGCTGAGGTCGTCGACCCGCATGTCCATCCGGGTCGTCCCCAGCGCCACGCTGGACAGGATCTGCGTCTCGCCCCGAGTGAACAGCGCCGAGCCGTGCACCCGCGGCAGCAGGTCGACCTCGCACTCGATGGGACGGATCTCGTCGCCGGCGCGACCGTCGGGCCGCTTCTTGTCGACCGCGATCCGCCGCCGGATGGTCTCCTTCTCCAGGTGCCCGAACGCGGCGCGCACGGTTGCGAGCCGCTCGGTGTCCGCGTCCTCACCCTCGGCGGAGCGGGCGTACTGCTCCACCACCTGCTCCTCGACCGCGTCCGCCGCGTCCTGGCGGGCCAGCTTCTCGGGGATCTGGGTCGCCTCGTCGAGGGCGGCGCCATGGGAGCTCTTGATCTCCGTCGCCAGCGCCTCGTCAAGGGGCGGCTCCTCGACCTGCTGCTTCGGCTTGCCCGCGGTCTGGCGCAGCTCCTCCATCGCCTCGCACAGCTTCTTGATCTCGCCATGGGCGATGTCGAGCGCGTCGAGAATCTCGGCCTCGGAGACCCCGTCCGCCCCGCACTCCACCATCAGGATCGCCTCCTCGGTGCCGGCCACGACGAGGTCCATCTCCAGATCCTCGTACGTCTCCTCCTGCGGGTTGATCACGAAGTCGCCCTCGAGCTTGCCGATCCGCACCGAGCCGACGTGGGCCGCGACGGGGATGTCGGAGACTGCGAGGGCCGCCGAGGCGCCGTTCATCGCCAGGATGTCGTACGGGTGGTCGTGCTCGGCCGACAGCGGCTGGCAGACGATCTGCGTTTCGTAGTGCCACCCCTTGGGGAACAGCGGCCGGATCGGCCGGTCGATCATCCGCGCCGTCAGGATTCCCTTCTCCCCGGGCCGGCCCTCGCGGCGGAAGAACGAGCCCGGGATCTTCCCGATCGCGTAGTGGCGCTCCTCGACGTCCACCGTCAGCGGCAGGAAGTCCACGTCGCGCAGCGCATCGGCAGTCGCGGTGCACAGCACCATCGTGTCGCCGCCGCGCACCACTACGGCTCCGTTCGCCTGCCTGGCGAGCTTGCCGGTCTCGAAGGAGATCTCCGTGCCGCTGATCTCCACCGAGACGCGGCTCACGTCAAACATGCTCATGTATTCGCTTTTCCCTCTGGATCGCCCTCGTTGCGACCCTTCGCTTCACAGATTCCTCTGTCTCGATCGCGCTGAATGGTAGCGACCGGGCCTCTGGCGGCCGGGGAGGCGGCCGGGGAGGCGGCCGGACAGGCTAGCCCGAACCGTCGGCGACAGCAGCGAGCTCTCGAGCGACCCCGCGAGCGATCAGGCGCCCGTCGACGAATGCCGCCGGGGTGCCCGTGACCCCAGCGCGGATCCCGGACTCGAAGTCCCTGCGGACCCGCGCCGCGGCCGCCTCGGAGCGCCGGTCGCACTCGAACCGGTCGAGGTCGAGCCCGAGGCCCCGGGCACGCTCCCACAGGTGGGGATCGTCAATGTGGCCCTGATCGCGGTAGATCGAGTCGCACATCTCCCAGAAGGCGCCCTGGAGGGCGGCCGCCTCGGCGGCCGCGTGCAGGGCGGGGGCGCGCGGGTGCTTGCTGGCCACCGGGAAGTGGCGGAAGACCAGCCGCAGGGCCAGCTCGCTGATGCTCTGCCAGGTGGCGGCGCAGTGAGGGCAGGCGAGATCGAGGTACACGATCGCGTCCGGCCCCTCGCCCCGCACGCGGTCCTCGGAGCGGACCGCCGGGACGCCCGCCGTGGTGAGGTCGGTCAAGGCTCGGCTTGGATCGCCGGCTCAGGCGGCGGAGTCCAACGCATCGAAGATCAGGTTGGCGCCCGGGATCTCCTTCACCGAGGGCGTGGCGTGGGACCAGCGGACGATCCCGTCCTCTCCGACCAGCACCAGGGAGCGGTTGTTCGTCCCGCGATCCTCCTGGAATGCCCCGTACAGGCGCGACATCGCGCCCTTGGGATGGAAGTCGGCGAGCAGCGGGATCGTCAGGTTGAGGTGCTCGCGAAAGGCGCGATGGCAATAGGCCGAGTCCACGCTGACGCCAACCAGGCTGGCGCCCCTGGCCTCGATCTCGGGCAGCACCTCCTGGTAGATGCTGAGCTGGTCGCTGCACACAGGGCTGAAGTCGAGCGGATAGAAGGCGAGCACGAGCTTGCGGCCGGCGAAGTCCGCCAACCCAACCATGTCGCCCCCCTGGTCGCGAAGCGAGAACTCGGGCGCCGGCTTACCCGGCTCGATCATCGGGTCTAACGGCGCAACCCGAGCTCACCGACCAGGCTGCGATACCCGTCGAGGTCGGTGCTCTCCATGTAGCGAAGCAGCCGGCGGCGCTTTCCGACCAGCATCAGCAGCCCGCGCCGGGAGTGGTGGTCCTTGGTGTGCTCTCGAAGGTGCTCGGTGAGCTCGTTGATCCGCTCGGTGAGCAGGGCCACCTGAACGGCGGCGGACCCCGTGTCGGCCTCGTCCCGTCCGAAGCGGCCGATCAGCTCCTGCTTGCGCTCCTTCGTGAGAGTCATCGTGGCGGCGTGAAGCTAGCACAGAGCTCTCGGGCCTCTTCGACGTCCCGGCGCATCTGCGCGACCAGCGCCTCGGCGTTGGGGAAGCGCCGCTCACCCCGCAGCCGCTCGATGAACGCCACCCTCAGCGGCTGGCCGTACAGATCGCCCTCGTAGTCGATCAGGTAGGCCTCCACCAGCAGCCCGCGCCCCGTCTCGAACGTCGGCCGGACCCCGACGTTGATCGCCGCCGGCCGCCCGTTCGCGAAGCCCGCGTACACGCCGTGCCCCGGCACCACGAGGGCGTCGTCCGGGACCACGTTCGCGGTCGGAAAGCCGAGGGTCTGTCCCCGGCGGTCCCCCTCCACCACCTGTCCCTCGAGCAGGAACGGCGCCCCCAGGCAGCGCGTCGCCGCCGCCATCTCCCCGGCCGCGATCAAGGCCCTGATCCGGGTCGAGGAGACCGTCTCGCCGCCGACCTCGACCAGCGGAACCACCCGGGTCTCGAACTCCCGGTGGGCGGCGAGCATTTCGGCGTCACCGCGGGCACCCGTCCCGAAGCGGAAGTTCTCCCCCACCGACACGGTCTGTGCACCGAGCCGATCGATCAGCACGCCGCGCACGAACTCCTCCGCCTCGATGCGCTTGAACTGCTCGTCGAACGGGATCACGACCAGCTCTTCGACCCCCAGGCCGTCGATCACGTCTCGCTTGATCTCGAACGGCATGATCAGCTTGGGCGCCGCCTCCGGGTGGAGGATGCGCAGCGGATGGGGCTCGAAGGTGAGCACGGTGTCGGCTCCGTCGATCACGGCGCGATGTCCCACGTGGACCCCGTCGAATGTCCCGATCGCGACATGCCGCCGGCCGGGCTCGGCGTCCGGGAGGCGGGTCACCTCGATGCTCAAGCGAGCACCACCTCGGGGCGAAGGCGATCGTCCCGCCGCCTCGCGACCGCGAGCAGGCACCCCCCGTGGGTGAGCCTGGCGGGCTCTCCCTGTGCCACCGCCGCTGCGGCTGCGGCGACGTCCACGGCTCTGCCGTGCTCGACCCCCTCCGCCTCCTCATCCGACAGCACGCGCTCGGGCAGGAAGCGAAGCGCTTCCGCCGCGGAGATCGGCTCATCCCCCGCATCCGAGAGCCGCAAGGCGCCGATTGCGGTGCGCCGCAGCGCCTCGCAGTACGCATCGTCGAGCGTCTCGATCAACGCCCGCACGTACGTCCCCGACGAGCACTCGATCTCGAACTCCGCCCGCTCCCCGTCGCTTCCCAGAAGCTCGGCGCGGTGGACCGCGACCTGCCTGATCGGGGTCTCCACCACCTCACCCCGGTGGGCGCGCCTGTACAGGCGCTCGCCTCCGACCTTGACGGCAGCCGTCATCGGCACCCGTTGCTCAATCACGCCGGTGGGAAGCTCGAGCCGCTCCGGTACCCGCCCCGTGTTGGTGAGCTCGCCGTCCGGGTCGCCGCTGCTGGAGCGCCACCCGAGTCTGGCCACCGCGCGATAGGTCTTCGGCAGCTCCAGCAGATACCGCTGCAGCCGGGTTGCTCGGCCGAGCAAGACGAGCAGCAGGCCCGTCGCAAACGGGTCGAGGGTTCCGGCGTGCCCGGCCTTGACTCCGCGCTTACGCCGCACGCGCTCGACCAGGTCGTGGGAGGTGACGCCGGCCGGCTTATCGCACAGCAGGACGCCGGCTTCCCCTCGTCGCTCAGAGCTGCGCCTTGACCTCGGCACAGAGGAAGTCGACCAGCTCGGCATACGTGAGGTCGGTCGAGAACCCCGCTGCGCGCTCGTGCCCCCCACCGCCCTTCTCCCGCGCGATCCTCGAGACGTCGATCCGCCCGTCGACGGAGCGCAGGCTCACCTTGCGCGCGCCGGGGCCGTCCGGCTTGTCGCGCACGAGCGCTGCGACCGAGGCGCCCTCCAGGGCCCTGAGGTAGTCGATGATCCCCTCGGTCAGCACCTCGCTGGCACCCGTCTCCCGGTAGTCCTCGGCGGCGATGTAGGTGATCGCCAGCGCGCAATCCTCAACCTGCTCCAGCTTGTCGAGCGCCCGCGCCACCAGGCGGAGCTTCTCGATCGGGACCCGCTCGTAGAGGCGGCGGTAGGTGTCGTTGACGTCCACGCCCACCTCGATCAGCTCCGCCGCCATCCGGTGAGCGCCGGGATGGGTGTTCTCGTACATGAATCGCCCGGTGTCGGTGACCAGCCCCACGTACAGCGCGCCGGCGATCTCCGGCGTCAGCTGCACGCCCAGATCCTTCGCCAGCTCGTAGACGATCTCCGCGGTCGAGGAGGCGTCGGTGTCGACCAGGTTCACGTCGCCGAAGCGCGTGTTGTCGTGGTGGTGGTCGACGTTGAGGATCTGCCCGTCCTCGCGCCGCAACCACTCGACCGGCATGCGATCGATGTTTCCGCAATCCAGGAACACCACCACCCGGTCGGCGATGTCAGCGGGCGGCTCGTGGAAGATCTCCTCCAGCGGCAGGAAGCGGTACTCGACCGGAAGCGGGAACTCCTTCGCGGACAGGAACATCACGGAGTCCTTGCCGAGTCGGCCAAGGATGTGGTGCAGCGCCAGCAACGACCCCAGCGCGTCCCCGTCGGGGTTCTCGTGCGTCGTGAGCACGAACCGATCCGCCGCCCTGATCCGGTCCGCCACAGGCTTCAGCAACTCCGTGCGGCCGGGCGGGCGCGTCAGGACTCCGGGACCCTCGCTCACGAGTCGAGCAGCTTCGAGACCCGGGCCGCGCGCTCGACGGTCTCGTCGTAGTGGAAGCTGAGCGTCGGAGTACGCTTGATGCGCATCTGGCGTGCGATCGTCGCCTGGAGCACGCCATGCGATGAGCGAAGGCCCGCTAGCGTCGCGTCTTTCTGCTTCCTGGTCCCGAGCACGCTGACGAACACGCGCGCTGAACGCAGGTCGGGACTTGTTTGCACCGCTGTCACTGTCACGAACCCGATCCGGGGATCCTGCAGCTCGGTCGAGATCGCTTCGCCGATCACCTCGCGCAGGGCCTCGTTGATGCGCCGCATCCGAGCGGTTGGCATCGCCCGGCCGACTATAGCGTCGCCGCCCGCGGGCGCGGCGCCAGGCGCTACCCGCGCACGTCGTTGAGGCTCAGCAGGTCGCGCTCGAAGCTGCACCCGTCGGGGCAGCGCGACTCGATGAAACGCTCCATCTCGCTGGCCCGGCCCTCGGTTCCGGAGTCGCCAACCAGCGCGCACAGCAGCGTCGCCCGCTGCCACTTGTCGTGCCCGTCGACCTCGGCGACCGAGGCACCGAACCGCTGCCGCACTTGTGTCTTCAGCGAGTGCACGAGCTTGCGCTTCCCCTTCAGGTCGTGCGAGTCGCCGAAGTGGAGCCGGGCCTCGAGCAGGCACACGTACGCATTCACGACCCGAACTGTACGCCGCCCCCTTTTCGCACGGCGGTAGAAACGACAACCTGGGGTAGTAACCCCACCATGGGTAGCGTTCGGGCCGGGCAACGCGAACCGGTTGCCGCCGACGCCGAGCCGGCGTCGAAGCGTGCCGACGGCGAGCTACGGCGCGCGATCACCCCCGCGCTGCTGCTGGTGTTCATCGTCGGCGACATCCTCGGCGGCGGCATCTACGCTCTGGTCGGCGAGGTCGGCGCGGAGACCGGCGGGGCGATCTGGTCGGCGTTCATGCTCGCCCTGCTGATGGCCGTGTTCACGGCCGGCTCGTACGCGGAGCTGGTCAGCAAGTACCCGCACGCCGGCGGGGCCGCGCTATACGTGCACCGCGCCTTCGGGTTCCGCTTCGGCAGCTTCATGGTCGCGTTCGCGGTGGTCGCTTCGGGAATCACCTCGGCTGCCGCCCTCGCGCGGGGCTTCGGCGGCGACTACCTGAGTGTGTTCGTGGACCTCGACGTCGCGGTCGCCGCGATCGCCCTGGTGCTGGTGATCGGCATTGGGGTGTTCATCCGCTATCGCCAGCAGAGTATGATGCCGCCGCGTTTGCAGGGGGCTATCGAGAATCATTACACCCGTGGCACCGCCGGGGCGCCGGTGGTGGTGAAAGAATTTAGCGATTACACGTGACCGCACTGCCAGGCGCTCCAGGAGCCGTTGGAGCGCGCGCTCAAGCGCTTCGATACCGAAGTGCAACTGGTGCTGTATCCCTTTGTGTTAAATCCCACCAGCGAGGTGGCAACGCAGGCCGCCTGGTGTGCTGGTGAGCAGGGAAAGTTCTGGGACTTTCATCGCCTGCTCTATAGCCGTCAAGCCGAGTGGTATCGTCTGTCCAATCCGCTCAATCGACTCCTGGAGTGGGCCCAGGAGCTGCGGCTGGATACGGCGGCGCTCAAGAGCTGTGTGCAGAGCGGACGCATGAAGCAGCTCATCGAGGCTGACAAAGATTACGGTCGCAGCCTGCAAGTGCACAGTACGCCCACGCTGTTTATCAACGAGCAGCGCATCGTCGGGGCGCAGTCGGAAGCCGACCTGGTCCGTACCATCCGGCGGGAGCTTGCCCGTGTCCAGCGTACTTCATAAGCGTTTCCAGTGCTGCTGGCGTGTCGCCCAGAGGCTGGGGAGCAGGCCGTGGGTGGTGGTGGCGGCTCGTGGCCTGCTGGGAGGGGTGTTTGTGCTGGCAGGTTTCAGTAAGCTCCTCCTGCCACCCGCCGAAGTTGCGGCGCTCATCCAGCAATATGCGGTCTTCCCTCCTGCCGTCACGCCATGGATTGCGGCACTGCTGCCGTGGCTCGAATTGGTCAGTGGCACGGCCCTGGTCATCGGCTTTTACACCACGCCAGCGGCATTGGCCATTGGCGGGCAATTAGCCGTGTTCATCGTCCTCATGCTCGTCGTGCTGGCCCTGGGGGTGCCCATTGCAGATTGTGGCTGCTTCGGCAACCTGGGATGGCGCGAGACACCGGTGCAGGTGCTGCTCCGTGATCTGGTGCTGGCGGCGCTGTTAGTGCCGATATTGGCACGTCGGCGCGAGGTGCTGTCGCTTGATGCGTGGGGCGAACCGCCTGCCTTGCCGCAGGCAAGGTGATCCTATGGACCAACCGTTGGCAACGCCAGATCCGCAGGCAGCCCTCGTCGCTAGCGCCGGAGGATTTCTCCTGCTGATTCTCCTCTGTACCTTCCCGTCGATTGACCTGGCGCTCTCGGCGCTGTGCTATGATCCGACGCGACTGTCTGCCTGGTACCTGAAGCATGCCAGCCCCTGGAGAGAGCTCTATCAGTACGGCGAGATCCCAGCCTATGTGATGGCGATTGGCGCCTGCCTGGTGTTGTTGCTGAGCCGGCGCTGCGCCGCCTGGCAGCAGTACCGTCGACACTGTCTGGTGCTGGTGCTGGCGGTTGCCCTGGGCCCTGGATTACTCGTCAGCGGTCTGTTAAAACCCCTGTGGGGACGCCCGCGCCCTCGTCACATCGAACAGTTTGCCGGCAGCCAGCCGTATCGGCCCTGGTGGCAGCCAGGCACGCCTGGCACGGGGGAGAGCTTCCCTTCAGGCCATGTGGCCATGGGATACGTCTTGATCGCTGGCACTGTGCTCGTCCCGTGTCGCCGCCGTGTATGGCTCTATCGCCTATGGCTGGGGGGAGTGCTGGGCTACGGCACACTCATAGGAGTCGCACGTGTGGTGCAAGGCGGACATTTTGCCTCGGACGTTGCCTGGTCTGGATTCCTGATGTGCGTCACCGTGGGGGTATTGCAAAAGGCGCTCAGCGTCTTGCCCGGTCGCCCTGGGCACGTCAAAGGCATTGATGCGCCTGCTGCCAAGGCTTGACAAGCACGACTGCCTGACTATACTAGCAAGCGATTTGTACCAGCCAGTTCAGGCATTCCACAGACATCACTCTCTGCCAGCTAGGGGTGACATGGCTAGGCGGTGGCTTCGTTTCTTACTGGGTTGACAGCCCAAGGCAGCGTGCTGAGGGTTGTCATATGCGTCTCTG
>Ga0081538_10005975_pt1 | contig 10834 bp, 12 predicted proteins | sample TabmetS5T2R1_FD_71022 | JGI IMG/M metagenome (GOLD analysis project Ga0081538, IMG submission 71022) | Tabebuia heterophylla rhizosphere microbial communities from the University of Puerto Rico - S5T2R1 | ecosystem: Host-associated > Plants > Roots > Rhizosphere ...
GTGCTGACCGGCAACTTCATCTATTTCGACAGCGCCGAGGAAGAGATCGGGCCGGAGCACATCATGGCGAGCGGCGCATTGCCGCCGGCGCTGCCTATGATCAAGATCGGCACTGACTACTATTGGGATGGCGGCATCGTCTCCAACACACCGCTTCAGCATCTGCTCGAGCAGGACGATCACCTCAACTCGCTGGTCTTCCAGGTCGATCTCTTCAGCAGCCGCGGGGCATTGCCGCGCGACATCCAGGACGTGATGGCGCGGCACAAGGACATCATGTATTCCTCACGCACGCGGCATAATACCGACGTCTACCGGGGGCTTCACAAATGGAAGACCCTTCTCTACCAGGCGCTCGCCAAGGTTCCAGAAGATGCCCTCTCTGAGGACGAGCGGCAGCTGCGCGATCGGCTCGCCGATCTGCCGGAGATCACCATCCTGCATCTCATCTATCAGCAGAAGGCCTATGAGGGCCATGCGAAGGACTACGAGTTCTCGGGCACCTCGATGCGCGAGCATTGGCAGAGCGGCTACGAGGACACCCGCCGCACGCTCAAGCGCAAGAATTGGCTCGAGCTTCCGCCGGAAGGGGCAGGCATCGTGGTCCACGACGTGCACCGTCTTGAAGAATAGATCGCTGCCCCGGCCTAGTGCGCTACGCCCGAGGCGCCGTGCTCGTCGATCAGGTAGCCGGTTGAGAAGCGCTCAAGCGAGAACGGCGCGGCAAGGGGATGCGGCTCGCCGGTGGCGATGGTGTGGGCGTAGACGAAACCGGAACCGGGCGTTGCTTTGAAGCCGCCGGTGCCCCAGCCGCAATTGAGGAACAGGTTCTCGACCGGTGTCTTGCCGACGATCGGGCTGGCGTCCGGGCAGGTGTCGACGATGCCACCCCATTGGCGCAGGAAGCGCAGCCGGCTGAAGATCGGGAACAGGTCGGTCAATGCATTCAGCATGCCCTCGGTGACCGGCGGGCTGCCCATCTGCGAATAGGAGTTGTAGCTGTCGATGCCGGCGCCGAATACCAGTTCGCCCTTGTCCGACTGGCTGACATAGACGTGCACCAGACCGGAGGCGATGACGGTGTTGAGCACCGGCTTGATCGGCTCCGAGACCATTGCCTGCAACACGTGGCTGGAGATCGGTAGCCGGAACCCGGCCATGGCGCACAGGACGCTGGAATGGCCAGCGACGGCGATCGCGACCTTCTTCGCGCCGATGGCGCCGCGCGTGGTCTCGACGCCGGTGACGCGTCCTTTCTCCACCCTGAGGCCGGTCACCTCGCAGTTCTGGATGATGTCGACGCCGCGGGCATCGGCGGCGCGCGCGAAACCCCAGGCGACCGCATCGTGCCGCGCCACGCCGCCGCGCCGCTGCAGGCTGGCGCCGACGATCGGATAGCGTGCGTCCCGGCCGACATGGATGATCGGGCACCATTCCTTGAGCTGCGCCGGGGTCAGGAACTCGGAATCGATGCCGTTGAGCTGGATCGCGTAGACCCGACGGCGCAGGGCCTGCATCTCGTGCTGGCTGTGGGCGAGGGAGACCATGCCGCGCTGCGAGAACATGACATTGTAGTTGAGATCCTGCGACAGGCCCTCCCACAGCTTCAGAGAGAATTCGTAGAGGTGTGCGGATTCATCCCAGAGATAGTTGGAGCGCACGACCGTGGTGTTGCGACCGGTATTGCCGCCGCCCAGCCAACCTTTCTCCAGCACGGCGACATTGGTGATGCCGTGCTCCTTGGCGAGGTAGTAGGCGGTGGCCAGGCCATGCCCGCCGCCGCCGATGATGACGACGTCGTACTCCGGGCGGGGATCGGGGCTGCGCCAGGCCTCCTGCCAATCCTGGTGATGGCTGAGGGCGTTCCGCACCAGGGAGAAGATCGAGTAGGTCTGCTTCATGAGGATCCGGCGGCGGGCGAGGACCAGATTTCCCCAGGATTTTGGAGATCGGTCAAGCGCATAAGCCCGCTTCAGGCTTGCATTCTCGGCCGTACTGACGACCTAAAATCTCCTAGCGACAAGTGCGGGGATATGTTCTATAGACGGCAAGACTTTTCAGATCGCGCCGTAGGCTTCTTGGGGAGGCCGGCGCCTTAGAGGGTTGTTTCGCCGCCCATGTTTGGAGCCAAGCCGAGCAAGCTGCCGCAGGAAATCGCCTTCCTGCTGGTCCCGAACTTCTCGATGATCGCGTTCACCTCCGCCATCGAGCCGTTGCGCCTCGCCAACCGGGCGAGCGGCAAGGAGCTTTATCGCTGGCGGCTGTTCTCGCCAGACGGCAAGTCGGTGCGTGCGAGCAACGGCATCGAGCTGGCGCCGGAGGGCAGCCTCGAACAGATCGGCGGCTACCAGACCGTCATCCTGTGCAGCGGCATCGATGGCCATCTCTACGAGGACAAGAACGTGTTCGCGGCGCTGCGCCGCGCCGACCGGCAGGGCGCGGACATCGGCGCGCTGTGCACAGGCAGCCACATCCTGGCGCGCGCCAACATGCTGAACGGCTACCGCTGCACGATCCACTGGGAGAACCTCGCCAGCTTCTCGGAGAACTTCCCGGAGATCGAGGCGACGTCGGAACTGTTCGAGGTCGACCGCAACCGCTTCACCTGCTCGGGTGGCACGGCGGCGCTCGACATGATGCTGAATATGATCTCGCAGCAGCATGGGCACGAGCTGGCGGCGTCGGTGTCCGAGCAGTTCATCCACGAGCGCATCCGCGACCGCCACGATCACCAGCGCATGGCGCTGACCGCGCGGCTGGGCGTGCGGCATCCGAAGCTGATCCAGGTCATCCAGCTGATGGAGCAGAACCTGGAGGAGCCGCTGAGCCGCCAGGAGCTGGCGGAGGCCGCGGGTCTGTCGAGCCGGCAGATGGAGCGCTTGTTCGCCAAGTACCTGCACCGCTCGCCGGCGCGCTACTACGTGGAGCTGCGCCTCAACCGCGCGCGGCTCCTGCTGCTGCAAACCAATATGTCCGTGATCGACATCGCGCTCGCCTGCGGGTTCGTGTCGGCATCGCATTTCTCGAAGTGCTATCGCGATTTCTTTGGCAAGACACCGCGCCGCGAGCGCGCGGGACCGAACGCCGTGCTGGAGGATGAACCGGAGAGGAGGAGCGCGGCGGGCCGAGCCTAGACCGGCATTCATCGTCATTTCTATTAGGGGGGATCATCATGCGGCAATTGCTGCCATTTGCGGCTATTCTCACGCTATTCCTCGTCGGCTGCGAGACCACCAAGAAGGAAGCAGCCCCACCACCAGAAGAGCTCTCGTTCAATTATCCCAAAGCCATCTACGTCTACGACTTCGCGGTCGCGCCCGCCGAAGTGTCCTATGCCAGCGTGGCCGCGCCACGCCTGAGCGGGGCGACCGACGATCCCGACAAGAATGAGAAGCGCGACGCCCTCGAGCACCAGATCGCTGACGCGGTCGCGACCCAGTTGGTCGCGAAACTGCAGGAGCTTGGGCTGCCAGCGGTGCGCTGGCGCGGAACGCCGCCGCTGAACGAGGACGCATACGTCATCGAAGGCCAGTTCCTGACCGTCGGCAGCAACGGCGTGCCGGATCAGAAGATCGTCGGCTTTGCGCTGGGCGGCGGCGAGCTGCGCGCAATGGCGCAGGCCTATCGCGTCGACGGCAAGCAGCGGAAGCTACTGGCCGAGGCGGACGTCGGCAGCGACAGCGCGGCGCCAGGCATCGCCACGACCCTGCCGGTCGCTAAGCTCTCCGCCACCCGCGCCGCCGCCTCGGTCGCGACCGGCGCCGGCGTGGTGCGCTCGGTCACCGGCAAGGTGAAGCAGGGCGCCGAGGAGACCGCGGCAGCGATCGTCGAGCAGCTCAAGCCGCAGATGCAGGCGCAGGGGTGGTTTTAGCCTGAGCCGTCCGGGCTAGGGCTCAGGCCGCAGCGGGCTTCATCCGCGGCGGGCGCTGCGTGTTGGCGCCTTCGGGGGTCGATGCCCTGATGGCGTCGGTGCGATGCGCCTTCGTGCGATGGGTGAGGGGCGGACGCGGCTGCTCGGCCGGCCACGGCCGGACGATCTTGATCGATGTGTTGGTCATTTTCAGATGTCCTGGTTGGAAATGTCGGTCGGCGCAATGGTGGCCAGGGAATTGTCGATCATGCGGCGATCGGGATCGACCGCTTCGACCTTCCGCTGCTCGGCAGCCGGCGCCGTGCCGGTGTCCGCCAGAGCGATCGACGCACCGACGGCGAGGCAAACGGCCATCAAGATCAGCGTCGCAATACCCAAGAACCGAAGCATGGTACCCCTCGTGAACGGCCTGGTTCGCCGCGCAGTCCGCGAATCAAGCATGAGGGGAATCTAGGAAGCCGCCGGCCCGGCGTCTGTGACCGACAGCACAGGCCACCGATGAGAGGTTAACGCCTTGCGTTGCTAGTCGATCGGAGCCGGCTCCCACAGCTCCACCCGTCGGCCGTCGGGGTCGACGAACCAGCCGAACCGGCCCTCGACTGTTTTCTCAACCCGGTCATCGACTTGGACGCCGGCGTCGCGAAGGCGCTTGAGCGCGCCGTCGAGGTCATTGACACGGAAGTTGACCATGAAGGTCTGGCCGGAATTGCCGAAGTAGCTGGTGGAGGAGCGGAACACGCCCCAGACGGTGTAGCCGGGCTCGCCGTGCTGGTCCTGCCAGGGGAACGCCCAGCTGGCGGACTCCGGGTCGGCCGGCACGCCCAGCACGTCGCGGTACCAGCGCGCAAGGTCGGTGGGGTTACGAGACTTGAAGAACACCCCGCCGATGCCGGTCACGAAACTCATACAACAGCTCCGCCAAACGGCGGCCGCGCCAGCACCCGGCGCATCATCGGCTCGAACGCCTCGAAGGGCAGCGTGTCGTAGTTCGGATCAAACGAGCGCTGGTCCCATTTCTCACAGAACTCGGCGGTGCGCTCGAACATCGGATGCCCGCGATAGCGTTCGCGGGCGAAGCGGTCGCCGCCGGAATGATGCCAGAAATAGTATCCCTGGAAGATGCCGTGATGCTGCACCAGCCAGTGATTGTCCGGGCTGAGGTACGGCTGGAGGATCGCCGCCGCGAGGTCGGAGTGGTTCCACGGCGCGAGCGTATCGCCGATGTCGTGCAGCAAGGCGACCACGACGGTCTCTTCGTCGGCGCCGTCGCGCAACGAACGGGTGGCGGTCTGCAGGGAATGATCGTAGCGGTCGATCTGGTAGCCGAGCTTGTCGCCCCGCAGCCGGTGCAACAGGCCCAGCACGCTGTCGAACAGCTCGCGGTCCAGTTTCTTGTAGTGGCGATCGAGGAGCTGATACTCTTCGCGCGTTCCTTCATCCATGCGGGTGAAGCTGACGGTCTCGGATTCAAACATGGCGATCTGCCCCTCAGAGTGGCGCAACAGGCGCCATGCTAGACTTGAGCCTAGCGCTGCGTCCAGGAGTGCATGTGGCGCTTGCTGAATTGACGCAGGCGCTTGCGCGCCATGGTTTGCGCTTGCGCGGCGGTTTCGCAACCGACAGCACGGCGGACGCCGAGATTCTCCGCGTGGCGCCGTGGGCGCGGACGCTCATCCTCGTTGGCAATGTCGGATCAGAGCTGTGGGAAAAGAGCGGCGCGGAGATCGCGGCGCTCGATGATCCGGACCCGCTCGATCGCTGGACGCGCAGCGTCATCGAACCGATTGCCTCATCGGTCGATGGCCTCGCGCTGTTCCCGTTCGCCGGCCCGCCTTATTGGCCGTTCCAGCGCTGGGCAGAACGCGCGGAAGGCGTGCGCCAGTCGCCGATCGGGATCCAGATCCATCCGCAGTTCGGCCTGTGGCACGCCTATCGTGCGGCTATCCTTTTGCGTGGCACGATCTCGCTACCTCAGCGGGAACAAGCGCATCCCTGCGACACTTGTGTGGATCGGCCGTGCCTGACGCACTGTCCGGTGAACGCCTTTACGTCGACCGGCTACGCGGTCGATCGCTGCGTCGACCACGTTGTTGCACTGCAAAATGAAAGCGGTTCGTGCAGGGAGGTCGGTTGTCTTGCCCGCCTGGCCTGTCCGGTTGGCACTGCCTGGCGCTACCGTCCGGAGCATGCGCGCTTTCACATGCACGCGTTTGTTAAAGCGAGAATGCGAGCGAAAAGAAACCATCTGTTAACACGCGCGCCGGATGATGTAGGTCGAACGAAGGCTTGAGACCAACTGAGTCCTTAGAGTATTAAGTCGTTCACTTATTTGATTTTAGAGGGGTGCCCCGTGCGGACTATCACGCGCGTTGCGACTTTCCTGCTGGCTGTCGGCGTCTCCGCCGCGGCGTTCCTCATGGCCGGCAATGCCGCGCAAGCGGCCACTGCAGAGGCTGAGGTCACGATCAGCGCCACCAACGGCGCCAACGGCAAGGCGATGACCGAGCCGGTCACCTGGACCATCACCAAGCTCGACAAGAACGGCAAGCCCGGCAAGAAGCCGACGGTGCAGGAAGCGGCCGCGGTTCTGAAGACCAAGCTGAAGCCCGGCCAGTACCAGGTGCTGGGCCAGGCGAAGGGCATGGCCGCCAAGCAGACCTTCACGGTCGGCAAGGAGCCGGTGGTCCGCAACGTGATGTTCGGCATGTCCGAGATCAACATCAAGATGATCACCTCCAAGGGCCGCAAGCCGGTCAAGGACCCGATCCAGTGGGAGATGCTGACCTACGTGAAAGGCAAGCCCGACGCCGGCAAGCGCATCGACATCGTGACCGCGCCGACCGCCAGCTTCGTGGTTCCGGCCGGCGGTTACGTGGTGCGGGCGACCTACAAGGGCACGACCGCCGACCTGGTGGTGCCGCTGAAGGCCGGTCAAGCCTACGACTACACGCTCAATCTTTATGCCGGCTACACCGAGGCGGCCGCTTTCCACGGCAAGACCAAGGTGATGCAGGATGTCACCTGGCAGGTTCTGCGCGCGAAGGCGAACGAGAAGGGCGAGCACGAGCTGGTCGCCGAGCAGATCGGCGCCGAGCCGAAGATCATGCTGCGCGAGGGCAAGTATATCCTGCTGGCCAAGCACGGTGAGATGTGGGGCAAAGAGCACCTCAACATCACCGCCGGCGAGGTCGCCAAGATCAAAATCAAGCTGACCAAGGATGTCGGCATGCCGGTGGTTACCACCACCTCCAAGGTCGCTGCGAAGTAGACATCCGTCATAAGCCATCAGACGGGGGCCATTTCGGCCCCCGTTTTCTTTTGCGGCCATCGAAAAATGGCGGCGGCCGGCGGCTCAAATCTCATTGGCCTGGGGGCAGGGGGGCTGCTATCGGATCAATGAGTTAGATCATTCCGGTCGAAAGGATCCGCCATGCAACGAGAGCAGCGCGCGCGCCGCGAACGCCGCACCGTCGGCGGCGTGAAACAGCTGCCCTGGCGCACCCATCGCAATCCCTACAAGCCGGTCGAGGTGCTGAACGAGGAGCAGATCGAGCGCATCCATGACGCCTCGATGCGGATCCTCGAAGAGTTCGGCATCGAGTTCCTGGACGACCAGGCCCGCCAGCGCGCGGTCGCCGAGGGCGCGGAGCTGGTGCCGGGCACGCAGCGGCTGCGCTTCGACCGTCACCTGGTGGCGGAGTATGTCAGCAAGGCGCCGGCCGAGTTCACGCTGCATGCGCGCGTGCCGGAGCGGAACCTGATCTTTGGTGGCAACCACATCAATTTCGGATCGGTCGCCTCCGCGCCGAACGTCTCGGACCTCGACCGCGGCCGCCGGCCGGGCAACTTCGAGGATTACTGCAACCTGCTGCGCCTGACGCAGAGCCTGAACGTGGTGCAGTTCATCGGCGGTTATCCGGTGGAGCCGGCTGACATCCCGCCCCTGACGCGACACCTCGATGCGCACTATGCGGCGATCACACTGACCGACCGCATCTGGCATCCGTACAGCCTCGGCCGCGAACGCATCCTCGATGCCGTGGAGATGATCTGCATCGCGCGCGGCATCGGCAAGGAGCAGCTGGCGAAAGAGCCGAGCCTGTTCTCCATCGTCAATAGCAACTCGCCGCTGCGGCTCGACGTTCCGATGCTGCAGGGCCTGATGGCGATGGCCGAGCATGGCCAGCCGGTGGTGCTGACGCCATTCACGCTGTCGGGCGCGATGGCGCCGGTCACGATCGCCGGCGCGCTGGCGCTGCAGAACGCCGAGGCGCTGGCCGGCCTCTGCTTCATCCAAATGATCAATCCCGGCGTGCCGTGCGTCTATGGCGGCTTCACCTCCAACGTCGACATGAAGAGCGGGGCGCCGGCCTTCGGCACCCCGGAATACACTCGCGCCGCGATGGCGGGCGGCCAGCTGGCGCGGCGCTACAAGCTGCCGTACCGCTCGAGCAACGCCTGCGCCGCCAACGCGGTCGATGCGCAGGCGGCCTATGAATCCGAGATGTCGCTGTGGGGCGCCGTGATGGGCCACGCCAACCTCGTCCTGCACAGTGCCGGCTGGATGGAAGGCGGCCTGGTCGCCTCGTTCGAGAAGATGGTGGTCGATGCCGAGATGATCCAGGGCATGACCGAGTTCATGCGGCCCCTGGAGGTGAACGACGACACCCTCGCCGTCGACGCGATCAAGGAAGTCGGCCCCGGCGGCCACTTCTTCGGCTCGCCGCATACCATGGAGCGGTACGAAACAGCCTTCTATGCGCCAATCGTCAGCGACTGGCGGAACTTCGAGAACTGGACATTGGCGGGCTCGGTGCAGGCCGCCCAGCATGCCAACGCGATCTGGAAGCAACTTCTCGCCGACTACGCGCCGCCGCCGATCGATCCGGCGATCGACGAAGCGCTCAAGGACTACGTCGCCAAGCGCAAGGCGGAGGGCGGCGTTCCCGGATACTAGACCCCAGGCGGAACTATCCCTCCGGAAAAACGTTACTCCAAGCGCGCTTGGTAGAATGACGTTCGACCATGGTTCGGCGAGGGCCACGCCAATGAACCCGCAAATCGCAATCCTGATCGTCCGCATCAAATCGCTGGAAGCGGAACTCGACATCGAGCTGGCGAAGCGTGCAGCTGGACTTCGCATCGGGCTGGAGCACGGCAGGGTCCGCTTCGAACAGGAACTGCTGCGCCGGCATCGCGAGCTGCGGGTCCGGATGTCGAGCTATCTGCTGAATGCACGCCCGCTGGTGATCCTGACCGCCCCGATCATCTATTCTCTGATCATTCCGTTCGTGCTGCTCGACCTGTTCGTGACCATCTATCAGACGGTCTGCTTTCCCGCCTATGGCATTCCCAAGGTGCGGCGCGCCGACTATTTCGCGTTCGACCGCCGCCATCTGGCCTATCTCAACGCGATCGAGCGCCTGAATTGCGAGTATTGCACCTATGCCAATGGGCTGATCGCTTATGTGCGGGAAGTTGCATCGCGCACCGAGCAGTATTGGTGCCCGATCAAGCACGCCATGCGCGTCATGGGAACCCATGAACGCTATTCAGGCTTCGAGGACTATGGCGATGCTCACGGCTATCGCAGCGAGTTGGAGCGGCATCGACGGTCACTCAAGGAAGAACAGAGGCCGACCTAGGCCGCCTGCTGGGAGGGAGTGCGCAGTTCCGTCGGGTGCACCATCGGTTCCTTCGGGCGCATGAACCACTTGCCGAAGACTTCAGCATAGCCGCTGATGCGATAATAGCCGTGCTCGGGCGTCAGCTGCGCCTTTTCAGTCTGATACTTCTTCGGGCGCTGGTGCCAGACCAGGCGCGGATGGCGGTGATGGATCAGGTGCAGGTTGTTGTAGAGGAACAGCCAGCTCCAGAAGAAATTGGATTCACAGATCACGGTGCGCTGCTGCACCGGGCCGGCGGCGCGATGCTCGGCGTACGAGCGCACCAAGGTCAGCGCCGTGCCGGGATAGGCGAAGAACGCGACATAGGCCCAGAACGGGATCTGGCACACCACCAGCACCCAATAGAGGATGGCGGCCAGGGCCGGCAGGTGCCAGAGCAGCGGCCGCAATGCGCGCCAGCGTCGATCGCGCACCGCCAGCACCTTGTCCTTCCAGGCGAAGAAGCAGTAGTAGGCCGGGCCGAACAGCATGCGGCCGCCCAGCGTACGCATCATGTTGCGCACCAGCAGGCGCAGTGGCGACATCGCGACGATCTGCTCGGCGGTCAGGTAGTTGGATTCCGGATCGAGCTCCGGATTGGTCAGGTTCTCGTCGATGTGGTGCGTGCGGTGAGTCCAGCGGTAGCTGAGATAGGGTAGCCACAGCCACAGCGGCCAGCCGACGATGAAGGAGTTGACCGCTTCCCATTTGGTGGGGAACCCGTGCGTTGCCTCGTGCTGCAGCGAACCGTGCAGGCAGACGATCATCGCGCCGAGCGGCAGCACCAGCCACCACGGCATCGTGTGGTAGTTCAGCGTCACGATCCCGAACACGGCATAGACGCCGATCGCGAGGAAAAGGGTGGGCCAGTCGATGAAAAAGCTGTGTTCGTCCGAAGCGGACGCGGTCGACGAGGCGGGCGGGACGGTGGACATCTTCAGTTGGGTCCGGAATCTATGCTACCTGTATATACAAGTTGACGCGCCCCGCCAAGTCGGTCGGAAGCGGTAACCGGACGGATTTATGCGGACGGCTGGTTAACAAGCCGGTTATGTAGGACTGAGAGCGCAAAAGAAGGCTTTCTTGATGTTGCAGGGACAGTGTTTATGCGGCGCAATCCGCTACCGCTATGGTGGCGATCACAAAGCGCTGACAGTTTGCCATTGCGGCATGTGCCGGCGCTGGCACGGCTCGCTGGGCGCCTATGTCGGCGGCAAGCCGGCCGACTACCGGTTGGAGGGCGAGGAGCATCTGCGCTGGTACGCCTCGTCGGCAGACGCCAAGCGCGGCTTCTGCG
>Ga0081538_10005976_pt1 | contig 10834 bp, 12 predicted proteins | sample TabmetS5T2R1_FD_71022 | JGI IMG/M metagenome (GOLD analysis project Ga0081538, IMG submission 71022) | Tabebuia heterophylla rhizosphere microbial communities from the University of Puerto Rico - S5T2R1 | ecosystem: Host-associated > Plants > Roots > Rhizosphere ...
CGCCGGCCCGGGGAAGGCCGGAGGAGCCGGCGCCGACGCAGGAGCAAGGCCCGCCGGCCTTTGCGCCGGCCAAGGGCCAGGCGAAGAAGGCGGAGACGAGCGTGGACAAGACGAACCAGAAGACTTAGGCCCTATCCCGATTGGGCGTGAGCGAGTTGGGCGGCGTGGGCTTTCTTGAAGGCGATCAGTGCGCAGGCGAGCTGGAGGAGGGCGAGGTGGTTGGCCTCTTTCTTCGACCAGCGGATCAGGAGCGAGCGGTTGCGGTTGAGCCACGAGTGGCAGGCCTCGACCACCCAGCGGCGCGCTCGCCAGCCGGGAGTGCGTAGCTTGAGCTTGATCTCCTCGCCGCGGCTGCGGATGTGCGGCGTGAAGCCGCGCCCGCGGGTGAGCTCATGCACCCAGGGATAGTCGTAGCCGCGGTCGAGGCACAGCCCCTGCGGCAGCTCCGCCGTCGGGTCGGGCCGATCGATCGGCACCGAGTCGAGCGTCGGGGCTAGGAGCCTGGAGTCGTGGCGGTGGGCACCGTCGTGCGCCACCCCGACCGGGACCCCTCGCGCCTCGCAGAGAAGCGAACGTTTCGCCCCTTTTTAGCTCTATCAGTCGGATTGGGACCGGTCGCCTCGCCACCCAGCGGCGCCTTCCCCGTGGCGCCGTCGCACGCCAGCCAGGCCCAGTCGATCCCAACCACCGTGTCGTACTCGAGCAGCCCGCGCCGCCAAAGCTCCTGGAACACGCCCGCCCCCACCCACTCCTGGAAGCGCCGGTGCGCCGCCGAGGAGGAGCAGATCCCGGTCGCCGAAAGCGCGTTCCACTGCATCCCCGTCCTCAGCACGAGCAGGATCGCGTCCATCGCGTCGCGGTTCGGCACCCGCGGGCGGTGACAGCCGAGCGGGTGCGGCGGCCCCGGCGGCAACAAGGGCTCGATCTGCTCCCACAGCCAATCGGGCATCCGCCAACCATCGTCTGCGCTCACCAGACCCATCACTACCTCCCTCGTCGGATGACGAGCGAGGACTTCGCTCTCAGACCCCGGGTCCCTCCCTACCGGGATAGGCCCTTAGAACACCAGGGCCCATCCGTACAATCGACGCATGGTCGAGACCGCCTACGAGACCCTGCCCGAGCTGGAGTCCTCCGAGACGCGGGTCGGGGCCGGCACCGTCGTGATGAAGTTCGGCGGGACCTCCGTCGCCGACCCGGACAAGATCCGACGGGTCGCGGCGCGGCTCGTGGCCACGAAGCGCGCGGGGTCGCGCGTCGTCGCCGTCGTCTCGGCGATGGGTTACCACACCGACGAGCTGCTCGACCTCGCCCGCCAGGTCTCGCCGCAGCCGAAACCGCGCGAGCTGGACATGTTGATCTCGGTCGGCGAACGGATCTCCTGCGCCCTCGTAGCCATGGCCATCTCCGACCTGGGGACGGACGCGGTCTCCCTGACGGGCTCGCAGGCCGGCATCGTCACCGACACCGCGCACGGGAAGGCGAAGATCGTCGAGGTGAAGGCCCACCGGATCCACCAGGCGCTCGACGACGACCGGATCGTCCTCGTGGCGGGCTTTCAGGGCGTCTCAACCGAGTACGACGTCACCACGCTCGGCCGGGGCGGCTCCGACACGACAGCCGTCGCGCTCGCGGCCGCGCTCGGCGCCGATGCCTGCGAGATCTACACGGACGTCGACGGCGTCTTCACGGCGGACCCGCGCGTCGTTCCCGCGGCGCAGAAGCTCCATGCGGTCAGCTACGAGGAGATGCTCGAGCTGGCCGCCTCGGGCGCAAAGGTCCTTGCGCTACGCTCGGTCGAGTTCGCGCGGAACCACGGCGTGATGGTCCACGTTCGCTCGACGTTCACGGACGAGCCCGGAACGTGGATCAGGGAGGAGGACGAGCGGATGCTGGAGAAAGCATTGATCTCGGGCGTGACGCATACGGTCGAGGAGGCGGTGTACGAGGTGGACGGCGTGCCCCCGGCCGACCTCTTCGAGGCGTTCGCGGCTGCCGAGGTCAACGTGGACACGATCATCCAGATGGACTCTCGCATCGTCTTCTCCGCGCCGATCGAGGACCGGGCCCAGGCCGAGCAAGCCCTGGCCGCCCTCGGCGCCGGCTTCGCCCAGCAACAGGGCTTGGGCAAGGTAAGCGTCGTCGGCGCCGGCATGAAGAGCCATCCGGGAGTCGCCGCGCGCACATTCGCGACGTTGCGCGAGCTCGGCGTCGAGCCGAAGTTCGTCGCGACTTCGCCGATCAAGATCGCCTTCTACGTCCCACAGGAGTCCGTCGAACCGACGGTGCAGGCGCTCCACGAGGCCTTCGACCTCGGCTCGCCCGAGGCGGAAAGGCATCACCATGACTGACGTGCGGATCGGCGTCGTCGGCGCCACAGGCGCCGTCGGCGCGGTCACGCTCGAGCTCCTGGCCGAGCGCGGGTTCGAGGACGTGCGGGCGTTTGCGTCGGCGCGCTCCGCCGGCCGGTCGGTCGCATACGGCGGGCGTGAGCTGCTCGTCGAGGAGGCGACGCCCGAGGCGCTCGCGGCGGGCGGGCTCGACCTCGTGTTCTTCTCCGTGGGGACGAATGCGAGCCGCGAGCTCGTCCCTCACGCCGTTCGCGGCGGTGCCGTCGTCATCGACAAGTCGGACGCCTACCGCCTCGCCGACGGGATCCCGCTCGTGGTCGCCGGTGTCAACGATCACGCACTCGACGGGAGCCAGATCGTCGCCAATCCCAACTGCTCGGCCATGCAGCTCACATGTGTGCTCGAACCGCTCCATGGGGCGGCCGGACTCGCGCGCGTGCGCCTCGCGACGTATCAGTCGGCCTCGGGCGCAGGGGACGCCGGGATCGAGCGCCTCCGGAGCCTCGGCTCGGCGGAACGCGACCTCGGGATGGACTGGGAGCTCGAGGGCGACGAGTTCTCCGAGGAATGGAAGCTCCGCGCCGAGACGAGGAAGATCCTCGAGCTGCCGGATCTCCCGCTGCACGCGACCTGCGTGCGCGTGCCGGTGCTGGTCGGTCACGCCCAGGCCGTCTGGGTCGAGACCGAGTCGCCGCTCTCGCCGGAGGAGGCCCGGGAGGCACTCGCCTCGTCCGCTCAGATCGAGCTGGCCGACCTGCCGACGCCCGGTGAGGCAGCGGGCCGCGACAAGGTGCTGGTCGGGCGCATCCGGAAGGACACCGCAGGCGACGGCCTCGCCCTCTGGGTCGTCAACGACAACCTGCGCAAAGGCGCGGCGCTGAACGCCGTCCAGATCGCCGAGCTCCTGCTCAGCCGCCGAGCTCTAGCGGCGTAGCCTCTGAGCCAGGCCCACTGCGGCGATAGCCGTGAGCACGGCCGCGGCCGCCAGCTCGGCCAGCCACCAGTTGCCCATGTGGTGCGTGGTGGCCCGGCAGGCGACCGCGATCACCACGAGCAGGAGGCCGCCGATCCCGGCGAGCGCGAAGCCCGCCTTCGAGAGAACGGGGCCGATAGCGCCGGCGGCGAGGAGGACGAAGACCAGGCTCGCAACCAGGGCGTCGCCCCACATCGGGTTGGACATGCCCGGTTCGGGGCTCGGCTCGAAGGGAAGCATGACGAAGAAGAACGCGAGCCACGCACCGACGAGCAGCGCACCCGGCACGAGCGGCAGCCGTCGTGGACGAGCGTCGGTCTCGCCGTACGCCGGAGCCGCCCACAGCTCCTCGAGCGCCTGAAGGTCGTCCGTCCGGTCCCGTGTCGTCGGCAACATCGCCAACCTCCCTCGGTCGCCTCGTTCTAGGTTAGCTTGTCAGCCGTGCCGAGGTGGATACCGGAGTTACTTGCGGATGCAGTGCGCCTCGCCCGCGAGAACGCCGCGGCCGGTCAGGGTCCCTTCGGTGCGTTGGTCGTCCGCGACGGTGACGTGCTCGGAACCGGCGTCAACACCGCGCTTCGGGACTCCGATCCGACTGCCCATGCGGAAGTCCAGGCGATCCGGAACGCCCGGGCGACCGACCTCGCGGGCGCGACCCTCGTCTCGAGCTGCGAGCCATGTCCGATGTGCCAGGCCGCCGCGGCGTTGGTCGGCATCTCGCGGATCGTCTACGCGGCGCCGAAGGAAATCGCGGCCCAGGCCGGCTTCCAGCTCGGGCCCCTCGCGGCGGAGATGGAGGCGCTGCTCCACTCAGCCGGCCCGGTCCAGCTCGAGCAGGCGGACACGCCCGGTGCAGAGGAGCCGTTCGCGCGCTTCGCCGCCGCAGAGCCACGCGGCCCGGCGCCCGTTCGGGAGCTCCGCGTCTCCCTTACCGTCGAGAACTACCCGGAGGCGCTGGCCTTCTACCGCGACGTCCTCGGACTGCCCGTACGCCTGGCTTGGGACGAACCAACGGGGAGCGGGGCGATCCTCGAGGCCGGCGCCGGAACCGTCGAGGTCGTCTCGCCCGAGCAGGCCGACCTGATCGACGAGATCGAGGTCGGCCGACGCATCGCGGGCCCCGTACGGCTCGCGCTCGAGGTCGAGGACTCGGCGCGAACGGCGGCCGAGCTCGTGGCCGGCGGCGCCGAGGAACTGGCCCCGGCCACCGAGACGCCGTGGGGCGACCTCAATGCACGCGTGCGCGCGCCCGACGGCATGCAGCTCACGCTGTTCACGGTTCTCGGCGACTAGCTGCGACCGAGCAGACCGAATGAGAGCCGGCGCAGGCGACGCCGGTGCTGCTCGCGCGCCGCCTTCTGTTCGGCGATCTTGCGGTCGAGCTTGGCGATGTTCGCCTCGATGAGACGCGTTCGCTCGTCCCAGGCCGCCTGCTCTTCAGGACTTCTCTTCGGATTCCTCGCCATTGTCCCCGTCCTTCAGGAGCCCGTGGATAGCCATGAGCTCGCTGCGAATGTCGGCCAGCAGAAACATGATAGTTCGCACATCCTCCACGTCGATCGGGAGCTCGACCGATGTCCGCTTGAACACCACCGAATGCTCCTGCGAAGACGAGCGCGTAGCAAGATGTCGCTTTCGGCCCTTTACGGCCGCTGCGGCACGGGCGCGGGGGTGAAGGCTTCCTTCACCTTCCGCCAGGCTCGCGCGGTCAGCCCGTCTTCCACCGGCTGGAGGCCGCCGAGCTCGAGCCGGGCGAGGCAGACCTCCCCGTCCCAGCGGGTGGCGACGAACCCGAAGTCGGCGAGGAAGTCGGCGGGAAAGACCGTACGGTGGACGAGGAACCGCTCGACGCTCGTCTCCCCCTCGGGATAGCGGTAGCCGAACGTCTCGATCGCCCTCACGCCGCGGTCCCGCGCCTCGCCGATCGCCGCGAGGAAGAGGCTCTGCAGCACCCACGGCGAGGAGAGGTCGACGAGGTACGCGCAGGTGACGAGGACGGCGTCCGGGGACGGCGGCCCTGCGGGCAGCTCGGACGCCCGGGGGAACTCGTCGGCCGGCCCGTACTGCAGGAAGCCGAGCAGGCGGTCACCCTCCGCGTGGTAGAGCGTTCCCCACGGGCCCCAGTCGTCCTCGATCCGCTCGGCCCAGCGCTCCTTGCTCACCGGCCGGCCGCTCCTGGTCTGCCAGAAGACGCAGTCCACGCAGACGGGCGGCGCGTCCCGGAGCGACGCCAGCGTGACCGGCGAGAGGCGGTAGGCCATTCCCGCGCCGAGTCTACTCCGGGGGCCGAAGCGTGAGAATCGTCGCCTCGGGCCGGGCGAGGAAGCGGAACGGGACGAAGCTCGTACCGAGCCCGCGGGAGACGTGGAGCATCCCCTGGGACAGGTCGAAGAACCCTTCCCAGTAGCGCGCCCGGAGGTGCTCGAGCCGCAGCTTGCCGCGCGGGGTGGGAAGGCAGATCTGCCCGCCGTGGAGGTGGCCGGCGAGGATCAGCTGGAAATCCCCGGACGCCAGGCCTTCCACCGGATCGGGGAAGTGGACGAGGAGAACGCGAAGCTCGGCCCCGCGCTCGGCCAGGAGCCCGTGCGGCTCGTGGTGGCGGCGCGGGTCGCCCCCGGCCACCTGAACCTTCGTGCCGTCGACGTCGAGGACCACCCATTCGTGCTCGAGGAGCAAAGCGGTCTCAACGCCGCTCAGGTCGGCCGGGCGGCTGAAAGGGTCGCGGGTAGAGGCGACGTCGTGGTTCCCCAGCACGGCGTAGATGCCGTACCGGGGATGTAGCCGCCCCAGCGCGGAGGCCAGCGAGCGCACGCCTCGGCGGCGGCTGACGAGGTCGCCGGTGACGGCGACGAGGTCGAGATCGCGCCCGGCCGCCCACTCGACGGCTTTCCGGACGGCGCGGCCGTTCAGCGAGACGGTGCCGAGGTGGAAGTCGGAGACGTGCAGGATCCGGAGCCCGTCGAGCTCGGGCGGTAGGCCGGGAACGGGCGCGTCGCGCTCGCGGAGCTCGACCCACTGAGCTTCGAACAGCACCCATGCGAGCCCGGCCGCCGCCACCACGGCGACGGCGACGAGGATCCAGAGCATCTAGATGCTCGGCCGCCGGTCGAGCATCTACTGCCGCTCGAGCTCGCGCCGGAGCCGCGCCGAGCGCACGCGGGAGCCCCCGTTCCGAGACGCGTCGCGCACGGCGTCGCGGCGCCTGGATGCGACGTAGGCGGCCGCTGCGGCGGCGAGGAGGGCAAGTCCGAGGAGACGCCCGAGCACTCGCAGGATTCTAGTTCCTGCTAGCGCCGGGGTTGACCGGGGTGCCGTCGGAGGCTACCTTGCCGCACATGGCACAAGCGGCTGAGGCCCCGCGTCAATGGACGCGACTTGGGAGACGGGGGATCGCGCCGCCGCGCCCGCCGGCCACCCTCGACGAGCTGCTGGCGGCAGACCGGTGGCGCAGAACTTCCCGAGATCCGGAGTTGAACAAGGCGCTCGGCTACGTCCGAGCAACAGTCGGAGAGATTCGCCGGCTCCTCGCCCTCCCCACCGACGAGATCTCGCTCTGCACGCCGGAGATCAAGGCGCGCCTCAGAGACACGCTCGACGTGCCGGTCGAGGCGCTCGGCATCGATTCGGCTTGGGAGCTCTACACAGACCTGAAAGGGATGCTCCCGTTCCTCGGCAACGCCGACGACGTCGCGTCGCGACTCGATCACGAAGCGGAGCGCGATAGCGACGAGTCACGCTGGCATCCATGGACGCAGCATTTCAGCGCCGCCGAGCTTCAGCGCCTACGAAAGAGCTACCACGACGGGACCCCAGACCGACGTCTGCAAGGACAGGCTGCGGCCAAGCTCTCCTTCCTCTACGCTCGCCGCGCCGAGGCGGGAAGGGAGCGGCGCGCCAAGGCACAGCAGAAGAGGCGCTACCTCAACGTGCTCTTCTGGGCCCTCCTCGTCTTGCAGGTCGTGCTCGTGCTCGCGATCGACGCTGCCGCCGGTGAGGATGAAGTCTGGAGGCAGATCTTCGTGGCCGGCGCGGCCGGGGCGCTGGGCGCCACCCTCGCCGGGACGATGAAGATCCGTGACGATCTTCGCGAGCTCGACGATCTCCGCTCGTTCTGGCCGGCGATGCGGGTGCAACCTTTGGTCGGCGCGACCGCTGGGCTGATCGTGCTCCTCGTCGTCGAGACGGGCACGCTCGACGGCGGCGGCGAATCCGGCAGCTGGGCCGGGCGAGCACTGGTGGCGTTCGCGGCAGGATTCTCGGAGCCGTTCTTCCTCGGCCTCGTGCGACGCGTCGCGGTGATCCCGGACAAGAAGGAAGCTGCTGTCGAGGCGATCCCTCCCAGCGATCCCGCGGGACGCCGCCGCCTAACCCGCGGCAGCCGAGCTAGCCCGGCCCGCCTTGCTGGGCGGTTTCGTCAGCGGCTCCGTGCCGGGGCCATCAGCAGCACTCTTCCGCGCTCGACGCGAACGAGACCGTCCGACAACGCGTTACGGCGCCTCGAGCTTCTCCAGCACAGGCTCGACCGGAACGACGTGGCGCTTGAACTTCAGCTCCGAGTCCTCGAGTCCGGCGGCGACGCCGACCAGCTGCGAGAGGTGGAGGATCGGCATCTGGAACCGCTCGCCGGTCTGGGCCTCGAGCTTCTGCTGCCACGCATCCAGGGAGAGGTGGCAGAGCGGGCAGGGCGTGACCATGGCGTCCGCGCCGGCCTCGATCGACTGGCGGATCGGCTGCACGAGCTCGCCGAGCGCCGTCTCCTCGCGGGCCTGGATGATCGGGAAGCCGCAGCACTTGATCTTGGCCGGGTAGTCGATCGCCTTGCCTCCGCAGGCCTCGATGATCGCTTCGAGCGTGTGCGGCCGGTCGGGATCGTCGACGCCCAGCAGCCTGGACGGGCGCAGGATCTGGCAGCCGTAGAAGGGCGCCACCTTCAGGCCCTTCAAACCCTTGTGGGCGACGCCCTTCAGCTTCTCGTAGCCGTCGCCCTCGGCGATCAGCCAGAGGAGGTGCTGGACGTCGACTCCGCCCGAGTACGGCGGCGCGCCGACAGTCTCCAGGTTCTCGCTCACCCGAGCGAGCAGCGCGTCGTCGTTCTGGAGGGCGAAGTTCGCCTGGCGCAGGTTCAGGGTGCAGACGTTGCAGATCGTCATCAGCGTGTCGCAGCCGGTCGCCTCGGCGTAGGCGAGGATGCGCGCGTTCAGGTGGAGGTAGTAGTCGGGCTCGGCCTCGTGGATGTCGCCGGCGCCGCAGCAGGTCACCGCCTTGAGCTCCTCCAGCTCGATTCCGAGCTTCGGCGCGAGGGCCTGGGTCGAGGTGTCGAGCTCCTTCGCGGAGAGCGAGGCGAGGCAGCCCTTGTAGTAGGCCACCTTCACTCTGCCTCCGCTTCCTCTTCCTCTTCCACCTCTTCGAGCCGGGCGAGCGCGCGCTCGGCCTGGACGATCCCCGCCGCGCCGTCGCGCTTCTGCGCCTTCACGACCTCGTACAGCGCACGGGCCTCCTGCACGTTCTCGGCGACGTGCGGCGGGATCGCCCCCGCCTTGCCGTGCCGGACGAGGGAGATCGCGAGCTTGTACTCCTTGAGCGCCCCGATCACCCCCTGCGTCTTGGGCACGAGCTCGGTCTCGCGGAGCCAGCCGGTGGTCTTCGCGGAGTGGACGAACCAAAGCGCGTGCTTCGCGCCCATGTCGCGATCGATGCCGAGCCTGATCGACTCCGCCCCGAGCTTGGCGATCGCGTCGCGTGGGTCGACGCCCTTCGGGCAGCGCTCGTTGCAGAAGTAGCAGCGGGTGCAGTCCCAGATGCCGTGCTCGTCGTTGTAGCGCTCGAGCCGCTCGACCGCGGTCTGGTCGCGCCGGTCACCGACGAAGCGGAAGCCCTTGGCGAGCGCGGCGGGGCCGAAGAACTCGGGGTCCGACTCCATCGAGTTGCACTCCGAGACGCAGCAGCCGCACATGATGCAGAGCGCTTCCTTCTGGATCGGGGCGATCTCCTCCGGGGAGACTCGGAACTCCTCTTCCGGGACGTCGAGGTAGCCGGTGTCCACCCACGGCTTCATGTTCCGAACCTTCGTCCAGAAGGGGTTCATGTCGACGACGAGGTCCTTGAGGACGGGCATGTTCCCCATCGCCGAGATGACGGGCACGTGGCCGCGGTCGACGATCGGCTTCATCCGCTCCTTGCAGGCGAGGACGGCGCGGCCGTCCATCCGCATCCCGCACGAGCCGCAGATCATCATGCGGCAGCTCTTCCGGTAGGAAAGCGTCCCGTCGACCTGGTCCTTGACGATGTCGAGCACGTCGAGGAGGCACGCCCACTCGGGCGCCTCCACCTCGTAGTCGCGGAGCGCGCGCTCGCCCGTGGCCGGATCGAATCTCCAGATCCTCAAGGCGACGTCCACTAGTGCCCCTTCCGGTAATGCTGCCCCGCGTCTGCGTCGCGAGTACCAAGCCAGAGTCCGCACTCGACCGAAGCCAAGGCTGGGCAGCCTTGGTGAGGGCGAGGGTGGGCTCTGGCGCCGCGTAATCGCGGCGCAGAAGCGATCGTCTGTATTGCCTGGAGGGGCACTAGTACGTCCTCTCCTGCGGCTCCCACTTGGTCACCCGGACAGGCGCCCAGGAGAGCTGCGGGCGGCCGTCGACCAGCGAGACGAGGGTGTGCTTCATGAAGCTCTCGTCATCGCGGTCTGGGTAGTCGTAGGGCCGCGCGTGGGCGCCGCGGCTCTCCTTGCGCGCGAGCCCCGCCTCGACCATGCAGGCGGCGAGCTCGAGCAGGAACCCGAGCTCGAGCGCCTGCGTCAGGTCGCTGTTGAAGACCTCGCCCTTGTCCTCGACCACGACGTGCTCGTAGCGCTCGCGCAGGCCGGCGACGATCTCGCCCTGGAGGCGCATCTGCTCCTCGCGGCGGAAAACGCCGAAGTTCTCGTGCATGGTCGAGGCCATCTCGTCGCGGATCGCGTGCGGGCGCTCCCCCTCGGTACGGTCGAGCAGCTCCTGGAGCTCCTGCTCGGCGTCCTCCAAGGCCGACTCCGGCGGCGCGACCACGGTGTGGGAGAGCGCCCACTCGGCGGCCGCCCGCCCGGCGCGCTTCCCGTAGGTGATCGTCTCCATGAGCGCGTTACCGCCCAGGCGGTTGGCGCCGTGGACGGAGACGCAGGCGCACTCGCCGGCCGCGTAAAGGCCGTCGAGGACGGTCTTGCCGTCCAGGTCGGTGTCGACGCCGCCCATGTGGTAGTGCGAGCCGGGCCGAACGGGGATCGGCTCGTGGATCGGGTCGACGCCGGCAAAGACCATCGAGAGCTCGCGCGTTCCGTGCAGGCGCTCGATGATCCGGTCCGCTCCGAGGTGACGGAGGTCGAGGAGGACGTTGCCGTCGACGCCGCGCCCCTCGTCGATCTCGATCTGCTCGGCGCGGGAGATGACGTCGCGGCTCGCCAGCTCCATCGCGTTCGGCGCGTAGTTCTTGAGGAAGCGCTCGCCCTGCGAGTTGAGGAGGTACGCGCCCTCGCCCCGGC
>Ga0081538_10005977_pt1 | contig 10832 bp, 15 predicted proteins | sample TabmetS5T2R1_FD_71022 | JGI IMG/M metagenome (GOLD analysis project Ga0081538, IMG submission 71022) | Tabebuia heterophylla rhizosphere microbial communities from the University of Puerto Rico - S5T2R1 | ecosystem: Host-associated > Plants > Roots > Rhizosphere ...
ACGTGCGGGTCGAGACCAACGACTACTCGGTGAACCCTCGCTATGTGGGCCGCCGCATCGAAGTGCGCGTTGATCTCGACTGGGTCGTCGCCACCTGTGGGGGCGTCGAGGTGGCCCGCCACCGGCGTTTCTATGGCAAGCACCGAGTGTTCCTCGACGCCGCCCACGCGTTGACGCTGCGCCACATGCGGGCCGAGGCCGTGGTGAGCTCGGCCCTGGAGGCGGCCGTCGAAGAACGCGACCTCGCCGATTACGACCGGGCCTTGGGGGTGGCGTGATGACCACCAAGTCGAAGCCGGCCGCCGATCTCGCCTACCTGTGCCGGGCACTCAAGGCGCCGTCGCTAGCCCGCTCCGTCGAGCGATTGGCCGAGCGGGCTCGGGCCGAGAGCTGGACCCATGAGGAGTTCCTGGCTGCCTGTCTGGAACGGGAGGTGGCGGCCCGCCAGTCCAACGGCGGCGAGCTGCGGATCCGAGCGGCCCGCTTCCCGGCCCGCAAGACCCTCGAGGAGTTCGATTTCGACCACCAGCGATCGCTCAAGCGCGACGTCATCGCCCACCTCGGCGCCCTCGACTTCGTCGAAGCCCGCGAGAACGTCGTGTTCCTCGGGCCGCCCGGCACCGGCAAGACCCACCTCGCCATCGGGATCTCCATCCGGGCCTGCCAGGCCGGCCACCGGGTGCTCTTCGCCACCGCCGCCGAATGGGTCGACCGCCTGGCCCAGGCCCACGCCGGCGGGCGACTCCACACCGAACTCACCCGCCTCGGGCGCTACCCCCTAATCGTCATAGACGAGGTCGGCTACATCCCCTTCGAGGCCGACGCCGCCAACCTCTTCTTCCAGCTCGTCTCAGCCCGCTACGAACGCGCCAGCGTCATCGTCACCTCCAACAAGCCCTTTGGGCGTTGGGGCGAAACCTTCGGCGACGCCGTCGTGGCCGCCGCCATGATCGACCGCCTCGTGCACCACGCCGAGGTCGTCAGCCTCAAAGGCGACAGCTACCGGCTCAAAGACCGCGACCTCGGGAGGGTGCCCACCGACGACGCCGCGTGACCACCAACCCGGCGAGAGGGGTCAACTTTCAACCGTCGCCAAGGGGTCAAGATTCGACCGCCGTTGACAGCCCGAACAAAGCAGGGTCGATCGCCTGCTTCGGGCGTGGCCGAGGCAGTCTCGCCGACGCGCGATGGACGGTGGGAGCGGCGAGCGCGTGGCCGTCGATCTGTCGCGGAGGCGTGGCGGGCTTCGGTGTGACGATGGGCGCCTGGATGGATTGATCGGATGTGCCGCTCTTGTTCCGGTCGTCCGATGGCGCCGGCAAGAGCCGGGCGACCGTCGTGGTTGGGACTGGCCGATGGCCATGGCAGCAAGCCCGGCGCCCGACCACCGCCAGACTGGCCTTGAAGGGGCGCCGTCGGTGGACCACCTGTAGGCGGGGCGAGGGCGCCGGCCGCCCTGGCGGGCGTGTTCCCATGCCGAGCGTCCGTAGCCGTGGCCGGCCTTTCAAGCCGAGGACGAGACTGCACGTCGTGCCAGGAGAGCGAACTGACCGTGGCCCGGTTGACCCGGTCGACATCGGCCGAGTCGTGGTGCCGGTCGACGGCTCGCCGTTCGCCGAACGGGCCCTGCCGGTCGCCGTCTGGGCCGCCCACGCACTCGGGCGGATATCCACCTCATCGAGGTCGTGTCGGGGGCGCAGGACACCGCGTCCGCCAGCCGCTACCTCGACGGGCTGACTCGCCGCCACGCGGTGTCGAGCTGGGACATCGCCCGTGGCGACGATGTCGGTGACACGATCGTCGCGGCCACCCTGGGCGAGCCGCCCGGCCTGGCGTGTCTCGCGACCCACGGACGCGATCGCCGCGCGACGGTCCTCGGTTCGACCGCGAGCGCGGTGCTGGACCGCGCCACCGACCCGGTGATGCTCGTCGGACCCCAGGCCCGACCGCCACGCGGCGGCGACGCGCCGGTCGTCGTGGCGGTCGACGGCGCCGCCACTGACCACACCCTGGTCGCCATCGCCCTGGGCTGGGCGACACGCCTGGGCAACCGGCTCGTTATCGCCACCGTGGCCGAACCGGTGCCCCCGTCGTTTCGTGAGGGCCAGCCCCTGCATCGGGCCCGAGGGCCGGCCGACCCCGAGGGCTACGTCGCCGACCTTGCGGCGCCCGCCGCCGACGCGAGCTGCACCATCGACACCCGGGTGGCTTACAACCCCATCAGCGTGCGCGACGGCCTGGTCAGGCTCGTCGACCGCACCGCGGCATTGCTCGTGGTCGGTTCGCACCGCCGGACGCGACCTTTGCGCGCACTGTTAGGCAGCCATACCCCCCGCATCGTCCATGACATCGAGGTGCCGGCCCTGGTCGTCCCGCTTGACGCCGGAACGTGATCGGTGCGGCGGCGGGCGATCACCACGTGATCGCTCCGCCGTCGCGATCGCTACCCCGTGCGCCACCGATGATCGTGACCAGGTCGACCAGCCGGGTGTAGCCCCACTCGTTGTCGTACCAGCCAAGCACCTCGACCAGGTTTGCCCATTACCAGGCTGAGCGGCGCGTCGACGATGCATGACGCCGGCGACCCCCACGACATCGCCGGACACGATGGGGTCCTCGAGTACACGAGCACACCCGCCAAGGGACCGGCGGTGGCGGCGCCGGGCTCCCGCTCACGGGCCTCCTGCACGAGCCGCTTCGCACGCTCCCGCAACTCATTCGGGTACTTCCTCGGTGCTGGAATCGCTCCACCCTTTCCGTGGCTTCGATGCGTCCACCAAGGCCGGGGTTGATTGCGTCTTCACGACCACCAGCGCCTACTCCGGGTACCCGTACTCCACGACTCGGAAGCGGAGATTCGCCAGACGCCCCACTCGCTCGACGCTGATCGGCTCCAGGTCCACCCGCCCGAACCCGGAGCCACCGAAGAGTCGGACGCCGTCACCCAGCAGGACCGGCGCCACATGGGCGGGCACCTCGTCGACGAGACCGGCGTCAATGCACTGCTTGGCCACGTTCGCGCCGAGCACGAGAACGTTCTTCCCCCTAGCGCCGGTGAGCGCCCGGTTGACGGCGTTGGTGATGTCCCCACCCAAGAAGGTGACAGACGGATCGTCGGAGCCGTCCGGAACGTCGTGGGTGAGCACGAACTGCGGTCCCGTCCAGGCACCACCGAACGCCTGGCCGCTCGGCTTGCCGACATCTCGACGGCCCACGTCATAGGTGCGCCGACCGGCCAAGATGGCGCCCGTCGTGCCGATGACTTCGTCCACGGCCAGGTTCGGTTCGGCGTACTCGAAGACCCAATCCATCGCATCGTCGGGGCCGGCGATGAACCCGTCCAGGGACATCGTCACGTGCCACAGCACGATCCCCGCAGACATCCCGCGCGCACCCCTGGTCGTGTCAGCCATGGTGCTCGTTCCCTAACGGGTGCCGACTCCGTGTACGGCTCTGGAGGTGTAATACCGCACACTGCTCGCGACCTATCTGTGCCCCATCGCCCGACAACACCCCGAGGCCGCCCAGGAGGATCGATCGCCACCGAGACCGACACCAAGACCATCCACGTCGACCGGATCCTACCCACCCACCCGCACGCCAGCGTCTGCGTGCGCTCACCCAGCCCGAACACTCCGGCTGGCCGGCCAACTGGCCTAAATCCCCGCACCGTCGCGCCGTGGTGAACTCCCGGGGTGGCAACGGCCGGCCGCAGGACTACCGTGAAGTTGTGAGCGGCGAGGCGCCGGCCACCTTCCCAACGAAGTATTGGCACCGCCTCCCCGATGGGCGAGTGCAGTGCGATGTCTGCCCGCGCGCCTGCCGCATGCAAGAAGGCCAGCGGGGCATGTGCTTCGTGCGCGGGCGGGTCGACGGCGAGGTGGTGCTGCTGAGCTACGGTCGCTCCTCTGGCTATTGCATCGACCCCGTCGAAAAGAAGCCGCTCAACCACTTCCTACCGGGATCGTCGGTGCTCTCTTTCGGCACGGCGGGGTGTAACTTGGCCTGCCGCTTCTGCCAGAACTGGGACATCTCCAAGTCGAAGGAGATGGACACGCTCGCCGACGCGGCGTCACCCGAGGGCATCGCCCGGGCCGCCAAGCAGCTGGGCTGCTCGAGTGTCGCGTTCACCTACAACGACCCGACGATCTTCATCGAGTACGCCATCGACGTTGCCGACGCCTGCCGCGAGCTGGGCATCAGGGCGATCGCGGTCACCGCTGGCTACATCTGTCCGGAGCCACGGCGCGAGTTCTACGGCCACATGGATGCGGCCAACGTCGACCTCAAGGCGTTCACCGAGGACTTCTACAAACACGTATGCGTCGCCCACCTCGACCCGGTGCTGGAGACGCTGGAGTACCTGCGCCGTGAGACCGACGTCTGGTTTGAGATCACGACGCTGTTGATCCCGGGAAAGAACGACAGCGACGAGGAGATGGATGGGTTGACCTCGTGGGTCGCCGAGCATCTGGGCACCGACGTGCCCCTCCACTTCACGGCCTTCCATCCGGACTTCAAGATGATGGACATCCCGCACACGCCGGCGGCGACGCTCACCCGGGCCCGCGAGTGGGGCCTTCGCAACGGGCTGGAGTACGTGTACACGGGCAACGTGCATGACCAGCCGGGGTCGAGCACCTGGTGCCCGGGATGCGGTGCTCTCCTCGTGGAGCGCGACTGGTACGAGCTGGGACGGTGGCATCTGACCGAGGACGGGCGCTGCCGGACGTGCGGACACCAGGTGCCGGGGCGCTTCGAAGGACCACCGCAAGGCTGGGGCCGCCGGCGCGTCGCGGTGCACCTGGCGGGTGCGGACAGGTGACCACGACCGCCGAGGTGATCGGCTGGATGCGTCCCCCCGCGGTCGCGGGCCTGTTCTACCCGGCCGATCGCGATCGCCTGCGCGACGACGTGGCGCGTCACGGCCAGGCCGGCGATCGCCACGGCCCGTGACCACGACCAGTGTGCGAACACGGTCCACTTGAACAGGGCGTTGCTCGCCAGGTAACGGGCGGGCCGCCGAGGATCATCGCCGCGGTACCGGCGGTAACGTCGCCGCCGGGGTGGGCGATCGTGAGCTCGTCAGCGACGACCGTAGCGATGGTCCCAGCCACCATGGGCGCATGGAAGTAGGTGTAGTCCGAACGTCCCAGGCGGCCCGGGTCGTCGGAGACCGCGATCACATCGCTTGCGAGCCGAAGCCCGCGCCGGCTCCAGACCATGTGCCGCTGGTCGACGATCGGGCCGTCGATCTCGAACACGACCACCTCGCTCGTCCCCCCGGAGCGGCTCGAGGGCGCAGATCCTGTCGGCGCGAGCGAACTTGCCGAAACCGAAGAACACCATGCGCGACCCTCCCGGCATTGGACGATTATCCCCACTCCGGGGAGTGCACGCAGGCACCTCCAACGACGGGAGCGAAGCTGGTAGGCGCACGCGTCCTCGCCGTGTTCGGGGTACAACTGACAGTGTCACCTTTCACCAGGAGGAAGCCATGCGTGCCAAGGTGGGAGACAAGATCGTGGTCAGCGGCCATCACGTCGCCGAGCCCGACCGCGACGCCGTCGTGGTCGAGGTCCGGGGGGGCGACGGGGCTCCGCCCTACGTCGTCAAGTGGTCCGACGGCCACGAGGGCCTGTACTTCCCCGGTTCGGACGCCGCGGTGGTGCACCATCCCCAGGGGGAATGACGCGCCTAGCCCCGGACCTCTCAGTAGGCGGCTGGGCTCGGGCGGCGGCCTGGGACGGGTTCGGGGTGCCCTGGGTCGACGGACGGCTGCAGCTACACGACCGGGTAAGGTGCTGGTCCAGGCGATGCTGATGCTGGCGGGGCGGCGAGGCGTGCACCGACATTGAGTACCTGCGGGCCCGGGAGCGGCTGCTCGGGGCGGTGCCGTCGGCCTCGACCACCTACCGCACGTTCCGGGGCATCGGCCCCGCGGTGCCCGATGATCTCTGGGAGGCGATGGCCACCGTTCGCGCCAAGTGCGGCGCCGCTCGAGCGTGACCAACACCGGCTCCCCGGTGACCGTCGACATCGACGAGACGCTGGTGGTGATCCACTCGGAGAGCAAGGCCGGCACTGCGGCGACCTACAAGGGCGGCTTCGGGTTCCACACGCCGTTGTCGCCGATGCCACCGGTGAGACGCTGGCCGCGCTGTGTGGCGGGGCAACGCCGGGGCCAGCACCAGCGCCGATCACCGCTGCGTGTTGGACGCGGTTCTTCGTGAGCTGATCGACGCCATTGCCGCGACTAGCGGCGACCCGTTCGCCATCGGCTCGGTCATCTTCCCGCTGCGTGAGAAGTTCGGCGACAGCAGCACCCGGGCTGACCGCGCCCGGCGCCGGCCCTTGGTCGGCCCACACGACAACCCCGCCGGGTGGAGACCTGGCTCCGGACCGGCACACTGGGCGACACTTCCACCGAGCATCGGAGGTTCACGGTGGTCTTCGAAGTCGGTGCGAAGGTCATCTATCCATCACACGGGGTCGCGGAGATCGTCGGCCGCGAGTCGCAGGCGATCAACGGCGCAACGGAGACGTACCTGGTGTTGTCGGTTCTCCAGCCCGGCTGGGGGACCAGGGGCTGGATGAAGGTGTCGCTCCCCGAGAACCGGGCCGAGGCCCTGGGTGTCCGAGCGGCGATCTCACGAGAGGACGCATCGGACGTCATCGAGCTGCTGGGAATGAGCGACGTGCACGTGCCGGGGAACTGGGCGCGGCGATTCAAGAACCACCAGGAGAAGCTGAGGTCTGGCGACGTCTATGCGTGCGCCGAGGTGGTCCGGAACCTCGCCCTCCGCCAGCGCAAGTCCTCGCTGGCCGCTGCCGAGAAGGCGATGTATGCACGCGCCCGCCACAGCTTGATCTCGGAGCTCGCGGTCTCGTGGGGAATCGGGGAGGACGAAGCAGAGACCCGTGTCGATGGCGCGCTGGAACCGCTCGTCGCGGACTGACCGGTGCGGTGGTGGCTCGCGCAACCGAGCCTCCCAGGCTGGGCCGGCCGGGGCGTCTGAGAGTCCAGAGAACCGCGGCGCTGTCGCGTATGGCTCGGCGTCTTCAGGCAGCCGCAGTCGACTGGGGTGTCCGGGAGCGGTGGCACCGCCGTCGTTCACCCGAGCCCGGCCCAAATAGCTGCCACTGCTCCGGCCACCGCTCGGCGATCTCGTCCTCGCTCAAGCCCTCCCAGTGTCCGACCCGCGGCTCTCCGAAGCGATCGTCGACCATTGCCTGGCGGCTGAGCCGCGCTGAGAGAGATCGGCCATCGGTGGTGACCTCGTCGCTGCAGATTCGTCACCCCGGCCGATGCGTCGATACGCGTGTCGGCGTAGGGGCGTGATCGGCACGGTGGTCCCAAGCGAAAAGCGCGTCTACGAGGCAGAATCTTCGCATCAGAACATTTTTCCAAGAGGTGCGCATCATGGCGAAGAAGCCGGCTATTCACACCGTCCCCCACGGCGGCGGCTGGGCCAACCGCCGCGAAGGCGCTGCCCGGGTAAGCAAGGTCTTTCCCACAAAGGCGGCTGCACAGGCCGCCGGACGCGAAACGGCGAGGCGTGAGCGGACTGAGCACATCATCCACAAGAAGGACGGTGAGATCGGGAGTCGCAACAGCTACGGCAACGATCCCCATCCGAAGGGCTGAGTTCCGGAGCGCACCACCTGCCGGGTGGGCTTCACCAGCCACCAGATGTACGGGCCCGGACATGTCACCTCGAAGATGGAAGGCGTTTTGCTTGGGATAGCGGATCCAATTCGACATGCCAGCAACTGGCGACCCGCCCCCGAGGACCCGGTCGCGGGCACGCATAACGTCCGACCCGGATTGCCAAGCACTCGGCCGACAGGCATATCTACGCCTCTGTCGTTGACAAAAGCGCCGAACCCGCACCGAACGACCGCTATGTATGGGACATTTCGCCGCGGTGGACGGGGTGACCGTGGAGGGTCGGGAACGCGGGGCGATCGCCGTTGTCGTGTCGGAGGTGTTTGGCAAGCTCGGCGAAGCACGGAGCGGTCGCAGTGTTGGCGATGAGCTGGAACCGCACGGCGCCTGTACGGGTGATGGTGAAGATCATGTCGAAGGAGAACCATGCAGGGGTCAGCGCCGTGACGGTCGCTGGGTCGAGTTCGACGAGACAAGCACCTGTGTAGTGGGCGATGAACGGCGATACTTGTTGTCATGGGGGAGAGCAGTATTCGCAACGTCGGCGGATTCAGCTATGAGGGGCACATGGCGCTGGTCTACCGGCGGGGCCGCGAGCTCCTTCCGGAAGCCGCCGCCGAGTGGCGGCGGGCGCTCGAACCGCTTGTGCGACCTGAGAGTCTCGTTGTGGACGTCGGTGCCGGTATTGGTCGGTTCGCCGTCCACCTTGCTGACTGGTTCTCGGCTCGCGTCGTGGCGGTCGAACCCGCGGCTGCGATGCGCGCTCAGGCCCAGCCTCGGGAGCGGGTCAGCTGGATGGCAGCCCGGGCTGAGCAGCTTGCTGTGCGCCACGGCGTCGCAGATCTGGTCTGGATCTCCGACGCGGTCCACTACCTCGACCTGTACTGCGCGGCACAGGAGGCCTGCCGGGCGCTGAAGCCCGGGGGCCGTGTGGTCGTCCGGAGCACGTTCCCGGACCAGTTCGAGCAGACCGAGTGGATGCGCTGGTTCCCTTCCGCCCGAGCGGTCGATGAGAAGCGCGTGCCGACGGTCGACCAGATCGTCACGGCGTTTGGGCCCGCGGGCCTGGAGCTCGAGTCGCGTTCCACCCTGTATCAGCCCGTCGCCCGCGATCTTCACGAGCTTGCCGACCGGGTCGGCGAACGCGCCATCTCCACTCTCCAGATCATCGACGACGACGAGTTCGAGCAGGGATTGAGCGATCTCCGAGTCGCGGCCGCCGAGTCTCCGTCGCCGCGCACCATCACCACGCCGCTTAGTGTCCTCGTGTTCCGACCGGTCAGCGACGGGTGAATCGACGCACTCCGCTTGATCGACCGCGTCACCTCGACGCCACTGATGTGTCAGCTCGGTCATCCAAGGTGTCGAGCACGAAGAGCTCTTCGCCTGCCCGACGGGGCAGTACCTCGTGAGGGTGGGCGACAACGCCAATCTGGAGGGGGCGGTCACCGGATTCGTCCCGCCCGGCGACCTCCACCGGGTCCACAACCCTGCCCACCGCACAGCGATCTTGCTGCACATCTACGGCACCGACATCTCCCGCGTCGGCTCCAGCGTCCGCCGGGCCTACCACCTACCCCTCCGGTCCCCTGCGAGGGCCGGCGAACACCGGTCGCGCCAAGCGGCGTCTGCTGCCGCAGTCGACCCTGACGGCTGAGGGTGGATGCACCGCGACTACCAATCGAGTCCGCCGGGATTGGTTTGGCCGGGTTCGTGACGGGTAGGTGGCGGTATTGCCCAGGGACAAGGAGCCGTTCCATGCTCGACTTGACGTCCAACGCGACATCGGTGATCCGCTCGATCGCAGAACGTCCTGAGTTGCCGGATGAGGCAGGACTGCGGGTCGCAGCCGGTGGCGGGGACTCGGGGCACTTCTCGGTCGCGGCCACAGGCGCGCCTGAGCAGGGCGATCTGATCGTCGAGAAAGAGGGGGCCCGCGTGTTTCTCGACCCGCAGGCCGCCGTGGTCCTCGACGACAAGGTGCTGGATGTCCAGGTCGGCGAGGAGGGGAAGGTGGAGTTCCTGCTGTCGGCCCAATAGGCATCGGCACAACAAAGTTAGGGGGTGAGTCGGCGTCGCCCCCCGCTTGCGTTGGCGCTAACCGGCGGTCGGTAGGGTGAGCCGGTGAGATCGGTCGATGTTGTGGGACTCGACTTGGAGGTCAGCAGCCGTTTGGCCGTGGTGTTGCTGCGTGAGCAGGACGCTCCGCACCGTGTCTTGCCGATCTTCGTGGGCGGCCGCGAGGCGCTCGCTATCGCGCTCGCGTTGAGCGGTGAGTCACCGCCGCGACCTCTCACCCACGATCTGCTGGCAGCTCTGATCGAGAGCGTGGACGCCCACCTGGAACACGTTGAGGTGACCGAGCTGCAAGCGGGTACGTTCCTGGCCGAACTGGCTCTACAGGCGCCGGGCGGTGGGCGGTCTCTCGATAGCCGCCCGTCCGACGCGATCGCCTTGGCGTTGCGCGTCCATGCTCCGCTGTTCGTGAGCGAAGCCGTGCTCGACGAAGCCGGGGCCCTCCTGCCCGTTGCGACCGAGGCGGACGAGATCGACGAAAACGTTGACCGATTCCGAGCATTTCTCGACCAGGTCGATCCCGCCGAATTCGACGCCGGCGGGGGGACGAGACCGCCCCCGGATGCGGACGACTCGGACGGCCCTCCGGACACGCCCCCCGCCTGAGGCCGTGAGCCTCAGGCGGCACGTTCGGCAGCGAGGTGGAGGGTGGTGCCCACGCTGTTCTGGATGATGGCGTTGGGGAGGCGCTGCGCCCTGGCCTGGGCCGCCTTCCACCCGGTAGCGCAGTGGGCGGGAACGGGCACGTGGGGGGCGAGCCGTTCGAAACCCGCACCTGGGACGGTTCCGGGCTCGTGCTCACCCGGTACGCCGTCGAGCCGGCCGCGGCATAACGTCCTTTGGACGCGGGGCGAGCCCGTCGCCCGGAGCCAGCTGTCCGCTCTGTTGAGAGGTGTCCCAGAACGCGCTCCGTCCGAGTAACGAGAGGGCATCCCCGAGGTGTTGTTCGGGCGTACATAACGAGCGCGCATAACGTTCCGGAGCGAGCGGTGGAGTTGTCCCGCTTGCGTGGACACGGGTTGTTATGCGGCTGAGTCTTGCTCGTAGGTGATCGGGCTTCGATGGCCGAGTCGGTGCTGGATGCGTT
>Ga0081538_10005978_pt1 | contig 10830 bp, 12 predicted proteins | sample TabmetS5T2R1_FD_71022 | JGI IMG/M metagenome (GOLD analysis project Ga0081538, IMG submission 71022) | Tabebuia heterophylla rhizosphere microbial communities from the University of Puerto Rico - S5T2R1 | ecosystem: Host-associated > Plants > Roots > Rhizosphere ...
TTCTTCATAGACGGCCCGCGGGACCGCCCCTGGCGCACCGGCGACCGCGTGCGCGAGGACGGCGACGGCTACCTGTGGTTCGAGGGCCGCACCGACGACGTGATCATCTCCGCCGGCTACCGCATCGGCCCGTTCGAGGTGGAGTCGGCGCTCGTCTCGCACCCCGCGGTGGCGGAGGCGGCCGCGCGGCTCACCGACGCCGAGCAGGCCCTGGTGGGGCGCGTCGTGGACGACCACGAGTTCATCTGGCTGTCGAGCAGCGCGGGGCCGGTCACGCCGCGCCGCTACCCGATATCCCGCGCCGTGCCCAGCGGACGGGCCATCCTCGACCGCCAGACCACGCAGGAGGCCGATCTGTCGCGGCTGGTCGGCGAGCTGCCGCATCTGGAGGGCGTGACCCGCATGGACGGTGTCCGCACGTGTCTGGCGACCCCGCTGCTCCGCGAAGGGGTGGCGGTCGGCGTGCTGCTGGTCTACCGCACGGAAGTGCGCCCCTTCACCGACGAGCAGATCACGCTCCTGCGCACGTTCGCCGACCAGGCGGTGATCGCCATCGAGAACGTCCGCCTCTTCACCGAGCTGCAGTCGCGCACCGCCGAGCTGACGCGCTCGGTGGGCGAGCTGCAGGCGCTCGGCGAGGTGAGTCGCGCCATCTCCTCCACGCTCGACCTGGAGGTGGTGCTCGCCACCATCGTGGCGCGCGCGAATCAGCTCGCCGAGACCGACGGCGGCGCCATCTACGAGTTCGACTCGGCCACTCGGGCGTTCCGCCTGTGGGCGACCGACCGGTTCCCGGAGGAGTTCGTGGCCGCCCTGCGCGCGACCACGCTGGTGTACGGCGAGGGGGCGGTAGGGCGGGCGGCGGCCACCCGCGCGCCCGTCCAGGTCGCGGACGTCAGCGACACCCATGCCTACGAGAGCCGGATTCGCGACGCGCTCCTGAGGTTCGGGTACCGCTCCCTCCTCGCGGTGCCGCTGGTGAGCGAGGACGAGGTGGTGGGCGCGCTGGTCGTGAACCGCCGGATGGCGGGCGAGTTCCCGCCCCGCACCGTCGAGCTCCTCAGCACGTTCGCGACGCAGTCGGCCCTCGCCATCCAGAACGCGCGGCTGTTCAGCGAGCTCGAGGACAAGAGCCGGGAGCTGGAGGTGGCCAACCAGCACAAGTCGGAGTTCCTGGCCAGCGTGTCGCACGAGCTCCGGACCCCGCTCAACGCCATCATCGGCTTCTCCGAGGTGATGCTGGAGCGGCTCTTCGGCGAGGTGAACGAGAAGCAGGAGGAGTATCTCCAGGACATCCTCTCGTCGGGACGTCACCTCCTCTCCCTCATCAACGACATCCTCGACCTCGCCAAGATCGAGGCCGGGCGCATGGAGCTGGAGGCGGGCGAGTTCGACCTCCCTCAGGCCATCGACGACACCCTCGTGCTGATCCGCGAGCGGGCGCTGCGGCGGGGCATCACGGTGGAGCGGGCGGTGGACCCGCGGCTCGGCGAGATCAACGGCGACGAGCGCAAGATCAAGCAGGTGCTCCTGAACCTTCTGTCCAACGCGGTGAAGTTCACGCCGGAGGGTGGGCGCATCGACGTGCGCGCGGCGGCGGCCAACGGCACCGCCGAGATCTCGGTGGCGGACACCGGCGTCGGCATCGCGCCGGAGGACCACGAGGCGGTGTTCGAGGAGTTCCGCCAGGTGGGCACCGACTACGCCCGCAAGCACGAGGGCACCGGCCTGGGCCTGGCCCTCGCCCGCAAGTTCGTGGAGCTCCACGGCGGGCGGATCTGGGTGAAGAGCCAGGTCGGGCAAGGCTCCACCTTCACCTTCACCATCCCGATCTCCCGAGGTCACCATGGCGGGTGAGCTGATCCTGGTCGTCGAGGACAATGACAAGAATCGGAAGCTGGTGCGCGACGTGCTCACCGCCAAGGGCTATCGCCTCGTGGAGGCCGAGACGGGCGAGGACGGCCTGCGGCTGGCCGGGGAGCACCACCCCGCGCTCGTGCTCATGGACATCCAGCTTCCCGGCATCGACGGGATCGAGACCCTGCGCCGGCTGCGCGCCGACGCCGCCACCGCGTCCATTCCGGTGATCGCGGTGACCGCCTCGGCCATGACCCAGGACCGCCAGAAGATCCTGGCCGCCGGCTTCGACGCCTATCAGTCCAAGCCCATCAGCATTCGCCCGTTCCTGGACCTGGTGCGCGAGGTCCTGGACCGGCCGAGGAGCGCGCGGACATGAGCGAGCCGGCCCGCATCCTGGTGGTGGACGACACACCGGTCAACCTCAAGCTCCTGAGCGATCTCCTGAGCGCCAAGGGCTATGCGGTCACGACGGCCGCGTCGGGCGCGGAGGCGCTCGAGAAGATCGACACGGCGCCGCCCGATCTCGTCCTCCTCGACGTGATGATGCCGGGCATGAGCGGCTACGAGGTCTGCAAGAAGCTCCGCGAGAACTCCGCCACCGCGATGCTGCCGGTGGTCATGGTGACGGCGCTCGACCCCGCTCAGGAACGGGTGAAGGGGATCGACGCGGGGGCGGACGACTTCCTCACCAAGCCCATCAATCAGCCGGAGCTCCTGGCGCGGGTGCGCTCGCTCATGCGGGTGAAGACCCTGTGGGATCAGCTCGCCGAGCTGAACCGCACGCTCGAGGCGCGAGTGGCGGAGCAGGTAGGCATGCTCGAGCGACTGGGCCGCCTCAAGCGGTTCTTCTCGCCGCACCTGGCCGAGGCCATCGTCCACGGCGGCGCCGACGACCCGCTGAAGAGCCACCGGCGGGAGGTCACGGTGGTCTTCATCGACCTGCGCGGCTTCACCGCCTTCGCCGAGACCGCGGAGCCGGAAGAGGTGATGGGTGTGCTGCGCGAGTATCACGCGGCCATGGGCGAGCTGATCCTCGCCCACGAGGGAACGCTGGAGCGCTTCACCGGCGACGGCATGATGATCTTCTTCAACGACCCCATGCCGGTGCCGAATCCGCAGGAGCGGGCCGTGCGCATGGCCCTCGCCATGCGGGGGCGCGTGGACGAGCTCATGAAGGGCTGGCGCAAGCGCGGCTACGAGCTCGACTTCGGCGTGGGCATCGCCCAGGGCTACGCCACCATCGGCGCCATCGGGTTCGAGGGCCGCTGGGACTACGGCGCCATCGGCACCGTCACCAACCTCGCCGCGCGGCTGTGCGGCGAGGCCAAGCCCGGGCAAGTCCTCGTCTCGCGCAAGCTCGTGGGCATGGTCGAGGACCTCGTGGACTCCGAGTCGGTCGGCGAGATGCCGCTGAAGGGCTTCTCCCGGCCGGTGAGCGTCTACAATCTGACCGCGCTGAAATCTGCCGGCTGACGACCGGCGGCCGGGCGGGGCCGGTCAGGAGACGGGCCAGCTCTCGCGGCGCCAGCCCATGTCCCAGAACATCCACTCGTAGCGGCTGGTGGTGACGAAGTGCCGGCGCATGGCCTCGCGCTCGGTGTCGCCCACGCGCCCGGCCATGACGTTGGTGGCGTCCAGCACCGCCTCCACGAGGGCGCCGAACTCGCCCGAGGCGTAGGTGCCGATCCACCGCGTGTAGAGGGGATCCGGCGAGCCGCGGCGCTCGAGCTCCTTGCCGACTTCCCAGTAGATCCAGTAGCAGGGCAGGAGCGCGGCCACGTTCTCGTGGAAGGGCGCGCCGTTGGCCACCGCGAGCAGATACGAGGTGTAGGCGAGATTGGTCGGGGCGAGCGGGGTGGCCGCCACCTCGGCGGGCGTGAGGCCGAACTCCTTGAAGAAGGATTCGTGGAGCGACCGTTCCACCTTGAGCGCGCCGGCGGCGTGCTCGTTGAACATGATGATCCACTCGTCCTGCGGGGCCCGGGCCGCCGCCACCGAGAGGGCGCGGGCGAAGTCGCGCAGGTAGAGCGCGTCCTGGACCGCGTAGAAGCGGAAGCTCTCGCGGGGGAGCGAGCCGTCGGTCAGCCCGGCCAGGAAGGGGTGACGCAGGATCGCGGCGTAGATCCCGTCGATGGACTTCCACAAGGTGTCGGTGAACGCCATGAGGAGGGTATTCTACCGCTGATGCCTCTCCGGCGCCGATGCCCACGATCCTGACCCACGCCGTCGTCGCCTGCGGCGTGGGGCGCGTGCTCAGCCGCTTCCGGCCGATGCCCCCGCTCTTCTGGCTGCTCGCCGCCGGCCTGTCGATCCTGCCCGACGCGGACGTGGTGGCCTGGCCCCTCGGCATCCCCTGGGGCACGCCGTGGGCCCATCGCGGCATCACGCACGGCTTCCCCGCCGCCGCGCTCGTGTCGTACGTGGTGGCGCGCCTCGCCCACCGCCCGCTCGGGCTCCCCCTGTTCTGGCTCTGGGGGTACTACTTCCTCGCCATGGCCTCGCACGCTTTCCTCGACGCCTTCACCAACGGCGGGCCGGGCGTCGCCTTCTTCGCGCCGTTCGACAACACGCGCTACTTCTTCCCCTGGCGGCCGATGGTGGTGTCGCCCATCGGCCTCGACATCGTGAGCGAGTGGGGCCTTCGCACCATCACGAGCGAGATCGTGTGGGCCTGGCTCCCGACCGCGGCGTTCGTGGGAGCCGCCGCCCTCGCGCGGCGCCGGGCGGCCTCGCGCGGAGGCAGACAAGCATGACCGAGCACGGAGTGCAGATCCTGGGCGCGATGCTGATCCTCGCCGCCTTCGTGCTTGCGCAGGCGCGCGTCCTCACCCAGGACTCCTACGCGTATCTCGTCCCGAACCTCGTCGGCGCCGTCGTGCTCACGGTCGACGCATGGCTGGGCCGGCAGTGGGGGTTCGTGCTCCTCGAAGCCGTGTGGGCCATCGTCTCGCTCTGGGGCATCGTGGCGCGGGCGCGCGGCGGCCCGGCACCCGCGCATTGACAGGCTCGCCCGCCACGGCCTAGCATCCGCGTGATGGGCAAGGCGCGGAGGACGCAGCGACGCCGGGGACGGTCGCGTCCCGTCCGCCTCTCCCGGGCCGCTGACGAGGTGCTGCGCTGGGCCCGGGTCGCGCGCGTGGCTACCGCCGGACCGAGCGGCATGCCCCATCTCGTTCCCATCTGCCACGTGCTCCAGGGGGGGAAAATCTACCTGGGCTCGGGCAAGCGCGGCCGCAAGGTCCGTAATCTCCGCGCCAATCCCCAGCTCACCCTCACCGTCGACCTCTACTCGGAGGACTGGAACACCCTTCGCGGCGTGATGGTGCAGGGCCGTGGAGCCATCATCGAGCCGGGGCCGAAGTTCCGCCGGATCCGGCGCCTGATCTATCAGAAGTACCCCCAGTACCGCTCGAAGGCGGCGCTGGGTGACAACGACTCGCTGATCATCGAGCTGACGCCTTCCCACGTCTTCACCTGGGGCCTCGACTGAACGCGACGCTGACCCGGCGCGCACTGCTCCAGGCGGCGGGGGCGCTCGTCGTGACCTTCTCGCTGCCCGGGACCCACGCCCAGACGCCGCGCGTGGGCGAGGACGAGCCGGTGCTGCCCGGCCAGGTCGCCGCCCCGGGCCAGAGCATTCCCCCCGGTCAGATCGACGCCTGGCTCGCGGTCGCGCCCGACGGCGGCATCACGCTCTACACGGGCAAGGTCGAGCTCGGCACCGGCGTGGCCACCGCGCTGGCCCAGATCGTCGCCGAGGAGCTGGACGTCGCGGTGGCGCGCATCACGGTGGTCCAGGGCGATACCGCGCGCACGCCCGATCAGGGCGTCACCGCCGGGAGCAAGACGCTGCAGCGCGGAGCCCCGATCATCCGCCAGGCCGCCGCGGACGCGCGCTACACGCTGCGGCTGCTCGCCTCCGTGCGGCTCTCGACCTCGGTCGATCAGCTCGCCACCCGCGACGGCGTGGTCAGCGTGGTGGACGATCCCGCGCGCCGCGTGACGTACGGCGAGCTGCTCGGCGGGCGCCGCTTCAGCCGCCCCGTGACCCGGGATTTCCAGACCAAGCCGCGCGCGACCTATCGCGTGGTCGGCACTCCGGTCCCGCGACTGGACATTCCCGCCAAGGTGATGGGCGCGGCCGCGTTCGTCCACGACGTGCGCGTGCCCGGCATGCTGCACGGCCGCGTGGTCCGGCCGCGGGCCCTCGGCGCGCGCGTGGCCGCGGTGGACGAGGATTCCGTGCGCGGCGTGCCGGGCGTGGTGAAGGTGGTGCGGCAGGGCGATTTCGTGGGCGTGGTGTGCGAGCGCGAGGAGCAGGCGATCGCGGCGGCGCGCGCGCTCAAGGTCACCTGGCGCGGGGGCGCCCGGCTGCCCGCCGCCGCGGAGCTCCACGAGGCCCTGCCCAAGCTCCCCGGCGCGCCGCGCGTCCTCGTGAACCGCGGGGACGTCGACGGCACCCTGCGGCAGGCCGCGCGCCCGCTGGAGGCCGAGTATCGCTGGCCCTTCCAGATGCACGCCTCCATCGGGCCCTCCTGCGGCGTGGCGGACGTCCGCCTGGGTGAGGCCACGGTGTGGACGGCCAGCCAGAGCGTGTTCGAGCTGCGCGGCGCCATCGCCGGGCTGCTCGGCCTGCCCGCCGAGCGGGTGCGCGCCGTCTTCATGGAGGGCTCGGGCTGCTACGGCCACAACGGGGCCGATGACGCGGCGGCGGACGCGGCGATCCTGTCGCGAGCGGCGGGTCGGCCGGTGCGCGTGCAGTGGATGCGGCACGACGAGCACGGCTACGAGCCCAAGGGTCCGGCCATGGTCATGCGGGTGCGTGGCGCCCTCGACGCGGGCCGGGGCGTGGCCGCGTGGGACTACGCGGTGTGGACACCCACGCATGTGCGGCGGCCGGCCAATCGCGCGGGCAACCTCCTCGCCGGCGAGGAGACGGGCGCGCCCGAGCCGGTGTCGCGGGCGATCGGCGGAGACCGGAACGCCCAGCACGGCTACGCATTCCCCGCCGACCGCGTGGTGGTGCATCAGCTGGACCGGAGCCTCCTGCGGGTGTCCGCGCTGCGGGGCCTCGGGGCGCCGCAGAACACCTTCGCCAACGAGTCGTTCCTGGACGAGCTGGCGGCGGCGGCGGGCGCCGACCCCGTGGCCTACCGGCTCCGCCATCTGAAGGACCGGCGCGGGGTGGCGGTGGTGGAGGCGGCCGCGCGCGCGGCGCAATGGGCGCCGCGGCCCTCGCCCGCGCCGGGCGCTCGCGGGACGGCCCTCGCGCGGGGTCGCGGCATCGCCTACTGCCAGTACGAGAACGAGCACGCCTATGTGGCCGCGGTGGCCGAGGTCGAGGTGAACCGCGTCGCCGGCGCCATCCGCGTCCGCCGGGTGGTCGTCGCGCACGACTGCGGGCTCGTCATCAATCCCGACGGCGTGCGCAATCAGATCGAGGGCAATGTGCTCCAGGCGATCAGCCGCACCCTCAAGGAGGCAGTGGCCTTCGACACGGCGGGCGTGACCAGCCTGGACTGGGCCGGCTATCCGATCCTGACCTTTCCCGAGGTGCCCGACGCGGTGGACATCGTGCTGCTCGAGGGGCGCGACAATCCCCCGCTGGGAGCGGGCGAGCCGGCGACGTGCCCGGTGCCCGCCGCCATCGCCAACGCCGTCTTCGACGCCACCGGGGTGCGCCTCCGCACCGTGCCCTTCACCCCCGATCGCGTCCGCGAGGAGCTCGCCCGCGCATGAATCATCGCCTCGACCGGAGCCAGGTGCACTACGAGTGGAACAATGCGCTGCCGCCGCGGCTGGAGATCGAGCCCGGCGACACCGTGACCTTCGAGACCCGCGACGCCGCCGACGGCTACTACTCGCCGTCCTCCACCCATGACGACGTGATCCGGCGCGGGCCATTCCGCGGTCATCCCCTCACGGGGCCGGTGCGCGTGAGGGGCGCGCGCCCCGGCGACGTGCTCGTGGTCGAGATCCTCGAGGTGAAGCCCGGCGCGCCCTTCGGCTGGACGGCGATCCGCCCCGGCCGCGGGCTCCTGCCCGAGGCGGATTTCCCCAAGCCCTATCTCCAGATCTGGGACGTGTCGGACGGGCGCTTCGCGCGCAAGGGCGACCGCATCGCCGTCCCCATCGAGGCCTTTCCCGGCGTGATGGGCACGGCGCTCCCCGAGCCGGGCGGTCACAGCACCATGCCGCCGCGGAAGAACGGCGGCAACATGGACATCAAGCAGCTCACCGCCGGCGCCACGCTGCAGCTGCCGGTGTGGGTGGACGGCGCGCTCTTCAGCGTGGGTGACGGGCACGCCGCCCAGGGAGACGGCGAGGTGTGCGTGACCGCGGTGGAGATGGCGGCGGAGATGACGCTGCGCTTCGATCTCCGGCCGGGCCGGGGGCTGCCCGAGCCGCGCTTCCGGACGCGCGGGCCCATCGCCACCGGGACCAATCGGGGCGCCTGGGTCGCCACCACCGCGCACGGTCCCGACCTCTTCGCGTCCGCCCAGCAGGCGATTCGCTATATGATCGAGCACCTGGTGGAGGAGCGCGGGCTCTCGCGCGAGGAGGCGTACATCGTGTCGAGCGTGGCGGTGGATCTCAAGATCAGCGAGATCGTGGACGCGCCCAACTGGATCGTCTCCGCCTTCCTGCCCGAGAGCATATTCATCTGAGCGAGGGGGCCATGAACAGAGAGCTTGCCGTGGTGCATCATCCCGACCGTCGTACCGACGTGCACATGCCGTACGCGCCGGGCATCGTGGTCGCCCGCGGCCGGCTCGTCTTTCTCTCGGGGGTCACCGCCGCCCCGGTCTATCACAGCCACCCGCACCGTGACGAGGAGTTCGACCTTCCCCCGAGCATGCGCGAGCAGGCGCGCCTCACCATGGAGAACTTGAAGAAGACGCTCGCCGCCGCCGGTTGCACGCTGAACGACATGGTGTCCGCCACCCGGTACTTGACCGCGGTCGAGGAGCAGGACGACCTGAATCGCGTGTGGGCCGAGTACCTCGGGGGCCACCTCCCCACCACCACCACCGTGGAGGTGTCCCGTCTCGCCACTCACGAGCGCTGCAAGGTCGAGATCAGCGCGATCGCGGTGGCCGAGGCATGAGCGCCCGTCAGAACTACGGCTTCGAGCGCCGCCGCAAGGCCGACGCACAGCGCGCCAAGCAGGAGGAGAAGCGTCAGCGAAAGAGTGAGCGCGAGTCGTCCGGCAGCAGCGGTCCGGAGATGGGCGAGCCGGTGGACGCGGCCGCCCCGCCGCCGGGCGTGTGGGAGTGGTTCTCGCCGAGCCGTGCGCGAACGGTCAATGTGCCGGAAGGCACGCGCCCGCCCGCGGACGCGCCGGACGACTGGGTCCTGCTGACCGATGTCCCGCCGGGGACGACGCTGCCGGCCTAGCGGGTCGAGACGTCCGCCCTAGGACGAGAGCTTCGCGAGCGGGCCCGTGATGCCCACGAGCTTCAGGGCCGCGAACACCTTGATCGCCAGCCAGCCCGGATCGAACTCGAAGCGGCCCACGCTGAACTTCGGCGAGCGGGGATGGGCGTGGTGGTTGTTGTGCAGGCTCTCCCCGCCCGTGAACCAGGCGAGCACGCGCGAGTTGTAGGCGGTGTTCATGAAGTTCTGCGCGCCCCGCCAGTGCCCGAGCCCGTTGATGAGGGGGGAGAGCACGAAGACGTAGAGGATGCCGTGGGCGACCATGGCGATGACGCCGGGCCAGAAGCCCAGGAGCAGGCAGAGGATCGACGTGCCGAGGAACAGCCCGGTCCAGCCCCACGAGAAGACGTAGCGGTCCCAGCGGTCCTCGACGAGATCCGGGGCGAACTTCCGGACGATGTCGGGGGCCATGGCTTCCCGCGCGTAGTAGTAGACGTTGAAGAGCTGCACCTTCCAGAACCCCAGCAGCATGGGGCTGTGCGGGTCGCCCTCGCGATCGGTGAAGGTGTGATGCTTGCGGTGGACGGCCACCCACTCCTGCCGCCGCATGCCGGTGCTCAGCCAGAGCACCGCGCGGAACACCCAGTCCAGCAGCGGGTGCACGTCGAGCGCCCGATGGGCGAGCGCGCGGTGGAGATACACGGTGGTGGCGAATACGGTGGCCTGGGTCACGATGATCGCGGCGATGACGACGAGCACGGCGTGAACGAGCACGGTTTCCCCTATTCGCGGTTGTTCCGCTCAGTTTTCAAGCGTGGAAGTCGGCCGGCGCCAAGCGCGGCCCGTTCGAATTCCGGGCAAGTATACACGAAACCGCGCGCTAACCCTCGGAGTTGCGCGGCTTAGGCTTCCCTAACCGGCATCCACCTGCAAGGGGTGCTTGAGCCGGTCCCCGGGGCGGAGGTTGAGCACCGCCTCGGGGAAGATCTCGGCGAGCCACTTCACCACGTCGTTGATCGTGATGATCCCGATGGGCCGGCCCTCGGCGTCGACCAGGGGGAGGGTACGGAACCCCGCCGTGCTCATCCGGTTCACCGCGAAGCACACCCGGTCCTGGGCCGAGAGGGCCTCGGGGCGCTCGGTCATGACCGCTCCGAGCCGGGTGGTCGCCGGATCGCGGCCCTGGCCGAGGACGCGGATCAGGACATCCCGCTCGGTGAAGATGCCGATGAGGCGCCCGTCCCCATCCACGACGACCACCGCGGCGCGGTGGAGGGCGACCATGCGGTCGACCGCCTCGGCAACCGTCGCCTGGACGCCCAGCTGTATGGGCTCGCTGGGCGCCAGCAGCCGGACCGTATCGTTGAGGAGCGCCCCTTCGAGCTTCCGGAACTCGGTCTCGAGGGATTCGGAGTACTCGTCCTCGCTCATGAGTCCCACCTCCCCCCGCCGCCGGGGCGGGGTGTGGGCTGGAGCATAGGTGGCGCCCCGGAAGGTGTCAAGCCGGGGCGTAACCGAACCCCCTAGTCGATGACGGCCACCGCCCGCACGGGGGACCCATCCGCTCCGTCCAGGGCCAGGGGGAAGGCCATG
>Ga0081538_10005979_pt1 | contig 10829 bp, 13 predicted proteins | sample TabmetS5T2R1_FD_71022 | JGI IMG/M metagenome (GOLD analysis project Ga0081538, IMG submission 71022) | Tabebuia heterophylla rhizosphere microbial communities from the University of Puerto Rico - S5T2R1 | ecosystem: Host-associated > Plants > Roots > Rhizosphere ...
CGGTTAGCTTTGGCTCTTCTGCGTCAGCTGTTACCTTAAGATTTTCCAAGCCCGGTTTTTCAAAAACAGCGGCTCTCATTAGCCATAGATCTGCAACAACCTATTAACCTGTTGCACAATGATCTCATGTAAGAACATAATCCGACAGGTTCCAGATATCTATCTTTTAGCCGCCGTGAAACTATCTCCCGGATCCGGTGGAGATTTCTAAGAGTGTCATTCTATCCGCAATATTCTTTACAAAATTTTAGCAGCAATGCGCCTTTCAAGGTCTGCAGAGCAACGCAGCGCCTGCTCTCTCGTTCGAATATGCAGCTCATGGTGTCTATTGATTACAGGGTTGCTCTGCGGTAGTATCCATTTGTGTTGGTTGTCCGGGTGCTTCTTGATGCCTTCTAAATCCGTGATCATATGGCTGCGTGCTGAAAAACAAAGGCTGTTGTGCCCTTTGTGCGAGGCACGATTTTTTGCCGAAAAGATCGAGCTTGTGATCCACTTGCACAGAAAACATGGATGATGATGACAGCTATGGCTTGTTTGCCACCTATCGCAGTCACTTCATCGATTTGAAAACAAGATTGGCTCCTGCATCTCCGTCATGATGGTAGTAACTGCAGATCTCATTTGGAGAAATAGGGAGTGAACCCATGTTGTCGCTTTTGCAACTTGGACAATTAGTGAATGTTGCTTCTTCGTAAAGAGTTGATGCGCACCAGAAACAAGATCGGCATATTTGAAAGAATGCTATATGCTTAGAATGATCGAAGCTTCGTGTCGCTAGCCGCCTATGTCTCTTTGATGATGATGATGGGCTGATGGTATTATTAGCGTGATTATTATGATGATCAAAGGTATTTGCGCTCACGCTCATTTTTGGTTCGCAAGCCTGTTTTACACCAATGATATTTAGAAGTTAGCAAAGTTAGTTATCAAACTTAAAGATGAAAAAAAATTACGCTACTGTAAGAGAACACAACAACTATTCTGAAATGCCCTGCTGTAGGTGCTGGGCTAGATCCGTTAAAACAGTCACTGCTTCCTCCCTCGTGATGAGGTCCGCTTCCAGGTAGCTGCTGAGCATATACATTATCGCCTTTTCAATGAATGGCATATTTGTGGCAGTCACTGCCTTTTACCGGCTTTTAATGGTTAAGCCTGGCTATTAAGGCTTCCTTGTCAACAAATCTAGGCCGCTCAATGCTCAAACAGCATTTCATTCTTGAGTCGGTACACAATTGATTTGATTGCTTCTTGGGATGCTTTTTTTCCCAATATTTTATTGAGTGTCGCTTCAAATTGCTCCTGCTGTTTTAGAATTTTTTCAGCTGTACTCAAATGGTATACCAAACTGCATGTTCTCAAAACCAGCCTACTGGAGCCGGCTCCCAAGGCTGAACCTTCTATCTCGTCCTTTATGATGTTGATTATCATCTATCTTCAAGCCATGGGCTGTAATGCCATTGCTCGCTGTGAATTGTATAGTGATGGGCAGTAAGCAGCGAGAAATAATGTCTGGCAGTGATAGTTTTTTTCTGACGACTTGCATGATAGCAGCAGATCGCCTCGATTGGTTCATTTTGTCTGCTTCTTTGCCAGCTGCTGCCCTCTTTAACTTCCGGCTGGCTTTGAAAATAATAAAGCTGTTTCCGCCGTCTTAAGTGAGAGGACTCCAGAACCAGCTAGGCCTGCAAATATCATAAGTATGGTAGAACCAGCACCTCCGATATTCATACCAAACAAGTGAATCCAAGCAAGAACATTTGATACCTTGGAGAACTTTCTTTTGAGGTTGGTTTCCAAATGGTTATAAAATACAGCAGTTACTGCTATAGCAACAATTAGTATCAAATATAGAATGATCCCAATAAAGAACCATTTTGCAGGTCCTTCAAATGATAAGGAAAGGAATTGAATTACATCGACATCTGTGTTTAATAGCTGAAATGCTACAGTGGCTAGCGCCATTCCTGTAATTATTCCTCCCTGGATTATAGCTGCGATAATAAACCTATTTCCCCACTTAGTTTTGGGACTGCTACTATTGCTATCATTATTCTTGTTCCCCATCACTCTATAACAACACCTCTAAATTCTCTTTCTTGATATCACTTTTAGGTTTAAGATATCTTTGAACCAACTGACTTCCTATCTTCATAGAGGGCAGCAATGCAAAGTTTGCCTATAGGATAGAAGACAGCTGAACACCCAAGATGTTTGCCGAACCGTTAGCGACGATGATATGATTGCAATCAATGGACCGGATGGAGTGCTTGGTGTAATAGAGCTGTTCTGCATGCAATACGATGTCGCATGACAAGCTATAGCAAAAAGCCTACTGGCGTATCCTCAGGTCAAACTGCCTGACGTCTGACTGTTTGCCCTCGACCATAAGAACTCCCTTGACTACGTATAGCGCTTCCTTTGCCGGCGAGCCTGTGACGATAATTGCGACCTGCATCTCGCCCGTGCGCGCGTCCCTGCCCTGCAGGTCTGGCAGCTCTATAGTGGGCCTGTCAATTGACAGGTAGGGCTGGTAGCCTGAGGGCTCTATCACCGTGACTACCTGCGAATCGTTGATGTTCCTGGACTCCATGTTCTGCACGTTGAACACTATTTTAGTGGACTCGCCGACTTTGATGTCTAGCCTGTCGGGCGAGTACTCTGTGAACTTGACGTTTGGCGCGCCGGGCGCGCTCTTCACCGGCATTGTAAACACAATAACTGCAACCGCAACTGCGACGGCAATGGCCACCGCAGCTATCACTACCTTCAAGAGCAAATTACTACTACTATAATCAAAAAGAGAGCATGGGTATAAAAATAGAGATGGTGACTTTGTGCTATAACCTAGTTGTAGAATGAGAATTCCGATGACTTTCCCACGTATATATTACGTCCTGCAGCTCTTGTTGCTGCTGCTGGGCTGCCTCGGGATTTTTTCTCTCCTTCCTTTGCACCTGACGCGCTGACTTCGATCTTTTGTTGTTGCTGCTGCAGTGCCTACTGCATGACCTTTAGCTGCTCGGCCATCTTATCAAACTTGGCGCTCAGCTCGCTGATGCTCTTTTCAATCTTGCTTGCCTCGGCGCTGGTTGCCTTGCTCTTATTTGCCGCAGCGACAGCGGCTGCGATCCCCGCGCCCATTACTGCCAGATTGATTGCCGTGGTTATTTTTGCCTCCATGTTTTTCATTTTCTTTTGAAGAGAAGAAGAAGACTCGTCCATCTTTTGGTAACAATATGCAGAGCGAGCGCCTATACTTTGTTCTAGTACTATCGAGTTGTTACATTTTCTGCCAGCAGCAAATGCAATCATCTTCTCGCATTTTCCTTGATAGGATTATATATAATTACAAAAAGCAAACACAATCATAAGTTGCGGCCAAAAAGGGGTCACATCCTGCTGCTGGCCGGGGGGGCCATCGCGGCGGCGAGCTTTGGAATATTCACCTATTCTACTGTGATACTTGCAGACAGCCTGTTAAACGACAACAGATACGTCATTTCGCCGGGCGGCTCGCAAACGATAAAGCAATTTATCAACCAGAGCGCACTGGGCGCGTACATCATTGGCTTTTCAGACGCGCCTGCGCAGGTGGACGTCAGGCTTGCAGGCCCTTCAGACATGACTCTAGACCAGAGGCGCGTCAGCGTTTCTCCAACCGACCCTCCAGTTTTTGAGCAGTTCCAAATCGCAGAAGGTGGCGAGTATTCACTTATCATTACAAACCCGTCTGGCGAGGCTGTGGATGTCGCTGCGATACTGGGGTACAATGAGACGATAATACAGGAGAGCGGCCTTTCCTTTGCCACTCTTGCAGTGACGTTTATGTCACTACTCTTCGTGGGAATTGCTCTGCTTGTCGCCGGCGCAGCCATAACGATTTTAGATAGGCGGCGCATTAACAAAATGAAGCAATTCGGTGACACGAGCGACCTTGTTTGATAGGAGGATGATGATGCCACTTGGCCAAGCTTGAGGCAAAAAACATAGGCAAGCATTTTGTTGTGCTGCAAGGCAGCCAGAGCCGGATCATCTCTGCCATCAAAGGCATCAACTTGGCAGTGGAGGACGGGCAGTTTGTGTGCCTCGTGGGGCCTTCCGGCTGTGGCAAGACAACACTCCTTAACATTTTGGCTGGCCTTGACAGGCCAACGGAAGGCGAGGTCGTGCTGGACGGCCAACCTGTCACAGAAACCGGCCCGGACAGGGTGATGGTTTTTCAGGAAAACGCGCTCTTTCCTTGGCTGAAAGTTATAGAGAACGTCGAGTTTGGGCTAAAGATGCAGGGCTTGGAAAAGGAAAAGAGGCAGGACAGGGCGATGCTTTACCTTGACATGATGCAGCTTACCAAGTTTGCCGACGCGTACACCTATCAATTGTCAGGTGGCATGAAGCAGAGGGTGGCAATAGCAAGGGCACTTGCAATGGACCCTGAGGTGCTGTTGATGGACGAGCCCTTTGCCGCCCTTGACAGCCAGACCCGCGACCTCCTGCTGGTGGAACTGCAATTGATCTGGGCCAGGACAAAGAAAACAATCGTGTTCATCACACACAACATCATGGAGTCGGTATGCCTCGGCGACAAGGTGGTCGTGTTCACAAAGAGGCCGGGCACGGTGAAAAAAGAAATAACGATAGACCATCGCAGGCCGCGCCTTCCAGAGGACGAGAACTTGCGCACCTTTCACAGGCAGATAATTGATGCAATGAAGGGCGAGATAATAACGGCCAACAGGAGGGGCGACGACGACGACGACAGTGGCGTCATCTGAGCAGCAGCTGCTGTAACAATTCAAGCCCCGATCTGAAGCTGTTAGGCGAGGTCAGAAGTATCTTGTCTGCCATCCTGGCAGCCTGCTTGACAAAGTCTGCCGGATTTTTCTCGTAGCCGGACCAGTCAAGGCCGATTAATGCTGCAGACTGGCGGTTCTTTTCAGACGGGACCATGATTACGGCAGCAACCTTGATGTCGTGCGACTTGGCGAGGTCGACTATGGAGCCAAGGTCGGATAGCGACGATATCGACTGTGTCACAAGCGAGTGCGGCTTTGCGTCAAGCTTGCTCTGTATCGACGGCGCAGACCTGTCCTTGACCCTTGCAGGAAACGACAGATCTAGCTTGATCCTGGTGTCGTAGCCTTCCTTCTTGAGCATTCTGACAGCCGCGCTGGGCCTGAGGCCCGAGTCGCCCGGCGGCTTGTCCGCCGGCTCGTCGCCCATCAGCACGAGCAGGCTGTCTACTCCAGCTAGGATGGCGTCAGACACCGCCTGACAGAGCGAAGTAAAGTTGCGGTCGCGAACCCTGATGCTGCAGCTCATCCTGACTGCGTCAGCCCTGACAGCGTTCCTGATGATGTAGCTTGCTGCAGTTATGCTCGAAACTCGCGGGATGCCAAGCACCGAGTCGGTAAGGTGGATGCCGCTGACAAGACCTGCCAGCTGCGACGCGCGGCCAGCCATCACCTGCATGTCCTGTTCAAGCTGCGCAAGGTCGAACCGCTCGCCCTTGACTATCTTGGGCGGGTTCAGCTCATAGGATATCTTCATCGCTTTACAGCAACAAAATCGACGTGAGGCATTATTAAATGCGAGGTCGCATGCTAGAGAGAGAGCAAGCATGCATATTATATGTAGCCTGCATCCTCAGGAAGGGCGTTGCACAAGGAAGAGATCCTATCGATACTGAAGCCGGCTCTTGAGCACCGGCTGTACCTGCCGCAAGACGCTGCTTCAGCGAAGCCGTCCGCGGTACTCGTGATAATCCACTATCACCATGACAGGCCGCACGTCTTTTTGACCAAGCGCAGCTCGACTTTAAAGTCGCACAGAGGTGAGATCTCGTTTCCCGGCGGCCGGTATGTCGAAAGCGACGGCACGCTCCTTGCAACCGCGCTCCGGGAAACCGAAGAAGAGATCGGGATCGTTTTTACGCCGGAGCAGGTAGTGGGCAGCCTGCGAGCCGTCAGGACAATGACCTCAAACCACTTTATCGTGCCCTTTATCACGCTGCAGGACAGCCTGCCGGAGCACAGAATCGCGGCAAGCGAAGTGGAGGCAGTAATAGACGCGCCGCTGCTCGAAACGCTCGCAACTATTGAGCCGGACACCGAGCACTACCTGCTTGCAAAAGACGCGTTCAAGTTTACCTACGATGATAACGTGATCTGGGGCGCGACTGCGAGGATAATGAAGCAGCTGCACGATCTACTGATCAGCAGGTAATAACCTGCGTGCGCGTTTCCATTGAACATGTGGAAAACCAGTTAGTTAATCCTTTTATACTAGATCTCATCAGACCGTCGTAAGCACTTCATCGCTTTCGCTCCTACGGATAACAGGTCATCATTTGAGCGACAAATATTGGCATTTGTATCTTATAGAGGTAGCGGGCCCGGTGGGCTTCGATCCCACGACAACTGGCTCCGGAGGCTTGTGCTTCTTTTTGAAAGAAACAGCACCCTGTCCTGACTAGGCGACGGGCCCTTGCTATGTCGTAAAGTTTTCGTATATATGAAACATGCCGTAAGACCTTTGCAGCGTCCTCACCGGCAGACGGGCACGTGCCATTTCAAAACTTTAATTCACACGGACACGTACCATAATCTCATGGACATGTCTTCCAGCTGCGGAACGTGTGGGAAGAAGACACAAGACTACCCGATATTTTGCTACATGTGTGACGATTATTTTTGTTCAGAAGCTTGCCATCTTCAAAAGCATGCAAAACCATGGCAAAAGTATTGATGACATCAGCATCCACATACGTAACTTCTATGTGTGTGTGTGTGCTAGTAACCAATCCTGATTTCTATCCTAGCTCACGGGCAGCAAATGCAGGTATTACATAAACAATGCATTTTTATTGTAATGATTATATTGTTTTGCAAAAATAACAAATTCTTTGCAAACTATAGTATCTATTTCCAAAAGTTATTTATTCTAGGGTCGCCATGAAGATGATGTGTACGCAAAGCTTTGTAACATTGAAATTTTATCAAGTTACATCAAGGAGGTCTCGATGGGCGACATGCTCACTGTTCATGCGCTCATTACAAACCCGCTCGACTGGCAGCACTTTTACGAAAAGATCTCTGTCATCAGGCAGGGCGACAGGACTGACTTTACGGTAGTCACCCGGGAGGGCGACAGGCTGGTCGGCAGTGGCGACATCGTCGAGCTCGAAAAGTGGAGCAACCACAGCCAGTACGGCTTCAAGGTGAAGGTGATGGTCAAAAAGCAAAAGTCGCTCACCGACCGCCGGATAAGGGGCCCGGGCAAAACTGCCAAGCCGCCAGCCAAAAAGAAGCCTGAAGAGCTCGCCAAGGTTCCGCAGGTCGTGCCTACGGCAGCCACTACTACTACTGCTGCAATAACCCTGCAGGACATGGCCAATTTCAGGGAGATGCTGAAGAGCTCGCTCACGATGGACATATCCAAGTAGCTGCTGAGAATTCAGCTCCGCTGCTTACAGCTTGCAGCCCTGTATGAACGCTCAAATTGCAAGGCAAGCAGAATTAATCAGCTATCCCCGCGTTAATACCCGCGGTGATCTGCTGAAAAAATGGTCGACATAGTAAGTTCGATACTGCTCGTGGCGCTCGGGTTCGCTCCGACCCTTGGCGCTCTGGAAATGGCGTGGAGGATGGGCAGGGCAATAGCAAGGCGCGGCGAAGCCCCGCGCATAGTGGCATAGCCGCCACTGCCCCTCTCTTTTTTGGGCTACACTTATAACGTTCAAGCTGCGCTTTTTTCTCATTGCCAATCAAGGTCTTCGCGGTAGACATAGACGGCACCCTTACCGAAAATGGTGGAGGCGTCATACACCTGGCCGCGCTTGCAAAATTGCGCCACCTTGAAAAGCTGGGCTACAATGTCGTCTATGTCACCGGCAGGTCTTCAGTCGAGGCGTACATGCTTGCAGTGTTTGGCGGCACTACCAGAATCGCCGTAGGCGAAAACGGCGGCGCGATAACAATCGCTCCGCAGGAGCACAAGTTGTTGGCAAGCAAGGACAAGTGTCTGCAGGGCTATGAAATATTGAAAAAGAGCCTTGACGGTGTGCAGCAAAAGCCCATCTTTCCCAGAATGACTGAGGTGGTGTTGCTTCGCACATTTGACCTGAAGGAGGGCCAAAAAATTTTGGACGAGCACGACGTGTCGCTTTACCTGTCAGACAGCAAATACGCCTTTCACATCAACGAAAAAGGAATCGATAAGGCACATGGGCTGAAAGAGGCATTGAAGATGCTAAAGGTTGGCCCTGAAGAAACGGTGGCGATAGGCGACAGCGAGACCGACGTCCCGATGTACGACATTTGCAGTTGCAGCATCGCCCTTGGGCACGCCGAGGACGGCGTCAAAGCTAGGGCGACGCACGTGGTGAGCGGGCAGGAAGGCACCGGCCTTACAGAAGCTATCGACCTAGTTGCGTTCAACTACTTGGGGGTGAAGGCATGACGTTCCGGCTTTTGAAGGAGCAGGCACGGAGGGCCGTCGAGTCGGCAGTCGCAGCAGCAGACTACCCTTCAGTCGAGTTTGACGTGTCAGAGCCGCCGCGAAAAGAGTTTGGCGACCTCACATGCAATGTGACATTCCAGCTGAGCAAGCACACAAAAAAGCCGCCGGCCAAGATTGCGGCCGAGCTGGTTGAAAGGATAAAGCCGAGCATCCAAGATACGTTCGTCCTATCAGTCGAGCCGCACCCTGCGGGTTACATCAACTTCAAGGCAGACTATGCCAAGATCTCAACAGCCACGCTGGCGCAGGTCCTAAAAAATTCCGACACATATGGATACTATGACTCGGGGGAGGGGCAGCGAGTCGTCATCGAGCACACAAGCGTCAACCCGAACAAGGCGCTGCACGTAGGCCACATGCGCAACGTGATAATTGGAGACGCGCTGTACCGCATAATGAGCGCCACGAACCACAGGACGACGGTGCTCAATTACGTCGACGACTCGGGCCTGCAGGTCGCCGATATAGTGGTAGGCTTCAAGTTCGCCGGCTTTCCTGTCGAGCCGCCAGACAGGAACCAAAAATTCGACCACTACTGCGGCGACGACGTGTATGTCAAGATAAACGAGATGTACGAAAAGGATCCGCAGCTTGCGGAAAAGCGCAAGCTAGTGCTGAAGGAAATAGAGGAAGGCAAATCCGAGATCGCCCGCTTTGCGTCTGAAATCACGCTTCGAGTTCTGAAAGAGCAGCTAAAGACCTGCTGGCGCATGAAGGCGCGCTACGACCTCTTGAATTTCGAGTCGCACATTGTCGTTTCAAAATTGTGGGGCAGGGCGTTTGAACTGCTAAAGAAGAATGGCATTGCCCGGTTCGAGACGGAAGGCAAGAACAAGGGCTGCTGGGTGATTAAGGCCAAGGACGAGGAAGACAAGGTTATAGTGAGGAGCGACGGCACGACCACCTACATCGCAAAGGATATCCCCTATGCCGCCTGGAAGCTCGGACTCGTCGACGACTCGTTCTCGTACCGCAAATTCATGGACCAGTGGGACGGCTCGACCCTCTACACAACGGCGTTTGACGGCAGCAGTAGCAACAGCGGCGGCAAGATAGACAAAAAATTTAACGGGGGCGAGCGGGTGATAACGATAATCGATTCGAGGCAGGCGCGCCTACAGAGGATAATATCGCAGGTGCTCTCGCAGATAGGCGCAGGCGGCCGAGAGTACTACCACCTCGGATACGAGTCCGTCACGCTCAGCTCCGAGACTGCCAAGACGTTTGGGATCGACATCGGCGACCGGCAGTTCATGCACATGTCTGGCAGAAAGGGCATCTATGTCAATGCCGACTATGTCCTCGACACGCTGCACGCTAAGGCGTACGAGGAGGTCAAGACAAGAAACCCCGACTTTACAGAGCAGCAGTTGAACGGCATTGCGGAAGAGATTGCGATCTCTGCCATACGATACAACATAATCAAGCAGGACTTGGACAAGATAATCACGTTTGACGTCAAGGAGTCGCTGAGTCTCGAAGGAGACACAGGACCGTACCTGCAGTACGCCTACGCAAGGTCGCAGAGCATTTTGGAGAAATCGGGCCAGAGCATAAATAACGACGCCGCACGGTTCGACCTTCTGACGCACGAGTCCGAGATCGCAGTCATAAAAGAGATAGCCAAGCTCGACCTTGTGGTAGAAGACGCAGCCAGATCGCTGTCGCCCAAGTCGCTTGCCCGCTACGCCTACTCGCTTGCGACGACGTTCAACCTCTTTTACGAAAAGGTGCCGGTCCTGAGGGAAGAGAACGCCGATGTCAGAATGGCGCGCCTTGCGCTTGTCAGGGCTTTTGGCGTAACTCTGAAAAACGCCCTTGTGATGCTGGGCATAACCGCGCTTAAGCGGATGTAACAAACACAGATGCTAGTGCCGGTGAATGGTGGTTTCCCTGGCCGCCTTGCTGTTCTCTCGCCGTAGTACTGTGGCTTTGTGCAGAGGCTCTTGTTGCAGCAAGGACAATGAAAATCGATCAAGCCGACGAATATCGCCCTATCGCATGACATACACACCTTCGTGCCCTTCGAATAGTCTATCTTTCTCAAAGGAGTATATATTTTGGATGCTTTTTCTGCAGATGCCGCTGCACGACATGCCAGTTGCGGTAAAGCAAAGGTCAGTGGTTAATTATGTAATGTATATAAGAATTGTAGCAGACATCCTGTTTTTAGATTGATTTTTATGCCCTGCATTATTTTGCTATCGCTGTACACATACACATTGAAGATACAGGAAGGGTCGTACGTCTTGCTTTTCCACACGCCGCGCAAAAAGTGGCTTTTCAAAGGAAACCTTTAGAAAAAAATC
>Ga0081538_10005980_pt1 | contig 10828 bp, 9 predicted proteins | sample TabmetS5T2R1_FD_71022 | JGI IMG/M metagenome (GOLD analysis project Ga0081538, IMG submission 71022) | Tabebuia heterophylla rhizosphere microbial communities from the University of Puerto Rico - S5T2R1 | ecosystem: Host-associated > Plants > Roots > Rhizosphere ...
TGGCCGGCGACAACCGCGGTGTGGTCTACACCGGACCTGGCAGCGTCGAGGTGCAGGACCTCGACGACCCCAAGCTGGAGCTCCCCGAGCAGAACAACCGACAGCTGCAGCACGGCGTGATCCTGAAGGTCGTCGCCACCAACATCTGCGGCTCCGACCAGCACATGGTCCGCGGGCGGACCACCGCCCCCGAAGGCCAGACCCTCGGCCACGAGATCACCGGCGAGGTCGCCGAGGTCGGCCGCGACGTCGAGTACATCAAGGTCGGCGACCTGGTCAGCGTGCCGTTCAACATCGCCTGCGGGCGCTGCCGCAACTGCAAGGAGCGCAACACCGGCGTCTGCGAGAACGTCAACCCGGCCCGGGCCGGCGCCGCCTACGGCTATGTCGACATGGGCGGCTGGCTGGGCGGCCAGGCCCGCTACGTGACCGTCCCCTACGCCGACTTCAACCTGCTCAAGTTCCCGGACAAGGACCAGGCCATGGCCAAGATCCGTGACCTGGCCATGCTGTCGGACATCTTCCCGACCGGCTACCACGGCGCGCACAGCGCCGGGGTGACCACCGGCTCGACGGTCTACATCGCCGGCGCCGGCCCGGTCGGGCTGGCCTCTGCCACCTCGGCGCATTTGCTGGGCGCGGCCGTGGTCATCGTCGGCGACATGCAGAAGGACCGCCTGCGCCAGGCGGCCAGCTTCGGCTGCGAGACGATCGACCTGTCCCAGACCGACGACCTCCGCGGCGCCCTCCAGCAGATCCTGGGCGGCTCCGGCGAGGTCGACGCGGCCGTCGACTGCGTCGGCTTCGAGGCCCGCGGCCACGGCCGCGAGGGCTCCCAGGGCGAGGCCCCGGCGACCGTGCTGAACTCGGTCATGGACATCACCAGGGCCGCCGGGAAGCTCGGCATCCCCGGGCTGTACGTCACCGGCGACCCGGGCGCGGTCGACGAGCCGGCCAAGGTCGGGTCGCTGTCGATCCGGATCGGGCTCGGCTGGGCCAAGTCCCACTCCTTCACCACCGGCCAGTGCCCGGTGATGAAGTACAACCGCCAGCTGATGATGGCCATCCTGCACGACAAGGTGCGGATCGCCGACAACGTGAATGCGACCGTGATCCCGCTCGACCAGGCGCCCCAGGGCTACCAGGACTTCGACAAGGGCGCGGCCAAGAAGTACATCCTCGACCCCCACGGCATGGTCGCCTGACCAGCACCCCCGGGGGCTGGGCTACCCGGCCCCCGGGAACGTCCAGACTTCTCGGCCGAAGGTGCATCCTCGAATTAGAAGTGCCGGCTGGCAAGCCTGCTTGGTGGGTGAATGAAGCCCAGAGGGTGAGACCAATGCGACGCTATCTCATTGTGGCCAACCAGACCTTGGGCGGCGACCAGCTCACGGCGAAGATCACCGAGTGCATGCGCGCCGGCCCGTGCCGCTTTTACGTCGTCGCCCCGGTCACCCAGACCGAGGCCTCCGACCGGTGGGCCGCCGGCGCGCTCGATGGCGGGGTGATCCCCGGTGCCTACAAGATCGCCAGGACCCTGGCCCACGGGCGGCTGCAGCAGGAGCTGAACCGGCTGCGGGAGGCCGGCGCCGACGCCGACGGCGAGGTTGTCGACCCCCATCCCATCGACGCGATCCGCAAGTTGGCCAGCCGTGAGGAGATCGATGAGATCATCGTCTCCACCTTGCCGCGGCGCCTGTCCCGCTGGATGGCGATGGATCTGCCCCACCGCATCCGGCGCGCCACCAAGCTGCCGGTGACTCACATCAGCGGGCCCGCCGGGCCCTCGCTGTGATCGGAGTTGAGCGTCCCGCTTGGCTCTCGCGCTACGGTGCGCGAGCTTGAAGGATCGGCGGACGAATGGTCCATCGTCTCATGGAACTCGCCGAGCAATCGCCCTAGCCGCCCCATCACCTAGTCGACGGCCAAGCCTGCGGCGGGCGTTGCGGACCACTACCTGGACCTCCCGCAGCGTCTGGCCCGCCCGGGCGACCTCACCGGTGAGCCGGTCGACCTCGGCCATCCCTGCCGACTGCGGTGCCACACGGAGTGCGCCAGTTGCATCATCCGCCGTCCTGCGGCATGACCCTGGTCCCCGAACCGGGTCCGGCTGGCCGCCCCGCCCGCCTTGATGAGCCGCACCAGCCCACCTGGCCTGTCTTTGGATTGCGTGGCGAGGCACCGCTGGCGGACCGGTGTCGGCAGGCGCAGGTAGAGCTGGGCTGGGTCGGGTGGGGCAAGGCTGGACCGGCTGGAGAGCGGCCGCCGCTCAGCGGGGCGGGCGGAGCACGGCGAACTGATCGGTGATCTCCAGGCGCTGGCTCTGGAACCGGAACAGCGCCGCCGGGCGGCCCCCGGTCCGTCCCGGAGCGCGTGCCTCGCCCGTCGATTCCAGCACCCCCCGGCGCAGCAGCACCCGCTGCAGGTTGGTGGCGGACACGTCGTGGCCGAGCGCCGCCCGGTACAGCGTCCGCAGCTCCGAGATCGTGAAGTGCGGCGGAGCCAGCGCGAACCCGACGTTGGTGTAGGACAGCTTGGCCCGCAGGCGCTCGCGACCGGCCAGCACGATCACACCGTGGTCGAACGCCAGCTCCGGCAGCGCATCCGCCGGATGCCAGGCCGTGTCGGCGGGCACCGCCGGGACGTGATGGGTGGGCACCAGCCCAAGGTAGGCGGTGGCGATCATGCGCCCCGGATGCCGAGCGGGGTCGCTGCGTGTCTCCAGCTGCTCCAGGTGCGCCAGCTCCCGGACGTCGACCTTGGCCACCAGATGCCGGCGGATCGACGCCTCCAGCGTCTCGCTTGGGCCAAGCAATCCCCCGGGCAGCGCCCACGCGCCGTTGAACGGCTCCCTGGCCCGCTGCCACAGCAGGACCTGCAGCCTGCCGTCGCGGACCTGGAGCACGACGGCGAGCGCCTCATGGCTGGCCGGCACGCTTTCGCTGGACTCATCCATAGGTTATCGACTTATAATCGTAAACTGTCGGGCCCAGTGGCGAGGCCGCCCTCGCCGCCCACATGCTCACGGATCGGATAGACCCATGCCAGTACCTCCCCCCTCCGCCCCAACCAAGCCCCTGGATGTCGAAGAGGTCCTTGGCGCCGCCGGCTTCACCCCCTTCCACCGCAGGGCCGTGGCCATCACCGGCATCGCCTGGACCTTCGTGGCCATGGAGATCCTGCTGATCGGGTTCACCCTGCCTCTGTTCGGGTCACTCTGGGACCTGTCTGCGACCTGGCTGGGCTGGATCGGCGCCTCCGCGCTGGCCGGGTCACTGGTCGGCAGCCTGCTGTTCGGCCGGGTGGCCGACCAGATCGGGCGCAAGCGGATCTTCCAGGCCTCCATCCTCTGGTACAGCGTCTTCACCGCCCTGACCGCGCTGGCGTGGGGACCGGCGTCGCTGTTTGCGCTCCGGTTCCTGGCCGGCATCGGGCTTGGCGGCATGCTGGTGGTCGACCCGTCGCTGCTCGCCGAATACCTGCCGCCGCAGCGCCGCGGGCGTTACCTCGTGCTGCTCGACTTCTTCTGGCCGATCGGCCTGCTGCTCGCCATCGGCCTGTCGTGGGTGTTCCTGGACCGGCTGGGCGGCGAGTGGCGCTGGCTGTTCGCCGCCGCCGCCCTCCCAGCCTTCCTTGCCTACGTGGCGCGTCGGGCCCTGCCAGAGAGCCCCTACTGGCTCGCCCGCCACGGCCGGCTCACCGAGGCCGCCGGCGTGCTCGGCGGCATCACCGGCCACCCCGTCGACAGCACCTCGCTCGCCGTATCGGAAGAGCCGAGCTCGTCACCGCGGGAACTGTTCGGCCCACGGCTGCGCGCCACCTCCGCGATCATCATCCTCGTCTGGGTGGCGCTCAACGTCTCCTACTACGGCCTGTTCATCTGGCTGCCCGGCGTGCTCGGCACCCAGGGAACCGTCGCGCTCAACGTCTATGTCCTGCTCGCCCTGGTCGCCCTCGCCCAATTCCCCGGCTACGCCGCCTCGCTGTGGCTGGTCGAGGCCTGGGGCCGCAAGCCCACCCTGGCCGCCTTCCTCGCCCTAGGCGGCGCGAGTGCGTTCACCTTCGCACTCGCCCACTCCACCGCCGTCTACGTCGCCGCCCTGTTTTTCGTCGGCTTCTTCAACCTCGGCGCGTGGGGCGCGGTCTACCCCTACACCTCCGAGCTGTTCCCCACCCGGCTGCGCTCGACCGCCTTCGGCATGGTCGAGGGCGTCGGCAAGGCCGCCGCCATCGCCGGCCCCTACCTGTTCGGCTACCTGCTGGACACCACCGGCGCAACCGTCTGGTCGCTCACCTTCGTGGCCGCCGTCATGAGCGCCGGCGCGCTGGTCACCCTCCTCGGACCAGAAACCCGCGGCGCCAAGCTGACATGACCCCGCTGACGAAGGAGGTCACCGCGGCGCTGGCCCGTGACGACCCAACCCAAGCCCTGTGTCGCCGAGCTGGTAGAGCACGTGCCGCCGCCCGCCCCGCCGGTCGCCTTCCCAATACCCCTGGTCGTAAGCCCTGGTTGCGTGCTGGACGCCGCTGCCGTGGGCACTCACCGAGCCGCTTTGGAGGATGTGGGAGTCGGCGATGGAAGTCATCTGGGACCTGCTCATCTTCCTTGCCCTGGTGGCTGTTGGGCTGGTTGTGCTCAACCTGCTGGCTCACCGGCGCTGAGACAGCCCTCAGCCGCTGGGGACACGCAAACCGCGACCGACGACCGTGCAGCGGCGAGCCAAGGCTCAGCGGCAGGTCACGAAGGGGTCACCGCTCTTGGCCTGGCGCCGGGCTCCGACCAACCCAAGTAGGCGGGCATGACGGGGAGCGGTAATCAGGTAAGAGTTCTTGATCCGGCACACGCCTGCTCGAGCGGACCCAGGAAGCGTTGAGCGGCGTTTGCGCTGGTCAGGGCGGTGGTGGGCCTGCCAGGACTTGAACCTGGGACCTCATCCTTATCAGGGTTCTGCCCAAAGGCTTGTTTCCCCAGGATTGCAGCAGTGGCCTGCGCGAACGACGTGCCGCTGGAGACCGCTGGAGACCGTTAGAAACCGCTCGCGTCCGATAGGATGTGGACCAAACGTGGACCAAGCCATGACCATCAACCTGCCATCCCGAGGGTTTCATGCCGGCATGCTTTGGCATGGGCGCATGCCTGGACAGGCTGACCAAGGTTCGGCGCGTTGATTGCTTTGATCCCGTCCCACCTGTCGAACCTGCAGCCCAGGGCGAACGGGGCCAACGGCGTAACGGGATACGACCAGGCAACGCTCCTAAGGGAGTGGGCCGTACAGGCCTTGACGTTGCCGTCGAACCCGGACCATGCCCATGTCGACCCCACCCCCTCGGCACCTCCCACCACCTCCTCGGCACCTCAGACCGCCCCCTCGGCACCTGACCAGGTCACGGTGGCCCTGGCGCCTCATGCTGGTGGCCTTCGGGCTCACCACCGCCGTCCTGGCTGCCCTGGTGGCCTCGGCCACCCTGCTGCCCCCACAGTCGCCCCCGCCGCACCGGGCACCCGCCATCGCGCTGCCGGCCCTTCCGACCGAGCCAGCCCCGAGGCCCGCGTTGACGCCCACCACCGCGCCGCGGGCGCCGACCACCGCGCCCACCCTCTCGACCACCGCCCCAGACCCCGGGCCGCGGGCCCTGAGCGGGCCGACCACCACTGCTGGACCGGGCAGCGCCCAAGCGCCGGCCACGACTGGGACGACGACGAGTAGCGAGGCGTTCTCGACCTTTGGCGTCACCAGCACCCAGCCTCCGGTGACCGCCCCGACCACCACAACCGCGCCGCCCACCACCGCGCCGACGACCACGGCCGCGCCGACGACCACGACCATGCCGACGACCACGACCACGCTGGCCACCACGACCACCACCGAGCCCCCCACCACCACCGAGGCGGCGAAGCTGTCGCCATGAGCGAGGCCACGCCCAGGCCGATCGAGCCGTCGACGCCCTCGGCCGAGCAGCTTGCCCAGTGGCGGGCCCTGGTCGGCCGCATCCGCCAGGGCGATCGCTCCGAGGTGGTGGCCTGGGACGAGGTCGAGGCTGCCCGGCCTGTCGCCACCTATCAGGTCTTGGTGACCCAGCGGGTCCGCCAGCAGCTGCGCGACGCCCCGCCCACGCTGGTCGGCTATGTTGCTGGGATCATCGCGGTCCTTCGGGTGGATCCCACCGAAGCCAGCATGATCTTTCGTATCCGCCGCCTTGGCGATACTGGCTGGACGGTGACCTTTGGGGCTGCTCGAGGGTCGCTGACCTACTGGGTCGTCCAAGCCGAACAGCTCGTGGTGTTGCTCGACCTGACCCGGGCGGAATGACCGTTGCAAGCCGCTACCTAGGGCACGTCAGGGGCACGGCCGATGAGGCGAAGAGCCATGGACTGAAATCAAGCTGTGGTGCCCGGAGATCATCAGGGGGCGGCGAGACGTCGGCGCATACCGTGGCGAAGCCCCCCGTCGGGGGTCGCGGGGGGCTTCATCCGTTCCGGCCACTCTTGCCCGTGGGGGTCAGGCATCGCGGCGTGGCCAGAGGCAGTGTCCGCCGAATCGAGGTCAACGGCAAAGTGATCTCCATCACCCACCATTATGCTTTTCCGCCATGCTGACCAGGGAATTTAGCGTTATGGTTGGGTTGATGAGCGGCAAGGCAAAGTCAGCAATTCCGCAGAACTCGGTAGGTTCGCGCTCTAGAGGATGGGAAGGACGGCTCGTTTGTGGATCGTGCCATCAGCTAGGCAACCGTAGCTGGTGGTGGGAACCGCCAGATTCGAACCGGCGACCTCCTGCTTGCAAAGCTAGTTCGGCCGCTGCTGCCACCTGCGAGGATGGGGACCGGCGCTGGTCGAGCGCGCCGCCGCGTTGTCCGTGGTTGTCCGCTGGGGACCGTTCAGGACTTCTATGAATGGCACGCTAGTGGCACGGCCGTTGAGGACGATGCCGAGCAACCCGTCGTGTCTCTGGTTCCACCCTGACCGTAGGGCGAGGCCCATCCTCGGTGCCATTGCCTCGTGGGCAAGAGCCTGGAGGGCTCGCGGCAGCGGGTAGGGAGACTCGAACCCCGGCCCGCCTCCCTAGGGCTGCCTGGTCGAAGCTCGCCGGGCCGTTCGCCTGCGGTTTCTCGTACCTGTGGCGACCGCTCATGCCGTTGCCCTTCCCCACCCACCGATATGGCGTGTACCTAGCGTGTACCAATCACTCCGGGCTCATCCGGTAGGTGACGACGCCCTGCCGCCCCTGCTGGGTCCGTGCTGCCTCCCCGGCGAGCTGATCGACCAGCTCGTTCATCGGGTCCCCCGAGTGGCCCCGCACCCAGCGGAACGTGATGTCGCGTTGCCGCACGATCTCGATGAGCGGCTCCCATAACTCTCGATTGACGACCGGCCTCTTCTGACTGTTGGTCCAGTTTTTCTGGAGCCAGCCTTCCCACCAGCGATGCCGGAAGCAGTTGATGACGTACGTCGAGTCGCTCACCACCTCAAGCGGACCGTCTAGGGCCTTGGCTGCTTCGAGCACGGCCATAATCTCCATGCGCTGGTTCGTCGTCCGCGCCCGCGCCCCACTGGCGTACCGGCCCCGCGGTACAGCCCACGCCCATCCGCCCGGCCCCGGGTTCCCTGAGCACGCGCCATCTGTGTAGACAACCGTCGCCGCTGGAACGGGCACGGGTTCCTGGTCCACTGCCACGTCTCCTTTGGTCAGTCGCGGAGCGGTACCGTGCTCCCTCATGATCTAACGCTCGCGCTGATCGTAGCCGCGATCGCGATGGCTGCTTCGGCGGTTCGAACCCTAGGTGGGCATCTATGGCTGGGCCTAGGGGGCACATGGTTAGATTCCGCAAGCATGAAGTATGCCGGCAGCTTCCTATAGCTTGGAAGCCGAAGGTTTCCGCCGAGCATCAACAAATTTGACTCGTATCTCCTTGTCAGCTTCTCGCGAGACTCTCTCGGCCACTTCCAGGACCTTCGAGCGTCGATTTTCAAGGTAGTCGTTGTCGGCCAAGTTCACGCTTAGGTAAAAGGCGGCCCGTACTTCTTCAGACTTGAGGTACTGTACCGTTTGTTTCTGGAGTCCGCCCCAGTATTTGGAATTGCTCGTAAGCTTGACTTCAACGAGGGCGCGGCGATGCCATCCCTGGCTAAACTTGAAGTCTACTGGCCCTCGGCCGGCGTTCGGTTCCCCTGATAGATCGATGCCGTTTGCACGACAATAATGGATCACAACGCTTCTGAACAGCGCCTGAACAATCCTTTCATTTCTCGGCGTAGATTCATGCCACAGAAGCAGCCATCCGTCTTGGTTTTCGACATTTTGGACGAAGGCGTCGATTATAGTCTCTATGAACTGGCTGAACTCAGCTGGTTCCTGAGGAACGAAGGCAAGGGGAGTAGCTTTTGTGATGCTGGCCCCTGCAGTATACCAACCTACCTCACCAGCGGGGTCGCTCCGAAAGTCATAGGGGTTCTTAGGATTGCTCTCAAGATACTTGACGTAGCGATGGCCTAGGTGAGGGTTCATGCGAGCGAATCGGGCAATCTCCTTGGCGTCTACGTTGCTAGCAATCTCGTAATTGAAATCCCCTCGGATGGCTTCATTCTCGTTTGTCCAGGCCCAAGTCCAAAACTCATTAGGATCCACGGTGGGTAGTTGACGCAAGAAACGCTGTGGAGTCAGCAAGACTCCCTTGCCGGTGTAGGGGTTCTGCGGTAGCTCGACTGTAGCATCGTCCCAGCGTTCGAACCTCTCGCTCCAAGACGTATGACGAATCCCCACTAGCTTGACTGGAATGGAGTATCGGGCTGCAACTTCTTGAGTGTAGTCGATGAATGAATCCTTAAGGACGTTACACACAATGTCGCTGATTCGGTCTGCTCCAATCTGTGCCTCGAATAGGGTTAGTTCTTCGAAGTGTTCGATAGAGGTTACGCCGAGTCTAATAGCCGCGTCCGCTGCAGCCATCATCCGATCACGAAGAATTTCGGCGGACCCAGCCCCCATTGGAAGGCCATCCGAATAGCCAAGGCAGAACTCCGGAGGCTCGGGAAACATGAGTAGGCGCTCCGCCTTCCTCCAATGCGCCGATGCCGGGTTACCTCCTGACCTGGCAATAAGCTTAAGGACCATGTTGAAGAACGATATAAGGCGACTATGAGCTTGCGACCAACCTGGAGAAGCATCGACGAAGATACGAAATGGATCCACGAAGAGGCGGGTATCTGTAAACAGGACTGGATCAAACCAGTCGTCAGCAGTGGGTTGTATTTCGAAGTACTCCGAGAACTTCATCCGCCCCCCTACGGCTACGGTTGCGGCTCTAGGGCAATCCGTCCGTGTTGTGGAGGACATCCTCTCATGGGAGCGGTGGTGGCGGTAGACGCGTGGCGGATGGCGGCGTGCTGCCGGCGCGAGGACGGCCGCCGCAGGCGGCCGCCCGCAGGGCCGGCCTTGCGGGTGTAGAGAAAAGTCTCCCAGCGCCCGCAACAGCACGGACACGACAGAGCGGAACGCCAGCATGCTTCGCCCACGTCCCGCACCGTCGCATCGCTAATCGAGCTGGCTACCGGTCCTGGCCGTTCGTCGTCCTGGTGGTCGTCGCCGTTGCCCAACGAAGGCTCGCCCCTAGCTCCTCAGCCACGACCTCGACGACGGATCGGGCGCTGCCGTCCTCGGCGGTCCATGCCGGCGGCTCCCCTGACCGAGCCGTCGCCGTTTGTGACCAGCCTCGACGCCGCACTGGGATTCCCAGTCACGGGTGTCCGCTGCGCCGATCACGCTCACGCCACCAACTGAGCGGCGCCGCACTGCCCCGTTCAAGCAGCCACGTTGCCGCCGCCAGCACGCCACCCGCCGCGGCTATCGGGGAGGCGTATTGGGTTTCGGGTAGCTCCTCGATGGTGTGACTACCACAGTCACGACGCGCATTGCAGCGGACCGAGATCTCGGCGTCCACCTCCCATGGAGGCCCACGCCGTGGCGCCTTCAGCAACTCGGTGCGCGGAAACCACAGCTCCAGCCCAAACGACACGTCGCCGCGCTCAGCGAACCCGGCGATGTCAGTGACGTGCTCGTAGCGCCAGAACTCCAAGCCGCTGCCCGTCCAACCAGGTCGCACGCCCAGGTGATCGGCCAAGCGCCGCATCCGCGCATCGGCTCTGAGCAGCACCTCCAAGACCTCCGCCGGGTCCGCCAACTGGGGAAACACCCAGCGCAGATCCCCCTCGACCAACGGAATGGTCTCCACCTTCACGAGTGTGACCTGTCCGAGCGCACCCGACCAATCCTGCGAGTCGACGCCACCCGCGTTGAGGAGCACAGCGAGCATGACCTCCCGCGCCCGCTTCCCCCAGCCATCTACTGGCGCAGCCTCTTAGTGGGTTGCGCCGCTGAATCCCTCGGCGGGATATGTCGGCTCATGTAGCTGGCATGCTCCGCTGGATCCCGCCTCGCTGTATCGCTGGTCGAGCTGGCTACCGGCCCCGGCTGCGCGTAGTCCTGGTCGTGGTCGCCGTCGCCCACCGCAGGCTTGGCCCCGGCTCCTCGGCCAGCACCTCGACCACGGATCGGGCGCTGCCATCCTCAGCGGTCCAGCTCCGCTGCTGGAGCCGGCCCACGACCACCACCCGGCTGCCCTTCGACAGCGACTCGGCGGCAATCTCAAGCCTGCCTGCTCGCCACTCAGGGTGAGTGCACGGGCGGTGAAGCCGCGCCAGCATTCCGTTGACGCGCCGATGTAGGCATGGACGGGGCCCCCGCTGGCCGGCGCCGTACTCCCACAACCCGGGCACACCGACGGGTCGGGTGGCACGGCCCCACCGTAGAACAGGTGACGCCCAGGAGCC
>Ga0081538_10005981_pt1 | contig 10827 bp, 8 predicted proteins | sample TabmetS5T2R1_FD_71022 | JGI IMG/M metagenome (GOLD analysis project Ga0081538, IMG submission 71022) | Tabebuia heterophylla rhizosphere microbial communities from the University of Puerto Rico - S5T2R1 | ecosystem: Host-associated > Plants > Roots > Rhizosphere ...
GCGCCGCTTATGGACCTCCTCGAATACCAGGGCAAGCAGCTGTTCGCGCGGCACGGCGTGCCGGTGCCGAAGGGCGCGCCGGCCACGACCGTGGAGCAGGCGGTCGCGGCGGCCGACGAGCTCGGCTATCCCTGCGTCGTCAAGGCGCAGGTCCTGATCGGCGGGCGCGGCAAGGCGGGCGGCATCAAGCTCGCCAACGACCGCAAAGAGGCCGAGGAGCACGCGCGCGCGATCCTCGGCATGGACATCCGCGGCTTCACGGTGCACGAGGTGTGGGTCGAGCGGGCGTCGGACATCGCGGCCGAGTACTACGCGTCGATCGTGTTCGACCGCGCCGCCAAGCGGCCGCTGGTGATGCTCTCCACGCAGGGCGGGATGGACATCGAGGAGGTCGCCGAGCGCGATCCGGGCGCGATCGCCAAGCTGCACGTCGACCCGCTGCTCGGCTTCCAGGACTTCCACGCGCGCCGGCTCGCGTTCGACGCGGGCGTCGACGCCGACGTGGTCCGCCCCGTCGGCGCGCTGCTGTCGAAGCTCTACGACGCGTTCGCCGCCGAGGAGGCGATGCTCGTCGAGGTCAACCCGATGATCGTCACCGGGGACCGCTCGGTCGCCGCCCTGGACGCCAAGGTCACGCTCGACGACAACGCGCTGTTCCGCCACCCGAGCAACGCGGAGCTGCGCGACGTGTCGGGCGAGGATCCGCAGGAACGGATGGCGCGTGAACGTGGACTTACCTACGTCAAGCTCGACGGCAACGTCGGGATCCTCGGCAACGGCGCCGGTCTCGTGATGAGCACGCTCGACGTGGTCGCCCAGGCGGGCGGCTCGCCGGCCAACTTCCTCGACGCGGGCGGCGGCGCCAAGGCGGAGGAGATCACCAGCGCGGTCGAGGTGATCCTCTCCAACGAGAACGTCTCCGCGGTGCTGTTCAACATCTTCGGCGGCATCACGCGCTGCGACGAGGTGGCCCGCGGGCTGATCGAGGCGTTCGACCAGATCAAGCCCGAGGTGCCGTTCGTGGTGCGGCTCGACGGCACCAACGACAAGGAGGGCCGCGCGCTGCTCGCCGACGCGAACCTCCCCAACGTGCACACGGAGGCCACCATGCTGGGTGCGGCGCAGCGGGTCGTGGAGCTGGCGGGATGAGCGTCTTCGTCGACCGCGACACGCGGCTGTGCGTCTCGGGCATCACCGGCCGCGAGGGCACGTTCCACACGCTCAACAACAAGCGCTACGGCACCAACGTGGTGTCGGGCGTGACGCCCGGCAAGGGCGGCCAGGACGTCGAGGGCATCCCGGTCTTCAACACGTTCCACGACGCCGTCGGCGAGGCGGGCGCGAACACGGCGATGATCTTCGTACCGCCGCGCTTCGCGGCCGACTCGATCCTCGAGGCCGAGGACGCCGGCATCGAGCTCGTGATCGCGATCACCGAGGGCATTCCGGCGCATGACGAGCTGCGCGTCTACAACCACCTGAAGCGCGGACGCACGCGCCTGATCGGCCCCAACTGCCCCGGCATCCTGTCGCCCGGCAAGGCCAACGTCGGGATCATCCCGGCGCAGTTCTTCAAGGAGGGCAACGTCGGCCTCGTCTCGCGCTCGGGCACGCTCACCTACCAGATCGGCAACGAGCTCGCGCAGCGCGGCTTCGGCAACTCCTCGATCGTCGGCATCGGCGGCGACCCGGTTCCGGGCTCGAGCTTCATCGACATCATCGAGCTGTTCGAGGCCGACCCGGAGACCGAGCTGATCGTGATGTGTGGCGAGATCGGGGGCTCTGCGGAGGAGGAGGCGGCCGACTACATCGCCGAGCACGTCTCGAAGCCGGTGCTCGCCTACATCGCGGGCTTCACGGCGCCGCCAGGCAAGACGATGGGCCACGCAGGCGCAATCGTCTCGGGCTCGAAGGGGACCGCCGCCGCGAAGGCCGAGGCGCTCGAGAGCCACGGCGTGCGAGTCGGGCGCAACCCCACGCAAGTGGCCGAGATCGCGGTCGAGATCCTCGGGGCGCGCGTCTAGCGGGCGTCACTCGTTCGGTCGACGGGCGCCCGGGCTAACGCCACACGATGCGTGGTGCGTTGGCGTTGATAATCAACGCCAACCAACCACGCATGAACCGGCGCTAACGTCGAAGCCATGCCCCGCCGCACGCGTATCGTCGCCTTCGGATCGGCCGGCGCTTTGACTGTCGCCGGTGTGCTGTGCGGCATGCTGATCAACGGTCTAGCGGGGCAGGTGCTCGCCATCGCCCTGATCAGCTTCGGCCTCGGCGGAGCGCTGCTGCTGGTGTTCTTCGAGGTGGGCCTGAGCGAGGACCACGCGCGGGAGCGTGAGGAGCGCGCCCGGCGCAGACGGGCGTCCCGGCGCGACGATCCGCCGCGCCACGTGTCGCGGGCCGGCTGGCGTAGGCGCCGCTACTAGCCGCTCTCGTACGCCTCGCTCATCCCGGCCGCGACCGCACCGACCTCCTCGCGCAGCGCACGAACGTCGCCAGCGAGGCGCTCCTGGTTAACGCGCTCGGTCGACGCCGACACCGACACCAGGTTGCCGCGCACGGTGTCGAGCTCGACGAGGATGCGCTCCATCTCGTCGTAGAAGCGCTGCAGCTGGCCCTCCATCCGTCGCAGCACCGCGAGCTGGCTCTCGAGCGCGGCCGTCAGCTCGGCCCTGGACTCATCGCCACGCACCTGCGCGAGCCGCTGCTCGACGGCGGCCGGCGGGCTCTCGGCGAGCGCTTCGTAGAGGAGTTGGGCGCGACGCGCGCCGTCCTCCATCGCCGGGATGAAGCGGTCGACCTCCTGCGACACCTCATCGTAGGGGAGGTCGGCCCGGTCGATCGCTTCGCGGATGCGCTGCTCGCGGCGGCGCCCCTCGTTCATGAGGCCGGCGATCGGCGGCGCCAACCCGCGCGGATCGAGGCGCCCCTCCTCGAGCCGCTCGCGGCGCTCCTTGCGCTCGCGCTCGAGCACCTTGTTCGCCTCGTCCTCGTCGAAGTAGGTGCGCGCCGCGGCGATGCCGTACACGACGATCCCGACGATGAGCAGCGGCAGCAGCAGGTCGAGCAGCAGCCCGGCGATCACGATGCCCGCGAGCAGGCAGACGTTGAACGGCTGGGTCAGCGCGTTGACGATCAGCGCGCGGTTGTACTCCGACCTCCGGTAGGGACGCATTTCGCCGGGCATCAGAAGAAGCTCGAAATGCTTCGGTAAACGGCCTCGATGTCCTCGGTGTCACCTTCGTAGGCCTGGCCGCCCGAGGCCTCCGCGATGTCGGCCAGTGCCTCCGCCGCCCCGAGCGCCCCGGCGCTGTAGGCGATCGTGAAGACGCGCACCTGGTTATCGGAGTCGCCCTGGGCGCGCACCGCCTCCACGACGTCGTGAGCGCTCGCGGCCGAGTCGGTGTCCTCGCCGTCCGTGAGCACCACGACCGCGTTGATCCGGTCCGGGCCGGCGCCGCGGCGCACCGTCTCGAAGCCGTCGATGGTCGCGTCGTAGACGGCGGTACCACCGTCGGCGATCAGGTTGTTGACGGTCTCGCGCATCTGGCGCTCGTTTCCGCGGAAGGGTGCGATTGGCAGCAGCGACTGGAGCCGGTCGGAGAAGATGTTGAGACCGACGCTGTCCTGCTTGCCCACCTGCTCGAAGAACGCCTCGAGCCCCTTCTTCGCGCGCACGAGTCGGTTCTCGTCGGCCATCGAGCCCGACGTGTCGACCACCAGCAGCACGTTGGCGGGCTTGCGGTCCTCACGCCACGCGCGCCGGATGCGGTCGAGCGTCCGCGGCTCCGGGAGGCCGAGCACGCGCTTCGGCTGCGCGGGATCGACGCCGTTCTCCTTCGACACCGGTGCGACCGGCTCGGTCTCGAGGTCGGCGGGCCGGAAGCCCGAGCGGGCCGCCAACTCCGGGGTGATCTCCTCGGCGAGGTACTCCTGGAAGCGCTGGGCCGCCTCGCGCTGGGCCGGTCGCACCCACTCCCCGTCGAGGACGATGAACGGGTTGTCGGAGTAGAAGGTCCCCTCGGGCGGGTAGAGCGCCACCAGTTTCGGCTGCGGACCGCGGGTTCGGTTGAAGTCGAGCAGCGTCACCTCCTCCATCGCCACGGCGGACGCGTAGCCCGGCCCCTCCTTGCGCATCTGGTCGGCGATGAAGAGCGTCGTGTCGCCGTAATGGACGATGGAGCGCTCGATGTCGCGCACGATGGCGCGCGCCTTCGAGCTCTCCACATCCTTCTCGGTCAGCCCCTCTTTCTTGCCCGTGGCGGCGTAGTACTCCGCGACCACCGCCTCGAGTCCGGAGGTCGAGAAGTCTGGGTTGGTATGGACGAGCTTGAAGGACCCGAACTCGGGGTGCCCGAACGCGGCGAACCCCTGGTTCGAGCGCGCCAGCCGGATGATCTCCGCGAAGCCGATCTCGCGCTGCGGCCAACCCAGCGCCTTCGCGAACGGCTCCCACATGGCGATCACGAGCGGCGTGCGCACGATGGACGGGCTCTCCTCGGGCGCCAGCTCTTGGTCGGCCTCGAAGTTGAGCAGCCGACCCCAGAGCGAAGAAGCGGGCGACCAGGCCACTGGCTGCAGGTCCCCGTCAGCGATGTCCGACTGCGCCTCGCCGCTCGAGACGACCGAGCCCTCGACAAACACCGGCCTGCCGCCCACCTCAACCCGGTCGGAGTTGAACCGCTTGATCAGTGGCGCGAGCAGTTTCTCCTTCTCGGGCGAGTAGGCGAACGAGACCCGCACGGCGCCCTCGGGAGCGGCCTCGGTGGTCGTCTCGGCGTCGCCCGAGTCGTCGCCCCCACCGCCCGCGGACACCAGCGCCACACCACCCACGGCGATCACGGCCAGGATCAGGATGAGCAGCTGACTGCGCTTCATCTTGGGGCCACCCTACTTTCGAATCCACCGGTATCGTGGCGCATCGGTGGCCGATCTGACCAACATCTCGCTCGCGCGCGGCGCCCCCTCGCTCGACATCGTCGCTGTTGACGAGCTGCGCGCCGCCGCCGACCGCGCCTTCCAGCGCGACCCGGGCGGGATGTGCGCTTATGGGACCTCGCCCGGCTACACGCGACTGCTCGAGTGGCTCGCGAAGAAGTACGAGGTCGGACCTCAGCGGCTCATCGCCACCAACGGGTCGATGCAGGCGGATGCCTTTCTCTTCGACACGCTCATCGCGCCCGGTGATGTCGTGGTGGTCGAGGCGCCGACCTACGACCGCACGCTGCTGGCGCTGCGCAAGTTGGGGGCGGAGATCCTGGCGATCCCGCTCGAGGACGATGGCATCGACGTCGAGACGCTCGCCGGCGAGCTCGAAAGCGGCAAGCGACCCAGGCTGGCGCACATCATCCCCAACTTCCAGAACCCGGCGGGCTGCACGCTCTCGCTCGAGAAGCGCCGCCGACTGCTCGAGCTGTCGCGCGAGTACGCCTTCACGATCTTCGAGGACGACCCGTACGTCGAGCTGCGCTTCGACGGCGAGCAGCAGCCGACGATGCTCGAGCTCGGCGGCGACGACGCCGACGTCGTCTACGCGTCCTCGTTCTCGAAGACGGTCTGCCCGGGCATCCGGGTCGGCTACCTGGTCGGGCCGAGTGACAAGATCGCAGCCATCCGCAAAGAGGCCACCGAGACCTACATCTCGCCGAACATGGTCGCGCAGGCGATCGTCGCCGAGTTCTGCGACTCGGGCGCGATCGACGGCTCGATCGCGACAGTCAAGGCCGCGCTCCGGGAGCGCCGCGACGCCACCTGCGACGCCCTCTCCCGCCACCTCCCGGACGCCCGCTTCGTCGTGCCCGAGGGCGGCTACTTCCTCTGGGTCGACCTGCCCGAGGGAACCGACGGCGACGCGCTCTTCGAAGGCGCCAAGGACCGTGGCGTCCTCTTCGTAAAGGGAACCGACTTCCTGCTCGACGGCGGCGAGAGCTCCTTCCGGCTCGCCTACTCCGCCGTCCCACCCGACCAGATCGAGGAGGGCATCGCGCGTGTGGCGGATGCCTACCGAGAGCTGGCCGGGGCCGCTGCGTGAACCCGTTGACGCTGGCGCAGCCGCGCGACATCACGGCCCTGTTCCGGGACTCGCTGCAGGTGTACGTCCGCCACGCCGGGCTCTTCATCCTGCTGTCGGCGGCTGTGGTGGTGCCCGTGGACCTGGCGGTCGAGGGCATCGGCCTCGAGATGCTGACCGGCCGCTACGACAGCACGCCGACGATCGCCGAGACGGCAGTGCCCACGGTGATGCGCTTCCTCGTCGCGGTACCGATCATCACGGCTATCTGCATCTATGCGCTGCGCGCGATCGAGGCCGGCGAAAGGCCGAGCGCGGGCCAGACCCTCGTGGCGGGCTTCGAGGCATTCACGCCGCTGTTCTTCGCCGTGCTGATCGCCGCGATCGGCATCGCCGCGGGCTTCGTGCTCCTGGTCATCCCCGGGATCTACCTGGCTGTGAAGCTGTACTTCGTCCCCCAGACCGTCGTGATCGAGGGCGCTCGCGGCCTCGATGCCCTGCGTGAGTCGAGCGACATGGTGCGTGGCTTCTGGTGGCGCACGTTTGGCCTGATCGTGATGATCAACCTCGCGGCCGCCCTCCCTGCCCTCGTGATCACGGCCCCCTTCACCGGCATCGCGGACAACACCGGGGACGCAGTCTGGGCGCTCGCAGGGACGATCTGCGCCGAGTCGATCACCACGCCGTTCGTGGCGCTCTTCTCGACGTTCCTCTACTACGACCTGCGCTCGCGGGCCGCGCCGGCCCCGTACTGAGACCGCTCAGCGGCCGTAGCGCTCCTTGCCGAGCACGAGCTGGTCGGGCAGGGCGGTGCGCGCCGGCGGCGACGGATCGGCTACGACCGACACCGTCTCAGCCACGCTGCGCGTGACCGAGTGAGTCTCGTCTCCGGCGTCGAGCACGACCTCCTCGTCGCCCGAGCTCGTCAGCGTCGCCTCCAGACCCGGGTGCAGCCCCGTGTCCTTCAGGTAGTGGAGCAGGTCCTCGGCCTCGTTCTCGAAGCGCAGGACGCGCACCTTGGCGCCCTCCTCGACGTCTGCGAGCGGCACACCGAGCTCACGCTCACCCTCGAAGATCGGGTGCCCGTGCGGGCAGGTCTTCGCGTCGCCGATCGCGCGGAGCATGCGCTCCTCGACCACGGGCGACATCCAGTGCTCGAGCCGCTCCGCCTCCTCGTGCACCTGATCCCAGGGGATGTCGAAGACGTCGGTCAGGAAGCGTTCGATCAGCCGGTGGCGGCGGACGATCTGGCTCGCCTGCTCGTGCCCCGAGTCGGTGAAGCTGAGCGACTTGTCGGCCGCCCGTATGACGTAGCCGTCGGCCTCGAGCCGGCCGATCATCTCGTGCACCGTCGGGGCCGATACCTGCATAGCGCGCGCGATGTTCGCGCCGGTGATCGGGAGTCCGGCCTCCTGGAGCCAGTAGATGATCTGGAGGTACTCCTCCTCGGCGACCGTCACCTGATCGTGCGACATGGCGGCCCATCCTAACCGTCCGCCTTGCTGAGCCCGCTAGCCGGTTCTGGGATGCGCCCCGGCCGATGCAGCCGGGACCGGGCATGCGCCGCGCCGGCGCTGACCACCTCGAGCGCGCGCGCCACGTCGTTGTCGTCGTTGTAGACGTGCCACGAGGTGCGCAGGCGACCGGCGCGCGCGGCCGCCATTACCCCGGAGTCGCGCAGCAGCTCCTCCACGCCCTCGACCTCGGCCGCGACAATCGCGGAGTCGCCCGGCTCGAGGCCTATGCCGCGCCGGAAGTCGTTGGCGAGCCCCAATGCGTGCTCGTGGATCTGCTCGACCCCGATCTCGACGAGCAGCTCGACCGCCGGGGCCGTCCCCACCCATGAGAACCACGCCGGGCTCACGTCGAAGCGGCGGACCTCACGCGCCAGCCGCAGCGGCTCGCCGTAGAACGAGGCATACGGATCGTCGCCCGCGTACCAGCCCGCTCCGTGCGGTGTGAGCCGCTCCGCAACCTCGGGCCGGAGCGTCATGAACGCGCTCCCGCGCGGCGACAGCAGCCACTTGTACGCGGAACACACGAGCACGTCGAACCGAGACGCGTCGACGGGAAGCCATCCACACGCCTGCGTCGCGTCGACGACCGTAAGCGCCCCGTGATCGGCGGCGGCCGCCGCGATCGCGTCAATATCGGCGATCCGGCCGTCGGACGACTGCACGGCGCCGAACGCCACCGCGTCCGTGCCGGCATCGACCGCCCCGGCGAGCTCCGCGAGCGGCACCGTCCGGACCTCGACGCCTCGTCCCTGCGCCATGAAGGGCCAGAGCGCGGAGGTGAACTCGCCCTCTACGGACAGCACGCGCGCGCCGTCCGGCAGCGCCGCCGCAACAAGGCCGACCATCGTCGACGCGTTCGCCCCGATCGCCACCCAGTCGATCGGAACCGAGCACATGCGCGCGAACGCGCCACGGGCCGCCTCGGCGGACTCTCCCCAGTGCTCCCAGCTCGTGCGCCCGACCCGCCAGTCGTCGAGCGCGGCCTGGAGCGCGTCCCAGGCGGGCCGCGGCGGCAGCCCGTAGCTCGCTGTGTTCAGGTAGGTCGTCTCGGGCTCCCAGAGCCCGCGGGCGTCGGCGATCCGCATGGCCTCACGCTAACGTGCCGGTCCTTGGCCCTGCCGCTGTCGCCACCCATCCAGCCCCAGCTCGCCAAGTCGTCGCGTGATCTGCCCGAGGGGGAGCGCTGGCGTTACGAGCCCAAGTGGGACGGTTTCCGCACGATCATCTTCCGCGACGGCGACGACGTGCACCTCCAGAGCCGCAACGGCAGGCCGATGAACCGCTACTTCCCGGACGTCGTCGAGCTTGTGCTCGCGCTGCCCTCGAGGCGGCTGGTGCTCGACGGCGAGATGGTCGTGACGGTCGACGGGATCCAGGAGTTCGACCTGCTCTCGCAGCGCATCCATCCGGCCGCCTCGCGCGTCGAGATGCTCTCCAAGGAAACGCCGGCCCAGCTCGTGGCCTTCGACCTGCTCGCCGAGGGCGACGAGACGCTCCTCGAGCTTCCCTACGACGAGCGCCGCGAGCGGCTCGCGAAGGTGATCGCCGACCCGGTCGAGCTGACCGAGTCGACGCCATCGCTCGACGAGGCCGGCAAGTGGCTCGCCGGCACGGGCGAGGGAGTGATCGCGAAGCAGGGCGACGCCCCCTACCGCCCCGGCGAGCGCGTCGGGATGGTCAAGATCAAGCGAGTCCGGACGCTCGACGCGGTGGTGGTGGCCTTCCGCTTCGGCAAGGAGGAGGGGACCGTCGGGTCCCTTATTCTCGGCCTCTACGACGACGGCGGCGACCTCCACGTGGTCGGCCACACCTCGAGCTTCCGCGCAAAACAGAAACGCGAGTTCCTCGAGCTGCTCGGGCCGTACCGCACCGGGGAGCGCGGCCACGGCGAGCCGAGCCGCTGGAAGTCCGAGGAGGAGCTCGTCTGGGAGGGCCTGCGCCCCGAGCTGGTTGTTGAAGTCGCGTTCGACCACATCACCGGCAACCGGATTCGCCATGGCGCCAAGCTGCTCCGCTGGCGCGACGACAAGGAGCCCAAGGAGTGCCTTCTCACCCAGCTGCGCGACTGACCGTCGCGGCGCTGGCGGCGGCGCTGGTCGCCGCCGTCGCCCCGGCGGCACAGGCCCAGCTCGCGTACCAGATCCCGCCGGACAACCCATTCGTGGCGACGCCGGGGGCGCGCGGCGAGGTGTACGCGTACGGGCTACGCAATCCGTTCCGGTGGTCGTTCGACCGGCTGACGGGGGATATGTATGTGGGGGATGTCGGCGGCTCGGAGCGCGAGGAAGTCACGTTCGTTCCTCGTGCCGCGAGCGCGGGGGCGAACTTCGGATGGAACTGCCACGAGGGCAACGTTGGAGGACCCGGCAAGTGCGTCGCACCGAACCATCGGCCTCCGCAGTACTGGTATCCGGAGCCGAATGAACCGGACACCGGCGACCCGGTGATCGGCGGCTATGTGGCGCGTCACCCTTCGCTCGGTTCGCTGCAAGGTCGCTACATATTTGCCCGTTATGGCGGGCTCGTTCGATCTCTCGGCGCCGGTGCGACGGGGGCAGCGATGGAGACGGGGCTCACATCGATCTCGCAGATCACGTCCTTCGGTGAGGACGGCGTTGGCCAGCTCTACCTGACCTCTCAAGCGGGACCCTTGTACCGCCTGACCGAGGTGGGCGACACGCTCATGGCCTCAGTCGTCGCGAACTTCGATCAGCCCGCGGCGGTTGCGGCCCCCTATGGGGACGCCGAGCGACTGTTCGTAGCCGAGCTGGGTGGGCACGTCCGGCTTCGCGTAAGCGGTCAGACCCACGATTTCCTCAACATCGATCCGCTCACTGAAAGCGGCGGCGAGCGGGGCTTGTTGGCAGTTGCAGTCGCTCCCGACTACGCAAGCTCAGGTCGGATGTTTGTCTTCTACACCGCCAACGACGGGGACCTAACGCTCGACGAGTTCCGTCGATCGCCGACAGATCCAAACCGGGCAGATCCCACGACGCGCCGCAACCTGCTCACGATCGAGCACTCATTTGCGGGCAATCACAATGGCGGCCAGCTTCATTTCGGACCGGACGGATATCTCTACTTATCGACCGGTGACGGTGGGGGCCAAGGCGACCCCGAGGGCGACGCCCAGAGCCTTGGCTCGCTGCTCGGAAAGATCATCCGCATCGACCCGGACGCGGCCCCCGGGGCGCCGGCGCCGCTGCCCCCGGTCGTCGCCGCCGACACCCGCGCGCCGCGCCTACGCGCGCGGGTCCCCCGGCGTCAGCGCGTGCTCAAGCTGCGCGGCGCGATCGCCTA
>Ga0081538_10005982_pt1 | contig 10825 bp, 11 predicted proteins | sample TabmetS5T2R1_FD_71022 | JGI IMG/M metagenome (GOLD analysis project Ga0081538, IMG submission 71022) | Tabebuia heterophylla rhizosphere microbial communities from the University of Puerto Rico - S5T2R1 | ecosystem: Host-associated > Plants > Roots > Rhizosphere ...
CCGATCCCGCCGTTCGAGAGATCTATGACAGGAGGTACAGGATCTTCAAGAGTTTGTACCCGGCCCTGAGAGACGTCTTCGGCGACCTCCGGGATAGAGCGACGGAGTCGGGTAGCAGGCAAGACACCATGAAGGAACCGACCAGCGAGACCCAGACTGCGACCGTGACCAGGAGCGTCGGCGCAGGCGGACTCGGTAAGCAGGCGTAGGAAGGAGGCACGCAGTGCAAGAGACGCAACGAGCAGTGAAAACCTACGAGAACTACATTGACGGCGAGTGGGTCGCCGCGAGCAGCGGCGAAACGTACGAGACGCGCGACCCAGCCACTACTGGCGAGATCGTGGGGCGCTATCCGCTCTCTACCGCGGAAGACGTAGACAGAGCCGTCGAGGCCGCCCACAGGGCCTTCCAAGAGTGGCGGGACGTCCCAGCGCCCGAGCGGATGGAGTACGTCCATGGCCTGATAGAGATCTGGAGGCGCCGCAGCGAGGAATTGGCGGAGGCGGTGACGCTGGAGATGGGCAAGCCCATCCGCGAGGCGCGCACCGAGGTAGAGCGCGGCATAGGCGAGATGCGGTTTACCGCCGGCGAGGCCCTGCGCGTAGGGGGAGAGACGCTGCCAAGCGGGCGGCGTGACCTCTTGGCTTACACAGTACGCGAGCCGATCGGCGTTGTCGCCGCCGTCACCCCGTGGAACTTCCCGGTGCTCTCTCCGATTCGCAAGACGATACCCGCACTGGTCCACGGTTGCACCGTCGTGCTCAAGCCGGCGTCGCTGACACCGCTGACCTCGGTGATCATCGTCGAGATGCTCCAGGAGGCGGGGGTTCCTGCGGGCGTCGTCAACCTCGTCATCGGGCGTGGCGGGGAGGTCGGGGACGCCCTCGTTACGCACCCGCGGGTCAACGGCATCACCTTCACCGGCTCGACCGAGGTGGGCCTCGGCATCTACGAGAAGGCGGCACCGGGCAACAAGAAGGTGCAGCTCGAGATGGGGGGCAAGAACGGCTGCGTGGTTGCGAACTGCAAGGACCCGAATGACGCAGCAGCGCAGATAGTTGCCGCTGCGTATCAGGCTTCGGGGCAGCGCTGCACAGCGATCAGCCGCGTGATCGTGCTCGAAGAGCAGCGCGAGGAGCTCGAGGATGCCCTCGTCGAAGAGACAAAGAAGCTCAAGGTGGGCCGCGGCCTCGACGAGGAGACGACCATGGGGCCGCTCTCCAGCCGCAACCAGCTCCAGAGGTCCATACATTACGTGGATCTCGCCCAGCAAGATGGTGCCCGCGTCCTCCTCGGGGGCAAGGAGCCGACCGGCGACGCGTTTGCCCAGGGGCACTACTACGAGCCCACTATCCTCACCGACGTCAAGTCGGGAACGCCAGCCGCGCTCGACGAGATCTTTGGTCCAGTGCTCGTGGTGACCCCCGTGAAGGACTTCAAGGAGGCCCTCGAGGTGCACAATGAGGTCCGCTACGGGCTGACCTCTTCCATCTTCACTGATGACATGGATCTCGCCCAGGCGTTCGTGAGGGGCTCGGAGGCGGGCATGGTCCACGTCAATAACGGCACGGTGAGCGAGGGGCACATGCCCTTCGGCGGCGTCAAGCAGTCCGGTATGGGTGCCTACGGCATCGGCGCTACCAACCAGGAGTTCTTCACCAACCTCAAGGTCGTCTACCACCAGCACGGCGAAGAGAGCCGACCGCCGGTAAGGCGCTTGCTTGAGGAGGAGGACCCTGCATGAGCAACCTCGGCTTCCGCATCTTCCCGCCAAAGCGCGCCTCGAGGGATGTGGTGAAGCTGTATGCAGCCTTCTCGTCGCCGAACATCAGCGACAACATGAACCGCATCAACGGCGCGTGCGCAGAGATCCGTCCGATGCACGGACCAGAAAAACTGCTCGGTTCGGCGTTCACCGTGCGGACCCGTCCGGGAGACAACCTGATCGTTCACAAGGCGCTCGACATGCTCGAGCCCGGAGACGCGCTCGTCGTCGACGCCGGCGGCGACACCACCAACGCCATCTTCGGCGAGATCATGACGCGTATAGCCATCAAGAAGGGCGCTACCGGCCTCGTGGTGGACGGCGCGATCCGCGACGCCGCCACCTTCGCCGAGGCAGGTTTTCCCTGCTTTGCGAGGGGGGCGACCCACCGCGGTCCCTACAAGGACGGACCCGGCGAGATAAACGTCCCCATCACCGTCGGCGGTGCGATCGTCAGGCCTGGGGACGTGGTTTTCGGGGACGCCGACGGCGTCGTGGTCGTGCCGCTCGAAGAGGCCGAAGAGCTCGCCGAGAAGGTGAGGAAGATCGTCGAGAAGGAGGCGGTGATGATGCGCGAGATCGACGAGGGCACCATAGACCGCAGCTGGATCGACCAGACGCTGAAGCAGCGGGGATGCCAGTGGATAGGTTTCGAAGGCACGTGACCTGGGAGGTCAGCAGTGGATTACAACCGCACGTTTAGCTACGAGCTGCCAACGAAGATCGAGTTCGGGGTGGGCATCTCCGAACGCGTCGCCGAGCGTGTCGAGGAGTGCGGCGGCAGCCGGGTTCTCCTCGTCGTCGACCCCGGCGTCCTTGATGCCGGCGTGGCCGACAAGATCGTCGACAACTTAAATAATGCCTCGATGCCGTACGTCCTCTTCAGCGACATCGAGCCCGAGCCCGAGGCGAGGAGCATCGTCGACGGGGTGGAGCTTGCCCGCTCCGAAGGTTGCGACGCGGTCGTGGGCGTCGGGGGTGGAAGCGCGCTCGACAGCGCCAAGGCAATAGCCGTCATGCTCAAGAACGAAGGCCACATCCGCGACTACAGCGGGCAGAACCTCGTCCCCAATCCGGGTGTCCCGATAATCGCCCTGCCGACAACAGCGGGCACCGGAAGCGAGGTGACCATCTGGTCCGTAATCTCCGAGAAAGAGGAGAAGGTGAAGTACGGCGTCGGCAGCCCATACATGACGGCCACCATCGCTATGTGCGACCCCGAGCTGACGCTCACCTTACCGCCCAACATCACGGCGTCCACGGGGATAGACGCGCTGGCCCACGCCCTGGAGTCGTACGTGAACAAGACAACGCAGCCGATCTCCGAGGCGCTCTCCATCCGGGCTATGGAGCTCATCGCCAAGTCGCTGCGCACCGCCGTCGTCGCTGGGGAGAACATTCAGGCCCGTTCGGACATGTTGGCCGCCAGCCTGGCGGCGGCCCTGGCCTTCAACCCGACGCGTCTGGGGCTCGCGCACGCTCTGGTGATGCCGATTGGGGCCAACTACAAGATCCCGCACAGCGTCGGAGTCGCGATCCTGCTGCCGGAAGTCATGCAGTACAACCTGATCGGAAACCTGGAGAAGTTCGTCACGATAGCCCGCATCTTCGGGGAGAACACGGAGGGGCTGTCGCTGCGTGACGCGGCGGAACTCTCCGTAAAGGCCATCCGTCAGCTCTCCGAGGATGTCGGCATTCCGGACGGTCTGGCGCGCTACGGCGTGGAAGAAGAGCGTCTGTACGATCTGGCGGAAGACGGGATAGCTACCGGCAACGTTCCGGTCAACCCGCGCAAACCGACGGTCGAAGACCTGGTCGGGATCATGCACAGGTGCATGGGCAGCGCGGACGTACGAGCACCCGCTTGAGGACCGGCGGTAACTCGTGAACCTGGAATCGGCGGTTACGCTGGACGGCACCCGGAGGCGGGAGGCGTGCCCAGAGTGAACACCAAGAAGGCTGACGGTGTGTTCCAGGCGGATTCGCTTCGGGTCTTCTGCGAAGAGATCTTCCTCTCCTGCGGGATGGCTCAAGAAGACGCTGCCATCCTCGCCGATAGCCTAGTTCAGGCCAACCTGAGAGGCGTCGATTCCCACGGCGTCACCCGCGTGGGGATATACGTGAAGCGGCTGAAGATGGGCCTGGTGAACCCGCGTCCGAACATCGAGGTCGTGCGCGAGAGCGACGCGACACTGCTCGTCGACGGCGACAACGGCATGGGGCAGGTCGTGGGCGTGCGCGCCCTTGATCTGGGTCTGGACAAGGCGCAGGAGAGCGGCGGGATCTCCGTCGGTGTCAGGCGCTCGAACCACTACGGCGCGGGGGCGTACTACGTGCAGCGCGCCGTTGCCAGGGACATGGTCGCCTTCGCTTACTCCAACGCTCCACCGACGATGGCGCCCTGGGGCGGGGTCGATCCCTACGTAGGCACCAACCCTTACGCGTACGGCGTACCCGCCGGAGAGCACCGGCCGATCATACTGGACATGGCCACGAGCATCGTGGCCCGGGGCAAGATCATCCTCGCGGCGGAGGGAGACGAACCGATTCCCGAAGGGTGGGCGGTCGACAAACAAGGGAACCCCACGACGGACGCCCGGGAGGCGTTGGAAGGTTCCGTACTGCCCTTCGGCGGCCCCAAGGGTTACGCGATCTCGCTGATGATCGACATCATGGCCGGGGCATTGACGGGCGCGGGGTTCGGACCCAGGGTCAACAGCCTCTACGACAACTTCGACGAGCCGCAAAACGTCGGCGCGTTCTTCCAGTTGATCGACATCGGCCACTTTGCAGAACCGGCGACCTTCAAGGCCGGGGTCGACCGGATGATCGAGGAGATCAAGTCCTCGCGCAAAGCCGCGGACACAGATGAGATCTTCCTCCCCGGTGAGATCGAGTACCGGAAGGAGCAACAGCGAAGAGCGTCCGGGATACCCGTCGGGGCGGAGACGGTCGCAGAGCTAAGGGAGGTCGGCAGGAGCTGTGGTGTCGATATGACCGATCTTGTTTCGCAAGCTTAGGGTGCTATAGGGAGCACTCGGAAAGGAGAACCGTGCAAGCTGAAGTCGAGAGAGAGGCCATCCGCATTCCCGAGCCGCCGGAGAACCTCCGGGGCCGTATGAGCCTCGGCACAGCCCTGACGTTCTTCGGCCCGGGCGCAATCATTGCCTCCCTCACCATAGGGAGTGGAGAAACAGTGTTCGCCACCCGCGTGGGGGCGGTGTTCGGATACGCGGTCCTTTGGACGGCCTTCATCACCCTCATAGCCAAGGGAGCTCTGATCTACGCGTCCAACCATTACATAACCGTCACTGGCGAACACCCGATGTCCCGCTTCGCGAGAATCTTTCCCGGGCCCAGGGGCTGGTTCCCGATCTTGATCGGGGTGATCGGCATCGCATCGTTCCCCAGCTTTGCGAGCGGATTGTCCGTTGGCCTCGGTACTTACTTCCAAGACCTAGGATGGGGCAACGCCCAGGTGTGGGCAATCGGGCTGATCCTGGTGGCCGCAGCCCTGGCCTACCTGGGCGGCTATGAGCCGCTCGAGAAGGTGCAGATAGCTATCGTCGGCCTGTTGATATTGCTCGTCCTCGTCGCTATGTTCGTGACCAGACCCGACTGGTTAGCGGTTCTTGGAGGCCTGATCCCCAACATCCCCGAGTACCAGCCGTGGGTAGCCGAGAAGTACCCGGACGTAGCTGCGAGGCCCGTGTTTGTGGAGCTCGTCGTCTTCCTCGGTTCCCTCGGTGGCGGCATGTACGACTACGTCGGCTATACGGGCTTGTTACGCGAGAAGCGGTGGGGTCTCCTCGGTCACCGGGAAATCGACGCGATCGAGGATCGGATCTCGAACCTGGGTCGAGGCGAGCGGATACCTCTCTCCGAGCGCCCGGAGGACGTCAGCAATGGCCGGCAGTGGACCCGGGCGCCCTTGGGCGACACAATCATGTCGTTCGCCGCACTTGGCATCTTCACCATCGCCTTCCTGGTCAACGGGGTAACGATCCTGGGCGCGCAGCAACAGGTTCCGGCCGAGGACAAGATACTTACCTACCAGCAACAGTTCCTCGAGGCCATCGCACCGATCTTCAGGTACTTCTATATCGTGGCCATCATTATGGTCTTCTTCGGCACGATCTACGCCCTCTGGGAGGTCTATAACCGCACTACGTACGAGAGCCTCGGGGCCGTCTCCGAACGGGTGCGCCGCGGCGGCGCGGGAAGGCTCCGCCCGTGGGTGTACCTGTACGTGGCAGCCGCCGGGATCCTCCTCGTCCTCACCGGGTTGGACCTGGTCGCCCTGGTTACGCCGTCGACCATCGTCGGCGGCATCTTGGCAGGCGGCATCTACTCCGTCGGGCTCCTCTACGCCGATAGGGTGGCTCTCCCGCCGGGGTATCGGCTCGGGACAGTGGCGCGCGTGCTGCTGATCGGGGCCGCGATCTTCCTGACCCTCGCCGGGTCTGTCGCCCTGATCGACTACCTGGGGATCGCACCTTGGTAGACGGCTCATCGCAACCGGGAGGCTTTCAGTGGGGGTACGCGCTCGTCGCGCTGTGCTTCGCGGCCCTGGCCACCTTCCGGCTCAATGAGGGCTCTGCTCTCTGGGCAGTCGTCTTCGGCCTGGCGGCACTCGGCAACGCGTATCTCTCCGTCCGCTTCGTCTTGCCGCCGAGTCTGGGTGGCGCGAAACCGCAGGAGGCCGGGCAACCGGGTCCGGCCCCCGGGCCCACGGAACCATCTACCGAGGAGATGCGCCGGGCGCTGAAGGTCTACGAGTCGAGGACGCGGGGTTGGCTGATGATCGCGATCGCCGGGTGGATTATAGCTGCCAGCCTCATCTTGCTGTCCCCGCCCCTCGCCCTGGTGGGTGCGGTGCTATCACTCTTCTCTACTTACAGATTCCGGCGTTGTCGCCGCTCGGTGATCATCCTGCGTCGCGCGCTGGCCGTGGCCCCAGACGAAGCGGCAAAGGATAAAGACGAGGGTCCACTGGATAACGTCCGCGATCGTCGATGAGGAGCATCGTGATGCAGCGTCAGGTAACCACCCACGCTTGCATAGCGGCTCGCGCTATCGCAACATCTAACATGGCTTACCATCCTTCTAAGCTCGGGGGCTCGATCTTAGGTTCGCAAAATCCCAGCGGAAAGAAGGGTTGCGAGACATCTCAGCGCCGATAGGGAAGGAGACCAATGCAGCTTATCGTTGGAGGAGACCACGCAGGGTTTCCCTTAAAGGGACCGGTCGTTGATACCTTGCGCTCCTGGGGACACGAGGTTGTAGATGTCGGTACGAACAGTCCTGAGCCTGTCGATTTTCCCGACATCGCTGAGCTGGTGTGCGATGCAGTGCGCAAAGGCGACGCGGAGCGGGGAATCATGGTGTGCGGTACGGGGGTAGGCGCTTCGGTTGCCGCCAACAAGTTTCGCGGGATCCGCGCAGCGCTCTGCCACGACGTCTACTCGGCTCACCAGAGCGTCGAGCACGACGACGTCAACGTGCTGTGCATCGGGGCGCAGATTGTCGGCGACAAGCTGGCGTTGGACCTCCTACGCGCTTTCCTGGAGGCCGAGCACAGTTCGGACGAGGAGTATCGCCGGCGGGTCGCAAAGCTAATGGAGCTGGAGAATCGCTGGACGACGCGGGACTAGACCTCTAACGGATCGGTCCCTGCCGCATCCTCGCCCGAGTACACCAGCGGGACGGACTCATCCCGGGCAGCGAGCACTCTGAGTCGGCCGTACTTTACGGCCAGGGGCTAGCGGAGTGGGTGCCCGTAGCGTTCGAGCACCTCGCGGTCTATCTCGACGCCGATGCCGGGTTTCTGCGGCACGGCCACCTTCCCGTCCTCCATGGAGATCGCGCCGTATATGAGGTCTTGGCGGAAGGGATGTGAAGAGGTGTCGTACTCGAGCATCGGCTCTTCCGGGTTGAGCGAGAGCGGCGTGGGCGGCAGCGTGGCGAGGAACTGCAGCGAGGCTGCGAGCCCGATGCCTGTTCCCCAAACGTGAGGGACCACCGCGGTGTTCCACGCCTGAGCTATGGCTGCGATCTTCTTACACTCGGTAAATCCTCCCGAAGAGCATAGGTCCGGTTGCAGGATGTCCAGGGCGCCCTCGGAGATCCAGCGCCGGTAGCCGATCTTTCCGAAGAGATTCTCCCCGGCGGCGAGGTAGGTGGTGGTCAGGTTCCTCAAGGCTTTGTACCCTTTCAGGTCCTCCGGCGCCAGCGGCTCCTCGAAGAAGTGGATCCTGGCGTCCCGGCATTCGAGGAGTATACGCCGCGCCGCCGGTACACCGTAGGCGCAGTTCGCGTCCATCATGAGGCGCACCTCGGGGCCCACGGCCTCGCGGATGGCGTGGACGTACTCCAAATCGGCCTCGACCCCGAATCCCACCTTCAGCTTCATGACCCCGAACCCCTCGGAGAGGTGCTGCTTGGCCTCTTCGATCCCCGCATTCGGGTACTCCTCCTTCTCCCTCCGGTAGAAGCCGGTTGCATACGGGGTCACTTCGGAGCGGAACTCGCCGCCCAGCAGCTTGTAGACGGGCTGCTCCAGGTAGCGGCCGATGGCGTCCCAGAGGGCTACGTCCACCCCGCTTATGGCGTTGACGGCGGCGCCGCCCCCGAAGGGCCGCGTTCGATTGTACATCTCCTCCCAGAGCACCTCGACGTCGAATGGGTCTCGGCCCATCAGCATCGGCTTGAAGCAAAACTCGACGAAAGAAGCGGCGAGCTCCGGCGGCTGCAGCCCGTGGCACAGGGACTCCCCCCAACCGGAGATGCCCTCGTCGGTCTTGACCTCCACGACCACCGCGCTCCGCCTATCCACCAGGCCCTGCGAGAACGCGAAGGGCTCCTCCAGCGGCGTAGACAGGACGTGGGGAACTATGTCGACGATTTCCATGTTTTTCGCCACCTCGCCGAATGTTGGTCCGACTCACTCGGAGCTTAAGCCATCCGCCAGGACTTATTATCGCGAATCTTGCTGCAACTTCTACGAGCAACAGTGAGCCACCTCGGCGAGCTTTTATCGGCTCCTTCTCCATCTGCTGGTGTATGATCGGGCAGAACACCTCTTGAGAGGTGGATGAGACGGGTGCCAGATCGAGGATTTGAACGATGAAGGTTGTCCAGGTAGACACGCTCCGCCTTGACGAGTTCCCCAACATCCTGTTCGTCCAAGTCCACACCGACGAGGGGCTCATGGGGCTCGGCGAGACCTTCTTCGGGGCACGGGCGGTGGAGGCCTACGTCCACGAAACCGCGGCTCCCTACCTCCTCGAGAAGGACCCCCTCCACATCGACCGGCACTCTAAGGAGCTCTACGGCTACCTCGGATACGGGAGCAGCGGGGCCGAAACGAGGGGCAACTCGGCGCTAGACATAGCGCTGTGGGATCTCTTCGGCAAGGCTACGGGTCAGCCTGTTTACCAACTCCTGGGCGGACCCTGCCGCGAGAGGATCTGCACCTACAACACCTGTGCCGGCTACCGCTACGTGCGCGAAAAGCCGCGGCAGGAGGTGAGCAACTGGGGACTCTCCGAAGCAGCAGGTCCCTATGAGGACCTCGATGCCTTCCTGCACCGCCCAGGCGAGCTCGCCGAGGACCTGCTCTCCCAGGGCATAACCGGCATGAAGATCTGGCCTTTTGATCCCCACGCCGAGGAGTCAGGCGGTCATTACATCTCCGAGGAGGGCTTGCAAAAAGCGTTGGAACCCTTCCGCAAGATAAGGGAAGCGGTGGGCACGCAGATGGACGTGATGGTCGAGTTTCACTCCCTATGGGATCTGCCCACGGCGCAGAAGATAGCCCGCGCACTCGAGGAGTTTGAGCCGTACTGGTTCGAGGACCCCATAAAGGCCGACGACCTCGACGCTTTAGCCGAGTTCGCCTCCTCCACTCACGTCCCCGTCACCGCCAGCGAGACGCTCTCGGGCCGCTCGGCTTTCCGGGAGCTGATAGGGAAGAAGGCAGTCAAGTTCGTGATGCTCGACGTAAGTTGGTGCGGCGGCATCGGCGAAGCCAAGAAGATCGCGACCATGGCAGAGGCCAGCCACCTTCCCGTGGCGCCCCACGACTGCACCGGGCCGGTGGTGTTCACCGCCTCGACCCATCTCTCCATCAACCTGCCCAACGCTTTGGTGCAGGAGTCGGTCCGGGCCTACTACACCAGCTGGTACAAGGAACTTCTCACAGCACTGCCGACGGTCGCTGACGGGCACGTCTCGCCTCCGAAAGGCTCCGGTCTCGGAACCGAGCTCCTGCCGGGCCTCCACGAACGTCCCGACGCCCACCTCCGAACCAGCAAGCTTGAGGGCTTGTAGCCAGCTGTCCGCCTTCAAATGTCTATCGATCATCTCATATTGCACTGTATAGGCTCTCGTCCATTCCATTTGCTGCGTACCGTCGAGGCTATCGGGCGCAAAGACGTGCTGGTCAACGCCGTCGACACCAACGGTCCAAGCACCGTCGAGGAACTCGATGTCGAGGGTTGGGAGCGCACGTTCTATGTGAACGCTTGGGTGACGGCGTAGGAGCTCTTTTAGCTTTGTATCCAACGAGGATATTGCTGGCGACCGACGGCTCCGAGGAGTCGGCTTCTGCCGTCAGGACTGCCGTCGAGCTCGCCAATAGCACCGGCTCGGAACTGCACGTAGTACACGCCATTTCGGCTGCTCCCCAGAGGCCTTACCCTCGCCACTTTGAGAGGGCTAGGAGCAAGGACATGCTCCACCGCAAGAGGGTCGCCGCTCTAGTCCTGCTCGACGAGAAGGTGAGGCAGGTCAAGAAGATGGGCGGGATCGTCGCGGACTCTTACTACAGAGAGGGCGACCCCGCCGAAGAGGTTATTAGACTTGCTGAGGAGCTGGGCGTAGGCCTGATAATCACGGGCGGTCGAAGGCTCGCGAAACTCAAGTTGTTCTGGTCGAGCAGCTACCCCATGAAGCTCTTCCGTCACGCGAAGTGCCCGGTCCTGATCGTGCGCGGGTGCCAAGCGGAGTAGCCGAACTCGACCGATCAACGTTAAACCCTGTCCACGCCGTTAGCCTTGG
>Ga0081538_10005983_pt1 | contig 10825 bp, 9 predicted proteins | sample TabmetS5T2R1_FD_71022 | JGI IMG/M metagenome (GOLD analysis project Ga0081538, IMG submission 71022) | Tabebuia heterophylla rhizosphere microbial communities from the University of Puerto Rico - S5T2R1 | ecosystem: Host-associated > Plants > Roots > Rhizosphere ...
GGGACGGGGCGGCCCCCCCCCCCGGGGCCCCCTTGGCCCTGGGGGCGGCGGGCGGGGCGTTGGCGGCGATCTCGGCCGCCAGGGCGGTGGCCGCGGCCAGGACCTCGGCCCGGGGCACGACCCGGTCGACCAGGCCGAGCCGCAGGGCCTCGGGGGCCGCGACCCGGCGGCCGGTGAGCACCAGGTCCTTGGCCGCCGACCGGCCCACCCGGCGGGCCAGCAGCTGGGTCCCGCCGCCGGCCGGGACGAGCCCGAGGCGGACTTCGGGCAGCCCGAGGACGGCGTCGGTGGCGGCGACCAGCAGGTCGCAGGAGAGGGCCAGCTCGGCGCCGCCCCCGAGCGCGAAGCCGGACACCGCCGCCACCGTCGGCAGCGGGCAGCGGCGCACCGCCGCGAACCCGCGGCGGAAGACCTCCCGCTGCGCGAACCAGCCGCGGTCGTCGAAGCCGGCCCGCTGCTTGAGGTCGGCCCCGACGCAGAAGGCGCGCTCGCCCGCCCCGGTCAGCACCACCGCCAGGACCCCGGGTTCGGTGGCCAGCGGCTCCATCGCCGCGGCCAGGTCGGCGGCCAGCTCGGTGGAGATGGCGTTCAGCGCCTCCGGACGGTCCAGGGTCACGGTGGCCACCCGATCGGCCACCGCCACCCGGACCAGCGGGCTCATTGATTCACCGGGGCACCCCGTCGGGGTTCCCCGGACCCCTCCGGTCGGGCGGCGGCCGCCGTGGACGCCCACGCCCAGGTGCGGGCCAGCCCGGCGGCCAGGTCGGTGGCGGGACGCCAGCCGAGGACCCGCCCGGCCTCGGCGCAGTCCAGCGCGATCCGGGCCAGCTCCCCCGGGCGGGGCGGGGCGAACCGCGGCTCGCCGCCCACCCCGGCGACCCGCCGCAGGGCGTCGTACAGCTCCAGCACCGAGGTCTCGACCCCGGTGCCGATGTTGACCCGCGCCCCGGGGGCGTCCGGGTGCTCCGCGGCGGCGACGAAGGCGTCGACCACGTCCTCCACGAACACGTAGTCGCGGGTCTGGCGGCCGTCGCCGAAGACGGTCACCGGCTCGCCGGCCAGCAGCCGGTTGCAGAAGATGGCCACCACCCCGGCCTCGCCGTGCGGGTCCTGGCGGGGCCCGTAGATGTTCCCCAGCCGCAGGCTGACCGGCTCCAGCCCGTGCAGGTCGGCGAAGCTGGCCAGGTAGTCCTCGGCCGACCGCTTGGACACCCCGTAGGGGTTGGTCACCAGCGGGGGGTGGCGCTCGTCGATCGGCAGGGCCGAAGGGTCGGGCTCGCCGTACACCGTCCCGCCCGAGCTGGCGAAGACCAGCCGCCGGCAGCCTGCCTCCAGGGCCGCCTTGGCCAGGGCGATGGTGCCGAGCACGTTGACCCGGGCGTCGTACAGCGGGTCGGCGACGCTGCGGCGCACGTCGATCTGGGCGGCCAGGTGGTAGACGACCTCGGGCCGCGCTCCGGCGACCACTCCGGCCAGCTCCGGGCCGGCCAGGTCGATCTCGGCCAGCTCGACCCGGCCGGAGGCGCGCGCGCCGTCGAGGTTCTCCAGCCGCCCCGTTGACAGGTCGTCGACCACCGTCACCTGGTGCCCGTCGCCGGCCAGGCGGTCCACCAGCGCCGACCCGATGAAACCGGAACCGCCCGTGACCAGCGTTCGCATGCCAGGGTCGCCTTTCGTCGGGGTCGGGCAAGGCGGTCATCGTAGAGGAAGCTCCGTCTTGTCGTCGGCCACTCGATCGTTCAGGCTCCGTCGGGCAGGCCAGGTGGGAGGAGAGCACGTGCAGGAGGCGGCCACGCCGGTGACGGCCGGCACCAGGGCGGCCGCGGCGAGCCGCGGCTGGCTGCTCCCGTACCTGCTGATCGCCTTCGTGGCCGTGGTCGAGGTGCTCGCCGACAACCTGGTCGTCGGCGGGTTCCTGGTCCTGGCCCCGCTGCTGGCCAGCCGGGTGTCGAACCGGCGCAGCCAGGTCATCGCCGTCGGGGTGGTCACCCTGGCCATGGCCGCCGCCCTCGGGATCTTCACCGGCAAGCTGACCGGCGGCCAGCTGGCCATCCGCCTGCTCCTGATCGCCCTGGCCACCCTGTTCGCGCTGGTCAACTGGGGCGCGTCCCAGCGCGAGCAGTCGGCCCTTGAGCGGGCCGCCGACACCATCAGGATGGCCGGGTCGCTGGCCGCCGGCCTGGAGCCGCAGGAGGCCTACGACCTGCTCGCCCGGTCGGCCCGGACGCTGTTCGCGGCCAACGCGGCCGCGGTCTACCGCCGCCAGGGCGACCAGATGGTGACCGTCGCCCAGGCCCGCGACCCCGAGGTGCCGGCGATGCCGCTGCGGCTGCCGCGGGCCAGCTTCCCGGCCGCCTTCATGACCGTGACCCGGCGGGTCAGCGCCCGCTCGACCGAGCCGGAGGCGCCGATGCTGGCCGCCCGCGGCCTGGCCAGCCTGCTCTGGCTGCCGCTGCTGGACCGGACCGGCGAGCAGCTCGGCACCATCGTGCTCGCCTGGAAGCGCGACCCCCGGCTGTCGGCCCAGGCCCTCGAGGCCTCGGAGAGCTTCGCCGGCCTCGGCGCCCGGGCCATCTCCGGCTCCGAGCGGGTGCGGGCCCAGACCGAGGTGCTGGAGCAGGTCCAGGCGCTGCTGCTGACCACGCCGCCGGCCTGGATCGCCGGGTTCCAGGTCGGGGTCCGCTACCAGTCGGCCAGCGGCCTGGCCCAGATCGGCGGCGACTTCTACGACGTGGTCGAGCTGGACGAGCGCGGGCTGGCCTTCATCCTGGCCGACGCCCGCGGCAAGGGGCTGGAGGCGAGCTCGCTGGCCGCCGTGCTCAAGGGCGCCTTCCGCAGCCTGGCCGGCGAGGGGGCCGGCCCGGCCCGCATCCTCAACCGCCTCGACCGGCTGGTCGCCCGCGAGGGCGGCGACGAGGACTTCGTGACCGCCCTGGCCGGGCGGCTCCACCCCGACGGCCGCATCCTGCTCGCCTCGGCCGGCCACCCGGCCCCGCTGGGCGCCGGTCCCCGGCTGGTCCAGGTGGCGGCCCCGCTCGGCCTTGGCACCCAGGCCAACGAGAGCCAGGGCCACCTGCGCCCCGGCAACCGGCTGGTCTGCTACACCGACGGGCTGGTCGAGGCCCGCAACGCCGCCGGCGAGTTCCTCGACCGTTCGGTCTTCGAGGAGGCGGTCGCCGCCGACTCCCTGGCCGCCGCCCTCGACCGCCTGGTCGACCTGGTCGACCGGCACGCCGCCGGCCGCCACGACGACGACCTGGCCCTCCTCGGCCTGGAGTACGACCCCCGGACGACCGACGGCGGCTAGCATGGGGCCATGGACTTCGAGCTGACCCCAGAGCAGGAGGAGTTCCGCAAGATCGTCCGGGCGTTCGCCGAGGAGGTGGTGGCCCCCCGGGCGGAGGCGATGGACCGGGCGGGGGCGCTCGACCCGGTGGTGCTCGACCAGATGGCCGGCATGGGCCTGTTCGGGCTGCCGTTCCCCGAGGAGGTCGGCGGCATGGGCGCCGACTACACGACCCTGTGCCTGGCCATCGAGGAGCTGGCCCGGGTCGACTCCTCGGTCGCCATCACCCTGGAGGCTGCGGTCGGCCTCGGCGCCATGCCGATCTGGCGCTACGGCACCGGAGAACAGCACCAGCGGTGGCTGCGGCCGCTGGCCGCGGGCGAGCAGCTGGCCTCCTTCGGGCTCACCGAGCCGGGCGGCGGCTCGGACGCGGGGGCGCTGCGGACCCGGGCCACCCTGGACGGCGACGAGTGGGTGATCGACGGCACCAAGGCCTTCATCACCAACGCCGGCCTGGACCGCTCGGGCATGGTCGTGCTGGCCGCCGTGACCGGCCAGCGCCCCGACGGCCGCAACGAGATCACCAACATCGTGGTGCCGACCGGCACCCCCGGCTACCGGGTCGGCCGCGCCTACCGCAAGGTCGGCTGGCACGCCTCCGACACCCGCGAGCTGGTCTTCGAGGGGGCCAGGGTGGCGGCGGCCAACACCCTGGGCGAGCGCGGCAGCGGCCTCGGGAACTTCCTGCGCACCCTGGAGGAGGGCCGGATCGCCGTGGCCGCCCTGGCCACGGGCCTGTGCCAGGGCTGTGTGGACGAGTGCACCCGCTACGCCCGCGAGCGCCAGGCGTTCGGCCAGCCCATCGCCGGCTTCCAGGCGGTCGCGTTCAAGATCGCCGACATGGAGGTCCGGGCCCACACCGCCCGCCTGGCCTGGCAGCGGGCCGCGGCCCGGCTGGACGCCGGCCAGCCGTTCGGCCGGGAGGCGGCCATCGCCAAGCTGTACGCCTCCGAGGCGGCCGTCACCTCGGCCCGCGACGCCGTCCAGGTCCACGGCGGCTACGGCTTCATGGAGGAGTTCCCGGTGGCCCGCTTCTACCGCGACGCCAAGGTCCTGGAGATCGGCGAGGGCACCAGCGAGGTCATGCGCATCCTCATCGCCCGCTCGGTCGGTCTCTGACCCCCGGGTAACCCGGGGCGGGCCGGCGGCGACTACCCGGTGATGGACGACGCGGCGCTGGTGCGGCTGGCCCGGGCAGGTGACCAACGGGCGTTCGTGGAGCTGGTGAGGAGGCACCGGCCGATGCTGGTCGCGCTGTGCCGGCGGCAGCTCGGCGACCGGGGGCTGGCCGAGGACGCCGCCCAGGAGGCGGTGCTCCAGGCGATGCTCGGGCTGGACCGGCTGGACCGGCCGGAGCGGTTCGGGGCCTGGCTGGGCGGGATCGGCCTCAACGTCTGCCGGCGCTGGCGGCGCGACCAGGCCCGCGAGGACTGGTCGCTGGCCGCCCTCACCGGAGGGCGGGCCACGCCCGACCCCGAGCCGGCGGCCGCGGCCGAGGCGGCCGAGGCGGCCCGGCGGGTGCGCCGGGCGGTCGGCCGGCTGCCGGCCGGCCAGCGGGCCGCGGTCGTCCTGTTCTACCTGGTGGGGATGGCCCACCGGGAGGTCGCGGCCGCCCTCGGCATCGGCGTCGGGGCGGTCAAGACGCGGCTGCACAAGGGCAGAGCCGCCCTCCGGGAGGAGCTGGCGGCATGGTGGAGGGAGGACGACATGGCGTCGACCACGACCGGCCCGGTGACCATGCGGGTGACCGAGGTCCGCAGGCAACCGGGCGAGGGCGAACGGCCCGAGAAGATGGCCATCCTGCTGTCCGAGGAGGCGGGGGAGCGGCGGCTGTCGATCTGGGTGGGGGCGTTCGAGGCCACCCAGGTCGCCTTCGCCCTCGAGGGCACCGAGCTGCCCCGGCCGATGGCCTACCAGTTCATGACCTCCCTGCTGGAGGCCACCGGCAGCCGCCTCGCCGAGGCCAGGGTGACCCGCCTGGACGACGGCACCTTCTACGGCGTGGCCGTGGTCGACGGCCCCTCAGGAACCCGCGAGGTCGACGCCCGCCCCAGCGACATCCTCAACCTGGCCCTGCTCACCGGCGCCCCCATCCGGGTCGCCCCCGACGTCCTGGCCCAGACCTCGGAGTCCGAGAAGGGCGCCCAGTACCTGGCCGAGGCGACCACCTACCCGGACGACAGCGCGGCCATCGTCGCCGAGTTCCAGGCCGAGATGGAACGGGTGAGGGCCGAGTTCCTCCGTCGGCGGTGAGCGCCTAGCCGACCGGGGCCTCGTCGGGGGATGGGACCCGGGTGGGGGAGAGGCCGGCGGCGGTGGCCTCCTCGGCGAACCAGACGGCGTCGCGGACCGCGCAGCCGCCCGGGTCGTTGTTGAAGTAGACGTAGGCGTCGGCGCCGGGGCCGACCAGGTCGGCCAGACGGCCCGCCCAGGCGGCCAGGGTCTGGCGGTCGTAGCAGGGGCGGGGGTGGGCCGTGCCCTCGTGCAGGCGCAGGTAGGTCCAGTCGGCCGTGGGCCAGACTGGCGTGTGGCGGTGGGGGCTGTCGGCGAGGCACAGGGCCGCCCCGTGGGCGGCGAGCAGGTCGCGGACCTCGTCGGTCCACCAGCTGTCGTGGCGGGGCTCGACCGCGACCCGCACGTCGGCCGGGAACGCCCGCAGGGTCCGCTCAAGCGCCGCCGGGTCGGCCTTGAGGGTCGGGGGCAGCTGGAGCAGGACCGGCCCCAGCTTGGCGCCCAGGTGGCGGGCGTGGTCCAGGAGGCGGCCGACCGGCTCCTCGGGGTCGCGCAGCCGCTTGAGGTGGGTCAGGAAGCGGCTGGCCTTGACCGCCATCACGAAGTCGGGCGGGGTCCGGTCGGCCCAGGCGGCGAAGGTGCCCGGCTCGGGCAGCCGGTAGAAGGCGTTGTTGGACTCCACGGTGGCGAACCGCTCGGCGTAGTGCTCCAGCCACCGGGCCTGGGCCAGCCGCTGCGGGTACAGCCGCCCCCGCCAGTCCCGGTACTGCCAGCCAGAGGTCCCGACCAGCACCGGCACCGGGCGGTCACCTCCCTGGTCGTGACCGTTCTTCGAAGGAGTGGGGCTGCCGGGTCCTACTCCAGGCCGTAGCGGTCGCGCATCGCCTGGTCGTTGGGGTCGATCTCGCGCAGGCCGGCGTCGCGCAGGCGCCGGTTGACCTGGTCCAGGTTCTTGCGGACCAGCTCCTTCTCGGCCTCGGTGATGCGGCCGCGGTGGGGCTCGCCGGCGTGCTCGAGGGTGGCGTAGTTGACCTTGCCGCGGCCCGAGCGCCCGGACGCCGACCCGCCGCCGGCGCCGCCGCCGCCCGAGCGGGGCCGGCTGCGGTGCTTGGTGATGAGCGCCTCCTGGATGGCCGACTCCATCACCCCCGCCCCGGCGAGCAGGTTGAAATCGTCCAGGCTGACGACCAGCCGCTCGCCCTTGCGGGCGCCGGGGGCGATCCATTCGACGGTGACAAAGCGGCTGGCACCCTGGAGCGACTCGATTTCCTCTGGGAGCACCTCGAGGGTAACCGGGAGGTCGGCGTATTCGGGATGGTCGAGGACGACGAGCCGTCCAAGGGACTGCTCGTCAGCCTCCTTGCCGGAAATGTCCGACACATGGACGACCTTGACTGCCATCAGGGCGGATTCCTCCTCGGAGAGAAAAGGTATGCCGGAGCGCCATGACGGTAATGGAAAAGGGCGAGGCAGGCAAACACCTTGGGCCGCTAGGATGCGCGGCTGTGGACGCCGATTCTCCGCCTCCCAACGCCAGGAGGCGCTCGCGCTGGCTGACGGTCGCGGTCCTGGCCGTGGTCGCCGGCTTTTTCGTGGCCACCCTGGCCGCGCGCTGGAACGACGTCATTTCCTTGAATTGGCGGCTCGAGCCGGGGCTTTTCGCCGTGGCCACGGTGCTGCTGGCGCTTTCCTATGGGTTGGTCGCCTGGCTGTGGGGGCTGGCCCTGCACCGGGCCGCCGGGGTCCGGCCGGCCGCCGGGGCCCGCATCTGGTTCCTGTCCAACCTGGCCAGGTACGTCCCGGGGAACGTCTGGAGCTATGTGGGCGCGGTCGAGCTGGCCCGGCGCGAGGGCGTGGCTCGCCGGACGACCCTTTCGGTCATGGCCCTCACCCAGGTCCTCTCGGTCGGGGTGGCCCTGCTGGCCGGGCTGCCCGTGCTCCTGGCCGAGCGGGCCCGGCTGGGCCGGCCGGCCCTGCTGGGCGCGGTCGTGGTGGTGGTCCTTGCCGCCCTGGCGGCGATCTTCCGGCGCCAGCTCCTCGGGCTGGCCCGCCGGCGCCTGCCCGGGTTCGACCTCGCCGACCTGACCCCGTCGGCGGGCACGGTGGCCCTGCTCACGGTCGGTTACGCCGCCTACTGGGCGGTGACCGGGGTGGCCTTCGCGGCCCTGGTGGCCAGCCTGTACCCCCTGGCCGCGACCGACGTCCCCGTGGTGGTGGCCGCCTACGCCGCCGCCTACGCCGTCGGCTTCCTGGCCCTGCTCACCCCCGCCGGCCTCGGCGTCCGCGAGGGCGTCCTGGTGGTCGCCCTGGCCCCGGTCCTCCCGGCCGGCCCCGCCCTGGTCGTCGCCCTGATCTCGAGACTCTGGATGATGCTGGTCGAGCTGGCCGGCGCCGCCGCCGCCCACCTGATCGCCCGCCGGTTCGCCGCCCCCACCCCGGGACAGGCCGACCCCGGCCAGGCCGAAACGCCCCCCTCGGCTGCCGGGTCGCAGAACCCCGGGCAGGCGGGAACCCCGCCCTCGGCTGCCGGGCCCCAGAACCCCGGGCAGGCGGGAACTCCACCCTCGGGTGCCGGGTCCCCCGGTGGGGGAGCGTAGCCCAAGCGCGGGAAGGGGGCTCGGCGCTGTCCACACCCCCACGGTCCTCTCGATCCGCCGATCCCCCGATCCCCCGGACCCCGATCCCCCGGACCCCAGCCCGGGCCCCGGACCCCCAGCCCGGGCCTCGGACCTCGGACCCCGGCCCGAGCCCGGCGAGGATGCCGAGGAGTAGGTGTAAGACACTCGGGCTGGGCGGTGTTGCACAGGGTGGGAGGTACCTTGGCCGCAGACGACCATGGAGGTGCGGTTGGTACGCGCGGTTGGTGATGCGGTAGGGGCCCGGACCGGTTCCCGGGATCGGTTCGTGGCCGTGTTCCGGGAGCGGTACCGCGACCTGTACGGGCTCGGGTACCGGCTGCTCGGCGACCATGGTGAGGCCGAGGACGTCGTCCAGGAGACCTTCCTCAAGCTCGACGGGCATCCGGTGCTGGAGCGGCCCGACGAGGAGGTCGCGGCCTGGCTGCGTCGGGTCTGCCTGAACACCGCCTACAACCGGCTCCGGGGCCAGCGCCGGGCCACCGAGCGGCTCGACCGGGCCGCCAGGGCCGACCGGGCCGACGACGAGACCGACACCAGCGCGAGCCCGCTGCTGGACGTGCTCCGGACCGAGCAGCAGCAGGCCGTGCGCCGGGCCCTGGCCTCCCTGCCGGAGCGGCAGCGGGCCTGCCTGCTGCTGCGCCACGCCGGCTACTCCTACGCGGAGATCGCCGCCACCCTCGACCTGGCCGTCGGCTCGGTCGGGGTCCTGCTCGCCCGCGGGGAGCGGGCCTTCCGCGACGCCTACCTCGACAACGACGACGACCCAGGAGCCTACGATGCCCTGCCCTGACCTGGGGGCTCTGCGGGCGTCCATCGACGCCCCCCAGGGGCCCGCCCCGGCGCCGCTGCACGACCACGTGCGGGCCTGCGCCTCCTGTTCCGACACCCTGGCCGAGCTCCAGCGCAACGCCGAGCTGGCCGCCCCGGCGATCGCCCTGACCGCACCGGCGGAGCCGCCGAGCGAGGCCGCCGTGGAGGCCGCCCTGGCCCGGTTCGAGCAGCGCCGGGCCCGGCTGGCCGCGGCCCGGGCGACCACGGCCGCCACCACCACCCCCGACCCCGCACCCCCGGTCCCGCTGGCCCGGCGCCGCCGGCGGGCGCGGACCTGGCTGAGCACCAGGGCCCGCGCGGTCGCGGCCGCGATGGTCGCCGTCCTGCTCCTGACCGGGCTGGTGGCCACGCCCGCCGGCCGCGCCGCCGCCGCCGGGTTCCTCGGCCAGTTCCGCAGCCAGCGGCTCCAGGCCGTCCCCGTCGACGCCGGCCAGACCAGCCAGATCGACGACGTCCTGACCGGGCTGGTGGACTCCGGCGTGTTCACCGGCGACCCCCACCAGGTGGCCGGCTTCGACGCCCCCGAGGCGGCCGCCGACCTGGCCCAGGCGGGCCGCATGGTCGGGTTCGCGGTGCCGGCGGTCGCCCCGTCGGTGCTGCCGGCCGGCGTCGACCGCACGCCCCGGCGGATCCTGGTCAGCCGCGCCCAGGAGGTCCGCATCACCTTCGACCGCGACAGGGCCCTCGCCTACCTGCGCCGCCACGGCCGCCCGGACGCCCGGCTGCCCGAGCGCTTCGACGGCACCCAGCTGGTCGTCCGCGTCCCGGCAGCGGTCGTCCAGCAGTTCTCCGGCCGCGACGGCGGGCCGGCCGTGCTGGTCGGCAAGGCCGGGATGCTCGGCGTCGACACCGAGGGCGGGGCCAGTCTGGAGGAGCTGCGCGAGGTCGTGCTCGGCCTGCCCGGCCTGCCGGCCGAGACCGTGGCCCGGCTCCGCTCCATCGGCGACTGGCGCACCACCCTGCCCATCCCGGTGCCGACCGACCAGGTGCGGTCGCGGCCGGCCACCGTCAACGGCGCCGAGGGGCTCAGCTTCGCCGACCAGACCGGCCGGCTCCACGCCCTGCTGTGGCAGCGCGACGGCCACATCTGGGGCGTGGCCGGCGTCCTCGGCGCCGACAAGGCACGCGATGTCGCGCAGAGCCTCGGCTGACCCGAGCCCAGGGCCGGTGCCGGGGACGCGCCCCCCGCCGGCCGGGCCGTTGTCGGCCGAGCAGGCGCAGGCGACCGCCGGGACCGGAGGCTCGGTCCCGGCGATCGCCACGTCCGGGCTCCGCAAGGCCTTCGGGTCCCGGGTCGCCCTGCACGACCTGACCCTGACCGTCCAGCCCGGCGAGGTCTTCGGGTTTCTCGGCCCCAACGGGGCCGGCAAGACCACCGCCATGAAGATCCTCCTCGGGCTGGTCCGGCCCACCGGCGGGGAGGCCCTGGTCCTCGGCCGGCCGCCGGCCGAGCCGGCCGCCCGCCGCCGGGTCGGCTACCTGCCCGAGCACTTCCGCTTCCAGGAGTGGGCCACCGGGGACGAGCTGCTCGACTTCCACGGCCGCCTGGCCGGCATGGGCGCCGCCGGGCGGGCCGAGCGCATCCCCGAGCTGCTGGAGCGGGTCGGCCTGGCCGGGCGGGGCGGCGAGCGGGTGCGCCGCTACTCCAAGGGCATGACCCAGCGGCTCGGCCTCGCCCTGGCCCTGCTGCACCGGCCCGACCTGGTCCTGCTGGACGAGCCGACCTCGGCCCTGGACCCGGGGGGCCGCCGCGAGGGCCGCGAGCTGGTCCCCGAAG
>Ga0081538_10005984_pt1 | contig 10824 bp, 12 predicted proteins | sample TabmetS5T2R1_FD_71022 | JGI IMG/M metagenome (GOLD analysis project Ga0081538, IMG submission 71022) | Tabebuia heterophylla rhizosphere microbial communities from the University of Puerto Rico - S5T2R1 | ecosystem: Host-associated > Plants > Roots > Rhizosphere ...
ACCGCGTGCGCAAGACGGAGTTCGCCCTGTCGATGGTGTGCTTTCTCGGCGTGGCCGTCCTCGGGGTGATCGAGGGCATCTTCATCGCCGTCGGCCTGGCGCTGCTGAACTTCATCCGGCGCGCCTGGCGGCCGTACGACGCCGTGCTCGGCCGGGTCGACGACCTCAAGGGCTACCACGACGTCTCCCGCCACCCCGACGCCAAGCGCGTCCCCGGGCTGGTCCTGTTCCGCTGGGACGCGCCGCTGTTCTTCGCCAACGCCGAGGTGTTCGCCGACCGTGTCCGGCTGGCCGTCGCCTCCTCGCCAACCCCGGCGCGCTGGGTGGTCGTGGCCGCCGAACCCATCACCGACCTGGACACCACGGCCGCCGACGTCCTCCGGGACCTCGACCAGGAGCTCGCCGCTGCGGGCGTCGACCTCCGCTTCGCCGAGCTGAAGGGGCCGGTGAAGGACAAGCTGAAGCGCTATGCGCTCTACGAGCGGTTCGGCGACGACCACTTCTACTACACGCTGGGGCGGCGGTGAGCGCCTATGTCGAGGCCACCGGCGTCGAGTGGACCGACTGGGAGGACCGGGCGGCCCCGGTCAGCCCAGGGTCATCCCTTCCACCGAACCCGACGGCCTGAGGTCCGGCAGGCGCAGCATCCGGAACGAGTTGAGCAGCCCAAGGACGCCGGCGAGGATCGGAATGAGCAGGGCCACCTGCAGGGCGAGTGGTCTCGCCTCGGTGTTGATGCGGAGGATCTCCTCTCTGACATCCTCAGGCTGGCCGGCCAGCAGCTCCTGGAGCTGGGTGTTGCTCAGCACCTGGGCGTCCTCCTCCAGCGCGTTCGCGACCCGCTGCTGCTCCGCCGGGGAGAGCACGGTGCTCGCTTCGGCCATGTCGGTGAAGGTGAAGGAGAGCGTGGCCAGCATGATCGCCCCGGCGAAGGCCAGCCCGAACGAGAGCCCGAACGACCCTCCGGCCGAGTTCACGGCGGCCTCGCTGACCCGCTCCTCCGAGATCGGGGCCAGGGTGTAGTTGTTGAGCTGCGAGACCAGCAACCCCAGGCCTGATCCCGCGATCACCACTGGGACCAGGAGGTACCAGCCGGAGTCGGCGCGAGGCACGATCGGGATCAGCAGCAGGAGCCCGGCGGTGAGGAGCAGGAACCCCAGCCGGATGATGGCGGCTGGGCGTCGCCTTCCCGCCCGCTTCCCGGCGAGCAGCGCGACGCCGAACATGCTGAGCGAGAGCGGGGCGATGGAGAGGCCCGCCCCCAGCGCGTTGTACTCGAGCACCATCTGCAGGTAGATCGGCAGCGCGATCATCGTGCCGCCGAGGGCGATCTGCTGGAGCAGCTGCTGGGAGATCCCGAGTCGGAAGTGCTTGGACTTGAACAGATCGGGGTCGAGAAGGGTCGGCTTCCCTTGACGCTTCCGCCGCCTGAGCCAGAAGACGAGCGCCGCCAGGCCGACCGCCCCGATGACCAGGAGCGCGGCGACGGACTCGCCCCCCTCCTGCCAGACCAGGATGCCGAGCACGACACCACCCATGCCCAGGACCGAGAGGACGGCGCCGACCACGTCGACGGCCCGAGGTCCGGTATGCGGGGCGTCGCGGACGAGCCTGATGCCGGACAGCACGACCGCGATGATGACGACCTCGAGCAGGAACCCGGCGCGCCACGACAGGTAGGTGGTGATGAACCCGCCGAGCAGCGGGCCCACGGCGGCGGCGATCGCCGCCGCCGCCCCAACCAGGGCGTAGGCCTTCTTCTGGGCCGCCCCCTCGAAGTTGCCGTGGATGAGGGACTGCATGGAGGCAGCAGGAGCGACGCGCCGATCCCGCCCACCAGCGCCCAGAAGACGATGATGGCGGCCAGGCCCTGGGCCAGGGTCATCGCCAGGGCGCCGACGGCGTAGCCGAGCAGGCCCAGGAGGTCGCGCACCACCGACTAGATCGAGACGTTCATCAGCGACGTGTCGACGACCAGCACGAACATCGCCATCGCGAGCAGGATGGCGAGGCGCCGGTTCCCCGACGCCTCCTCGCGAACGGCCGAGCTGGTCGGCTCAGTCGTCTCAGGTGCGGAGGATCCGGGCCTTCTGGGCCGCGAACTCCTCCTCGCTCAGCACCCCCTGGGACCGCAGCTCACCCAGCTTCTGCAGCTGGGCGATCCTGGCGTCCATGGCATCGGCAGGCCGGGGAGCGGGCGGCGGAGCGTCCTCGGCCGGGGCCGGCTCGTCATAGCCCCCCTGCTGATAGCCCTGCCGCTGGCCCTGGGCGGCCCACCGGTTGGCCTGGCGCCGCGACACCCGGTTGGACACCGCCGTCGCCGTCCCCGCGACCACGGCCGTCCGGGCCATCCCACGAAGTAGCCCCGGCATCGCTGGTCCCCTTTCTCGCGCGCTGACCTGGTGGCTAGGCGACCGACTCCTCGGTGGCGTCCAGGGCGGCCAGCACGGCCTGGACCGGGATGCGGCCGCCGGCCACCAGCTGGCCCCCACCCCGCCGCAGCTCCCGGGCCAGGGGGGCCGCCCAGCGGTTCTCATAGACCAGCAGCCCGGCCGAGCTGCCGGGCTCCAGCACCCCCCCGGCCTCGGCCAGGTCCTCTTGGCCCAGCAGCCCCGAGGCCGCCCCCTCGAAGACGGCCAGGTCGAGCTGGCCGTCGTGGTCCAGGTCGGCGATGGCCAGCCCCCGGACCGACCCGTCCAGCTCCTTTTTCACAAACACCAGGTCCAGGATCCGGATGATGCCCCGGTCGACCAGGTCGACCAGCAGCCCCAGGCCCTTCCCGGTCATGCGGCTGCCCGGGAACTCGACCACCAGCTAGTCGATCGGGCCCAGCTCCTCGAGCTCCTCGCGGAGATCCTGCTCCATGACGGTCCTCCCTGGTTGGCACCGGCCTGGCACCTGCAACCCTCCCACAACCGAGGCGGCCGACCTCACGCGGTTGGGATGAAATCTGGCCCGGGTCGGGGAAACTCCCTCGACCTAGGGGGTCGGCCCTGCCATGGTCGGGCCTATGACCAGCTCAGCCGGCCGCCGTCTTCTGACCGAGCTGTTCGCCGCCGAGGGCTGGCCGGCTCGGGGTGAGGAGCTGCTGCACCGGAGCCTCAGGCCCAGGGGGCCGAGTCTGCTGCTGGAGGCGCCTGGCTGGCTGGGACTGGAGGCCGGCCAGCTAGTGCTGGAGGCTGGCTGCCGGGACGCCACCCACGCGATCGCGCTGGCTGGGCGGTACGGCTGCCGGGTGCTCGGGGTCGACCTGGTGGCGGCGTGGCTGCCGAAGGGGCGGGCCGACGTCGTCGCGGCCGGCCTGGGGGCGCAGGTCACGCTGGTTCAGGGGGACCTGGAGACCCTGCCGCTCGCCGACGGCGCCTGTGACCTGGTGTGGTGTCGCGACGTCCTGTCGTGTGCCGGTGACGTCGGGCGTGTGCTCGGTGAGTGTGCCCGGGTGGTGCGGCCCGGCGGTGGGATGGTGCTGTATGCGGTGTTCGCCACCGGCCGGCTAGGCCCCGACGACCGGGCGCTGCTGGTCGAGGGGCTCGGGAACTCGCCGGCGAGCATGCACCAGCCGACGGTGGAGGCGGCCATCGCCGAGGCCGGGTTCCAGGTCGTCCGCCGGGAACGGATCGCCAGCGAATGGTCGGAGTACCAGTTGGAGCACGATCCCGGCTACCTCACCCAGGACCTGTTGGAGCTGGCCCGGCTCACCCGCAACCGGGACGAGGCCGAGGCCGTCCTGGGGCCGGTCTGGTACCGGCGCGCCCTGGCGTTCGCCTGCTGGCGGCTGCAGATCGTCCTTGGCCGGCTCGTGCCGGTGCTGTATGCCATGGGCAAACCGGCGCGGAGCGGCTGACGTCGGCTACCGCCTGGCCTTGGCTCGGGTCTTGATGATGGCCCTGACGGTCAGGAGGGCGACGATGACGACCGCCTGGCCGCCGAGGACGATGCGGTTGACGTCCACCGCCGGGCGCCAGCTCAGCTCGCCGTCGCGGAGGACGAACGCGCCGACCGGCCGGGCGGTCAGGCCGTAGCCGCTGCCTGATCCCTTGCCCTCGCCCTGTGCGTCCTCGCCGCTGCCGCCTCCGGCGCCACCCTGGACGCGGGCGGCGGGGATGACGGTGACGCCGTCCTTCTCGTAGGGCTCGCCGAACACCCGCTTGACGGTGAGCGTGTCCCTGGCCTGGGCGATGACGTCGTGGACCTCCATGCGCTGCTCCCTTCCCTCTGCCTACGGGTCCAGGTGAAGTCGTCCGTCGGAGCGCTGGCTGAGTGCCTGGGCCAGCTCCTGGCGGGTCATGAACCCGATGGCGGACGCTGTCTCGGTGGTCAGCTGCTGCTGGGCGGCCGGGGCGGTGAACCGGGCGGCGACGCAGCCTCCGGGGACGACATAGGTCCGGGTGGCCGAGAAGTCCGTGGTGCTCCGCGCGATGCGCACATAGCGGCGCGCTCCCGGCCGCTCGGACGTCACCTCGGTCGCTCCGGTCACGTCGCAGGCGGCCCGCAGCTCCACCGCCAGGGCCGCATTGCCGGCCCGGTCGTGGTTCAGGGTGATCAGCGAGCGGCCGTTGTTGACGGCGATCTCGGCAACACTCCAGCCGGCCGGGAGGAGCTGCACGCACGGCACCAGCGACGTCGACGGCACCGACTGCGCCATCAGCCACAGCGGCTCCAGCTCGTCACAGCCCACGTCCGTGATCATCAGCGGGGTCTGGACGGCGTCCTTGTTGCTGAAGATGTAGTTGGGATTCAGGGCGGCCAGGACGATCACGGCCAGGATCGCCGCCCACAGGCCGACCCGGCGGGTGCTCCAGCGCTGGATCCGGATCGGCTGGGGCGGGGCCGGCAGCAGCCGCACGAACTCGGCGTGCAGGTCGCGGCCCTGGGCCCTGAGCATGTGGCGGAGCTGGGACGGCAGGGCCAGCCCACGGGCGGCGGCGAACCCCTCGCTGATCTCCTTGACCGTGAACTGCCGCAGCGCCCGCTGGTAGACCTGCTGGGGGCTGGTGCGCAGGGCCAGACACAGCATCATGTTGGCCAGGTCCACGGCCTGCCGCCACGGGCTCGGCCGGGCCTCGACGAAGGCGACGTCGATCAGCAGCATCCGCCCCTCGCGGACCAGCAGGTTGGCCGGCTTGATGTCGCGGTGGGCCAGCCCGGCGTCCCAGAGCTTGCGGATGATCCCGAGGCCATCGTCGATCACACCCTCGTCCACCTCGGTCTCGCCCAGCTCGGGGGCGCCGGCGAAGAACTCGGCGACCAGCAGGTACTCGCGCTCGGGGGTCAGCTCCACGAACCCGAACGGGGCCGGGGTGGGCAGGCCGGCGTCGCGGCACAGCCGCAGGGCGTAGTCCTCCTGCTGGACCAGCCGCCGCACGGTGTTGAAGGGCTTCTCGTCCTCGAGGCGGCCGTAGAGGAGCTCCCGGCCGAGCTTGTACCAGCGGTCGGCCCGCAGATGGCTCTGGGCATACAGCTTGCCGAACAGCTGCCGGGGCGGGTCGCCCTCGACGGTGATCCGCAGGGGCGTCGACCCGGCCGACCCCGACAGCCCGAACGGCTTGACCTCGGTGACGACCAGGCCGAGCTGGTCGGTCAGCCCGCGGCGGATCGCCTGGCCGCGGGCCCCGCCGATGTCCAGGTGGGCGCTGCGGCCCCGCCGGTAGGCGACCGGGAACACCTCGTTGGGGGTGAACCGGCGGAACAGCAGCAGCGGGATCGTGACCCCGATGCCCACCCCGACCAGCACGTCGGTCGGGGCGTCGACCCCAAGGGCCATGCGGGACAGGGCCACCAGCCCGATCACCGCGGTCGCGACCCACTTGCCGGTGTTGCGCCAGCGGCCCTCGGGGACCAGGGTGTACAGCACCCCCATGAGGATCGCGGTCAGGAAGGCGACCTGCACCGACGGCAGCGCCCAGCCGCCCCAGCTGGCCTGGAGGTCGACCCCGAACGGGCGTGGCCGCCGAGAGGCCACCGCTAGGGCCAACGTGAGAAGGGCCCCCAGCCGCACGGCGACCCACCACACCAGCAGATGCCGCCAGCGCCGCAGCACCAGCAATGCCACGAACAGGGCGGCGTAGGTCAAATAGAGCACCGGCCAGGACCCGATGCGCGCCAGGCCGCGGAGCGCCGGCTCCAGTGCCGGCCCGGCCAGGCCGGCCAGCCAGCGCACCACCGCGTCGTCGATCACCGTCGCCGTCACGGCCGGGCCCCGCAGCCCGCGGGCGAAGATCGCCAGGGTGAGCCCGACCAGCACGATCGCGGCCACCAGCCAGCCGACGCCGCTGGTCTGCAGCCGGTAGGGCAGCGGCGGGGCCGCCCCGGTCGGCCGCCGCCGGCGCGGCGACCGGGCCGCAGCCCGAAGGCTCGGATCGAGCGGCGGGGCGCTGGCTGCTGTGGGCGGGCCAGTGGGCAGGTCCATGACCCCTCCAACCGGGGCTGACGGAGGCGCACGACGACCTTGTTTGCTGGCCGCCGGCTTGTCAAGACGGACCACGGGCAGGGCCGTTCGGCCCGGGCGTCCTGGGCCGGGTGGCGCTGGTGCCCGCAGGCGGCTCCGGCAATCCTGGAAACGAGCGCGACGGGTGCAGCGCAGCAGACGTGAGGTCGGCCGCCCTCCGCTCAGGATGGGCGAGGTGAGTGCGGATGTCCGGCAAGCAACAGGGCACAGGGCCACCTCGTGGTCCCGGCCACTACGCCGAGGACGGCCGCTGGTGGTGGGACCAGGGCCGGCACCGCTGGTTCCGGGTCACCGGCTACACGCGCCCGGCCGTCGACTGGGACACCCCGCCCGACGCCGACGTGACGACGGAGAGGAGCGCATGATGCCGGTGCTGGTGACGGCGGCGACCAAGTACGGCGCCACCGCTGAGATCGCCCAGGCCATCGCTGACACCCTCCGCCACCGCGGGCTGGATCCCATGGTCCTCCCGCCCGAACAGGTGGAGGGGGTCGACGGCTACGACGCGGTCGTGCTCGGCAGCGCGGTCTATGCCGGCCACTGGCTGAAGCCGGCCCGGGAGCTGGTGCAGCGCCACGCCGGCGACCTGACCGGACGGCCGGTGTGGCTGTTCTCCAGCGGCCCGGTCGGTGACCCGCCCAAGCCCGAGGAGGATCCGGTGGACGTGGCCGAGCTCGTGGCGGCCAGCGGGGCCCGGGAGCATCGGGTGTTCGCCGGCAAGCTCGTCCGCAGGCAGCTCAGCTTCCCCGAGCGGGCGATCGTCTCGGCCCTGCGCGTGCCCGAGAGCGACTTCCGCGACTGGGCCGAGATCACCCGGTGGGCGGCCGGGATCGCCGGCGCCGTGCAGGCCGGCGGCATCAGCGAAGGGCTCCCGGCTGATCTCTCGTGAGCGGAGCTGGGAGCGCGTGCCGGCGGGCTAGGATGCGGTCATGGAGGAGCTGTCCGCTGTGGAGCTGGCCGGTCGCTCCGGGGTGACGGCCGACCAGCTTGGGCGGCTGGTCGAGCTGGGCATTCTCACCCCGACCTCCGAGGGCCGGTACCGGCCCGCCGACATCCAGCGGATCCGGGTTGTCCAGGCGATGGAGGAGGCTGGCTTTGCTCCCGAGCAGCTCGCCGAGCTGATCGCCGCCGGCGCCTACAACCTGGACTGGACCGGCGTGATCTACCCTGAGCCGACGGCGCAGTCGGCGACCACGCTGGAGGGGGTGGTGGCCGCCACCGGCCTGCCGGAGGGGCTGGCCGGGCGCCTCTTCGACGCCTGGGAGCTGCCCAGGCCACAGCCGGGCCAGGCGCTCCGGGCCGACGAGGAGGAGCTCCTCCGGCGGTCCGTGGCGTCGCTGGCCGCCTTCGGCCGCGACGAGACGGCGCTTCTGGGGGCGGCCCGGCAGCTCGGCGACAGCCTGCGGCGCCTGGCCGAGTCCCAGGTGCGGCTGTTCCACGACCACGTCAACCGGGAGCTGGGCGCCGAGCGCCACGCCCACCCCTCCTGGAGCGACGAGCTCAATCAGGTCGCCGCCTCGATGATGGCAGGTCTGGAGCGCACGGTGATCCTGCTGTACCGCCGCCACTTCGAGCACTACGTGCTCGACGTCACGGTGTCGCGGGCCGAGGCGGGCCTGGAGCGGGCCGGGCTGGCCCGGCGCCGCCCGGAGCTGCCCCCGGCCATTGCCTTCCTCGACCTGACCGGCTACACCCGGCTCACCGAGGAGCGAGGCGACCGGGCCGCGGCCGAGCTGGCCGGACGGCTCACCGACATCGTGTACGAGCTCGCCCACCGCCACGGCGGCCGCCCGGTGAAGCTGCTCGGTGACGGGGTGATGTTCCACTTCCCCGAGCCGGCCCAGGCCGTGGTCTGCGGGCTGGAGCTGGTCGAGCGCGTCCCGCAGCTCGGCCTGCCGCTCGCCCGGGTGGGCCTGCACACCGGCCCGGTGGTGTTCCAGCAGGGCGACTACTTCGGCCGGACGGTCAACGTCGCGGCCCGGATCGGCGACTACGCCCGGCCGGGGGAGGTCCTGGTCAGCGACGCGGTCGTCGCCACCACCGGCGACCTGCCGGGCGTCCGGTACGAGCCTGTCGGTCCCGTCCCTCTCAAGGGCCTTGCCGCCCCGGTCAGCCTGTACGCCACCACCCGCGCCGGCGTCAGCTCCGGCAGAGGGCGCTGAACCGGAACCCCCGGGCGGAGAGGGTGGCCAGCACCCGCTCGAGCGCGGCCAGGGTCTGGGTGCGGTCCCCGCCACCGTCGTGGAACAGGACGACGTCGCCCGAGCGCACCCGGCCGAGGACCCGGGCGGCGATCACCCCGGCACCGGGGCGGAGCCAGTCGTTGGTGTCGATGTCCCACAGCACCAAACGCAGGCCGAGCGCGCGGACCCGGGCGGCGCTGGCCGCGTCGACCGTCGCGTACGGAGGACGCAGGCAGCGCACCGGGGCCCCGGTGGCCCGCTGGATGGCCGCGCTGGTCGGGCCGACCTCGGCGGCCAGCCGCTCGCCGGTGAGGCCGGTCAGCCGGCGATGGCTCCAGGTGTGGTTGCCGATGCCGTGCCCGGCGGCGAACTGCCGGCGGACAAGCTCCGGGTGGGCGGCGGCGCTGCGGCCGAGGACGAAGAAGGTCGCCTGAGCCCGGTAGCGGGCCAGCAGCTCCAGCACCCGCGGCGTCCAGGCCGGCGTCGGACCGTCGTCGAAGGTGAGGTAGACCACCCCGGCCGATCCCGGCTGTGCCGGGACCGGTGAGGGGGACGGGGCAGGCAGGGCGGCGCGTCCCGCTCCTGACCCGAGCAGCTTGGGCCAGGTCAGGGGGCCGACCTTCCCGGTGCCGCGGATGCCGTGGGCGACCTGGAACCGCCGGACCTGACGCGCCGTCAGTGGGCCGTAGAACCCTGTCACCGGCACCTGGAAGCCGTGGCGGTTCAGCAGCGTCTGGACTCGCCGGACCGCCGCCCCCCGGCTGCCCTGGACCAGGATCGGCCGCTTGACCACACGCGGCTGGACCGGTTTGGCCGTGGCGGCGGACGGCGGTGTGCGTCCGCTCGCCGACACGAACCCCACCAGCGCGATCATCAGGACCGGGAGGAGCAGCACCGCGAGCCGTCGAGCCTTCATCCGACCACCTCTCGCCCGCGTCAGCTCAGCGGGTGGACAGGGCCAGGGCCGGACGGTTCTATCACGCGAAGCGGATAAGTCGTGGGACGTCCACCTTCGACGACAGCCCGCTCCCTGTTACTGTTATCGAACATGAGTTCGAACGAAGAGGGCGCATGAGCGGGAGCCGCCTCGCGGGGCTCTGCCTCACCATGCTGGTCGGGCTGTTCCTGGTCGTGTCCATGGGGACCAGCGTGCTGGGCAGCCAGCCACAGCAGCGCGCTGGGGGCAGGGCACCCGCGCGAGCGCCAGCCGCCGACCCGGCACCACCGCGGGACTGGAGGTTCGTCGGCCCGGACAGCCCGAGCTACCAGCGGCTCACCCCGACGGCGCAGGACCTCTATGCGGTGATGCGGGAGATCTTCGGAATCCGATCGGTCGGCGGCTGGCGGGAGACCGGGTCGGTGGCGGCGAGCGACCATCCCAAGGGGCGTGCGATCGACGCGATGGTGGACTACCCGAGCCCAAAGGGACGCGTCAAGGGCTGGCGCATCGCGAAGTGGGCGGTCGCCAACGCCGGGACGTTCGACATCAAGTACGTGATCTTCAACGGCCGCATCTGGACCAGGAGCCGCGGCTGGCACGCCTACCGCCACCCCGCCGACCCCTGCAACTGCAACCCCACCCTGCGCCACGACGACCACGTCCACATCTCGGTGCGCCGCTAGGCCTTGGTACAACAGGTGCGTGACGAACGCGCGCGACGGCCGCCTGCACGTCGTGATCGTGGCGGCCGGTCGGCCCGGGTGCGGCTGTTCGACCGCCTGGCCGCCGGCGGCATCACCCTCAGCCGGCCGCGCGCCTCCGGCGGTTGCTGCCTTTGGTGCCTCGCCGTCCCCTGCCGTAATCCGGCAGTTGCTCGACCAGCAGCAGGGTCGCGCCCAGGTCGCGGAGCCGGGCCAGCAGGCCGAACAGCGCCGCCTGGTCGGCCAGTGGCCCGGTCAGCTCGGTGGTGCCGTCGTCGGCCTGGTCGACGGTGAGGTCGTCGAACCAGGCCGACCATTCCGGGTCGAGGTGGCCGCGGATGCGGATGCGGTAGCGGGCTGGCGATTGCGCTGGTGTGCTCATGGTGTGGTCGCCTGGGCTGGCGTGCGGGGTGGTGTAGCGGTCGCTTTGTCGCACGGCCCGGCCAGCGGTCCTGCTGGCCGGGCCGCCGGGAGCTTGTTAGAAGCGGTAGTGCAGGACGATGGTTGACATCCGGGACAAGGTGGTGCTGTGCGCCATCAGCCGGTTGAACT